>ULPJ01032140.1_pt1 | contig 10979 bp, 9 predicted proteins | sample 1953361 | NCBI WGS metagenome assembly ULPJ01 (sample SAMEA4835625, study PRJEB28245) | human gut metagenome | biome: gut microbiome; material: fecal sample | place: Denmark | collected 2008 | reverse complement strand
TTCAGACGGGCAGATGGACTTTATCAAACAGTCGGGGGACATCAAGTTAGACTTAAATGTGGAATATCGCACCCATCTGTTTTGGAAGTTAAACGGAGCGGCTTTCATAGATGCCGGTAATATTTGGACAATACGCTCAGACTCAGAGCAGGAAGATGGTGTGTTCAAATTCAACAAATTCTACAAACAGATTGCTGTAGCATATGGTTTGGGCATCCGCTTTGATTTAGACTATCTCATTTTACGTTTTGATGGTGGAATGAAAGCTATCAACCCGATGGAAACGGGTAAAGGACGTTACCCGATAACGCGACCTCGATTCAGCCGAGATTTTGCTTTCCATTTTGCAGTAGGTTATCCGTTTTAATTAGATTATAATTTTATAGCTTATGAAAAAAATAGAGAAAAAGGTATATACAGTAGAGGAAGTGGATGAGTTGAAAAAATGGTTTGATAATCAAATACTTCCACAGTCCATGCAAATAAATTCATCCGCTTATTCACCTGATTTAAAAGATACAGTGGCGATGCTGTTTGAACAAGCATATATCTGCTGTAACAACCCGAAGATGCAAGGATGTCTTTTATTATTAGAAAATATTAAGAAAAATTTAGAGGAGAAAAAGGGAATCGAGTAAGCAAAACATTCTTCATATTTGTTTAATACATTAATAGTATTTAATGCAGACAGTATGAAAAAGAATTTATTATTGTATGGCGTCTTTTTTGGGTGCCCTTTCATTATCTTCCTGTTCAGGCAATGCCAAAAACAAAGAAATGACTGACAATGGCATGAGTATGGAAAGTGCAAACGAAGTAATAAGGTATTATGATACCTCGCTGAAAGTACTGAAAGATTTAATTAATGAAGATTCAATAAAAGCCATATTGGATTATATAGAACAGAGGGTACAGATATGCTCCCTATTGTTCCACAACCGGCTTTATATGAAGGATAGAGCCTATCTGAAAATAATTATACAATAGCCAATAAAATAAGAAAAGAGGAACTCCTGTTAAGTATAGCCCTATCCGAATACAAACAAGTGATATTTGATATTCTAACCCCGACAGTAGAAAGTGCCAAAACCGTTTTACCTTCCGTCCAAAAGGATAAAAAATAAGAGATAATTCAAAATCCGATAGGCTTATTTTGAAAAAGGTGGGATATGTTTCCACCTTTTTATGTATATTTGCGACTCTTTTGACGCAGCAATTGCGACAATACTATAACTAGAAAACGAAACACAATGAAAATTAAATTTATAAGTCTGGCTAGTGGCAGTAGTGGCAACTGCTATTTCATTGGAACAGACGCATATGGCATATTAGTGGATGCTGGTATTGGAATCCGTACTATTAAAAAACATTTAAAAGACTTGGGTATTGGACTTGATAGGATTCGAGCTGTTCTTATTACCCATGATCATGCCGATCACATTAAAGCGGTAGGGCATTTGGGAGAGAAATTCGGTATTCCTATTTATTCCACTCCCGAAATCCATATAGGCATCAACAAAAGTTATTGTGTGACAGAAAAACTTTCGACCTCCGTCCGCTATTTAAGTAAAGGAACACAAATTCAGATTGAAGATTTCAGAATAACAGCTTTTGAAGTTCCCCATGATGGAACAGATAATGTGGGTTATTGTATAGAAGTAGATGGCAAAACTTTTTCTTTTTTAACAGACTTGGGACATATTACATCTACAGCAGCTGAATATATCTGCAAAGCCAATTATCTAATATTGGAGGCTAACTATGACGAAGAAATGTTGAAAATGGGATCATATCCCCAATATCTTAAGGAACGTATTGCTGGGTCTAATGGTCATATGAGTAATCGTGAAACAGCAGAGTTTTTGGCTGAGAATATCAATGAAGGATTAAAATATATTTGGCTTTGCCATCTGAGTAAAGATAATAATCATCCGGAACTCGCTTATAAAACAGTAGAACTTCTGTTAAGAAGCAAAGGGGTGCTTGTGGGTAAAGATGTACAACTCATTGCTTTAAAGCGAAGTACACCTTCCATGCTCTATGAGTTCGAATAAATTTCGATGAAAAAGTGAAAAAATGGTGCAAAATATTTGGTAGTTTAAGATAAAACGCCTACCTTTGCAACCGCAAATCAGAAATGAACGCACTCTTAGCTCAGTTGGTAGAGCAACTGACTCTTAATCAGTGGGTCCAGGGTTCGAATCCCTGAGGGTGTACAATAAAAAAATGATTTGCAAATGCACTCTTAGCTCAGTTGGTAGAGCAACTGACTCTTAATCAGTGGGTCCAGGGTTCGAATCCCTGAGGGTGTACGGATCAGAAAAGTAAATTGAAGAAAAGCTCTGAAAATCAATGATTTTTGGAGCTTTTTCTTTTATGGATTCCTACAAAATATAGAAGGTTCAGTTTGAAAACTTGCCGTCAGTAGCTTTTAATGTTAGTAAAATCTAAAATTATTTTATACATTTGTATGATATGACTTTAATGAATTTTATTATATGATAGCAGAAAGACAATTAATCTCTCATTTGTATCAAAATAAAGAGAATGGACAATGGGTGATACAGTCAAATGATGAGCACCAAAAAGGAGTAGCAAAAATAGCTGCCTCTTTTGCCAAAAGGTTTGAACTCCCTTCTTGGGGATATGCACTTGGTCTGCTTCATGACAAAGGTAAAGAACGTGCCGCGTTCCAACAATACATACGTAAAGTAAACGGTTTGTCCACGAATGATAAAAAGCATTATAATGATCACGCTCATGCTTTTGTGGGTGGAATACTGGCAAAGGATTTCATGGGGAAAGATGTTCTCAATCTTCTTGCCAATCAAATAATTTCCCACCATACAGGACTGTATGATTATGTGGAAGCAGAAAATATCTTGCAGGAAAAACCGTTGCCTGAAGAAATAGACAAGGATAATATAAATATAGATATACCCTTATTGTATAAAGAATTTCTTGAATCACCTTTTTCTAAATTTAAGGTAGACCGGAAACACTTTCATCACCTGTCTCGTATGCTTTTTTCTTGTCTTGTCGATGCTGACCGACTCGACACGGAGCAATTTATGAATCTAGAGTCATGGCAGAAAAGGAAGTGCTCGTCTACGGTTGTCGATTTGTTACCGAAATTGGAAGCGCATTTGCAAAAATTGCAGTTGGATGCAGTTGATACGGAAGTAAATCGTATTCGTAGGAAAGTACAAGAACAATGCAGCAAAACATCTTTAGGTGAAAAAGGTTTCTACAGCCTTACGGTACCAACGGGAGGCGGCAAGACGCTTTCGTCTTTGTTATGGGCCATGAAGCATGCTGCAAATCATGCCATGAATCGTATCATCATTGCCATTCCATATACTAGCATCATTGTACAGACGGCAGGTCTCCTGAAGAAAATCTTCGGTGAAGAGAATGTATTGGAACATCACAGTAACTTCAATCCGGATGATATTAAAAATGAGGAAGTACGCGAAAAAGCGAAGCTGGCCACTGAAAATTGGGATTATCCCATTATTGTCACTACCAACGTGCAACTTTTTGAATCTATGTTTAGCAATAGACCGTCCGATTGCCGTAAGTTGCACAATATCGTGAATTCAGTTATTATCTTAGACGAGGTTCAGACATTGCCGACCGACTTTTTGCAACCGATAGTCGATGCGATGAAGGCATATCAAAAAATGTTTGGAGTATCTATATTGTTTACAACAGCGAGTCAGCCGGTGCTTAGCGGTTTGATAGAAGGCGCAAATCCTAAAGTCGGATTTAAGGGAATAGAACATATCATGGAAATTATTCCGACTGAATTTGCGTTACATGACAAGCTCCGTCGTGTGAAATTGGAAATAGATAACACGGGGAAAACATATGATGAAATAGCGGCAAAGGTGTCTGAACATGATAAGGTACTCTGTATTGTGAACACCCGTAAGGATGCCAAGGAATTGTATAATCGCTTGCCTGACGAAGGAGTGAAAATTCATTTATCAAGAATGATGTGCCCTGCCCATATTAGTGAAACGATATGTAAGATAAAAGCTTTGTTAAAGGATGAAGCACATCCAATTGTAAGAGTAATAGCAACCCAACTCGTAGAAGCGGGTGTAGATATAGATTTTCCAGTTGTATTTCGTCAAGAGGCAGGACTTGATTCTGTATTGCAAGCGGCGGGAAGATGTAACCGTGAAGGGAAAAATAGGATTGGTCACACATTTGTATTCAGCCTTTCTGCAGAGAAGCGCATACTCTTTGGTTCAATGGCAGCAGCCAACAATGCACGACTGAACTTACCTACTGATAGCGATTGGTTTGCTCCTTCCACAATGGAAAAGTATTTTCAACAGCTTTATTTCAGGAAGGATACGTTTGATAAAAAGGATATGAAACATTATCTTTATAAACTTGACGAGTTATGTTTTGAAACAGCCTCAAAAGAGTTTAGGCTGATTGATGATGATGGTATGAATGTCATAGTGAATTGGGAAAACAGTATGGGACTTGTGGAGAATTTGAAAAAGTCGGGTTGTACATATTCATTAATGAAACAACTGGCCAAGTTTACTGTAGGTGTTCATCGCTCGAATTTCAGTCAATTGATTAAATATGGTGCTGTTGAAGAAATATTGGAAGGTATATATGTGTTGGCCGACAGGGCGCAGTATGATAATGCTATAGGGCTTAAACTTGAAAACCATTGGATGGAAGAGATATTAATGATATAAAGACAAGACGGAATCGGAAGATTTATAGCAAAATAACGAAAGTAATGAATAATATGGAATATACAGATAAAGAATATTGTTTGGAGATATGGGGTGACTGGGCTTGTTTTACTCGCCCGGAACTGAAAGTAGAACGAGTGAGCTACGATGTCATTACACCATCGGCAGCACGTGCTGTCTTTGAGGCTATACTTTTCAAACGCTATGCCATGCGTTGGCAGGTGACGAAGATTGAAGTGCTTAATCCCATTAAGTGGACTACCATCAGGCGAAATGAAGTGGGAGCAGTGGTAAATTCCAGTATGAAACCAATTTATATAGACGATGGAAAGACACGCCAACAGAAGAACTCTTTGCTTTTGCAAGATGTGCGTTATCGCATTTATGCCAAATTGATATTTATCCCAGTAAAAGATCGTCCGAAGGAGACTTTTGCCAAACATCAGCCAAGTAATGATGAGAATCCCATGAAGTATTATCAGATGTTTGAACGCAGAGCATTGCAAGGGCAATGCTTTACGCAGCCTTATTTGGGTTGCCGCGAATTTGCCGCAAATTGGAAATACATTGATAATACGGATTATCTTGAGCCGCCTTTGTTTGAAGACAGAGATTTGGGCATTATGCTTTATGATATGGATTTTGAGGGGAATGCCCAGAAACCGGATGCCATGTTTTATCGTGCTAGAATGAAACAAGGTGTGATTGTTGTACCAAGTAAAGATAGTGAGGAGGTACTGAGATGATATTGAAGGCATTGTATGATTATTACCATCGAAGTGGGGATAATGTAGCTCCTTTGGGGCTGGAATACAAAGAGATTGGTTTTATAATTGTTATTGATAAAGATGGAAATCTGTGTAGAATAGAGGATAATCCTGTTAAGAAACTTGTAGCTAAAACCAATGGTCGTACAGGCACAAAAAGTTTGCCTAATCATTTATGGGATAATTTTTCTTATGTTTTAGGCATTAGTAATGCTACTATACATATAAATGACGAGGGATTAAAGCCTGAAAAGGAAGCTGAGTATAAAAAAGAAATTGCCAAGAATGTTAGAAACCATTCGGCATTTCTTGAATACATCAATGACTTATGTTCTCAATATCCCTATGATGAGGATTTAAAAGCTGTTGCAAACTTCTATATTAGTAACAAGGACGTATTGTCATTGCTCCAAAAGGCCGATAACTGGGATAATATAAAGAAGAATTTCACTAAAAACATATCTTTTCTCATTCAAGGAGAAACACAGATAATAGCTGAGAAAGAATCAGTTTTATCTTATTATAAAACTGATGAGGGCAAAACTGATTTCAGCAGAATCTGTGTGTGTTTAGTTACGGGTGAAAAATGTCAACCAGTTAAAACTTTTACAAAAATCCAATTAGGGAAATTCAGTGATACAAAATTGGTGTCTTTTCAAAAGAATCAAGGATATGATTCCTACGGAAAAGAGCAAGGAAATAATGCGTCGATGTCTAAGTCGGCGGAATTTGCAATTGCTGCTGCTTTAAAAAAACTGATTGATTATAACTCTCATAATAAATTTACTGTCGGCTTAAGGACTTATGCATTTTGGGCTTCAAGGAAAAACGAAGTAAATATGCAAATAGAAGAGAGTGTGTATTCTTTATTTGGGTGGGAAGAAAAGGATAACCCTGATAGCAAACTTGAAAATATTACCCAAATATTCAAATCAATATATAATGGAAATAAGCCTATTCAAACTGATGATAAATTTTATATCCTCGGAATGTTTGCCGCTAACAAGGCAAGAATAGCGATATCGTATTGGAATGAGACTACAGTAAAGGAATTTGCCGGTAAACTTCTCTTGCATTTTGAAGATATGGAAATCATAACGAGTGGAGATAAAAGACCTAATTATTGTAGTCTATACGCAATACTCAAGGCTGTTAGTTTGAAAGAGAACATAAAAGAAAATTGCCCTCCTAGTCTTCCTGATGCCGTGGTGAAAAGCATCTTTCAAGGATTACCATATCCGGTTTCTTTGTTTCAAGCTTGCGTTTGCCGCATACGTGCAAAACAATCCGTTAACATTGTGCATGCTGCCATCATCAAGGCTTATCTTAACCGACTGAATGATAATAACAACAATAAAAAACTCGATATTATGTTAGATAAAGACAATCAAAATCAAGGGTATCTTTGCGGACGGTTATTTGCGGTAATGGAAAATCTCCAGTATGCCGCAAATAAGCAAGATACTATTCGTTCAAGTTATTTGAATGCAGCTTCATCTACCCCATCAGCTGTATTTCCAACCATTCTTAAACTATCAAATAGTCATTATAGCAAATTAGCAAAAGACAAAAAAGGACTTGCTAATTTCTTTGATGATCAAAAGAAAGAAATTATAGCATTAATCCAAGATTTTCCAAATACATTGAATTTGAGTGATCAAGGACGTTTTTTTCTTGGCTATTATCATCAGAAATGCCACAGAGATAATAAAGAAGCAGAAGAGTAATAACAATATAAAAAAGAAAATAACTATGTCAGAAATTAGAAACAGAATAGATTTCGTTTACATCTTTGATGTACAAGACGGTAACCCAAATGGTGACCCCGATGCAGGCAATCTCCCCCGTGTGGATGCTGAAACTGGTATGGGACTTGTTACAGATGTTTGCCTTAAGCGCAAGGTGCGTAATTATGTACAAATAGCTAAATCAGGACAACTTGGTAACGATATTCTTGTTAAGTCTAAGGAAATTTCAGGCGAAGAAGTCTTTATTAATGGAGAAATCCGTAAGACATATGAAGATCTCAGTATAAAGCTTGAGAAAGGAAAAGCTCCTGCTGATAAAGTGCCTGCTGGTAGAACTGCTATGTGCAAACGATTCTTTGATGTGAGAACCTTTGGCGCAGTTCTATCAACGGGCCCTAATGCAGGACAAGTAAAAGGAGCTGTTCAGATGACTTTTGCCCGTTCAAAAGATATGATTGTTTCAGAAGAACATGCACTAACGGTGTGCGCAGCCCGCGATGAAGAAAAGCCTTATGAGTTGCAAGTAGGAATACAAGGTCGCAAGGCTACCGTACCTTATGGCCTCTACATCTGCCATGGTTTCATCTCTGCCAACTTGGCACGACAAACCGGATTCTCAGAAGAAGACCTTGCATTATTTTTTGAAGCATTGAAGAATATGTTCGATGTGGACCGTTCGGCAGCACGCGGATTGATGAGTGCACAAAAGCTGATTGTTTTCAAGCATGATTCCGTATTAGGCAATGCTCCTGCCAACAAACTGTTTGACTTGGTTAAGGTGGAGAAGATCTGTGACGGAGCACCGCGTTCATTCAGCGACTATTCGGTCATTATAGACAAGGAGAATGTTCCATCAAATGTTACTGTTGAAGAGCTGATATAAGTAAAAGGTATATGTATAGCGAAGACGATATGCTCATGTTGTCGGGGATTCAGCACTTTAGGTTCTGTCCTCGGCAATGGGCTTTAATACATATCGAACAGCAATGGGATGATAATCGTCTTACCATTGAAGGACAGATCCTGCACAAGCATGTAGATGATCCGTTTTATAGGCAGAAGTGTGGTGACCAAATAACATTACGCGCAGTGAATATTGCTTCGTATGAACTGGGTCTTTATGGCATTTCAGATGCTATAGAACTGCTTCCGTCTTTATCTTTTGAAGACACAATTCAGCATCCGAAGTATCCGGGGCAATGGAAACCGGTGGTTGTGGAGTATAAACATGGTAAACCAAAAAGGAATGAAGTGGATGAAGTGCAGTTGGCAGCACAGACAATGTGTCTTGAGGAAATGTACGCTATCCATATACCATACGGTGTGTTCTTTTATGGAGAACTTCGCCATTGGGTGAATGTGGATATAACTGATGAATTGCGGAACATTGTCAAGCAATGTACTCAAGATATGCACGAGGTATTCGCCAAAGCGGTTATTCCGAAGGCGGAGTATGGCAAGCATTGTGATAAATGTTCCCTCAAAGATATTTGTATGCCAACGATGGTAAAGAATTGTACTACGGTGGATACATACCTTAATAAAAATTTATATGAATGAGAAAATTGTTGAATACTTTGTATGTGACGACACCGGAAGCGTATCTTAGTAAGGATGGGCTGAATGTTGTAGTGTCGGTCAAACAAGAGGAAGTGTTTCGTATTCCTGCTATTAACATAGAAGGCATTGTGACGTTCGGATATATGGGCGCAAGTCCCGGTGTGATGAAATTGTGCACTGACAATGGCATATCACTTACATTCCTTTCTCCTCATGGCAGATTTATCAGCAGGGTACAGGGCACGACGAAAGGGAATGTACTGTTGCGTAAAAAACAGTATCAATTGTCGGACGATGAATCTTGGTCGTTACATGCGGCACGGCTGATGATTGGCGGTAAGATTCAAAACTATCGTAATATATTGAGGAGATATATTCGTGATTATGGGGAGAATGAAGATGTCAATCAAGCAGTACAAGTGTTGGAGCATGCCAAGCGTGAAGCTTTGACAGCTCAAGATAAGACGACCCTAATAGGGTATGAAGGCATGGCTTCAAATGCTTATTTTGAAGTGTTGCCTATTTTGATACTTAATCAGAAAGCTGATTTTCCATTTCATGGTCGTAATCGCCGTCCTCCTAAGGATGCAGTGAATGCCATGTTGTCATTTGCTTATACTTTGATAGCAAATGAAATATCTGCAGCACTCGAGACTGTAGGTCTTGATCCCTATGTAGGATTTCTCCATACACTTCGTCCGGGGCGTACGTCCTTAGCATTGGATATGATGGAAGAATTTCGTGCCTATCTTGGTGATCGTTTTGTCTTGTCATTAATTAATAAAAGACAGATCACATCCAAGGATTTTTTGTTTCAAGGTGATAATGGGGTTGTTATGACAGATAAAGGGAAAAAGATTTTTATTTCTGCATGGCAGGCTAAGAAAAGAGAGGTGATAATCCATCCTTATCTTAATGAAAAAATTGAGATAGGACTTCTGCCTTATGCACAAGCTATGTTGATGGCAAGATATATTAGGCAAGATATTGATAATTATCCGGTATTTCTAATAAAATGATTTACGAGTATGTATATTCTTGTAACTTATGATGTGGATACTACGAGCAAGGAAGGAGCTCGCCGTTTACGGTGTGTGGCTAAGGCTTGCATAGATTATGGACAGAGGGTACAGAATTCTGTCTTTGAATGTGAGGTGACAGAAGCACAATATTGTCTCTTGAGAGGAAGAATCAAAGATATCATTGATATGTCTCGTGATAGTGTTAGATTCTATATTCTTAGTAAAAATGAGAATAGAAGGGTGGAAGTAATAGGTGTCGAAACTGCTTATAAAGTTAATAATGCTTTTATTGTATAATGTGTGCGAATGTGGAGTGTTGCAAAAAAAGTAGTATCTTCGCAACTCTTAATAATCAGCAGATTGACTTGTTTATAAGGCGAATGCCGTTATTCAATTGAAATAAAAATGAGAATTCGCATATTAGTAGGGTTAATTTATTGATTTATAATATACAACTCTGTATACAGTCACACCTCATGTAGGTGTGTGGATTGAAACATACTGTTGTATAAGGTCTGCGTGTTCTTCGCAGTCACACCTCATGTAGGTGTGTGGATTGAAACTTGGCTTCGTTTGCGCCAAACAGGCCACCAAGAAGTCACACCTCATGTAGGTGTGTGGATTGAAACACAACTTCGGAAATATCTATGTTTCCATCGAAACGTCACACCTCATGTAGGTGTGTGGATTGAAACCTCGCTCTCCCAGCTCGTCACTCATGCATGGGCGGTCACACCTCATGTAGGTGTGTGGATTGAAACTGACAATCGTAATAGTTGAGAATAGGAAGTACAGGTCACACCTCATGTAGGTGTGTGGATTGAAACTGACAATCGTAATAGTTGAGAATAGGAAGTACAGGTCACACCTCATGTAGGTGTGTGGATTGAAACGTTGATAAGAGATCGGAGGTAGTAACTGCCAAGGGTCACACCTCATGTAGGTGTGTGGATTGAAACTAGGCAAATGCAGCTAGAATTTAAAATGTTCCCCGTCACACCTCATGTAGGTGTGTGGATTGAAACACAATCGGGTATATTGAAAAGAACTCGTTTGATGTCACACCTCATGTAGGTGTGTGGATTGAAACAAGATAGATAAATGGGGTGGTGGCTCTGTTGGTGTCACACCTCATGTAGGTGTGTGGATTGAAACACA
>ULPJ01001231.1_pt1 | contig 11567 bp, 10 predicted proteins | sample 1953361 | NCBI WGS metagenome assembly ULPJ01 (sample SAMEA4835625, study PRJEB28245) | human gut metagenome | biome: gut microbiome; material: fecal sample | place: Denmark | collected 2008 | reverse complement strand
ATTTCTCCAATTTCCCGAGGTTATTCCAGCATTTTTTTGTATATTTGCTGAGATTAATAAAAACATTACGACTTAATATTAAGTTGAGTACCGTAAGATTGATATGAAGGCTTCTAACAAAATATTACACGAAAAACAGTATGCCGAAAGAATCCTAGAGATTACCGGCGATACAATGTTCTTTGTATACAAAGACGGGACCTGTCTTGACTTTAAGCCTAACCGACCGGACTTCTATATCAAAGAGGAAGAAGTGGTAGGCAAAAATATTTTTTCATATTTCCCTTTGGAGACAGCTCGGAAAATGCACAAGGAATTTAAAAAAGTCATTGATGGAAAAGTGTTGTCCTCGGCAGAAAACTATAAGCTCATTCTGGGAGAAGAAGTGAAATATTATAAATGCATTATTTCGAAATTTAATGAAGACCATCTGATATTTCAATATCGGGACATTACGGGGCGCAGTGTAGTAAGGCTGAAACTGGAAAAGAAAATAAATGACTTACGTGAAGTAGAAAAAGCAGCCCATATCGGCCTGTGGACTTTTGACTCACTCACCCGAATTTTCACTTACTCAGGCTATACCCAGGTGTTTTGTGATAATGAAGAAGAAAAAACAATTACTTTTGATGAATATATCACCTATATCCATCCCGAAGATAAGACAAGAGTTGAAAATTGGATAGAGAATTATTTGCATGGAAAAGAAAGTCAAGATACCATTTCATATAAATTGCTGATAAATGGCAAGATTGTAGACATGCGACTGAAAATCTATAATCGGGAAGTATATACCAACCGTATTTTGCTGGAAGGATATATACAGAATACGTCGGAAATAGTATGGAAAGCTGAGCGTTCCAATCAACTAAAATCAGCGTTTCTTGCCAATATGAGTCATGAAATACGTACCCCGCTGAATGCCATTTTAGGATTTTCACGTATTATTGCCGAGACAGACAACTCCGAAGAAAGATTACAATATTATGATATTGTAGAGAAGAACAATATGCGCTTGCAAGAGCTGATTAACGAAATTCTGGACTTATCAAAGATAGAATCCGGAATGATGGAGTTCAACTATGCGCCTGTCAATCTCTATAAATTATGCGATGATGTTAAAAACACTTATCGCTTCCGTTGTCAAAGCGGAGTAGATTTGATTTTCGAACAGTCAGACCGTTCTCTTTACATATCTACCGATAGAAACCGGCTCTTCCAGATATTCTCCAACTTAATAGGTAATGCCACTAAATTTACTCAAAAAGGACATATCAGTTTTGGATATAAAAAGGTGGACAACCAGATTATTTTTCATGTGACCGACACCGGCACCGGTATTCCGGCCGAAAAGCTTCCCAAGATATTCGACCGCTTTATGATGGCCAATGACAATGTTGCCGGTACAGGACTGGGACTTTCCATCAGCAAAATAATTGCCGAGAAACTAGGAGGAAAAATTTGGGTAAACTCCAAACCGGGGAAAGGGACGACATTTACATTCACCATCCCCTATATATCTGTCAACGGCGAAGTAAAAAGAGAAAGTCATACTTTCACACGCTACACAAACAACAAAGAATCTACACATAAAGAGATTGTCATACTAGTAGCTGAAGACAACCAAAGTAATTATGACTTAATAGAAGCCATGATTGGTAAGACCTATAAGCTGGTACATGCCCTTGACGGTATGGAGGCCATCCAATTGTATGAAAAATATAGCCCCAACCTTATTCTCATGGACATAAAAATGCCTAACCTCGACGGTCTGGACGCCACACGCATCATCAGAGAAGTATCCCCCAAGATACCTGTTATTGCTGTTAGCGCCTACGCTTACGAAAAAGATAAAGCAGCCGCAATAGAAAGTGGATGCAATGAGTTTTTGACCAAACCCATATCTCCTGATTTATTAAAAGATACAATTAATAAATATTTAAAAAACACATAAATTATGGGAAGACTAGCCGTATACAAATTTGCATACCTTTTATCCATCATATTCACTCTTCTGATATTAGGATTATCCGTTTTCGCTTATTTTGCAGGAAGAATAGACCCAGAAAGCAATATGTTTGCAGCCTATATTGCATTTGGAAAGCCTATCTTAGTCATTATCAATATCTTGTTATTTTTTTATTGGCTTGTCAGATTCAGGTATTGGGTATGGATTCCGCTACTTGGTTTATTGATAAATTACGGATATATTACTTCCATGTATCAAGTTTACAATTCGACCAAATATGCCAATGATACCCAACTGAAAATCGTGACTTATAATGTACATTCATTCGGAGGAGAAATCACCGGTTTCTCGGCTAAAGAATTTGCTGACATCCTGAACAAAGAAGGAGTAGACGTACTATGCTTTCAAGAGTACAGGGGCAACGGAGATTTCACCACCAAAGACTTATATAATACTTATTCCAAAAACTTTCCTTACTCATATCTCCCGGAAGGACGCGCGCAAGCTATTTATAGCCGCTACCCCATCAAACAGTCTCAGATTATTGAGTTTCCAAACACTAACAACGGAGCTATTTGGACAGATATAGATGTTAAAGGAATGACTATCAGGGTAATCAACGTGCATATGCAGACCACTAACCTTGACCGAATGCGTTCGAAAGCCGCACAAGCCAGAGAAGTAGGAGATGAAGAAAAAGAAAATCAAATTTATACACAGTTCACAGATAATATGGAAGCCAATATCATTCAACGCGCAAAACAAGCCAAAGATATCGCTTCATTGGTAAATGCCACCGAGACTCCAGTTATCTTATGCGGTGATTTCAATGATACTCCGGGAACATTTACTTACGAAACACTGAAAGGGAACCTGCAAGATGGTTTTCTTTCTGCCGGAGAAGGATATGGAGCTACTTATCGCGGGCTGCACAATCTGCTCAGAATCGATTACCTGTTCCACTCCCCTTCTTTATTAGCCCTCAAATATGGTACAATGTCATACGATATGAGTGACCATAACCCCGTTTATTTGGAAGTAGGACTCTAGTAAAAAACAACCTTCTTATAACTCATAATGCACCCCTCTATTTTAACCCTATATTGTGATAAATCAAAGCTAAAATAAAGGGATGCTCTTTTTTTAAGTTTTTTATCTATAAGATACTCGGCTTCTATCTTACGACCACTGTCATGCCTTCAACGGAACCGAAAAATAAAAGGTAGAACCTTTCCCCTCCTCCGATTCAAACCAAAGACGCCCTCCATTCTTAACGGCAAAATCAAGGCACAACAACAGTCCCAAACCGGAACCCTCCTCATTATTCGTGCCATATTTACTAAAGTGAGTCTCCGTATTCAACAACTTCCGCTGGTCCTCTTCACTCATCCCCTTTCCGCTATCCCTGACACTGACCACCACACTGTCGTCTACTATCCGGGCACCGACCACGATTTCAGAATCATTATAACTAAACTTAATCGCATTGCTCAATAAATTACGCATAATGGTCTTCATCATATCGATATCAGCATGAACCTCTATCTTATCATCTCCCAGGTAACGCAATTTGATATTCTTTATGCCTGCCACCAGATTAAAAATCTCAATGACTGACGCAATATTCTCAACAATATTGAAATCCTGATACACCACATTCAATTTACCAATCTGACTTTTCGTCCACTTCAAAAGGTTATCCAACAAAGCAAACACATCCTCGGTACTTTGGTTGGCCATGCTCAACATCTGATACATTTCTTCTCCAATCTGAGAAGGAGGCAAACTCAGTATCAACATATTGAGTACCATTTTAATGGAACCCATAGGAGAACGCAGATCATGAGCAATCACAGAATAAAGCTTGTCTCGCCCCATGATTGTTTTGCGCAATTCTTCCGTTTGACGCAGAATAATTCTTTTTGCCGCCACCAGCGAAATCTGGTGAGTAACACGAATCACCAATTCTTCCTTATTGAAAGGCTTTGAAATAAAATCGTTCGCTCCCACCTTGAACCCTTTCACGATATCGGAAGTCGTGTTCAAAGCAGTCAGAAAAATAATAGGTATATTCTGAGTCACAGGATTCGCTTTCAGTTTCTCTGACACCTCAAAGCCATTCATTTCCGGCATCATAACATCTAACAGAATCAGATCCGGCTGCTTTTCGGCTGCCTGCACCAACGCGTCCTTACCATTATTTGCAGTAACGACCTTAAACTTCTCGTTTGTAAGCAATACCTTTAATAGCAACACATTAGAAACCACATCATCCACTACCAAGATGGTGTATTCCGAATGATCTATCACTACATTAACATCTGCTGTCATATTCGCCACTATTTAGAGAGAATTTGTTTAAAATAATTAATTACTTCTATCAACCCTTCCTCCAACCGTACAGTTGGTTTCCAGTCCAATTTTTCCTTTGCCAACGTAATATCGGGCCGACGCTGACGCGGATCGTCATAAGGAAGAGGTTGATAAACTATTTTTGACTTTGAGGCCGTCAGTTTCAACACCAATTGTGCCAGTTCCAACATAGAAAACTCACGCGGATTTCCAATATTCACCGGTCCCGTAAAGTCATCCCCCGTGGCCATCATACGCACCATTGCCTCAATCAAATCATCCACATATTGAAAGCTGCGGGTCTGCTTTCCGTCACCATAAATCGTGATATCTTTATTCTGCAAGGCTTGCACTACGAAGTTAGAAATAACACGTCCATCATCGGGCAACATATGGGGACCATATGTATTGAATATTCGCACTATTTTTATCTTCACCCGGTGCTGGCGATAATAATCCATACACAATGTTTCGGCACACCTTTTCCCTTCATCATAACAAGAACGGTAACCGATAGGATTCACATTACCCCAGTCAGACTCCTGCTGCGGATGAGAAATCGGATCACCATACACTTCGCTTGTCGATGCCTGAAGCATACGTGCATTGTTTTTCTTTGCCAATCCTAACATATTAAAAGTTCCGAAAACAGCAGTCTTTGCTGTTTTTATCGCATCATATTGATAATGAATGGGGGAAGCAGGGCATGCTAAATTATATATCTCATCCACATCCGCACAATACGGATTCACCACATCATGTTCCACCAACTCAAAACACGGATGTCCTATCAGATGCTTTATATTATCTTTGCTTCCGGTAAAAAAGTTATCAAGACAGATAACCCGGTTACCCTCGTTTATCAGACGCGTACAAAGATGCGAACCTATAAAGCCCGCACCGCCACTTACCAGGGCTTTCTTCATCCTTCTATCATTTATATTATATTTCCTTTCGTAAAGCAAAAATAAGCGATTAGTTCCATTCCTGCAAACTTTAAATACAATATTATTACTTATATTTGCAGGCATGATAGTTAATCCGACCAATAAATGAAAAAATATCCAACCATTATGAGCATAGCCGGCTCCGATTGCAGCGGAGGCGCCGGCATCCAGGCCGATCTGAAAACCATCTCGGCATTGGGCGCTTATGCAGCCACCGCCATCACCGCTATCACAGTTCAAAATACCACCGGCGTACGTGCCATCCACCCTGTACCCCCTGTTTTTGTACGCGAACAGATAGAAGCCGTCATGGACGACATACGTCCCGATGCCATAAAAATAGGAATGATAAATGACATTGAGATTGTAAAGGTTATCTCTGCCTGCCTGCACAACTACCGACCCGCGTATGTGATTTTCGATCCCGTCATGGTATCTACCAGTGGGCACAAGCTGATAGAAGATGACGCCATTGCAGCCCTTACCGACGACTTAATGCCCCTCACCTCCCTCATCACACCCAATCTGAGGGAAGCAGAAGTGTTGACAGACCATCCTATTAATAATGTAGAAGAGATGAAATCGGCTGCCCTCGAGCTATTGAAATTCGGTTGCAAAGCCGTCCTCCTGAAAGGCGGTCACCTGGAAGGCGGACTAATGTGCGATGTGCTGCAGATAGCCGGAGAAAGTACTCCTCACCTGTTCACCTCCACCAAAATAGAAAGTCCGAACACCCACGGAACCGGTTGTACCCTCTCTTCCGCCATCGCCACATTCCTAGCTTTGGGTTATGTGATGCCGCAAGCAGTGGAACGTGCCAAGCGCTACGTCACCCATGGCATAGAAGCAGGGAAAGATATCCGCATCGGTGAAGGACACGGCCCTTTAAACCACTTTTATCATCCTGTCCCTATGAATATTAAGGAAGAATAGCACCTAGTTTCCAAAGAAATAATTACCTTTGCAACGTTTTTAAACCAAAAAAGGAAAAATATGAAAGCATTTGTATTCCCCGGACAGGGAGCACAGTTTGTAGGTATGGGTAAAGACCTGTACGAAAACTCGGCTTTGGCCAAAGAATTATTTGAAAAAGCGAATGACATTTTAGGATACCGCATCACAGACATCATGTTTGAAGGTACAGACGAAGACCTTCGCCAAACCAAGGTCACTCAGCCTGCCGTGTTCCTTCACTCGGTTATTTCAGCCCTCTGCATGGGTGATGATTTCAAACCTGAAATGACAGCCGGACACTCACTGGGTGAGTTCTCTGCCTTGGTTGCCGCCGGAGCCTTGTCGTTCGAAGACGGATTGAAGCTGGTATATGCACGCGCCATGGCTATGCAGAAAGCCTGCGAAGCACAACCTTCGACAATGGCTGCCATCATCGCATTACCTGATGAAAAAGTAGAAGAAATATGCGAAGCCATCTCTAAAGAAGGCGAAGTGGTGGTTGCCGCCAATTACAACTGCCCGGGACAAATCGTTATCTCCGGTTCCATCGAAGGCATCAATAAAGCTTGCGAACAACTGAAAGCTGCCGGTGCAAAACGCGCGCTGCCTCTGAAAGTGGGTGGTGCTTTCCACTCTCCGCTGATGAATCCGGCCAAAATAGAACTAGAAGCCGCCATCAACGCAACTGAAATTCATACACCAAAATGTCCTGTTTATCAGAACGTAGACGCTTTACCTCACACCGATCCTGCTGAAATCAAGGCTAACCTGGTAGCTCAGCTGACCGCTTCTGTTCGCTGGACTCAGACAGTGAAGAACATGATTGCCGATGGAGCCGACGAGTTTACAGAATGCGGACCGGGTGCTGTATTGCAAGGCTTGATTAAGAAAATAGACAAAGACGCAAACGCTCACGGAATAGCATAAATAAATATACACCGTCATTCTTCCTCAAAAGCTCAAGAGAATTTTTCCAAGCAATGGAGACATCTTCGGAGAGGAACGACGGTGTATTTTTATCCCATCTTTTTTCCATATCTCGTTAAAAATGATTATGTTTGCCCATGTAACAAACGAGATAAATTAATGAATACATTCAAATACAACATAGGGTATGCCCTGAGCGGAGGATTCATCAAAGGATTTGCCCACTTAGGAATCATGCAGGCACTACACGAACACGGCATAACACCGAACATACTTTCCGGAGTAAGTGCCGGTGCACTGGCCGCCGTATTCTATGCTGATGGCAGAGAACCCTATCACATCATTGAACTCTTTGAACACCATTCATTTACCGAACTCACAACCTTTTCCATTAACAAACAAGGATTGCTGAAGCTTGACAGTTTCATTGATTTCCTGGAAAGCAACCTGCGAACCAAACTGATAGAAGAACTTCCCATCCCCACTATTATCTCGGCCACCGATTTGGACCACGGAAAAACAGTTTCTTTCCGCAAGGGGAAAATTGCTGAACGGGTAGCCGCCTCATGTTGCATGCCGGTACTGTTTGCACCACAGAAAATCAATAATACTTATTACGTAGATGGAGGAATATTAATGAACCTCCCGGTAACTCCCATCCGCGAAATGTGTGAAAAAGTGATTGCATTCAACGTCAGTCCATTGGTGGCAGACGAATATAAAAAGAACGTGGTAACAATTGCTTTAAGGGCCTATCATTTTATTTTTCAAGCGAACACTCTGTCACAAAAGCCTCTGAGTGATTTGTTGATTGAACCCTACGGACTGGAAGGATACAGCAACCGAGAGCTGGAAAAAGCCGAAGAAATTTTTGAACAAGGATACAATACGGCGAATGAAGTTCTAGACCATTTGTTACGAGAGAAAGGAACTATTTGGAAATAAATAAAAAATAATATAATGAAAACACAAGAAAAAATTATCATCTACCAGGTGTTTACCCGTTTGTTCGGAAACGGAAACCCTCGTTGCAAAACCAATGGCTCTTTGGACGAGAATGGCTGCGGAAAAATGGCTGACTTTACGGCCAAGGCTTTGGGAGAAATCAAGCGTCTGGGTGCCACACACATTTGGTATACAGGTATCATCGAACACGCCACCCAAACCAATTACAGTCGCTACGGCATACGCCCGGACCACCCTGCCGTAGTCAAAGGAAAAGCCGGCTCACCATACGCCATCAAGGATTATTATGATGTAGACCCCGATTTGGCAACCAGCATCCCCGACCGGATGAAAGAATTTGAGAACTTGGTAAAACGTTCACACAAGGCAGGACTAAAAGTAATCATTGATTTTGTTCCCAACCACGTTGCCCGCCAATATGGTTCAGACACCAAACCGGCAGGAGTGGCTGATTTGGGCGAACAAGATGATGTAAACCTAGCATTCAGCCCGAATAATAACTTTTATTACATTCCCGGCACAAAACTGGAAGGCAATATCGATCTTCACCGCGGTGCCGCCGAACCCTACATAGAATTTCCCGCCAAAGCCACCGGCAATGACCGTTTTGACGCATGGCCCGGCATCAATGACTGGTATGAGACAGTGAAGTTGAACTATGGCGTGGATTACATGAACGGACGAAGCACCCATTTCGACCCCATTCCCGACACTTGGAACAAAATGCTCGACATATTGTTATTTTGGGCATCAAAAGGCATCGACGGATTCCGGTGCGATATGGCAGAAATGGTTCCTGTCGAATTTTGGGGATGGGTCATTCCACAGGTCAAAGCGCAATACCCCAACCTGATATTCATTGCCGAGGTTTATAATCCGGCAGAATACCGCAACTATCTTTTCAATGGAAAATTCGACTATTTATATGATAAGGTAGGCTTGTATGATACGCTGAGAGCCATCACTTCGGGTTGGGAATCGGCTACCTCCATTCCCAGTCGCTGGCAAAGCCTGAGTGGAATAGAACACCGTATGCTCAACTTCCTTGAGAACCACGATGAACAACGCATTGCTTCCGATTTCTTTGCCGGAAACGGTGCTCGCGCTATCCCTGCCATGATTGTGTCTGCTTGTATGAATGACAATCCGGTCATGATTTATTTCGGACAGGAAATAGGCGAACAGGGAATGGATACGGAAGGATTCAGCGGACGAGATGGACGTACGACCATCTTCGATTATTGGAGCGTGGACAGTATCCGCCGTTGGCGCAATAACGGCAAATTCGATGATAAGCTGCTGACCGAAGAAGAGAAGAAACTACGTACTTTCTATTCCAGACTATTAAATTTATGCAACACGGAGAAGGCGATACGCGAAGGAGTATTCTTTGATTTAACATACGCTAACCTGGCAGGATGGGTATTCAACGAACATAAGCAGTATGCTTTCATGCGTAAGCTGGATGATGAGTTGCTGCTGATAATGGTCAACTTTGACAGCATTCCGGTGCGGGCAGCAGTCAACATTCCGCAACATGCTTTTGATTTCTTGGGAATACCTTATAACTTAGAATATAATGCAGTGGAATTGCTGACAGGAAATACAGAGAAATTGGTATTGTCACCCGACAAGACGACGCCTGTTTTATTGGATGCCATGAATGGAAAGATTCTGAAGTTCAAGCTGTAAACACGAAACAGACAATGAATAGCAGAGGAATGCCAAAGCTAAACCGATCTATCGAAAGGGGTGTGTCAAAACGTGGATAATGCTGTCGTTTAGTTCGTAGGGGCAAGGTCCGCTCGCCCGAAAACAGTTTGCTTTGTGTCTTCGGACTAGCAAGCCCTGCCCCTACTGACAAAATAACAATATTATCATTATCCCTACAGTCGCAAGAAATATCTTTCGCCCGGATGCAGATAGAATAGAGCGTCTCATGCCGGCACACTCTCTCTGCTGCATTATCTTATCGTTTCACCAAACCGATTTTTGCGTTCAGCTTAAAATAATAGACTCCATTTTCGCGCTCCAAATAACCATATTTATCTTTTTCGGTAGAACCTTTCTCAAAACGAGAGTTATTGAACAGAAAATCGGCAAAGGTCTGACGGTCTGCCTTTTGATAACACAATATTTCACCACTGCCGTCCACCAGTAAGAAGCCGGATACAGCCGAATCAACTCCGGTAAAGAGCTTTGCCGGACGCATTCCCAAGGCAAGTGCCAGCAGGAATTGCTTCATCTTATATTCGTAATAATGATGCTTGGTAATCAATTCCTCTTTAATCTTCAACGGATTGACTTGCTTCATCACCTCCGTCAGCTCGCTCACTCTGGTGATGCCGTCCAGATGCATGATGCGCAGCATTTCGCCCAACATGCGGGGAAAATGCAGGTCTATCATACTCAAATTGCTACGGAACACTTTGTCGGCCACATCGTTATACTTCAAGACACCTCCCAGACGCTCTATCATCAACATACGTCCCGCCACATCGTCTTCCTCGCCAAATGCATTGATTTTATTGACTGTGGGAGTGGCAAACTTGATGCCGGTCTGCTCAAACTTCAGGTTAGCAGTTCGTCCACCGTCCAGTAAAGGAAACATGGAGCTGAGACGAGAACGGACACAGAAACCCGTCAAAGGCGCATCCGCACTGTAAAAAGCAACATAAAAATCGGTACGGTCATCCGTTTTTGCTTCCAAATCAAAGATAGCCACCTCATCCAAAAACTCCTCCACCCCATCGGGTGACATAACATCATTTTCACGACTCGCTTTCACAGCCGATAAAATCAGTTCCGCCACAGCAGAAAAGTCCTCGCGTGCCACCAGCTTATCAATTTTTTCTCCACAGATATGTATATTTTCCTCACTTTCAATAATATATCGGCGGGTTCCGTCGTGTTCCTCCCGCTGAATCATGGCAACGGGCAATCGTTGCGCCTCATTCTTCTTCACTTCAGGAGTTCCCGCATATACATAACCATCCGCCAGCAAGCGGAAAAAGGCGTAAAGTTCGCCCCACTCTCTCTTTGTTGCTTCAAATGCCATATCGATTACTGTTTAATGGGTGCAAAGATAAGTAAAAGAAGTATTAAAAGATGCCTTTTTAAGAAAAGCAAATCTTAAACAATGTTATGCAACATGTTTTTTAGCTTCAATTATTTGCTATTATCCCAAAAGTCCGTACCTTTGCAATGTGTTTTTCATAGTATTAGATTTAAGGTTAACAAAGGTTGGAGCAAGGCGTTGCTCCTTTTTTTATTTTGTACGGTCAGTATGCGAATGTACATGAAAAATATACTTTCTTACACAAAGAAGGGAGCAAGTCAAAAAGCGTATTAGCATAATATTTTGAAAAAATTCGGGTCACTTATTTATTCTTGGGGATTTAAATATCACATCATATCACAAACTAAGGGAAGAATAAACCGTTTCCTATGGC
>ULPJ01015757.1_pt1 | contig 11718 bp, 3 predicted proteins | sample 1953361 | NCBI WGS metagenome assembly ULPJ01 (sample SAMEA4835625, study PRJEB28245) | human gut metagenome | biome: gut microbiome; material: fecal sample | place: Denmark | collected 2008 | reverse complement strand
TAGGAGGTATATATGACTACAATCCTTATATCCGCTTGGCAGAAGTACAATATAATGAACTTGATTTAGAAGAAACTCAAATGTATCTTGAGCGTAACAATCCTGAAGAGGCTGAAAATATCAAAATCCTAAAAGGCCCAAAAGGGGAATTGATTATTTCACTAAAGAAACCGGCCATTCCTAACGGATACAAGTATTATAATACGGAGGTAAATGAAAAAACAAAGCCTAAAAAAATGATGGCCATTTACTTGGTGTTCAACTCACCTGTTAACGTTAAAAGCCTACAAGACAGTAAAATGGACTTTTATATTGCAAAAACTAATAAAGGACAAGAAATCCACTTAAAAGGTTATAGCCCGGTTTATTATAACAGCAACGAAAGTTATGTAAATGAAGACAACTTTATATGGGGATTAAAAGTACCTGCATCTTTACATCATGCCAGAGAAGAAGTAAACTTCTTGGAAGCATATCCAGACTTTGAACAATGGGTAACATCGGGAGGTCAAGAGAACCAAAGATGGTGGAATAAGCCAAAAACGAATAAGTTGATTATGAATTAATAAATATACAGTAAATCATATACTGAATTAAATAAGAGGTAAGGTATGTCAATAGATTTCCTTACCTCTTATTTTTATCATATGAATTCTAGAAGTATAAACAGATAAATGCTCACCACCAAATTTTGCAGATTCTATCCTATCCTTTCCTCTTCAACAAATCTGTCGGACTCTCTCCAAACTGTTCTCTATAACATTTAGTAAAATAAGAAGGAGAACTAAAACCAACTTCATAACCTATCTCTGCCACTGTCATATCCGACGAAGCAAGCAGGGAAGCAGCTTTCTTCAAACGAGCTATACGAAGCAGTTCATTCGGGGAATAATTAGTTAGGGATTTGATTTTGCGATAGAGTTGCACACGGCTTAATCCCATATCTTTACCCAAGTCTTCCACATTCAAATTTGAATCTCCCATCTTTGCCTCAATCAAAGCTTTGAATTTTTCCACAAAGTCTTTATCCATATCACAGACATCCTCTTTCGCCAACGTTTGTCCGTCACCAAAAAACTGTTTCAGGCGGCGGTGTGAATCTATCAGATTACGAACGCGTGCCAATAGTAATTGCGAACTGAAAGGCTTGGAGATATAAGAATCTGCACCACCATCATACCCTTGAATTCGTTGTTCATCCAAAGAACAAGCTGTCAATAGGATAACAGGAATATGACAGGTTTGTAATTCGCTTTTCAAGCGACGACAACATTCAATTCCATCCATTCCGGGCATCATTACATCGGAGATAATCAAGTCCGGGACATATTTCATAGCTTTACGAATACCTTCCGAGCCGTCTGCAGCTTCTATAACAGTATAATCAGTATGAAGCAATCCATGCACATATAAGCGAATATCAGCGTTATCATCAATAATCAGAACGCAAGGTTTGGAAGAGTCGTAACTTTTTTCCAATTCCTCTTCTTCGTAAGTTAAAGCATCATTCAAGCTCGAAGAACCGGAATAACCGGAAGTTGCAGGAGTTGCCGGAACCCCAGCAACGGCAGAGGTTGTAGCATCGGTGGAGGTTACAGAAGTAGCAGACACAGAGAATGCCGGAGAGTTTTCAGAAACAACAGTCTCGCAAGTCTGCACAGGCAAATCAACGGTAAAGATAGTTCCTTGCTTTTCATCACTTTCCACCGTGATGGTACCTTTATGCAATTCCACAAAAGCCTTTACCAATGCCAGTCCAATACCCGAACCGGCATGGTGCATATCTATCTTATAGAAACGGTCGAAAATATTCCGGATATGCTCCGCAGAAATCATTGAACCGGTATTGGCAACGGTAAAGCGAATCCAGCAATGATCGTCTTTAGTCAGGGAAGACAAGCGTACAGTTACTTTTCCGTTTTCCGGAGTAAATTTGAAAGCGTTGGAAAGGAGGTTGAAATAGATGCGTTCCAACTTTTCTACATCTGCCAATGTGCGGTAATCCGTATCCGGCATATAATCGAATGAGAAATGAATATGCTTCTTCCGGGCTACTGCCATGAAAGATTCGTTCCATCCTTCAAAAGAAGAAAGAATGTCTAACGAAATAGGAGTATATTCCATTTTTCCATTCTCGTATTTACGAAAATCCAGAATCTGATTGACAAGACGCAAAAGGATATTCACGTTTCGCTGAACTAACAATAACATTCGGCGCTGATCTTCACTCAAAGACGAATCAGCCAGTAAATGCTCTACCGGGTCGGCAACTAATGTCAGTGGAGTACGAAAATCGTGAGATATATTTGTGAAGAAAACCAGCTTGGCATGAGTCGCTTCTTCCAGTTGATGAGAAAGCTGGATAAGCTGATCCCGTTGCTCTTCGAGTTTATCGCGCTGTTGCTCTACTTGTTTCTTCTGTTCGGACAACTCTTTATTCAGGCGATTCTTGGAACGGAGGGATTTATAGACTACCAACAACAATCCCGCTACTAATAAAAGAATAACCAAGCCGCCATACATCACGACCTGCTGCGTAGCTACACGCGACAGATACCCACCGATACGTCCGTTCAATGTTTCAATCTTCTGATCCAGTTCCGAGATATGGGTAGTCTGAAGTTGCATAACGTGCGCGTTCGTGCGGTCTACAACGGCAGTATTCATGACCGTTTCGCGAGGATAAGACTTCTTCTCAAGAATATTCATGGCCAGTTGCATCACTTTGTCCCCATTAGTCGGATAAATAAAAGTTGCATCCAGCACATTGTCAAGCACCAATTCAAGCCCGTTTCCTTTGCCGGGCAGGGCATCAATGCCAACAAAAATCATTACCTTTTCACGTCCGGCTTTCTTCGCAGCTTGATAGGCTCCCGGAGCGATACGGTCGTTATGTGCATATACCGCATCAATCTTCGGATGACGGCGAAGCATACTATCCATTTCCACTTCTGCCGGTTCACGTTCCCAGGCAGCATCCGCTTTATCAATCAGTTTGATATCCGGATAATTGCTGATAGCAGCCATAAATCCCTGATGGCGTTCCATGGCAGGGGTGGAACCACCCAGTCCGGTAAGCTCCACTACATTCCCTTTCCCTTTCAGACTTGATGCGATATAATTTCCTACCGCACGACCTATTTCATAATTATCGGCACCGATATAGGCAGTATATTTATCAGAAAGTATCTTCCGGTCTACAAGAATGACAGGTATTCCTTTCTGATAGGCCTCCTCCACAATTGGAGTCATGGGAGCCGCTTCATTGGCGGAAATTATCAGTAAATCAACTCCTTTATCTATAAAATAATGAACATCTTCCGCCTGCTTACGGTTATCATCCGCCGCCGAGCGGATTTCAACCGACACTCCATCATAAAACATCGCTTCGCGAAGAATCTCATCATTCATCTTGTGCCTCCAAGAGTCATCGCTACATTGGGCCACCCCAATACGGAAACGAGGCGCATCCTGCCGACAGGCCGCCAAGCCCAAAAGACAAAACAAGACTGTTATCCACTTCGTATATTTCATCGCTTCAATCATTCCCTTTCTTTCGTATATCTTTTGTATTTCTTTCTGTAATCCAAATTTCTCCCCCCGCATTATTTGCATTCACCACCGGGAAATACATCAGTTCCACTTTCACAGGGTTCAGCGTATATTTTCCAGTAAAGCGTGGAAGCAAAGGAACCGTAAACTGATAAGTACCTACCGGTAATTTTTCGCTAAAGATAACAGTTTTCTCTTTAAAATACTCACGATATACTTCAGAACGGGAGAAATTAACAGGTTTTGAGGCATAACTACAACCTGCCGGAACAGGAACTTCGAGCATCACATATTGCGCACCCTCCTGTTTCACCTGCAAGGTAACTGTCAATGTAACAGGTACACCCGCCACCAAAGAGTCTTTTTCCAAAGTCACCTCCACCTTGAAAGCATCACTCTGACGAGCATTCATCACACGCTTCATTGAATAGACACTATACAATAAAGGCTCTTTTCCCGTTTTTGAAATAAGCAGACTGTCGCTTGCTGTCAGCCGGGCATGATAAGGAAATTCCGTAATTCGTTGATGATCCTTACCGCTCACAGACACCGACGTTCCTGACATCCCTCCGGAACCTGCCAGCAAATCGGTCAGAACAGTTGCCACAGCCGAAGAAGCCTGATACGTATTCCATCCGCGCTCCTTAGTCCGCAAAATATACAATTGCATATTTTCTTTCAACTTACACAGGGAAGGGTCATTTTTAATAATCCGGTAGGCTATCAATGTATTTATCATCTGATTTCCCTCCCAATAATAAGTACGCCGTCCGTCGTCACAGTAAACACCTTCCAGCATATCCTTTTTCAGATAAGGACGTACGCTATCACCCACATTCACCGAATCCACCTGTTGCTTGATTTCCCAGAGAAGCAGCTTCTCTTTCAAGTATGAAAGAGGACGATAATACTTGTTTCTATTTGCCAACGAGTCTTCTTTCTGTTCCAATTGCCGGACGAAAGGTTCCAATAATCTGACTGCCGAAGAATAATCCGCCTCTACTTTCCACTCATGCAGAGCATGAAGTATTTCTATATCTTCCAGTTTCATTCCTCGATAAGGACGCGTATGAGCATACTCCACTTTCAAACCATTCAGATTCAACTCCACAGGATAACCTGCATCTTGCGCCATCTTCAAAGCCCGCAGAATATGCGCAGACATCCAGAAAGAAGTATTTTCAGAGTTCCCCCACCACGACCATAACTGATGTTTGTTCTGATGATTCGTCAGTCGATGGATGATAGGTCGAATTGCTTTATCTACTTTCACCTTTTCACCCTTACTCTGCATATACTGTTGGTAAGCCAACAAACCGATTAACTTGGATGCCAGCTGCTCATTGCACAAATATTTGTATCCTGTCAAGTAATTCACTGATTCTTTATAGATGTCCAACTGATTGTCAGTGATACTCACCATCACTTCTTCATCCTCGCCGGATTGCACTTTAACCGTCTTTGCATCGGACAGAATACCCAATGTGCCCTCCGCCAATTCAGTTCCCTGTGCCAGTATCGGAATCGTATATTCCTCTCCATCCTGATAGCCATCGTCGCGAGTGAAAAGATAGCTGATGGTCACGCTATCGGCATGAACTGCCTGCATCGGCACTGTTTCATGAAATCCCTCCATGAAACTCACTTCCTGCCGTTTCAACGTATCCGTTCCGACGCAGAACTGTGTCTTTCCGGCTATGTGCTGCCCATCCAGATAATTGCGGATAGTCCCGACCACCGTACTCTGATCCCCCTCCACCAAGAAGCGGGGAGTTTTCAACTCCGCCATCAACGGTTTGTAAGAGCGGACGAAACGTCGGAAAGTACCCGTCTGCAAACGACGGTTCATGCCATAAACGACAGTTTCCCATTTCGTCACATTATCGGGGAAAGTTGTTTCAAACTGTACCGTTCCGGTTTTATCCGTAAACAAACGAGGCTGCCAGAAAGCCACATCCGAAAAATTCCTACGTAAGCCATTCAATTGCATCAGTTCATTATACAACTGTTCGTTATCCGCTTCTTCTTTCGCTTTCTGATCTTGCTCTTCCAGTTTCTCCAAAGGTGCGGTTGCAGCAGCAGAAGAAGAACCTACCATTAATCCGGCAACAGACCCCGTCAACGAAGATCTTGAACGCATGCCGTATCCTACAACGACCACTTCCTCCAGCGCCTGACTATCTTCTTCCAAAGTAACCAACAGATTGGCTCCGGGAGTTGCTCTCATCTCCTGCTGTTTAAAGCCGACATAACTAAACAAAAGCTGATCCCCTCCCCTGTCACAATCCATTTCGAAATATCCGTCCATGTCGGTGATCGTTCCCTCCGTCGTTCCTTTCACCACCACGCTGCACCCGATTAAAGGCTCTCCGGTAGCATCCGTTACATAACCGGAGACTTTACCGCCGTAATTGCGTACATACTGCCTGATCCTCATTTCCCTGTGACCAGGAAAGTTTGTACCGATCCTGCCAATTCCTCTTCCCAGCAAGAGCCACCCTGCTGACAACGAATCGCGTTCGTGTAGAGGCAGAGATTCCATATCTACATCCAGATAGGTATATGATTGTATCGTCAGAGCATCCTGTTTCAGATACTTTCCATTGTTATAAAGCAAAATCGCATCATACGTTCCGGCAGGAAACTTGGAATATATTCTATTCATTTGCACCAAAGTATCCGGATAAACCAGTTCTCCGGTAGTGCAGTCTTTAAAGAGCAAGTTAGCCACTCCGGTAGAATCTTTTTCTTCCGGAAGCCGGAAATTCAACGTCTTATCCGGCAGGGAGAAATAAATCCGGGTGGGATGCCAACTCTTTCCCTTGCGAAGTTCGGCCACCAGACTACGGAATCTTTCCGGTGATAAATGGTAATCATTCAAAGTCGGAATCTTTGCCACAGACGAAAAATTCAGATAAGCCGGGCACAGTTCCTCATCCTTATATTTATAAACCACATTGCCCTCGAATTCATAAGAGAAACCTCCCTCATGCCGATACAACACACCATTCATATATTTCCAAGGTCCCGGCTCCACAGGACCTGCCAATATCTTTTTCTTGTAGCGCGACAGCTCCATGAGTGAAACCGGAAACAGCTTTCCATTATGTTCGAGCGAAGTATATACCGCCCCATCCATCACCGGAAGACGGCAAAGATACCGTTCATAACGCTTCTTCTCTTCCGAAGTAAACTTATACTCATCATATTTCCCTTTCCTCTGCCGCAACCAGACTACTTCCACTCCTTGCGGCAACTGATTCATATCGAAACTTAAAATCGTTTTCTTGCCCCGGTCGAAAGCCAGAGAATCAATGATGAAAGCCCTGTCGTGCATTCGCAACATTATCTTCTGCTTTCCCGACGGATGCAATACAGGAAAAGAATACTGCTTAGGCTGTTCCGTCCACGAAAAATAGCAGGGAACATCGTTCTGCTCAATCACATAGATATTCACCGCCCGCCCGTTCAGCATCACATAAGGAGCAAACTGGGTGGTTCCATCCGGTGTATCAACCGTCTGACGGAACAGATTTCCCGAAGGATAAGCAAACTGATAATAAGGCAACTTATCCAAATGAAGCAACTGGTTCCAATGCTGATAATCCAATGTGCCGGTATGTAGATACTCTTTTTGCTTCATTGAGTAGGAAGCACGTTGCTCGCGCGGACGGGGTGCACTCCCGTAATAGGGTAAATCGGGTACGTGATAATCCAGCTGCGTGTTGACCGCAAAAGCTGTCAGATCGACGTTGGATACCGGACGCCCTTGTATATTGGTCACGTTCAATTTTGTTTTCACTTTCTGACCGGGATACACTCGTTCCGGCAAATCAGATTCAATCACCAGCCGTTCGGAAGGTGAAGTGTACGAGCGTTTCAACATACATTCCTTATCCCCCATGAAATAAAATACTTCTACGTAATAGACGGAAGAGGGATCGATCTCTCCGGATTTGTGTTCCATCTCTTTTCCCGAACCTTTCTGCAACAGGCGGTTGCCTTGATACACATACCAGGAAAGTTCCAGCTGCAAAGGATTGGAAAGGGAGACACAGAACGAATCTTTTTCTATGCCGCCATTCAGTTCCAGTTTGGAGTCAAGTGCGGCGGAAGCAATCGTCGTTTCATATCCTGTTTCCGGTATTTTGAAACGATAGTCCGTCACCGCCTGATTGAACGGTTCGCGATAGGGCAAACGCACTTTCTTCACTTCTTTCTTTTCACCATAGGTCAGTTCGGCCGCCACAGGACACTCCACTCCCAGGTCGAAGAATGAAAAGCAAATAGTATCCGCCTGCGTAGTGCACTGCATATCATAGCACGAATAGTAGAAAGTCGCTTTGCTCTGCTGCTCCAAACGGTTATTGTCTGCCGTAAGCAAAACTACATTCACCGTATAGAAGCAATCGGAAGCTCCGAATATCCGAGCAGGAATATCTACCGAAGCTTTCCCGGAAGCATCCAGTTCCGCCTGCACGGACATCAGTGTATCGGGCAAAGAAAGTATCTGCGCATACGACTTCAGTACCTGCTGTCTGCCGACAGTCACTTCTACATTCACCTCCCGCAAAGGAAGTCCGTTGGCATCCGTTGCACTGATAACCATGCGGTTACTCTGCGATGCATATTGCACATTCGAAGCCAGCTTCACCAACAACTTGTTTCCGTTCAGTTCGTAGTCTTCATATTTGAAATTGGTGGAGGCTACGATGCGTCCCCGCTTATCACGAAGCTGTACAGTATATCTCTGATCGAGCTTCAGGTTCAATGAATCCGCCAACAGGAATTCTCCGGCGAAGCCTCCCGGATGGTAAGGGACGACGGACATTATCTTCTTATAGTCACGCAAGGAAGAACCGACACGCATCCACAATGAAAGTTCCTGTTTCAGAGGACGTTTATGTTCGGAGAGAGCATAAGACTTGAAACGGACAGTTTCGCCCGGTCTGTATTTATTCTTATCAGTAATCAGGTAACTATAAAACTCCGGTGCATCTTGCCGCCCATAATCATTTTTATACCAGGGTGGTACAAGGTGTTTCCTCAAATCGAATACCGCACGAAACTTATCCACTTCAACCGTCAGGATATGCTGTTCTTTCTGCGACCAGTTATCGTCAGTATACGTCTGACTGTCTTCATCGTAATAAACAGCCTTGCTGCCTACCCGCACTTCGGCATCTTTCCTGATAGTTCCCCCGGCATCAACCACCTGCAAGGTGAGTACACCATACTCCTTGAAAAGGAAAACATGAAAAGGAATCACCGGAGCATAACGGTAATGAACTTCGTTCCGCTCTACATCAGCCAGCAGAAAATGCCCTTTGACCGGAGGATTGCTCCAAGTATCCGTGAAACGGGCAAAAGGAGTCTGCTGTATTTTATCCCATTGTTTCTGTCGGAGTTTGCCTTTGAGAAGTTTCAAAGCCTCTTTGTTAGTCAGTTCGAAAACGATCGTTTCGGGAGAGGTATCATCCCAGATCATCGGTTGTCCGAATGCTCCATTGGCAAAAAGCAGGACTCCCAATAACAACAGGCTCTTTAGCTGGCATAGCATTGTGTTCATAGTATTCGATAGATTGATTGAGAACAAAAATAGAAAATAAAACTGTGAGTATGCTATAAATCACTCGATTATTCGCAATCTTATCCCTTGAAAAAAAGTAAAAATGGTCCCCCATATTTACGCGGGAACCATTAACAAACGTATAAAGGGTAATACGAACACTTAATTGATGTTATAAAACATCTCTTTTTATTTGGATTATTTGCAAAGTTGACAGAAGTCCGTATCTTTGCAATGTGTTTTTCATAGAATTAGATTTAAGGTTAACAAAGGTTGGAGCAAGGCGTTGCTCCTTTTTTTATGCCTGTACGTTTCGTACGTACAAAAACAAGAGGTACACCCCACGAAATGAAATATACCTCTATGCTTACTATCAATAAAAGAATTACATCAGTCTATCTTTCAAAACCTGCGGAAGTTCGGGCATCGCACCTCTCTGTGTGCAGACATAAGCAGAAACCTCAACAGCCAGTTTATGCGCTTCGGGCACCGGTTTTCCATTGAGAATGGAGGCACAGAAAGCAGCTGTAAAAGAATCGCCTGCGCCCACTGTGTCGGCAACCGGTACTTTGGGCGTCTCCTGGAAAGAGACAACGCCCGGTGTGAACACATAGCTGCCATTGATGCCGCAAGTGAGAATCAACATCTTCAGGTTGTATTTTGCCAACAGAATCCAGCATTTATCCTGCAAATCAATGCCGGGATAACCAAACATACGGCTGATAGTCACCAGCTCTTCGTCGTTTATCTTCAGGACGTTGCAACGGTGGAACGATTCGCGCAGTACCTCTTTAGAGTAGAAATCCTGGCGGAGATTGATATCAAATATCTTGAGCTGTCCGTCTATATCGGGCATCGTATCCAGAAAGCGATTGATAGTGGCACGGCTCACTTCATTACGTTGAGCCAGCGAACCGAAGCAAACAGCACGTGTGCTCAAGGCCAGACGTTTCAGCTCATCCGTAAAGGGAATGTTGTCCCACGCCACGCCCTCTTTGATTTCGTAACAAGGCACGCCCTCGTCATCGAGCGTCACCTGCACCGTACCGGTAGGATAATCAACCTGTTCAATCTGCATCTTCAACTTCTTCTCGTTGAATACTTTCAGAATTTCTTCTCCCAGTTCATCCCTGCCTACGGCACTCACTACACGACTGTCAAAACCAAACTGTGATACATGATAGGCAAAGTTTGCCGGAGCACCACCGATTTTCTTTCCTTCGGGCAACACATCCCAAAGTGCTTCGCCCATTCCTACAATTATATTATTCATGATATACGGGTTTTATTGTTTCCAAAGTTATAAAATTATTTTCTGATACGGAACGTATAATACAAGAGATAAAGCACGCCCACCGTCATTACGGCGATAGCACCATTCTGTCCCATGGAAGTATCCGAAGCTACTCCCATTGCCAACGGAAACACCGTCCCGCCGAAAAGTCCCATAATCATCAAGCCGGAAACTTCGTTTTTCTTACCCGGCAGATAAAGCAATGCCTGCGAGAAGATAACGGAAAACACATTGGAGTTACCGAAACCAATTAAGGCGATGCAGGCATAGATAATTGCCTTTTCATGGAAGATAAACAAACCGATCATGGCAATCAACATCAGCACCACACTAATGCCGAAGAAAGATTTCGGAGACATCTTACGCAAGATGAAAGAACCCAGAAAACAGCCCGCCGTACGGAAAATAAAATAAAGACTGGTTGCAAAAGCAGCATCATCCAATCCCATACCGATGCGCTCCATCAGAATCTTCGGGGCGGTAGTGTTCGTACCTACGTCAATGCCGACATGACACATGATACCAATAAAACAAAGCAGGATAAACGGTTTACCAAGCAGGGCGATGCATTGTCCGAAAGTAGACGGTTTGCCATCTTCTTTCTCCTCTTCAATCTGTGTGACATTGAGCAGAAGAATAGCGATGACGGCCACAATCATATAAATAGGGAACAGGATGCGCCAGCCTAAATCGAAAGTCGGAATGGCCTGTGTCGCTCCCCACATGGCGATATAAGGTGCCAGGAAAGAAGCAATGGCTTTCACAAACTGGCCGAAAGTCAGGCTACTTGCCAAACGGTCGCCACGTACGATGTTAGAAAGCAACGGATTCAGGGAAGTCTGCATCAACGCGTTTCCGATGCCCAGAAGGGAGAAAGAAATCAGCATCAGCATATAACTGTCTCCGAAAACCGGCAATAACAAAGAAGCAAAAGTCACAAGCAAACTAAGCAATACGGTTTTCTTCTGACCGATGCGGCTCATCAACATGCCTGTGGGTACGGAGAAAATCAGAAACCAGAAGAATACCAGTGAAGGGAAGATATTCGCCTGCGAGTCCGACAGACCGAGGTCTGCCTTTACATAATTGGAGGTAATGCCTACCAGGTCAACGAATCCCATGGCAAAGAAGCAAAGCATCACCGGGATTAGTTTGGAAAGGGAAGAGTTTTTACTATTATCCATTGTTTTATCTTTTATATGATGAATTCTGTTTCCATAGGGCGGGGAGCACACAACCTTACGGTAATGTACACGTCAGTCCTTTATATTGTTGGTGTATCTCCCGTTTCTTGTTATGCTAA
>ULPJ01016703.1_pt1 | contig 12182 bp, 8 predicted proteins | sample 1953361 | NCBI WGS metagenome assembly ULPJ01 (sample SAMEA4835625, study PRJEB28245) | human gut metagenome | biome: gut microbiome; material: fecal sample | place: Denmark | collected 2008 | reverse complement strand
GCCGTATCACCACGCAGGGCTGCAATGCGATTCCCTTCGGCCATCATCTCAGTGGCTTCTTTATATCTCTCGCTATCGTAGAAGTAATGCGCCGCCAGTTTATAGGTACGCAGTAACTGCAATGTGTCGCGTACGTCCGGCCTCCCATAATAATCCAGAGCGTATAATAGCAAAGAGTCTTCATTCATCACCCAATGCGCATTATAGTGGGCTTGCCCCATAGCCAATGCAAACCGTGCCCGCAATGAATCCGGCAATATTTCGGGATCTTTCACCGACCGAAGCAGAGCAATCGCCTCCTCTGCATTCTGCTGTAACATCTGCTCCGCCTTTTCTATCTGGATGCGTTGCGACGGCAGGGCCTCTGCACATGCTGCCAATGCCAACACGCATACCCAACCTATCAAACCATGTTTCAATGCTTTCATGCCGTCCTTCCTTCTTGCTTTAAGTCTTTGCAAAGATAGATATTTATCAATTAACGGAAGTTACGGCATCCCATTTTTTGCACTTTTCTTTATATATAAACTTGAAATAGGAAGATATAAACTTTTCTATAAACCGCAGTTCAAAACACTTTAATTATCAGACAGTTGCAAAATCCATTGCACTTTATTTAGTGCCACATATAAACCGCTTTTCTCCCCCGATCCCCCTACCTTTGTCATGTTCAAAGAACAGAAATAATCACTAAAAATAATAAGAAAAATGAAGAGACTAAGTATCATTTCAGGAGTATTATTCCTATGTACCTCCCTGATGGCAGCAAACAAAATCACAGGGAAAATCATCGATGAGAGTAACAATCAGCACATCGAGTATGCCAATGTCAGCCTGCTGACTCAGGATTCAACATTTATCACCGGAATTGCCACAGATAACGGTGGCGGCTTCCTGCTGAAAGAAGTAAACGATGGAGATTATATCTTATGTATCTCATGCGTTGGATATGAAAACTCCTATCTCTCCATCCGCAACCTGCAAGCCAATCTGAATCTGGGAGAACTACCCTTATCGCCCGACAATGTAATGCTGGAAGGTGTTACCGTCACAGCCAGCCCCATCATCAAAAAGACCGACCGGCAAATTATCCTCCCGACCGAAATGCAGACTAAAGCCGCTTCCAACGGAGTTTCCTTACTGAGAAATCTACAACTGTCGCGCATCCTGATCAATCCGATAGACAACAGCATCACGATTCCCGGAGGAGACAATGTGCAACTTAGGATTAACGGCGTAGAAGTGACTCAAGCTGAAATAATTGCCATCCGCCCGACAGATGTGATCCGCATCGAATATATAGACAATCCCGGCGCACGTTATGGAAATGCAGGAGCTGTATTGAACTACATTGTAAAGAGAAGAGAATCAGGAGGGAGTATCTCTGCCGATCTCACCAACGGAGTATCCGATACGGGATATGGCGAACATAACCTCACCGCCAAATACCACTTCAATAAGTCAGAGCTCAGCACTACCGTATATTGGGGACAGAGAGATCTGAAGTGGACACGCGAAAACTATGAAAGTTTCCACTTCCCGGAGGCTTATCAGGAGAACAGAGAAGTGGGAGAACCTACCAAAGTAAAGTATGATAACCTTAACTTCAACCTCAATTACAGCTACCAGGATAATGACAAACAACTTCTCAATATTGCTCTCAGAAATCAATACAGCGATACTCCCAGTTCCATGTCGGACAGAATCAGTACATTGTATGAAGGAGACACCTCTTACTCCATATCCGACCTTTCTACCTCCAAAGTAGTTATCCCTTCGTTGGATATCTATTACCAGAGAAATCTGAAAAACAAGCAGACAATCTATGCAGATATAGTGGCTTCTTATCTGGACAGCAAGAATGAACGGACTTTTATTCAGAAAGCCCTTAATAATGCCAATAACGATACGGATATCTATTCAGAAACCAAAGGTGAGAAGTACTCCATCATTGGAGAAGGTATCTACGAAAAACAATTCAGTACGGGTAAGTTTACCGGAGGCATCAAGCATACACAGGCCTATTTGCAAAATAGATATTCGGGTAATATAGAGAATAAAATCACGATGAATACGGCCGAAACGTACCTATTTGCCGAATATCAATCAAAGATAAAAGCTCTGAACTACACAGTAGGGATTGGAGCCATGAGAACTTATAACAGTCAGGAGCAGTATTCTTCCGAGAAGTATATAGTCAAACCTTCCTTAAGCCTGTCGTACTCTATCAACGGGAAGTGGTTTTTCAGATACAACGGATACGTGTCGGGCTATGCCCCTTCCCTGTCCGACTTGAACGACATCTCGCAAGCAATGGATAAGTATCAGATACGCAAAGGAAATCCCGACTTAAAGTCTGTTACATTCTATGCCAATACACTGTCTGCCAGTTGGCAAAGCAAGTATGTATCTGTCGATTTATTTGGAAGATATAGTTATGACAATAAGCCGATTATGGAAAATACCTACTACGAGGACGGGTATTTTGTCCGCACTACCGAGAATCATAAAGGTTTCCACCGGATCAATCTGGAGACAGCTATACAAATACGACCTTACAAAGAGTATATCTCCATTAAAATCACTCCGTTTCTGAACCGCTATATCAGCTATGGCAACACCTACACGCATACACACACCAATGCAGGACTGCGAGGCAGTCTGATGGCAATGTACAAGAACTGGGTACTGATGGCAGAAATGAATACCAGCAACCACACTCTGTGGGGTGAAACACTGACTAAAGAGGAGAAGCTGCACACCATCATGGCAGGATATAATACGGAGAAATGGAGCCTTTCTGCCGGAGTGTTGAACCCGTTTACCAAGAAGTATGAACAGGAAATAGAAAACTTATCAAAGTCGGCTCCCTACCGCCAGTTAGCGTATTCCAAGAACTTAAGGCTTTTGTTCATGGTAAATGCATCCTTCAGCCTTGACTTCGGAAAAAAGCGCAACAGCCAAGGCAGAAGAATCAACAACAGGGATACCGATACCGGAATCTTGTCCGGAAGCAAGTAATTGTCTCCCTCACGAAAAGCAGGGATCCGTCCACTAATTGAGAATATTCAATTCCTGGATCAGGTTCCCTGCTTTCCCGTATTTCTCAATCATAAACAGTATATAGCGCACGTCCACCCCGATGGTACGCTGCATCTTCGGTTCATAAAGAATATCACTGCCCATAGCTTCCCAGTTTCCATCGAAAGCCAACCCCAGCAATTCACCTTTCGAATTGAACATCGCACTACCACTATTGCCACCCGTAATGTCATTATTAGAGATGAAGCACACCTTCATTTCGCCCTTTTCATCGGCATATCTTCCGAAATTGCCCGAAGAGAGTAATGAAAGTATCTCCGGCTGTACTGCAAAATCAACATCACCCACATGAGCTTTCACTTTCTCCAGGACCCCCTTTGTCGTTGTATAATAATCATATTCCGCTCCGTCAAAAGGAGTATAACCGCATACCGTTCCAAAGCTCAGCCGCATGGTGGAATTGGCATCCGGATAAAAGTTACGAGACGTATACATCCGACGGATAGCCCCATTCAGCAAGCGTTCCCCACGGATGATCTCCGTAGTAGGTGCCTGCATCTGCATATTCATATCGAACAACATCGTCAGCATATCAATGCCCAACGAGATAGCCGGATCATCGAAAATCTGATAGGTAGTATCCCGTTCAAGAAAGCGTTTCAAACCACGGAGAGTAGTCAACTCAGAACTTGCATAAAGACTATCTACGAAAGCTTTCTCATCCCCATTATATTTCTGTGCGATAGTATGGTAGATTTCCGGCAGGAAAGTGGTATCCACTTTTGAGCGATACTCCTTCAACAGTGCCGTAAATACTTCCTTGTCTATATCCAGATCCAAATTAGAGTATTGCTCAACGATATCTTTCAAGGCAGCAATAACTGTTTTCTGCTCCCCTTCAAAATCGAAGTTCAGAATCTTCAGTGCAAGCTGCACTAATTCCGGTCCATATAAGAAGGACTCGATAAAGTAAGCCTGTGCACGGTTTACCTCCCGGCGGTTCTTATAATTCAGTTCCAGGTCTGTAAACAGTTGAAGAAGTTTCTCACGTTCGTCCGGGTTTTGCTGTATCCATCGACGAATTTCCTGTTCCATTTCACGCTTCTTCTCCAGTATTCCCAGCTTACGGATAGCACGGTTGACACCGATACTGTTCTTCCAGTAATTGGAGCTTTCATCGTATTTGGAAGCATACTTAATGCGTATGCTGTCTTTACTGTCCATTTCACGTTTCCAGATGGCTTGCTTCACACCACGGATGTCAATCTGCGCCTGATTGGAGTTATTCATCATTTCCTCGATACCGAATGAAGAAAGGTAACGTTCCGTACTTCCCGGATAGCCTATCGTCATACAGAAAGAGCCTTCCTTATAGCCATCCAGTGAAATCGGCGCTACATATTCAGGGTGATACGGGACATTGTCGGGGGAGTAATCGGCAGGCTGGTTCTTGCGGTCTGCATAAATACGAAACACACAGAAATCTCCTGTATGCCGAGGCCACACCCAATTATCCGTATCCCAACCGAACTTACCGACAGAGGAAGGAGGTGCAAACACCAGCCGCACATCGTTGAAATCGCGGTAAACGGAGAGCCAGAACTCATTGCCTCCATAATAAGCATCTACCACGCCAAGCAAAGTGGAGTCTTTCAGGGATACCTCACCGCCTATTACCATCATCATAGAGTCTACCGCACTGGAACGTTCCATCTCGTTCATCGAAGGTTTAACGGCTCCCAGCACACGTTTGGTTACATCTTCCGTACGAAGCAGAAAACGAACATAAAGCTCCGGATTAGGCAATTCCTCTGCACGGCTACGGGCTACGAAACCATCTTTCAGGTAATCATGCTCCACCGACGAATGTTGCTGCACACTACTGAAGCCGCAGTGATGATTGGTAAACACTAACCCGTCTTCCGACACTACCACACCGGAACAAAACCCTCCAAAGCTGACTACCGCATCTTTCAACGACGGTTTCTTCGGATTATATAGTCTATCGGCAGGCATTTGCAGGCCGAGTTCTTTCATAGTCTTACGGGTCTGTTTATTCAGGTTTCCCAGCATCCACATACCTTCGTCCGCCTGTCCCGTCAACGTGAAGAGGCTGCAAGCTACAATTAGGATACACTTTAGCTTCATTCTATACTTGGTTTAAATTACAATTTATATCTTAAGTTAAGAGTATATAAGAAATATCTAACTCACTTCCCCTCCTTCGAGAAGGAAGGGTGCCCAAAGGGCGGGATGGTAGGTAAAAAAAATCCTTATTTTATGACTAATAAGTCCTTTATAACTTCAGCTACCACCTCCCCCTACGGGTACTCCTCCTTCTCGAAGGAGGAGAATTTAGTTAGATTTAGCTCATGGCATACTCTCATTTTGAATAATTTAGTATGATATACTTTCCAATTGCGTCATTCTGCAATCAGTCTTAGTTTTTTCGCTCCAGTACGTGCTTTCAGCCATTCGGTAATCTTCTGTTTCTCATGGGCGTCGGGATGTTTGCCAAACTTCAGCACAGCAAGCGTAATGGTATCTGTCCGTACCGAATCAACCGTCAGTTCTATGGCATGAGAGATAGAAACAGTTTTCACTGACGGATAGAGAACTTTTAGCTCCGGAACGATCGTTTTGCCCAATTCATCGAAAGATTTGTATCTTGCCAGACTCTGTTCCAGCACTGTAATTTTCTTTGTTTGTTCCACCAGTCGTTCCTCACTGTTTTTATAGAAATCTTCCATCACCATAGCTCGGATAGAAGAAATATCCACAGCTTCATTATTCATTCCCTGAAGAACGATCAACTTCGTTTCACCTAACTTATAGTCCTTCATCTTGTTGCGGGCAATGGCAATCGAAGCTTCGGGAACTTCTTGTCCGATCAGTACCACGCGTATTTCATTGTCTTTGTTGCCATGATAATGGATTTTTTTATCCAATACCTGTGTATTCTCAAAAGAAAGCTGTTCGGCAACAAACCGATTGGCGGCACTCTCATAGAAAGTACTCTGAATAATGCCTACCGTCAAGTAGACGGCCGGACACATAGTCAGCACGGCAATGAGTATTATGTATTGGCGTACTTTCTTCTCCCGCTTCTTGTCCACAAACTCTTTACGCTGGAAGTGCATCACACGCACACCGGCAAACGTGGCAAGACTGATGAATACCGAATTAATGAAGTAAAGATAGAATGCTCCGAGGAAATAAACCAGATTCCCCGTTGCCAATCCGTAACCTGCCGTACAAAGCGGCGGCATCAAAGCCGTAGCAATGGCAACACCGGGAATCACATTTCCTTTCTCCTTTGTAGACAGGGCAACTACACCGGCAAGACCACCCATCAATGCGATGAATACGTCATAAATCGTAGGTGAAGTACGTGCCAGAAGCTCCGACTGCCCTTCGGCAACAGGGCTTACAAGAAAGAAAATAGTAGCCGTAGTTACACTGAACAGGGTGGTTATCAGAAAACTCTTCAGTGAACGCTTCATCAGTTCGAAGTCATTCAGACCGACAGAAAGTCCCACACCCATGATAGGTCCCATCAATGGGGAAATCAACATCGCACCTATGATTACAGCTGTAGAGTTGACATTCAGTCCCAACGATGCCATAAAGATGGCAAAGATCAAAATCCACAGGTTAGCCCCTTTAAACTCTACTCCCTTGCGGATGGAGTCTACTGTTTCCAGCTCATTGTCCTTGTCCTTCCTCAGATCAAGGTACTCGCTCAGGAACTTTTTAATGGCAAAAACATTCCGGTTTTGTTCAGGTGTTTCCATCATATCATTTACAATTTGACGATTTACAATTTACAATTTACCATGCGGCTCATTTAGTGTTTTAAGAGTTTGTTCAGGATTGGTATTTGGTTCAGCGGTAAATCACGCTTAACGACATACGCAATAAACAGTAACAGCAAAACTGTACGATATGCCATACGCAAATAGATATTGTCTATCGATACATATTCGGCAGCTACATAAAGCACAGCGGCAAGAAGTACATACATGCCTATCGCCTTCAAATCGTACTGTATCGGATATTTCTTCTGACCGACAAAGTAAGAAAGCAGCATAGCAACGCCGTATCCTGTAAACCCAGCCCAGGCACAAGCAATATAACCATACTTCGGAACCAGGAAGATATTCATCAAAATCAGGATGATACAGCCCGTCAATGAGAAATAGGCTCCCCAACGGGTCTCATCAATCAATTTGTACCAAAAGGATAGGTTGAAATAAATCCCCATAAAAATTTCCGCCGCCATGACGATAGGCACCACCCGTAACCCGTCCCAATAATCACGTCCGATGACATGACGCAGGATGTCCAGGTAGAACATCACAGCCAGAAAGGCAAGCAAGGTAAAAATAATGAAGAACTTCATAGCCTGGGCATACATTTCACGGCTGTCTTTCTCCTTACTCTTACCAAATACAAAAGGTTCATAAGCAAAGCGGAATGCCTGGGTAAACATAGCCATAATCATGGCTATCTTACTGGCAGCTCCGTAAATACCGAGTTGTATGGTAGCTTCCGCCTCATCGGGATAAACGAAAGGAAAGATAATCTTATCAGCCACCTGATTCAAGATGCCTGCCACACCCAGAATTACCAACGGCAGAGAGTACCGAAGCATCCGTTTCAATAACTCTTTATCCAACACATAGGTAAATCCCCTCAGTTCCGGTATCATGCACACCATAACAACAGAGGTACATACCAGATTAAAGAGGAAGGCATACCCCACATCATTCCCTTCCAATATGACATAATAGAAAAGATTGAGTGCAATATTGAGGAAGATAAACAGCAACTTCAGTGCAGCAAACTTGATAGGGCGTTTTTTATAGCGCAAATAAGCGAACGGAATACTTTGAATGGCATCCATTGCTACCACAATCATCATCATACCGATATACCAGGGATGTTCGCCGTATTCCAGCCATCCGGCAATAGGTTCCAGAAACAACAATCCCAAAGCAACGAATACCAATGAACCGATACTCACGCTCAACAAGGTGGTAGAGTACACCCGCATCGGGTCATCCTGCCCTTTATTGGCAAAACGGAAAAACCCCGTCTCCATGCCACACGTCAGCAATACCAGTATCAATGCCACCCAGGCATATATATTCGTAACCACACCATAGCCACCCGACGATGCAGGCAAAGCTATCGTATATACAGGCACTAGCAGATAATTGAGGAAACGCCCTACAATACTACTCACCCCGTAAATAGCCGTTTCTTTTGCTAAACTTTTTAATCCCGCCACTTTATTTAATGATTAACGTTTAATTATTAATGGTTAACAGTAGTATCTCCATTCTCCTCCTCCCGGGAGGAGGAGTACCCCAAAGGGGGGGGAGGTGGTAGGAAGAAAACTTTTCCTCTATCTCCCATATTATCTGTTCCGGATTCTCAAAATACTGTCCTATTTTCAAACCGTAACACCTCAATGTCTTCTACCCTATTCAGAAAATAACTACGTTGCTCATCATAATCCTGTTGTCTATTATGTACCTCACCATCCAATTCTATAGCCAATTTTATCTGCGGACAATAAAAATCAAGAATATATGGCCCGACACTATGTTGACGACGAAATTTTAAACCGGCTATTTGTTTCCCTTTCAACATTTTCCAAAGAGTAGCTTCGGCAGAAGTGCTATGGTTGCGTAACTCCTTTCTATTACCGGTTACGTCGGATTTGTTCATGATGGTTTGCATAAGAATCTTTTTTTTCCTACCACCTCCCCCTTCGGGTACTCCTCCTCCCAAGAGGAGGAGAACTGGAAATGATTCGTTTGACCATTTCTATATGAAAGTAGTACTGATATTAATTAATAGTTAATCACTAAATAACGTTTTCTGACTATTGTAAAGACTACGTCCTAAATGTTTATAAGCCAGTTCAGTCACTTCACGTCCGCGGGGGGTACGTTTCAAGAAACCCTCTTTGATAAGGAAAGGCTCATACACCTCTTCCAAAGTTCCGGCATCTTCACCCAATGCCGTAGCAATGGTAGTAAGCCCTACCGGACCGCCTTTGAATTTATCAATAATGGTGCAAAGTATCTTATTATCGATTTCATCGAGTCCGTACTTATCAATATTCAATGCTTCAAGAGCGAAGTTGGCAATCTCCGTATCAATGCTACCCGAACCTTTTACCTGTGCAAAATCTCGCACACGACGCAACAATGCATTTGCAATACGCGGCGTTCCACGGCTACGGGAAGCGATCTCAGACGCTGCCCTTGTGGAGCAAGGTACATTCAATATCCCTGCCGAACGACGAATAATACCGCTCAACACATCATCATCGTAATACTCCAAATGCAGATTAATACCAAAACGTGCACGCAAAGGCGCAGTCAGCAAGCCACTACGGGTAGTAGCTCCCACCATCGTAAACGGATTCAGATCAATCTGAATGCTCCGTGCAGACGGGCCTTTATCTATCATGATATCAATGCGGTAATCCTCCATCGCAGAGTACAGGTACTCTTCCACCACCGGAGAAAGGCGGTGAATTTCATCGATAAACAGCACATCATTCGGTTCCAGACTGGTAAGCACTCCCGCCAAATCACCCGGTTTATCAAGCACCGGACCGGAAGTAACTTTAAAACCAACTCCCAGTTCATTCGCAATAATATTGGAAAGTGTCGTTTTTCCCAATCCCGGAGGTCCATGCAGCAATACATGATCCAACGCCTCTCCACGCAAGCGGGCTGCCTTAACAAAGATACGCAGATTATCCACCACCTTATCCTGCCCGCTGAAATCTTCAAAGGACAACGGACGAAGTGCGTTTTCAAAATCGCGTTCCCGACTAGTCAACTGATTATCGCGTATGTCAAAATCTTCTCGTTCCATTCTATATTTAGTTCTTTTCTTATCTTTTTAGAAAAAGAATAGAAAACAAAATTAAGACTGACAATCAACTACTTAATCCTTTTCTTTTTCTATTTCTTTTTTATTTCTTTCTTTTTTTACCACTTATTCCAGTGTATAACGCCTATCAGTACGAGCCCCTTCTGTTATCAATTCCACATCCACCATCGAATAAGCCATCTTCCTCAACTCCTGTAAATCGACTTCCGGTAACCGACCCGCAATCTCCGAAATAGTTGTCTTCAAATTTACCTTTGCGTTCTTTATCAACTGGGGATTCACAAAAAACTGAGTACCTTTCTTCGCACCATTTCTTCCGATAATATTATCTTTCAACAACTTATCTGTATAGCTGCGTAAACGGTCTGCTTCTCGCAATCCATGTCTCCATATTTTGGTTCTATTGAGCAAAGATAGTACAAACTGATGAACCCTATCTATTTTTCACTTAATTTTCTTTCCTCGCTTCATCATTCCGTCCTTCTCCGCTTACTCATGCAGAAAAGAAACTCTGCCTCCGCGGCTCACATGCAATCATACATCATGAAAAAAGACTGCACAAGGAATAACAGCCTTACCGTATATCAACGCAAAAGCACCGTATGAGAAAATTCCTTCGCATACGGTGCTATATATCGGACGTGCAGCATCTATAGATCGGACATGTTGAATCTATAGATCGGACGTGCTGAATCTATATATCGGACATGTTGGATGTATAGATCGGTGGCGTTGGGTAGAATCCCTTTTTACCTCACCATTTCACCTCCGTAAACGTAATTTTCTTCACCTGCGGACTCCACGGCTGTGAACTGGAAATAACCCAATCCAACCGTTGCAGGAAGGAGGCTCCATCCTTTATGCCGGGAACCAAAACACGACACTTCGTACGCACCCCTTTCATAAAACTCACGGCATTTCCATTCGTCACAAACGAATCGGAGTTACCTACATAGAACTTTGTATTATATCCGGGGTAACTATTTCCCTTGTCATCCACCCCGTCCGATTGATCCCTATTGAACCAAACCCGCCAGTCTTCCCGGTTATTGGTCAGCAGAAACTGAAATTCCACCGCATCGGCATTCTTCACGCACGACAGAAACTCTATCTTCACCTCCGAATCGCAAGAAACAATTTCTCCGCACGAGCCTTTGCCTTCGGATGGTTCATCTCCACCACCACCTTCACTCTCACTAAATTTCACGCTGATTTCCACAGGCATGGATTCTCCGTCAGCCTCAACAAGCAGATTTGCAGTCACATCCTGAGTTATCTTTTCACGGTCTATATTAACTACCACCGTACTGCTCTTTCCTTGACTTGTCGTCCCGTTTACAGGAGTCACTTTCAGCCAAGATTCAGTAAACGTAACACTCCATGAAACAGAGCCGGAAGTACCGATATTCATTACATCAAAAGTTTTGGATGTCTCCTCTTTGGCGAATGCCAACGAGTTCGTACTCAACTTGATGCGCGACTCGCCCCGCTCCAGCACCATATCGCCGGAAGCCTGCTCGCCCGCAACAACGGAAATACGTTTCGTATTCGTTTTATATCCATTCTTCGATATCTGAATGGTGTACTGTCCCGGTTCCATATCAAGGAACTCAAAACGCCCGTCGCTACCTGTATTCGTCGTCTTACCTCTCGGATTCAAAACGACATAGACTCCCGAAACCGGCTCACCGTTATCGGCATCATTCACAATTCCATAAATGGTGCCGGTTGTGTCTACTTCATCTTTAGCACATCCTGTCACAATTAATACCGCCCACGCACAACATACTAAAAGAAGCGCCAAACCTACCTTACTTGTTTTCATGATTATTCTTTAAATAATAAAATCTTTAAAAATTCAAAGCAAAACTTATCCCGTTACATTCGCCTGCCGATGGATACATGGCAAACTGTACAGGCTTATGCACAACCGCCCTTTTACGCCCATTCATCACAATTGCATCAATCAGATTGTAAACATAAAGAGCCGCTACCGCGCCAATACACACATTGCGTACATTTTCCCAATTATCGGCTTTTGTGTTATACGTCTGCTGATGCTTGGGTTGTTCGTGCATCTTCTTGACGTAAGAGCTTCGCAAGCTTTCAGAAGCGATAATGCCACCCGCAAGCAGCACTTCCCCCCCCAGGATACATAGTCCCTTCGCCGTACTTCCTTTGTACATCTGTCCCCATCCCGGAACGATCAACGAACGCGCCAT
>ULPJ01031109.1_pt1 | contig 12571 bp, 9 predicted proteins | sample 1953361 | NCBI WGS metagenome assembly ULPJ01 (sample SAMEA4835625, study PRJEB28245) | human gut metagenome | biome: gut microbiome; material: fecal sample | place: Denmark | collected 2008 | reverse complement strand
TCCCGATGCCAATGGGCCTACAAGTATATACTGCTTTAAAACCACGGTCGAGCCTCATATCGGAGAAGTATCCTATTTCAAAGTAATGTCTGGAACCGTACATCAAGGAGACGATTTGATTAATGTGGATCGAGGCGACGGACGCGAACGTTTGGCTCAATTATTCTGTGTTTGCGGACAAATTCGTACTCCGGTAGAAGAACTTGTAGCAGGAGACATAGGAGCATCGGTAAAACTAAAAGATGTGCGCACTGGTAATACACTCAACACAAAAGGGTGCGATTATCATTTCGATTTTATCAAATACCCAGCTCCCAAATATCAACGAGCAATAAAACCGGTCAATGAATCCGATGCCGAAAAATTAAGTGAGATTCTCACTCGTATGCATGAAGAAGACCCGACGTGGCAAATAGAACAATCCAAAGAATTGAAACAAACGATTGTTTCGGGACAAGGAGAATTTCACTTACGCACTTTAAAATGGCGTATTGAGAATAACGATAAACTTGCCGTTGAATTCATAGAGCCTCGCATACCCTATCGGGAAACAATTACTAAAGCGTCTCGGGCGGATTATCGTCACAAAAAACAATCGGGTGGAGCCGGACAATTTGGAGAAGTACATCTCATCGTAGAGCCCTATTATGACGGAATGCCAGCACCCGACACTTACAAATTCAACAACCAAGAATTCCGTATGAATGTACGCGATACCCAAACGATAGATCTTGAATGGGGAGGAAAATTGGTGGTTTGTAACTGTATTGTTGGAGGTGCTATCGACGCTCGGTTTATTCCTGCTATTGTCAAAGGATTGATGGATCGTATGGAACAAGGGCCGCTCACTGGTTCTTACGCCCGCGATGTCAGAGTTTGTATCTACGACGGGAAAATGCACCCGGTAGACTCTAATGAAATATCTTTCCGATTAGCTGGACGTAATGCATTCAGCGAGGCATTTAAAAATGCAGGACCAAAAATTCTCGAACCTATATACGATGTCGAAGTTCTTACCCCAGCCGATGTCATGGGCGATGTCATGAGCGATCTGCAAGGACGACGCGCTATTATTATGGGCATGTCTAGTGAAAAAGGATTTGAAAAAATCACGGCAAAAGTACCTTTAAAGGAAATGTCTTCCTATTCAACAGCTCTCAGTTCGATCACCGGAGGGCGCTCATCTTTCTCTATGAAATTTGCATCTTATGAGCTCGTTCCATCTGACGTTCAAGAAAAACTACTTAAAGCTTACGAGGCCGAACAGACAGACGAGTGACCGCGATTTTGTTAAATAATTAAAAAGCCATTGGTTTTTCCAATGGCTTTTTTTGCAAATAAACATTTATTTGTTAAATTTGCCGGTAAGTGTTAAACCCAACCTTCTAAATAGGTTTTCATAAAATAAAACAAAAATAGTGGAATCGGTGTTTATATAATAAATTTGTACAAATGATGTAAAAACAAATCATTTAAACACCACGACAAGTTAAACAGAAAAAAATAAAGAGGCAAACAGAATGAAAAAGTCGACAATTTGGCTACTGGCTGTAATTATGGCACTCACGTTTATCGGATTGCTTTATGTACAAATCATGTACATGGAGAATATGATAAAAATGAGAAACGAGCAATTTACCGAAGCCGTGAAAAGAAGCCTATACGCTGTATCGACAAGCCTTGAACTAGACGAGACTCAACGCTATTTAGACGAATATCTGGAAGAGGAAGAAAAGAAAATGCTCTCCTCTTATGAGCAAAAGCAAGACAAACAAGACATAGCTTCTACTCACCACCAATTTTCTATCGTATCTCCCGATGGAACGGTTGCAAGTTTTTCCTTTCGCGAACAAACCAGTACGATTATCACCCCTGCTGCTCCACGACAAAAGGAACACAATACGCTCATTAGTACATATCGAAATATGCAGGAAGCCCGTAAAGGACAATACCTTTACCAAAAAGGCTTGTTGAACGAAGTCATACTCAATATGCTGAGTAAGGCAAGTAACCGTCCTGTCATGGAACGTATCGACATCAAAAAATTGGAAAGCTATCTGAAATCAGAATTTGAAAATAACGGATTAAACCTTCCGTTCCAATTTGCCATTTACAATAAAAACGAAAAAATCATATATAGCTCCAATCAATATGATCCCAAAATCGAAGGGAATTTATTCACACAAGCAATATTTCCCAATGATCCACCGGCAAAAATAAACTACTTGAAAGTCTATTTCCCGACCAAAAGAGATTATATATCGAGTTCGGTAAAATTCATGATACCCTCGTTTGCTTTCACGTTCATTCTGTTGGTAACCTTCTTGTTTACCATCATCACGGCATTTCGGCAAAAGAAACTCACCGAGATGAAAAACGATTTTATCAACAACATGACACACGAATTCAAAACACCCATATCTACCATATCATTAGCAGCCCAAATGCTTAATGACCCCTCTGTTGCCAAAAGTCCGGCTATGTTCCAGCACATATCGGGTGTCATTAATGACGAAACCAAGCGATTGAGATTTCAGGTAGAAAAAGTCCTGCAAATGTCGATGTTCGACAGACAAAAGACGTTGATGAAACTACACAACGTCGATGTCAACGACCTCGTTGCAGGAGTCATGAGCACATTCAAACTCAAAGTCGAAAAATACGGCGGTGTAATCGATGCCGACCTCGAAGCAGAAGATGCTATTGTCTCGGTCGATGAAATGCATTTCACGAATGTTATCTTCAACCTCCTTGACAATGCCGTAAAATATCGACGGGAAGAAGAACCTTTATCTCTTTTCATACGTACAAGAACCGTTGGAGATAAGGTAGAAATATCGATTCGAGATAACGGAATCGGTATCAAACGGGAAGATTTGAAAAAAATATTCGACAAATTTTATCGCGTATCTACGGGAAATCGCCATGACGTAAAAGGATTCGGACTAGGCCTCGCCTACGTCCATAAAATCATTACCGACCTCAAAGGCGATATTCGAGTAGAAAGCGAAATAAATCAAGGGTCGACATTTATAATAACACTACCACTAATAAAAAACAAATGATTATGGAAGAAAGATTGCGTATTCTATTATGCGAAGATGATGAAAATCTTGGCATGTTATTAAGAGAGTATTTGCAAGCCAAAGGTTATGCGGCCGATCTCTTCTCCGATGGAGAAAGCGGATACAAAGCATTCCTGAAAGGTAAATACGATTTGTGCGTACTCGACGTGATGATGCCTAAAAAAGACGGATTCACGCTCGCACAAGAAATCCGTACGGTAAACGGAGAAGTTCCCATCATATTCTTGACAGCGAAATCTTTGAAAGAAGATATTCTCGAAGGATTCAAAATCGGAGCAGACGACTACATTACCAAACCATTCAGTATGGAAGAATTGGTATTCCGTATCGAAGCCATTTTACGTCGTGTAAAAGGTAAAAAAGGAAAAGAAGTTACGATGTACAAGATCGGACGGTTTACATTCGATACCCAGAAACAAGTATTGGCAATCGACGATAAGAGTACTAAACTCACCACCAAAGAGTCCGAATTGCTCAGTCTGCTCTGTGCTCACGTCAATGAAATTTTGGAGCGTAACTTCGCCCTCAAAACTATTTGGATAGACGATAATTACTTTAACGCTCGTAGCATGGACGTTTACATTACCAAACTTCGTAAACATCTCAAAGACGATCCATCAATTGAAATTATCAATATTCATGGAAAAGGGTACAAGCTCATTGCCCCAGATGTCGAAGCAAAAACCAAATAAACTGCAACGTTTAGGAATATAGAAAAGGCGGCTTATTGAGTCGCCTTTTCTATATTCCCACATCAAAAGCGCCTGCAAATAATGCGATTTACTGCAAATTCATTACCTTTGTCCCGTAAACGACGAAAATAGCATCGAACAATGATACGCACTATCACATTCCTATATCAATGGCTCATAGCCATGCCCATATTGCTGATAATCACCATTCTCACAGCATTGACGACCCTTATCGGATGCCGGTTGGGCAATGGAAACTTTTGGGGATATTACCCAGCACACATTTGGTCCCGACTATTCTGCATTCTCTCTCTTGTCAAAATAGAAGTTAGAGGCCGAGAAAACATCGATAAAAACACATCTTATGTATTCGTATCAAACCATCAAGGAGCCTATGACATATTTCTCATCTACGGATACTTAAACCACAATTTCAAATGGATGATGAAAAAAAGCCTGCGCAATATACCCTTTGTAGGCAGCGCTTGGGCTGCTGCCGGCCACATATTCGTCGATAACAGTACTCCGGGCCGACTAAAAGAAACCCTGCAAAAAGCCGAAACGACATTACAAAATGGTATGTCGCTTGTCGTATTCCCCGAAGGAGCACGCACTTGGACAGGAGCCATGAGACCATTCAAACGAGGAGCATATCAACTCGCCGTTGAATTTTCCTTACCGGTCGCACCGCTCACTATCGACGGAGCATTTGCCGTTATGCCCCGTACAACCTACAATTTTAAACCTGGAAAAATCATTTTAACGATACACCCCCCCATCTATCCCCAAGAAAATAAAGGGCATGATATAGAAGACCTCATGAAAAAATCATACGCCGTCATAGAATCGGCATTGCCATTGAAAGGATAGATATGTAAAAAAAGATTAAACCAAATAAAAAATTCAAGGTTTGCAATGGCCGTCCCAAAATAAATTCGCAATTTTGCACTCGCAAAACAAATTTGTCCGGTGGTGTAATGGTAGCACTTCGGATTCTGGTTCCGCCTGTGAGGGTTCGAATCCTTCCCGGACAACAAAAAGTAAGGGGTTAGCAAAATGCTAATCCCTATTTTTATATCTATTAATCAAGCACTTATGTTATAAAACAGGCTTTTCAACCCTCCTAAATTATTGCTGAACAACACATTTTATATGGCAAAATATATCCAATTTTTTCCTATTTTTGCATAGTTGTGATACGATAGTGATACAAATCAAAAAAATCTAATAATCAAACTATGAATAAATTTTGGCGCATTATAATACTATACGGAGGAGGTCTATTCTAACATATCATTAGGAGCAATAGGTATATACGGACCATCTTTCACCTCAAAAATAACAGTACCAGCACATAACACCTCAATTGTATGCCATTGTCCCCGGGGTATGTTTACCCCATAAGTACCCTCCGCCGGGTCGAGTTCATAGCGATTAATTTCCTTCTTGTCGTCATCGTAAAAGAGAACTCTCATACGCCCTCGCAACAATACATAAGTTTCGGCCGTATGCCTATGACGATGTATCGGTAAAACGGTTCCCAGTTCAAGGGCATTAAGCAGACGTTGCGAAGGAGACGACAACGATTCGTGAAAGTTATAATTCATACGCAATCTAGGACTTTCCTTTGCAGCCTTTGTCACCCTATCGAGTAAAACATGATCTATTAATATCTCAGACATTACTTCGTTCTCCCTTCTCAATAATTTCGAATAAATTGTTCATACATTTTTCTTTCTTAAAATGCCGCTGGTAATAATTATATCCGTTTCTACCCTTTTCTTCCAATTCTTGATTTGAATAATTCGAAATGGAAAGGACTAAACGAACCATCTTGTCAATAGAATCTGCACCTGTATAATATCCACAACGAGCATTCTTTACAACCGTTTGTACTTCACCATTCGCCATGACTAAAATAGGTTTAGAACTGAGCATATAAGCCTGTATCTTCGCTGGTAGCGTCACATTGAATGCGCTATTGTCACAAAGAGGAAGCAGCATAATATCGGCTTTTCTGAAAAATGCCGGCATATATTCAATGGGATAACGATCATAAAAATGTACGGTATCACCCATCTCCCGACTTTGAACGAACGACATAACCCATTTTTTCTTTCGCCCGTCACCGATAAAAATCCACTGTATATGTTTATTGTTTTTCAAACGTTCGGCTACTCTCATCACATTTTCAAGATTTTGCGCCTCACCTAAATTTCCGGCAAACATAATTTTAAAACCATCTGGCAAATGTGGCAGTTCATCGTCATCAACAGTACATTTTCGAAGTTCATCTTCTCCCCAATTGGGTAAATCTTCTATACAATCATTTTTTACCCCTCGTTGCTGTAACAATGTCCTCACACCCGATGCCGCTATGAAAATTTTGCAACAATGCCGATAAATGTAGCGCATGATACGATCAACTATTTTAACGATATATTTATTAGTTATACCTCCGGCAGCCAAACTTTCTGGCCAAACATCAAGTAACCAGAAATAAATAGGAATTCGTCGTATTTTTTTCGCAAGCACTGCCGGTATACCGATAAATGCCGGGGACAATTCCTGCACAAAAATAAAGTCGAATCTCTTACGACAAACGATACTTAATGTGTATATACAAGAAAATAATAAACTCGATAAATAATTGAGCACCATTCTTATCGCCCTACCGTCTCCACGAGGAATCACCGGCACACGAATGACATTTACTCCATTGACGACTTCTTTCCGCCTGCTCCGCAATCCGTATCCCTCGTAAAAATGGCCCTGAGGATAATTGGGAATACATGTAATTACAGTAACTTCATATCCTCGTTTTACCATTTCAAAAGCGATATCGTTACCTCGAAAAACTTCGGGATAAAAATAATTGGTCAAAAACAAGCATCGTTTACCTTTCACCCCAGACGACTCTTTTGACATAATCGGTATAAGAAAGAATAATTCGCACGACTTTGTCGCTAACATTCGGTATAGAATAGTCTGCGACCGGACGAAAATTACGAGTTTCGAGATTCTGATTCTGCAATTCGGACAAACCCTGCATCACCCGTTCGGGGTTAAGCCCTACCATCATCACCGAAGCTTCCTCCATCGCCTCGGGACGCTCGTGAGCTTCACGTATATTCAGAGCCTTAAAATTAAGAATAGACGACTCTTCGCTAATGGTTCCGCTATCCGAGATTACCGTTTTGGCATTAATTTGCAATTTATTATAATCGCTAAAACCCATCGGTTTCATCAACCGTATAAGTGAGTGAAAGTCAACACCATCGGTTTCTATTTTCTTGCGGGTACGGGGGTGTGTCGACACAATCACGGGAAAACCATACGTTTGAGCTATGTCGTTCAAAATCTTAACCAAATTCCCGAAGTTGCGTTCGCTCGATATATTCTCTTCCCGATGGGCCGACACGACAAAGTATTTGCCCTTCTCCAATCCCAGATTCTCTAAAATAGACGAGGCATTTATCTGAGGCAAATACCTGTTCAGCACCTCATACATGGGGCTTCCGGTTTTGACAACCCGATCGGAAGGGATTCCCTCGCTCAACAAATATTCACGGGCAATAGAGCTGTACGGCAAATTAATATCCGATATATGGTCGACAATCTTACGATTACTCTCTTCGGGAACACGCTGGTCGAAACAGCGATTTCCGGCCTCCATATGGAAAATAGGGATATGACGTTTCTTAGCCGCTATCGCACACAAGCAAGAATTCGTGTCGCCCAATACAAGAAATGCATCCGGACGAACTTCTTCCAGAACCGGATCTATATTAATCAATATCTGTCCGGCAGTCGTCGTCGCATTATTACCTGCCGCATTCAAAAAATAATCAGGTTTCCGTAGACCTAAATCCTGAAAAAATATTTCGTTTAATTCATAATCGTAATTTTGTCCTGTGTGTACCAATACGTGCTCTATGGCGGGACTGGCATCTAACTTTTGCAATACACATGACAATCTGATTATTTCGGGTCTTGTCCCTACTACCGAAAGGACTTTCAATCGCTTCATAAATCTATATTTTGATTTTTCACTCGTCTTTCACTACCGGTTCGAAATAAGTATCGCTATCGGTAGGATCATACCATTCGTTTATCCAAAACTGAGCATATAAAATCTCATCGCCGATATTCGATATATTATGTGTGTACCACACCGGCATATCCACATAAGCCGGTTCTTCCCCGTTAAGATAATAATCCAGTACTTCGTCTGTTCCAACCTTCCGGAGCTGAATTCTCGCTTTTCCCTTAATCACTACAAACCGCTCCATCTTGCGAGTGTGATAATGATTTCCCCTTGTAACACCGGGAACGGTGGTAGAAAAACTCACTTGGCCACCCACCCCGATTTTTACGGTCTCGACGAAACTACCTCGTACATCGGTATGTTGAACCAATTTCACCGGGAAATAGCTTTCCATATCAATATAGCTACGAAATGTATTAAACAAATTCATTTCATGGATATTATTCAAAGGAGGAATAATTCCCTGCTCGAAATACAATTTTTTAAAATTTTCAAACAAACCGAGAACTTCACTCACCTTCATCTCGAAATCGCAGGCTACATCGTCCCGCTCGACAAGCGAGGGTACGGTGCGACTTCCCATCTCCCTTATTTTATCACAAATATGACGGCATAAACTACCCACATAAATCAAATTTACCTCATTGTCTTGTAATACCGTGGGGGAATCGCCGTGAGTCAATTTATACCCGAACGTGGCTATGAACGAATTATAATTAGGCTTCCCAAACGGACCGAAAACATTGGGAACTACCATTCCTGTAAAAGATGACCCATTACGCACAGCCCATTCTTCCAACAATTTACGACCATCACTCTTACTACGACCATACTCATTATCCCGTTCCTCTTGTATGCTCGACGAGAATAAAACATAAGGACGAGAATTTGTCGTTTCCATAGCCTCGATTAGCTGTTTTACCAATCGCATATTCGTCTCGTACAAAACATGCGCATCAGTATGACGGTTTACCGCCGCCAAATGTACAATAACATCACAACTCTTTACAAACGTTTTCAGACGTTCTACATCGACAAAATAATCATCTTCGAATGGAACTCTCTCAAATTCTCCGGGATAAAGTCCCAACGTATTATATAAATGAGTACCGACAAACCCAGACTGCCCGGTAATACCTACCTTTATCATAATTCTACCCACTAATTGAGATTCAAATCTTCCCGTACGATATCGAGCTTCAACAATAATTGTTTCATTTCTTCTACATCGAGTCTGTGAGTATTGTGCGAATGATAGTCTTCTATTTGAGAGACCACCTCGCTACCTTCGACAAAAAATTTATCGTAATTCAAATCTCGACTATCGCATGGAATACGATAATAATTATCCATATCCTCTGCCCTCGCCATCTCCTCGCGAGTAACCAAAGTTTCATAGAGCTTCTCCCCATGCCGTGTACCGATAATTTTCACGGGAGTATCTTTGCCATACAATTCTTTCAACGCAGTAGCCAAAGTAACCAGCGTAGCCGCCGGAGCCTTCTGTACGAATAAATCGCCATTACGGCCATGCTCAAACGCATAAACTACCAAGTCGACAGCATCATCGAGCGTCATCATAAACCGTGTCATGTTGGGATCCGTGATCGTTATTACCGCATTGTTTTTCATCTGCTCGATCCATAGCGGAATCACAGATCCCCGACTCGCCATCACATTTCCATAACGAGTACAACAAATTGTCGTTGTCGCAGAATCACCCAACTGGCGTCCTTTGGCAATCGCCACTTTTTCCATCATGGCTTTACTTATTCCCATAGCATTGATGGGATAGGCCGCTTTATCGGTAGACAATACAACAACATTTTTCACACCATGCTCCACGGCCGAATCCAATACGTTCTCCGTGCCAAACACATTCGTACGCACAGCCTGCATAGGGAAAAATTCACATGAAGGAACCTGTTTCAAGGCAGCTGCCGAAAACACATAATCGACCCCACTCATAGCGCTATCTACACTACGCTTATCCCGCACGTCACCGATATAAAACTTAACCTTCGGGTTCTGTAATCGATGCCGCATATCGTCTTGTTTTTTCTCATCACGGCTAAATATGCGTATTTCACCGACATCGCTATCCAAAAACCGCTTTAACACAGCATTGCCAAAGGATCCTGTTCCTCCGGTAATAAGCAATATCTTATCTTTAAAAATAGACATGATTATATATTAAATTAAGATTCGACTATTCTTTCTATTAAATCGACCAATTTTTTACATTGATTCTTAGGTGACTTTTCTGTCAAGATAAATTTTCGAGCCCTCATTCCTAATGAACGCAAAACCGCTCTATCCATATTCAGTATCTCATCAATCTTTTTAGACAATGCTTCGTCCGAGTTATCTTCCACCGTAAAACAATATTCATAATATTCATCTGGAATACCAGCGAGCTTATACAACAGAACTGGCGTACCGGAAGCTAAATATTCAATAGTTTTCGAGGGAAACGAATATTTGGTAAATTCCCCTTCGGAAGTACGAGGATTAACTAATAGTGTCGCCTTTTGCTGTAACACAAGAATCTCTTCCCGAGGTAACTGCCCCTTATAAGAAACTCTATTATCCATCTTCACACATTCTAAAACGGTATTTCGAGAATCCCCGTCACCGCAAATGACCAACCGATAACTAGGATTTTTTAACATCATAAAGGCTCTCAATAAAGTCACTATACCATACCGAGCATCTAACGTCCCTGTATAAAGAAGAATTTTTTCATCGCTTTGTTCCATACAAATCCCACCGTCGAGAAAATGGTTGTCGAACTCCGAATAATACATACCTTCTATAACCGAAACGGCCTTACCTTTTACCGGTAATCGTTCCTGCATATATTTACTCAATAACACATAACCGTCCACATCTTCATACAACTTATTTTGTATTCTCCTGTTTATATGATGGAAAATCGATTGGATAAACGATTTTTTAGAGTCCATGTATTCAGGCAAATCTGGAACAATAAGTACAACCTTAGTATTCTTATATTTACGTTTAATATCTACCGCTGCTTTCAGAAAAGGAGTATGAATACTATACACAATCAAAACTGTCGTATCTCCGTAGGACGAACCATACCACCTCCTTATCGACCTCTTCATACAAATCCATCGGCTAATCAATTTATATCCAGTATAATTGCAAAAACCGACATTCGTCAAATTTACCCATTTCGAGATTTTTTCATTTGAATACGATGTATAGAACGGTTTTCCATAACGTTTAGGATAAGAGCCTATAAACGGAGCATTAAACAACTCGCATTTAATATTTTGCTCACTGATTCCTTTCACATAACCCCATTCTAAGGCATCCGCAGCGAATTGTATCGGCCCCCGGCTATTCTTTATAATCTCATTCCGATTATCCTTCGGGAATAACCCCATTAAAAAAGCGACTCTCATACTTTGACAAGGAATAATTTGCCTTTCTCACAAATTATCGCCAAATAAAAGATTCAAAAATAGTATGATATTCTATGAACGAATCTCTCCAAATTTCGGAATTGAAAAATGAGAAGAAGTCATAAATAGTGAAAAACATAATTACAAACAGTGTTCCTGCCCGTACAATTCTATTATTGATCGTACGAATCATCAGCGGATAAGTTGCTATCATTGACACTTGCAAATACATACCTATCCGAGCAATAAGTTGAGCGATAAAACCTAACGGAACGAAAAGAAAAGAAAGGGCGGTTATTTTGAAAATCAATCCGTCCTTTCGATCTTGTCTTTTTTCATAATACAATATCATGCTCATGATGATAATCTGATAAACAAAGCCTATTCCCGACTCTAATTTCGATTCTTCTTTCCCTTCTTCCAGATAATAGGTATATTTTCCCAAACCCGTTACAGAAAGAGTATTTTCAATTATAGATGTAACAATATTCTTGAACAACAGAATAGCAAAAAAGAGAACAACGCCAATAATCACCCCCTTCTTACCCATTCTCCAATTCACAAATCCAAGAAAAACTATCGGTAACAATATTTTGGCGCTACTGTGAAACAATGAGGCAAATAAAATAAATAACGCTGCAATGATGACCTTCTTTTTATAAATATAAGGAATGGACAACAAAACTATGCACATAGCCAAAGTCTGACGCATCATAGACGATTGCGTAAGCATGAAATTAGGATTAAATACATAAATAAATACAGCGAACCAATACCATTCTTTCGGTATATATTTCTTGATAAACCAATAATAAACAGATATTTCAAATGCAGTAAGGACAATGACTAATGAAAAAAAGCCGAATGGTTTGAATATCCGATACAAGAATATCCAACCGACTTCCCATCGTTCGTTAGGATCTGAATAATTAAATTCATCGATCGAATTATATACTGTAAATTTGTCTATATATTGACGATAGTCGTTTCCCCATTCATAGCGTATCGCAAGGAAAACGAATAATATGGTCATCGCTGCGCCAAAGCCCCAGCTCAATCGTCTGTAACGCCCCAAATAGGCCAAAAACACACATATTAAACCAATAACGATCGTCTCAATCATACCTTTTTCGGAACAAGCGCCTGTTCATATAATTCGACATATTTCTCATACTGGCAAAATTTATCATACCGGGTTTGCGCCACTTCCCGACACGCCTGCGAATAAAACGATTTACCCGTCTTACAAACCTGTCTTATCGCCTCGGCCAGTCGCTCCATATTTCCGGTTTCTACAACTAAGCCCGTATCAGA
>ULPJ01021120.1_pt1 | contig 13414 bp, 8 predicted proteins | sample 1953361 | NCBI WGS metagenome assembly ULPJ01 (sample SAMEA4835625, study PRJEB28245) | human gut metagenome | biome: gut microbiome; material: fecal sample | place: Denmark | collected 2008 | reverse complement strand
CGTTTGGCAAAATTACGGTTAAAAGAGGTGACGATGGAATTTTTTCGTTCAGGGTCATCAGTATGGCGCTTCCACTGGCCAATACAAGGTCCGCAGGCATTCGCCATTATCGTTGCGCCAATATCTTCGAAAGCGGCAATCATGCCGTCGCGTTCAGCAGTGGCACGTATCTGCTCCGAACCGGGGTTGACAATCAGCGGAGAAGCAACCTTCAAATTCTTTTCCTTTACCTGCCGGGCAAGGGAGGCTGCGCGGCTCAAATCCTGATAGGACGAATTGGTACACGACCCTATCAGGCCGACTTCCATCCGGCGGGGATAGTTATTGGTTATCACTACCTCGGCAAATTTCGATATCGGTGTTGCTGCATCCGGCGTAAAGGGCCCATTGATATACGGTTCCAACAGCGAGAGGTCTATTTCAATGATGCGGTCGTAATATTTTTCCGGATTTGCCAGCACTTCGTCGTCGGCGCGAAGGTCGGCAGCTACGGAAGCAGCCATTTTTGCCACTTCTTCACGTCCGGTAGCCTTCAAATAAGTACCCATGCGCTCATCGTAAGGGAAAAGGGAGGTAGTCGCCCCCACCTCTGCCCCCATATTGCAGATGGTAGCCTTTCCAGTGGCAGACAATGAAGCGGTTCCCGGTCCAAAATATTCAATGATGGCATTGGTTCCCCCTTTTACAGTAAGAATACCCGCCAACTTCAGAATAACATCTTTGGGAGCTACCCAGCCACTCAATTTACCCTTCAAGTGTACGCCTATCAGACGCGGCATTTTCAATTCCCATTCCATGCCAGTCATCACATCCACCGCATCGGCACCACCCACACCAATGGCCACCATGCCCAAACCTCCGGCATTGGGCGTATGAGAGTCCGTGCCTACCATCATTCCACCCGGAAATGCGTAGTTCTCCAATACCACCTGGTGAATAATGCCTGCTCCCGGCTGCCAAAAACCTATGCCATAGCGGGAAGAAACATCACGGAGAAAATTATAGACCTCCTCGTTGGTCTTCGTAGCAGTCGCGATATCTTCTTTTGCACCTTTATATGCTTGAATCAAATGGTCACAGTGCACAGTGGAAGGCACGGCAACCTGCTCACGGCCTGCATTCATAAATTGCAATAAGGCCATTTGGGCCGTTGCATCCTGCATGGCCACACGGTCGGGACGGAAATTCACATAGTCTTCTCCCCGTCTGTAGTTCTTCACTTTATCCCCATCATACAAATGAGCATACAAAATTTTCTCCGCTAAAGTCATCGGACGCTGTAGTACATTCCGTACGCGTTCTATCTTCTCCGAATAAGCGGCATAAAACGTTTTGAGCATCGTTAAATCATATACCATAACCACTATTTTTTAGTTTTTCATTATTGTAAAGATTACAAATTAATATCATAAACAAATAAAAAGGCTGAATAGTTTAACAAAATAAAGCATTTTTTCCGTCGGAAGTGAAGAATGATTACCTTTGCAACCATGAAGGAACAAGATTCAAATAGTCCTATTATTCACCTCCAGCAGCAACAACTTTTGCTGCGCATGGAATACGAATACGAAAAAGAGGAATTCAAACGCCAAACCGAAAACATGGGGATTGCCCGGAAAGTGAAACGGGGACTTTGCTGGTATCCTGCCACTCCGGGACGAAGTTACTATAATTCACTGAATCAATTAGTAATAGAAATTACACACACAGAAAATACCGATATAGAACATAATTTTGAGTTCGGCCGTCCCGTATGTTTTTTCCGCCAGTCTGCCGATGGAAAAATAACCTATATGAACTTCACCGCTACCGTAAGCTATGCCGACGAGACACGGATGGTAGCGATAATGCCCGGAGCCGGTGCCGTTATGGAAGTGCAGGAAACGGACAACCTCGGCGTGCAACTTTATTTCGACGAAACATCCTATCGGACCATGTTCGAAGCCTTGGAAGATACGTTACGCTCCAAAGGCAACCGCCTGGCCGAATTGCGGGACATATTGCTGGGAACCTCGAAAGCCGGTTTCCGAGAGCTCTACCCCGTACGGTTTCCCTGGCTGAAGTCCACGCAGGAGACAGCTGTAAACAAAGTGCTGTGTGCCCGCGACGTGGCCATTGTACATGGTCCTCCGGGAACCGGAAAAACGACCACCTTAGTGGAAGCCATCTACGAAACCCTGCATCGGGAACCGCAGGTACTGGTATGTGCCCAAAGCAATACCGCCGTCGACTGGATTTCGGAAAAACTTGTGGACCGTGGCGTCAATGTCCTGCGTATCGGCAATCCGACCCGTGTCAACGACAAGATGCTTTCCTTTACCTACGAGCGTCGTTTCGAGAACCATCCGCTTTATCCGGAACTGTGGAGCATCCGGAAAAATCTCCGTGAACTGGGCAGCCGTGCCCGCCGTGGCAGCTATGACGAACGCGAAGGAGTACGCAGCCGTATGAGCCGCCTGCGCGACCGCGCCACCGCATTGGAAATACAAATCAATTCAGAGCTTTTTGATGGGGCACATGTCATAGCCTCCACGCTGGTAAGCAGCAATCACCGGCTGCTGAACGGACGCCGTTTCGGCACCCTTTTCATTGATGAAGCAGCCCAGGCCTTAGAGGCTGCCTGCTGGATAGCTATCCGAAAAGCAGACCGCGTGGTATTGGCGGGTGACCACTGCCAACTTCCACCCACCATAAAATGCTACGAAGCCGCCCGTGGAGGTCTGGAACGAACATTGATGGAGAAAGTGGTGTCCAACAAACCTGCCGTTGTCTCTTTGCTGAAAGTGCAATACCGCATGCACGAGGAAATCATGAAATTTCCTTCCCAATGGTTTTATAATGGCGAGTTGGAAGCCGCTCCCGAAGTGCGTTACCGGGGCATCCTGGACTGGGATACCCCCATCCACTGGATTGACACCTCCGAAATGGATTTCAAAGAAGAATTTGTGGGAGAGACTTTCGGGCGCATTAATAAGGCGGAAGCGGACCTGCTCCTATCAGAACTGAAAATCTACATCAACCGTATCAGTGGCAACCGCATTCTGGAAGAAAAAATAGACTTCGGCATCATCTCCCCTTACAAGGCACAAGTGCAATATCTCCGCAACAAGATAAAGGCAGACGCTTCACTCAAGCCTTATCGCAGCTTGTTCACTGTAAATACGGTGGATGGCTTCCAAGGGCAAGAGCGCGATGTTATCTTCATCAGCCTTGTCCGTGCCAACGAAGAAGGGCAGATAGGATTCCTGAATGATTTAAGGAGAATGAATGTAGCCATCACCCGGGCACGTATGAAGCTGGTGATAATGGGAGAGGCAGATACGCTGAAACATCACGGTTTTTACCGGAAGCTACTGGAGTTTATTCAAAATATAGGGAATCAATAATAAAGAAATACCCCCTCCGGTAACACCGAAGAGGGTATTTCACCTATTTATATAAAGCTGATTAATTGTTTTCCGGACGAAGTTTACGAACTGTAACAGCTGTCTGCCACATTTCGCTTTCACGCAAGGCTTTCAATTCTGCATTCAGCTTCTCACGATAATCGGGTTTGGAGTTACTGTCGATAGAAATCTGAGCTTCGTTGCCCGACTTCACACTTGCATACAATTTCTGTACAACCGGCTTGATGGCATCATGAAACGGGGTCATCCAATCCAGCGCACCACGCTGTGCCGTAGTAGAACAGTTGGCATACATCCAGTCCATACCGTTCTTGGCAAACAATGGCATCAAAGATTGAGTCAACTCTTCCACTGTTTCATTGAATGCTTCAGAAGGAGTATGGCCGTTTTCGCGCAATACTTCATACTGAGCCAACAGCAATCCCTGGATAGCACCCATCAATGAACCGCGTTCACCGGTCAAGTCGGAAGTGGCTTCGCGGATGAAAGTTGTCTCGAACAAATATCCCGAACCAATACCGATACCCAGTGCAATCGTCTTGTCAAAAGCCTTACCCGTAGCATCCTGATAGACGGCATATGATGAGTTCAAGCCACGCCCTTCGAGGAACATGGTACGAAGTGAAGTACCGGAACCTTTGGGAGCAACCATAATAACATCAATATCTTTAGGAGGAACCACGCCGGTACGGTCGTTCCAGGTAATAGCAAAACCATGAGAGAAGTAAAGAGCCTTTCCGGGAGTCAAATAAGGTTTGATAGTCGGCCATACAGACATTACAGCTGCGTCAGACAACAGACACATGACGATAGTACCTTTCTGGCAAGCCTCTTCGATGCCGAACAAAGTCTCACCCGGTACCCATCCGTCAGCCACCGCCTTTTCGTATGTCTTACCCGGACGTTGTCCTACAATCACATTGAAACCGTTATCACGCAAGTTGCAAGCCTGGCCCGGGCCTTGTACGCCATAACCGATTACTGCAATTGTTTCATCTTTCAAAATCTCACGTGCTTTTTCCAAAGGAAATTCTTCGCGGGTCATTACATTCTCAATAACACCGCCAAAATTCAATTGTGCCATTTTTTGTTTTAATTTTTATTTGTGGCTTACGCCAACGTTGATAAATTTATTTATTTCTCTGTAAATATCACTTTAGAGCGACAGACCACTTCGCTGCCATTCTTTTTCACCTCCACATCGTAAACGCCCTCACCGGCATCATCCATGAACAAAGTCAACTCATCCCCATAATAGCTTTCGACTACATATGCCATTTCAAAACGACGGATGCGCTTCTCCTTATACATCTCTATCGGGAACAAATCAAGGATATGCTCGATGTAACGGATGCTGTTCACATGCCCGTTAATGTCAATATCACTGTATTTGGCTACCAAAGCAGCAACCGGTTCCTTTGAGGCCACCTTTATCCGCGAAGGTTTTTCTATCGGGCAAGGCTCATCGCAAACATAATCTACAATGCTGCCACTATGAAGAGCCAGCAAATCTGCCGGCTTACGGGTATTCATGCTAATCATCGCCCAAACGGAACGTGCATACCCAATCTTCTTGCCCTCCTTATCGATGATAGCGAAATTACGGTCTGTAAAAAGGCGATAGACATTCTCCACCCAAGTCTGAATGGAGAAATCTTCGTACTGATAAGGCATTTCATCCAGTTCGACAGCCAGACGGGACAATACCCAAGTATAATTGTCCTCGTTTAGAGTCGCGATGCCAAAACCGCGGTCGCTGGCATGGAAACCCGCACAATTCAACAAATGGTTGCCCAATACTCCCATTGTCAGCCGTCCGGTAAAGTCGACATGAAACGGTTCGGCAACAAACTTGTAGGTACCTATCTTATTGTTCTCGCTCATCATGATTCCTAGTGTTTACTTTGACGATATTTTGCTTCACGGTCCGCCAGATATTCATTGACACGCTCAAAGCAGCTGGTCGTAATGGCTACGCGACCCGAACGGACGAACTGAAGTACGCAATCCAACTGGCGCAACTCCTCATAAAGATTGGTGATTTCCTCACTCATGCCATTCTTCTCAACAATGGCAAATACAGCATTCACCTCCACAATACGGGCATTGTACTTACGGATTACTTTAGACACCTCCGGTTTTTCTTCCAGCGTAGGAGTCGTTATTTTATAGAGGGCAATCTCGTGCTGATAGATTTCATCATCCGTGAAATAATGGGCTTGCAGCACATCTATTTTCTTGGTAATCTGCTTGGTCACCTTTTCAATGGTATCCTTGTCCGTCCAAGCGGTAATGGTATATTTATGTACCCCCTTGATGGAGGAGGCCGATACATTCAAACTCTCGATGTTTATCTGCCGGCGGGTAAACACAGCCGTCACCTGATTCAGCAAACCGGCAAAGTTTTCCGAATGAACAATGATTGTATATAGTTTTTTATCCATAGATAGAGTAAATTCTTTAATTTCGCATGACTTCAGCATTCCAACAACATCTGATTGACCGAACCGCCCGGAGGTGTCATCGGCATTACATTTCCTTCTTCCTCCACACAAGCTTCGAGCAGGAATGGTCCGTCAGTCGCTATCATCTCGTCAATCGCTTTTGCCAGCTCCTCGCGGGTCATTACCCTGCGTGCAGGAATATCATATGCCGAAGCAATCTTCATATAATCCGGATTCATCATCGGAGTAAACGAATAACGACGATTGAAGAACATCGCCTGCCATTGACGAACATTGCCCAGGAAGTTATTGTTCAACAGAATCATCTTCACCGGAGCTTTTTGCTCCATGATGGTACCCAGTTCCTGCAGGTTCATCTGCAAGCCGCCGTCTCCCATGAATACGCATACCGTGCGGTCCGGACGTCCAAAAGTGGCACCGATAGCTGCCGGAAGGCCGAAGCCCATAGTACCCAGGCCACCGGAAGTAACAATGCTACGTTCCTTGCTGTATTTGAAATAACGGGCGGACATCATCTGATTCTGGCCGACATCAGTCACCAATATCGCCTCGTTATGGGTAGCCTCACTCACAGCACGCACCACCTCACCCATGCTTAGCGCTTTTCCTGCCGGATGTAATTCCGGACGGATTACCTTTTCCTCTTCCACTTCCTCGTATTGCCGGAAACTGTCAATCCATTCCTGATGGTTGGCGGGTTCCAGCAATTGGGTAACGGCAGCCAGTGTCTCTTTGCAATCTCCCAGGACAGCAACATCGGTCTTTACATTCTTATCTATTTCGGCAGGGTCAATATCAAAGTGGATAATCTTCGCCTGCTTGGCATATGTTTCCAATTTACCCGTCACACGGTCATCAAAGCGCATGCCTACGGCGATAAGGACATCACATTTATTGGTATTGATATTGGGCCCCAGGTTACCGTGCATACCAAGCATTCCTTTGTTCAACGGATGGTTCGTAGGTAATGCGGAAAGTCCCAATAAAGTGCATCCGGCAGGCATTCCGGCTTTCTCAATGAAAGCACGAAGCTCTTGCTGGGCTTCTCCCAGCTCCACGCCTTGTCCTACCAGCACCAAAGGCCGTTCCGCACCATTTATTAATTCAGCAGCCTTCCGTATGGCCTCCGGCTCCATTTCGGGAACGGGAAGATAGCTACGGACATAGTCCACCTTAGTAGGCGCATATTCTGTTTTCTCCACTTGGGCGTTTTTAGCAAAATCCAGCACGACCGGTCCCGGACGTCCGCTCTTTGCCACATAGAAAGCACGTGCCACTGCCCAGGCCACATCTTCTGCACGACGAATCTGGTAACTCCATTTCGTGATAGGCTGAGTAATGCCTACCAAGTCCACTTCTTGAAATGCATCCGTACCCAGAAAGTTCGTCCCTACCTGGCCGGCAATGACAACGATAGGCGTACTGTCAATCATGGCATCTGCAATGCCCGTGATAGTATTGGTAGCACCCGGTCCACTGGTAACCAGACAAACGCCAACCTCGCCTGATACACGTGCAAAGCCTTGTGCCGCATGGGTTGCTCCTTGTTCATGGCGAACCAAGATGTGGTTCAATTCCTTCCGGTGGTCGTATAAGGCATCGAATACCGGCATGATGCTCCCTCCCGGATAACCGAAAATGGTCTTTACTCCCTGATGCTCCAGAGAGCGCATCAATGCTTCTGCGCCTGTTATTAGAGCCTCACCCCGACCCTCTCCTTGGGAGAGGGAGGAAAAGTTACTCTTTTTATTATTATCAGCCATACTTTATCTATTCATTATATTTAAAAGCTCAATAGTAGCTTGAAAAATTTGTTTCATTCTTTCCTCCCCTCGCTTTCGGAAAGGGGGGCTTTTAATCAATCAGCCTCACAGCCCCTTTGTCAGCGGAACTCACCATACTGGCATATGCTTTCAATGCTTTGGAGACTTCACGGTTGCGGGTTACCGGAGTCATAGGGCGTGCTGCAAGCTCTTCATCCGTCAACTTCACATTGATAGAACGGTTCGGTATATCAATTTCGATAATGTCCCCATCCTTAATCTTGCCGATATTACCACCGGCAGCCGCTTCGGGAGAAACATGTCCGATACTTAGTCCGGAAGTACCACCACTGAAACGCCCGTCGGTAATCAATGCACACTCCTTACCCAGATGGCGGGATTTGATATAAGAAGTAGGATAAAGCATCTCTTGCATACCCGGTCCACCTTTCGGCCCTTCGTGAGTGATGACGACGACGTCTCCACTGACCACCTTTCCAGCCAGAATACCGTCACAAGCCGCATCTTGTGAGTCGAAGACTTTCGCCGGCCCCGTAAATTTCCAGATACTCTCGTCTACACCGGCAGTCTTGACAACGCAACCGTCCTGAGCTATATTTCCCTTCAAAACTGCCAGACCGCCATCCTTGCTGTATGCATGTTCCAAATCACGGATACAACCGGTCGCACGGTCCGTGTCGAGTTCCTTATAAGACGCATTTTGTGAACCAAGTACCAGATTGAACTTTCCGGCTGCCGCACTGGAGTATTTCTTGATTGCCTCTTTACATACATTAGAGCTGGTAATACTATACCGGTCGATTGCCTCTGCCAACGTCATTCCATCCACACGGCGGACATTCGTATCGACCAATCCGCCCTTGGCAAGCTCATCCATGATGGCAATGATGCCACCGGCACGGTTAACGTCTTGTACATGATACTTTTGGGTATTGGGAGCCACCTTGCATAAGCAGGGGGTCTTGCGGGAGAGCATGTCAATGTCGTCCATCTTAAAATCCGCTCCGGCTTCGTGAGCCACAGCCAACAAATGAAGTACCGTATTAGTGGAACCGCCCATCGCAATATCCAGCGTCATGGCATTCAAAAATGCCTCGCGGGTAGCAATACTTCGCGGGAGTACGCTCTCATCCCCTTCTTCATAATATCTAAAGGCATTCTCTACAATCAACTTGGCTGCATCCTCAAATAGTTTCTTGCGATTTTCGTGAGTGGCTACAATCGTGCCGTTACCGGGCAGTGCCAATCCAATCGCTTCATTCAGGCAATTCATGGAATTAGCGGTAAACATGCCTGAGCAGCATCCGCAAGTGGGGCAGGCATGTTGCTCAATCTGTGCCACCTCTTTATCGCCCACACTTTCATCAGCAGATTTAATCATGGCATCAATCAAATCCAAATGCTGTCCGTTCCATTCCCCGGCTTCCATCGGACCGCCTGAAACAAACACAGTCGGTATATTCAGTCTCATAGCCGCCATCAGCATCCCCGGAGTAATCTTGTCACAGTTACTGATGCAAACCATAGCATCCGCCTTATGGGCATTTACCATATACTCCACACTATCGGCAATGATATCTCTTGAAGGCAGGGAATAAAGCATACCGTCGTGTCCCATAGCGATACCGTCGTCAATGGCAATCGTATTGAACTCCGCAGCAAAACACCCCAGTTTTTCAATCTCTTCCTTTACAAACTGGCCTATTTCGTGCAGATGTACATGCCCGGGGACGAATTGTGTAAATGAATTGACTATAGCGATAATGGGCTTACCCATCTGTTCCTTCTTCATACCATTCGCCGTCCACAATGCACGGGCTCCCGCCATGCGGCGACCTTGTGTGCTGAACGAGCTGCGTAACTGATGCTTCATTTTCAAATCTCCTTTTAATGAAAAAGCCTCTCCCACTATAGTGAGAAAGGCTTAATAAATTATCTTCTAACGTACGAATACATACATAACCTTTCTCACGCTCTTGATGCCACCACCACGACGCGAATAATATGCAGGACTGCCAGGTTAATAGATGTATGTAAATTCATAACTTAATTCTTCTTTTTTGTTTCAAACGTGCTGCAAAGGTAAGGGCTTTTTTATAATCTCCAAACAAATTGAAGAAAAAAATAAGATAAATATGAATAATCGTAAGAAAATATCGCCCTAAAATCCTATTTTATCACTTAACAGTTCTAAATAGAACCATTCAGACAGCCAATGTAAATGTATTGCCAATCATTGAAACCATTTAATAATCTGAAAATTACCAAAGGCTCTCTACATCCCGAAACAAATAATTCGTATCTTTGTCTCTTCAAATACTCAAAAAAAAGTATTTACTAATTAAATAAAGATAGAAAATTAATGGAAACAGTAGAAAACAAGTACATCACCGTAGCATATAAGCTGTACTCAATCGAAAACGGAGAAAAAGATTTCGAAGAAGAAGCACCCGTAGAGCATCCTTTTCAGTTTATCTCAGGTCTGGGAATGACACTCGAACCCTTTGAAGCCCAGATAAAAGACTTGCAGATAGGCGATAAATTCGACTTTACCATTCCGGCATCAGAAGCTTATGGTGAATATGACGACGACCATGTTATTGACCTCCCCAAAGAAATCTTCATGATAGAAGGAGAATTCGACAGCGACCGTGTAGTGGAAGGCGCCGTCATCCCCTTGATGACTTCTGAAGGTCAACGCATCAATGGAAGTGTAGTAGAAGTAAAGGAAGACGTAGTTGTAATGGACATGAATCATCCACTCGCAGGTTGTGATTTGAACTTTACCGGAGAAGTGGTGGAAAGCCGTCCGGCTACGAACGAAGAGCTTGCTGAAGTTGCCCGTATGATGGGTGGCGGTTGCGGCAGCTGCGGTTGTGGTGACTGTGGCGACGGATGCGGCGACCATGAATGTGGAGGCGGATGCTGCCACTAAAGAATTAAAAATTAAAGAATTAAAAATTAAAGAATCAGACTACACAGTATTAAGCATGCCGCATGGTAATTCTTTAATTTTTAATTCTTTAATTTTCAAATTCTATATTATTTACTTGTCATTATCTCCAATACCAATTTATCCGTTTCATTCATTCCTTTAGAACCGATTTTTGTCAGATTACGGATACTCTGATCCACATCCTCATCAATAATACCTTCTACGGAAGTCACACAACGGTTTTCCATGGCCATGATGGCTGAAAGCACTGCGGTTGAAACTCCGGTAGTTACTTTCAATGCACAACTGGGTTTGGCACCATCACAAATCATTCCGGTAAGATTGGCAATCATGTTCTGCACAGCATATGCCACCTGTTCATAAGTTCCTCCCATTAGCCAAGTTATACCGCAACTGGAACCCGTAGCAGCAACCACACAACCGCATAAGGCAGATAAGCGTCCCAAACTCTGCTTGATATAGATTACTGTTAAATGGCTCAACATCAAGGCACGAATCAATTCTTCTTCCGATTTTCCATTTTCTTCGGCATAGACCAGTACGGGAAGGGTAGCGGATATCCCTTGATTGCCACTGCCGGAATTGCTCATCACCGGAATCATGGCACCGGCCATACGGGCATCACATGCTCCCGAAGTGTAAGAAAGGATATGAGAGAAGACACTGTCGCCCATAATCCGGTGTTCGTAAGTGCCACGTAGGATTTTACCCAGTCCATGACCATATTCACCTTCGAAGGAACGTTCGGCGGCAGTCTTGTTCAGTCGTGCCGTATCAAGAATAAAACGAATGTCGTCTAATGGGGTTGTCATGGCGAAGTCATACACTTTGCGTAAAGTCAAGTCCAATACATCCTCCTCCTCTTCGATGCAAGAAGCGGTTTGTTTGTCCAGCAGGATATCCCCGTTGTGCGTTATATAAGTAAAGCAAGTATGTCCACCAGCAATAATGGCGGTTGCCTTGTCCGTATCGGCTTCACAGCAGACTTCTATATAAAGTTTCTCTTCTATATCGTCTTTTAAGGATATATGGATACGCTTTTCTTCTATGAAACGCTTTCCTGCCTCCACTGCATCAGGGGTACTGTCTTTCAAAACCTCCAATTGATATACCGACTTGCCTATTAAAGCGCCAAGCGCCACAGCAATCGGTAATCCAATCATCCCCGTACCAGGAATACCCACTCCCATTGCATTCTTCAGAATATTGGCACTCAGCAATACGGTTATCTTTTCGGGACGCTTATTCAACACTTCCACAGCCTTTGCTACACACAATGCTACTGCTATAGGTTCTGTACAACCAATGGCAGGGACGACCTCGTTCTTGACAAGGGCAATGATTTGCAGTCTTTCCGTTTCAGTCATATTTATTCAAATTTGATGCAGGCAAAGATAATGTATTTTATTCTATAATAAAACGAACAAAAAAATAAAAAAGAGGATTCCAAGCACAGAACCCTCTTTATAGATAAAGAAAAATCTTTTCTTATTTTTTATAAGAATTGTCACCAAGACTTATACCTAAATTGAATCTGGTAGTAACATTCCAAATTCCTTCTATTTCAGTCATTGAGTTCAAGGCAGTCAGCATCTGAATCATATTCCACAAAGGTATACTCTGTCCCCTGAATTCAATGTTCGTGTTCTTTAACAACGCATCTACATCAGGTAACATCGGATAGAGAGCAGGCATAAAAATATCAAATAAATCCTTATCCAAATAGATAGAGAGATCATTTACCGTTCTTACGAGCTCTTCCTCGTTCTTTATCTCCAATTGGGTGGTTCTATAGTTCAAGGGGAAACCATCGATTACATAGCTAATCAGCTTTTCAATATCACTATCAGAAATTTTAGAAATATCTAACTTTTTCAGCATATTATCATCTTCAAGTCCAGCCAACAACTGACCCAACAAATTCTTGATGTCAGCTCCACTCATGCTCTTCACCATTTCTATAATCTGCAAAACAGCTTCCGGAGTCATTTGAGAATCCTCAGCATCTTTCAATGCTTCGGTTACAATGGCAGGAATATTCAGCACAACATAGATATGCTCACCCTTCACATACCAATAAGCCAGATTTGTGGGAGAAGTTTTCCAAACAATGCCGTCCGTTGAAGGGAGCTGCCCCATACCGGCCATAATCATCTGATCCATAGTAATGTTTATTTCTTCTGCATAGCTGGCTACAATAGAACCATCAGCTTTGAACTCTACATCTTTCAAAAGCTGTATCATAGCCGCAGATAGGACATTCGTCCCTACTGTCGAGATATTATCCGCTGCAATCCCTGCATTACCACCTTCTCCATAAGGCGATACCCAAGTCAATCTTCCCGGAGCATAAATATTGGTTCTATCTTTAGAATCAGCATAATAAACAGCATCACACAACTGATATTTCTTCACGATATCTCCTACAAACTCCGTAGAAACCGTAACTGTAGCTTTCCCTTCTAATGTGATAGTACCCGAAACTTTCACATTCGTAGAGCTAAGCAGCACCCAAGCCGCCTTAGTAGCAGGCGTTACACTTTTCTCGCCTTGAAACTTAAAAGTACCGTCTGTCTGTTCAACAACAGTCACATTAATTTCTATTTCATCTGCACCTCTAACCACTTTATTCAACGTCAAAATACCATTCTGCGCATCGGTCATCGCTAATTTCACACTAGCATCAGAACTTGTCGGAATATTAGTTTCCAGTTCCAGATTTTCAGCTGTAATAATCTGACTAGGCACTTTCTTCCAATTTTCATCATCATCATCACTACAAGCCGTGAATAAACTCATTGA
>ULPJ01038962.1_pt1 | contig 13771 bp, 10 predicted proteins | sample 1953361 | NCBI WGS metagenome assembly ULPJ01 (sample SAMEA4835625, study PRJEB28245) | human gut metagenome | biome: gut microbiome; material: fecal sample | place: Denmark | collected 2008 | reverse complement strand
TGCCGGATTCCACACCACAGGCTGTGGTGTGGAATACAAAAAGAAGAGGAAAACAGATATATGGAAATAAGTGAAGTAATTCGAAGAATATCAAGGTATCAGGCAAATGTAGAAAATCTGCAGCTTGAGAAAACAAGGCTGCTTAATGAAATAGATGATTTGGACAATTCTAGAATCTATATTAGGAATCAAAGAGGAAAGGCGGAAGAACGATTTGCAACTCGGGTTGCAAAAGTGAGAAGTCTTGATTCATATAAAAGTCGTGGAATAAGAGGAATATCGGAAAAATTAGGAGCCATAAATTCATTGAATGCCAGCAGTTCATATGTTTTTCAGGCTATGATAATGATAGAAACAATGATTGCTAATATAGATAGAGGAATACGGGAACGTGAATATAGAATCAACGAGATTGATTGTGAACTGGGAAACTATAGTGAAAAGATTGAAAAACTCAAAATAAGAAAACGTAGATTGGAGAGAGAATAATGGCAAATATAGTGGCCTGTAGAACCTATAATTTGAAATTGGATGAAGATGAATTTGCCAAATTGGCTGAATTATATTCAGATATAGGAGAGTTGTCAAAGGACAAGATGAAAGAGTATGTGAATATAATCGATGAAATAATAAATAACGCAGTTGTTAGCGGAAATTTGCATAATAAACTGGAATTATTTCAGGAAACAATAAAACTGTACGAAAGTGTTTTGGAAAATTCGTGTAATGAATTGTCCAAGAAACTTAAAGAGTTTGTTGTAAAAGTAGACGAAAAGGACAGTGATTTATATGGAAAGGGCATATATAGTGCATATTGAGACAGGGGAAATAAACAATGAGAGCTGACTATAAAGAAATAAGATTAAGTACATTTAATGATGCGTTAAAAAGAATGGAAGCGATTAAGGAAACAAGTGATATATCAAGTAAAGTAAGTCAAGTACAAAATATTATATCATTAAGCAAAGGGGATAGTGTGCCACAGATTCAGGAAATAAATGCCATGATGATTACAATAGTTAAGGCTATGGAGGATTTATTTATCAATACATATGGTGTATTGGAAAACTCATATGAAGAATATTTAGCATCCGATAGTTCTTTAGCAAAATTATGGGAGCAAATGCAAACTCAGGATGAAGGAACAAGAAAGGTATTAGATTTGAACGATCAATCAGGGGTTGCTGATTATAATAGAGGTAATGATATTTTAAAAAATTTTAATAATAATACAAATTATAATTTTTATGACTTTACACTTAGTGGTAATGGAAAAAAGGAGAAAAATTAGAAATGGGAGTAACAAAGAACTTTACACAAAGTGCATATAATGATATTCAGGCATATATAGGTGGAACGGAACAGTGGGATGATATAAGAAGTATATATGGTGCGGTCAGTTATTCTGGAATTTATGATTATGATTATGATGCTTGTTTGGATCAATATATGCGTGATTATGCAGAGGAAAACGAAAAAGTTGAAAAAAGTCTGAAACTACTTTTTGATGATGTAAATGGAGTTGATGATAGTTATGCTTCGTTGTTTAAAGATGAACAAATGGATATGGATGGGTTCAATACAGCCATCACACAATTGTCAGGAATACTCAATAAAAATTCTGCTGAAAATATATATACAATGGACGTAGGAACATTTAGAGATAAACTAGAAAGTGTAAAAGTAAGTATACAGTCAAAATTAATTGGATATTATGCTAATACTTATTATACAGAAAATCAAGATGGCACAATAACATTTAAATGGGATAATATTAATTATGCTATGAGGAAGGAGAGTGACAAAATTTCTAATGAGGAATTGTTGGCACTTGTAATGCTATTTCCGAACTTGTATTCATCAGATGAAGAACAAAATATGGAGAATATTGAAAATATGATAAGAGCAGGGTATGGTACTGTTGACAATAGTGAATGGGACGAAGAATGCAAATTTTGTGATCCTGAAATAATGGATACGCAATGGTCAATGACATACCATAGTGTAGGAGTTACAGATACATTTAAGACAGTGGTTAAGTTATATAATGAAGCTGTTGATGAAATAGATTATCTTGATATATTAAAAATCAGTGAAAATGATTTTGATGATTACCTGAAATATCAAAATCAATTCTCTATGGCATCACTGTTTGAAACTTTTGCAACAAATTATTCAACAATAGGGATTAAATATGATGGTAAGAATGGAAATTTTACAATACATCAAGAAAAATATGGGAATCCCAATGTGTCAGTATATTTAAAGGATTTACCATTTAATATTTCATACGCAAATTCAAATGGTAATAAATATGCAGGGTATGAATACAATGGAATTGTAAAAAATGGTGAAATTGGTAAAAGTACTGCGCAGAAAAAAAAAGAGAGTTTGTTTCATGTATATAGTATGATAGATTATGATAAAGTTCAGGACAGCATAATTGATAGTCTGGTATCAGATTCAAGTAAGTGGCTTGAGGATGAAAAGAAAGAAGTATATTCTAATGAGAGAGTTGCTGGGAATACGATATCTAAAGATCTGGTAACAAATGTTTTCGACTATGTTATGAAAAAATCATGTGGATATGTTATATCAGATATTCCCGGAATTGGTTTTATTGATGATGTAATGTCTGATATAAAAGATAATAATGATGACATAGAAAATAATCAAAAAATAGATGACGAAATATTGAAAATTCAAGAATCCGGAGAAAAAGCTAAGGAAATATTAAGATTCATTAATAAATTTAACATGAATATTCAATTAGTATGTGTTGATGGAAAATATAAAATGGAAAGGTACTATATTAATTGCGAGCATTTACAGATAATATTAGATAATTACAATTCATATTGTGCTGGAAATAATGAAAATTGGTGTAACCTTCAAATAAATGATGTTATAGATTATATTGGTGGTAATAGCGCAAAAAAGGAGCAAATAGAAAAATTTTTGAATGAAAACATTAATTTATATGATAGAAGGGGTGAATGAATATGAAAAAGTATATAATTATTTTTTTAAGTTTTTTAATTGTTATAATGGGTATAAAATTATTTAGAAATAATTTTATAGCACTGAATAATACTGAGAATAATAATAACGAGAGTAAGGATATTGAAATTGTAGATAATGATGAAATTATGATTTACAAATTGACAGCTGATAATGTAAACAGTATAAATGAGAAAATCAGTAAATATAGGAATATTATTAGAATTAGGATTTTTTGTTTACAAGACAATGATATAGATTTATCTCTCTTAAACAAATTAGAATTACAATTTTCAGACGTAGAGCTGAATGTATACATAGATTCGAATAAGTCATTAAAAGGGTTGAATAAAATAGATGGCACGATAGATTTGAATATTTATGGAACCGACAAGCAAAAGATTTATTTATCGGATCTTAACAATGTAAGATTTTTACAAATACGTAGCTGTACGATAGATGATAAGAGTGGATGGGGAAATATGACAAATCTTGAAAGTGCGATATTGTATAGCTGTATTTTAAAAGGTTTCGGTGACTGCTCAAGACTTGATAAATTAGATTATGTGAGGCTTGAAAGAAATGGATGTAATAGTGATGATGCAGCAAATTTCAGTGGACTGGATACATTGAATCACGATATACAGGTTGCAATATACTTTGACGTAAGATGTAAGGTAAATCAGGAGTGTATTGATAGTTTAGAAAATGCAAATATACATCAATTAGATATATCTGGAAATCAGAATTTGAATTTATCAATCATAAAAAACTTGAATATTATTTCTTTTATTTCTGGTGGAGAGATTGATTGGAATGGTTTACAGGAGATGCCTAACTTAAAAAAAATAAATATTAGAAGCTTGAATATCTCAGATCTGACACCGGTTGCATCTCTGACAAATATCGAGGAGCTTGATATCAGCAATACAAATGTTACGGATCTATCACCACTTAAAGATATGCCTAATCTGAAGAAACTGATAGCAGAAAACTGTAATATAGATGACTGGTCACCGGTAAGTGATATAGATGAGGTTATAAAATAAAGATATGTAGTGTATGGGAAAACTTGAAAATGGTGAATAGAAACATTACCAACCTAAAAATTGACGTAATAATGTAAAGAGGAGCATCGTAATGGAAGATAGTGAAAAGGTTATTGTTAATTTTGTGAATGAAAATAATGGAAAAAGACATGAATTGGAAATCCCCTTGAATATAACAGCCAAAGCTCTGGTGACTGCATTAAACAAAGCATATAATCTGCAAATTGATGAAGCCAATGAGAATGAATGTTATATGGCCTGTGAGCAGCCAATTGCATTTTTGAAAGGAAACAGGATGCTTGAGGATTTTGGTGTTAGGAATGGTTCGACAATTATATTTGGGAGAAAATGAAAATGGAAAATTATGGATGGTCAATAGAATTAAATCCGGGATATGTTCTGATAATAGGGAATGCACCTGATGCACATATACAGCTTGACAGTGCATATGGTAGAGCTGTGAGAGTAGGATTGCAGGTGAAAGATGATATATCATGTGCTATGTTATCGGAATATAGTTCGTCATACAACACATTAGTAAATGGAAAAAGTATTCAAAGGATTGCAACAGTAAAAAATCATGATTTCATATCAATAGGAGATTTTACTGCATATTACAATAATGGAAAAATTTTCTTTGATTATGGAGCTATCAGAACAAATGGAGTTGAGGTCAGACCGGAGAGCTTGGATATACATACAACATATCCTGTCTTTATTCGTAATACGCGAATACAGGCAAAAAGAGATAAAACTCCAATAGAAATATTAGATCCGGGTACTATTCCGACAAAACCGGAACTCAATCTGGTTACTTCATTGATGCCTTCGATTATTATGTTTGCTCTGGTAGTGCTGCTTAGAGGAGTGATGAGCAAGTCAAATGGAGCTTTTGTTGCATTTAGTATATGTTCCATGGGTGTTGGAGTCTTTACATCCATATTTGGTATTATAAATAAACAAAAGAAGTATAAGAAAGACCTTGTAAAACGAAGAGACACATATCTTGAATACATAGCAAAAAAACGTAATGAGATAGAAGCTGCAAGAAGAGAGGAGTTAGATTGTCTAAACGCTCAGTATTATAGCATAGAGCAGGATATTGAACATATAGAGAATTTTGATCCGGTATTATTTGATCGTATATCTACAGATGAAGATTTCCTTGAAGTGTATCTGGGGAGGGGAAACGTTGAGTCATTGCGACAGGTAGACTATAAAAAACAAGAGAAACTTGAGGTTGGAGATGATCTTAGCAGTCTGCCTGAGCATGTGGCAGGAGAATATATGGATATTGAAAAGGCGCCGGTTGTGATGAGTCTGAAGGATGCTAATGCGGTGGGGGTTGTCGGAGATGCGGATTCGTTGTATTCGATGATGAAGAATATGATTATGGATATTATCAGCAGACAGTATTATGGTGATATCTGTATATATGCATTACTTGATGATAATATCGGAAAGTATAATTGGCTTAGGGGAATAAAAGCTTTGAATAGCTCGAATGGCAATAGAAATATAGTTTGCGATCAGGAAAGCAAAAACAGAGTATTTGAAAATTTGTATAAAGAGCTTTCTATACGAAAAGATGAAAAAGTACATGGCAGATTTAATATAATAATTGTAATGCAGGACTATGGCATAAAGAGTCATCCTATTTCAAAATTTATAGAGCATGCATCAGAGCTCGATACTGTCTTTATATTTTTTGAATCAAAGCCGTCTTTGCTTCCATTATATTGTAGCAGAATAATTGATATATTCGACAATGAGAGTGCTATGATATATGATTCGGTCAATAAGACGCAAAAGAAATATTTTGAGTATGAGAATATACCTGATTGGCGTGTACAGAAGGCGGTCAGCATTTTGGAACCGGTGGAGTGTGAAGAAATAAGCCTGGCAGGCTCTTTGCGTAAGAACATATCTTTGTTTGAGCTGCTTGGAATCAACTCGGTGCAGGCATTGAATTTGAAGGAGAGATGGAATTCATCAAAAATATATGAAACAATGGCAGTTCCGTTGGGAGTAAATGTGAAGGATGAGATTGTTTATCTAAATCTGCATGAGAAATTTCACGGTCCGCATGGACTTGTGGCCGGAACAACAGGCTCAGGAAAAAGTGAGATTTTGCAGACGTTTATACTTGGGGCAGCAACGTTATTTCATCCGTATGAAATAGGTTTTGTGATAATTGATTTTAAGGGTGGAGGAATGGTTAATCAGTTTAGAAAGCTGCCTCATTTGATTGGTGCCATAACAAACATTGATGGAAAGGCAATAGACAGATCACTCAGGTCAATAAAGGCTGAACTGCTGAAAAGACAGAATCTGTTTGCACAGCTCAATGTTAATCATATAGATAAATATATAAAGGCATATAAAGAGGGACAAGCAAAAGTGGCATTACCACACCTTGTCATTATTGTAGATGAGTTTGCTGAGTTAAAGGCAGAGCAGCCGGAATTTATGAAGGAGCTGATTAGTGCAGCCAGAATAGGACGAAGTCTGGGAGTTCACCTGATACTGGCAACACAAAAACCGGCAGGACAGGTTAATGACCAGATTTGGAGTAATTCAAAGTTCAAATTGTGTCTTAAAGTACAGACGCAGGAGGATAGTAATGAAGTCTTGAAATCTCCTTTAGCCGCAGAAATAAAAGAACCGGGCCGGGCTTATTTGCAGGTCGGAAATAATGAGATATTTGAATTGTTCCAGTCGGGATATTCCGGCAGCCCCGAGAGCATAAATGGTGAAGATGATACACCGTTTGATATATATGAACTTGATTTTTCGGGAAAAAAGAATTTGGTATATAAGCATAAGCTCGAGAATTCAGAGCAGTCAAGGTCACAATTGGAGGCGGTTGTCGAATATGTAGATAAATACTGTAAAGCCGATGGAGTAAAAAAACTGCCGGATATATGTCTGCCTGCGCTGGAAGAAGTGATAGTATATGATGCTGAACTGGCACATAATGATACCCCTCTTTCTATGACTGCTGTAATAGGAATATACGACGATCCGGACAGACAGAGACAGGGGCGGACAGTAATAGAGATAGGTAACAAAAATACTATTATCATAGGAGCATCGCAGTTTGGCAAGACCAATCTTCTCGAATTGATAGTGAGGAATCTGGCAGAAAACTATTCACCGGAAGAGCTTAGCATATATATTATTGATTTTGCATCAATGGTACTTAAAAATTTTGAGAAGCTGGCTCATGTAGGAGGAGTAGTATGCCCCTCTGACGATGAAAGGTTGAAGAATCTGTTTAAATATCTGAGTGAACAGATAGAAGAAAGGCGTGAAAGACTGCTTGAAGCGGGAGTAAGCTCATACACATCATATCGCGAGGCGGGATTTACAGATATACCTCAGATAGTGGTACTCATAGACAATTATACTGCATTAAAAGAACTGTATCTGCAGGATAGTGACATACTGCTCAATCTGTGCAGAGAAGGTGGCTCTGTAGGAATAAGTTTCATTATTTCAAATTTACAGACAACAGGACTGGGATATAAGTATCTGGCAAACTTTTCCGGCAGAATAGCTATGTTTTGTAATGAATCAAGTGAGTATATGACTCTTTATGGAAGCTGTAAACTCAGACCGGATGAGACTGCTGGCAGGTGCCTGACAGAAATTGATGGGGAAATATACGAGTGCCAGACATTTTTAGCGTTTGAGGGAACTAAGGAAATTGAACGTGTTAATAATATGCATGCATTTGTAGATCAGATAAATGCTGTATATGGGGATATCACTGCTGACAAGATACCGGAAATTCCTGAATTGCTCACACCGGACTATGTGGATCACACATTCAGAAGAAAAAATGATGAGAATATTATAGGAATTGCATACGACACAGTCGCCCCGGTTTACACAGATCATAATAAATGCAATATCATAACTATCTCCGGAGCTGATAATATGGGCAGAACAAATTTTATAAAATATTTTGCGTTGCAGATGTTAAACAGCGAAATAGATACTCATATATATATAGCTGATGATTTCAGGCGCAAGCTGTCTGATATCGGTCAGGAAAATGTAAGCTATGATCTGGATCCGGATGAATTTATACAGAAAATAATAATGATAGAGGTTCTCTTAGAGGAAAAATATAAGAGACTCATCCATCAGGAAAATCCGGAAAAAGAAAACACCCTGATCATAATAAACAGTCAGGAGGTATATACAGCGATATCAGATAGCAAGGATGCTCTTAATGCTCTTAAAAATATTATGGGCAAATATAAGGTATTAAATGTGTATCTCCTGTTTGGGGCAGTACCAAATGCACAGATAGCATATGGTTCGCCTGATATATATAAAATGATGAAGGAGACTAAAAGCATACTGTTTTTTGATAACCTGGATAATTGCAAGATAGTGGATATACCGCTGGCTATAAAGAGAAAGAATCAAAAGAAAATCGAACCGGGTGATGCATATTATATATTCGAGGATGAAGTCAGCAAGGTAAGGATACCACTGGTCTCAGATTAAATACGGTATATTAGCACCTCATAGTGAAGGGGCAGTAATGATAACGATAATGTTAGAGTTGCAATAGAAATTACGGTGAGAGTTATATAGGTGTAGAACGTATGGAATTATAAAAAACATTAAAGCTAATGTAGAAAAAATGAAGAATATTATTATGAGGGAAAATTTCCAAAACAGCCCTGATAGATTTTGTGGGAAATGATAAAACGCTCCATGCCTGCTTTTGAAAAGATATACAAAAAACATAATAAATAATAGTTGATTATAACGAATAAAAAATACGCAAATGCCGAAAATTGTCTAAAATTGTACAGTTTTCGGCATTTTCAATGTATACTTTTTACAAAATCCGTGGAAAAGTGCTCCGTGTGACCAAAGTAGTGTATAATCTTACTCAAGAGGAAAACGTATAAATAAAATATGAGGATAAGAACGTGTGCTTTGGGATAAGGAGCCGGAATATGATAGATTGTCGCAGAGCATACATAGGGACGAAAATGGAATTAAAGCCAGAAGCATTTAAAGGGAAAATGTTTAAGGTAAATGAACGGAAAATTTTTTTGAAAAAAATTAAAAAAATACTTGCATTATTCGTTTGACCATGATATTATAATACACGGTTCGTTGGTCAAGCGGTTAAGACGCCGCCCTCTCACGGCGGAAACACGGGTTCGATTCCCGTACGGACTGCTAAGTATTTAAAGCCGGTACATTCATGGAAGCATGATGTACCGGCTTTTTCGTTGTATATATTTATATGAGGCAGAGCTATTTATGAGCAGCTGCAGCTACTGCATGTTTTTATTATAAAAGTATGGTATAACATGAAAATTTCTCAATAAGGAAATCTGCCCTTGCAATATACCCCACCGGGGTATATAATGCTCTTGAAGACAGATACCCATAAGGGGTATGGTTAGACGCGTAAAACAAATGCATAATGCGGAACAAAGAACAAATGGAGGTACCCATGACAGAAAAAGAAACCAAATGCTGTTGCTGCAACCGCAAAAAAGAGCGGTCAGAGCAGGAATATAAGGATCTCATCAACAGACTTAGCCGTATAGAGGGGCAGATCCGTGGAATCAAGCGTATGCTGGATGAGGATTGCTACTGCCCTGACATCATTACACAGGTGGCGGCCGCAAATGCTGCGCTCAACAGCTTCAATAAAGTACTTTTGGCCAATCATATAAAGACGTGTGTGGCAGATGACATAAGAGCCGGCAAGGATGAGACAATAGATGAGCTTTTGAACACACTGCAGAAGCTTATGAAGTAGTATTATAAGAAGGCAGGTATAAAAATGAGTACAATAATCACAATATTAATAATAGCAATAATTGCCGCACTGGTGATTGTGGGCTTAAAGGAGACTATAAAGCATTCAAAGGGCGAGGGCGCCTGCTGTGGCGGTGGAGCCATGAAGGAGGACGAGGAAGCCACAGTACAGCTTACAGGCGAGATTGTCACGAGAGCAGATGTGCACATAGACGGAATGCACTGCATGAACTGCAAGAACTCAGTCACACGCTCACTTCAGAAGATGAGCGGAGTATCGGCAGATGTGGATTTAAAGCATGGCGTGGCACATGTTGAGGCAACCAGAGAGCTAAGCGATGAGGAAATCACATTTGCCATCGAAAGACTGGATTTCAAGGTGACAGGAATTGAGAGATTTTAGAAAAGGCTTCTGAATAGTTAGATTCAAATAGTAGAAAGAAGGAAATACAGACAGTATGAAGCAATATACAGTTACAGGAATGAGCTGTGCGGCATGCTCTGCCAGAGTGGAAAAGGCTGTCTCTAAGGTTGATGGTGTGACGAGCTGCTCTGTCAGCCTTTTGACCAACTCGATGGGAGTCGAGGGAAGCGCGACAGATGCGCAGATAGTGGAGGCAGTAGAGCAGGCGGGCTATGGAGCGAGTCCCAAAGGCACAGCAACAGAATCAGAAAATGACAAAGCAAATAACAGCTTAGAGCAGCTAAAGGCAGCGCAGGATGCGCTTGTAGACAGGGAGACACCGAAGCTGCGCAACAGGCTTATAGCATCGCTCATATTCTTAGTTGTTCTCATGTATTTTTCCATGGGACATATGATGTGGGGCTGGCCGTTGCCTGAGTTTTTCAATGGAAACCATGTGGCTATGGGGCTTTTGCAGCTTCTGCTTACAGTGGCGGTAATGGTCATAAACCAGAAGTTTTTTATCAGTGGCTTTAAGGGCTTGATTCACGGCGCTCCCAACATGGATACGCTTGTTGCGCTTGGCTCTGCGGCATCGTTTGGATACAGCGTGTATGCACTTTTTGCCATGACAGCTGCGCAGGTGAATGGCGATATGGATGCGGTCATGTCATATATGCATGAGTTTTATTTTGAATCCGCAGCCATGATTTTGGCACTGATTACTGTCGGAAAAATGCTTGAAGCGCACTCAAAGGGCAAAACAACAGACGCTTTAAAGAGCCTGATGCAGCTTGCCCCAAAGACAGCAACCGTTGTAAGGGATGGCGTGGAGCAGGAAATTTCTGTGGATGCAGTGAAAAAGGGCGATATTTTCGTGGTCAGACCAGGGGAAAATATCCCTGTGGACGGTGAAATAATAGATGGAACAACCGCTGTCAACGAATCGGCACTCACAGGAGAGAGCATCCCTGTGGATAAGCAGCCGAAAGATGCAGTAAGCGCTGCCACAGTGAACCAGTCAGGCTTTATAAAATGCCGCGCAACCAGAGTAGGCGAAGACACCACACTCTCACAGATTATACAGATGGTGTCTGATGCCGCAGCGACAAAGGCTCCTATTGCAAAAATCGCTGACAGGGTATCGGGAGTATTTGTGCCGGCGGTTATTACAATTGCAATCATTACAATAATAGCATGGCTTATAGCCGGTGAGACCGTGGGCTTTGCGCTTGCCAGAGGAATTTCGGTGCTCGTGATAAGCTGTCCGTGTGCACTTGGACTGGCAACTCCTGTTGCGATAATGGTAGGAAATGGCAAGGGCGCAAAGAGCGGTATACTCTTCAAGACAGCGGCAAGCCTTGAGGCAACAGGCCGCACACAGATTGTGGCTCTTGATAAGACAGGCACCATAACAAGCGGTGAGCCGAAGGTGACGGATATCGTGCCGGATGAGAAATTTTTTGAGGAAAACGGCAATAATGCCGGAAAGCTTCTTGCAATAGCCGCATCAGTCGAGGCCAAGAGCGAGCATCCGCTAGCAAAAGCCATTATGGAGCGCGCTAAAACTGATGAAATCGCTGTCGCAGAGGTGACGGATTTTAGCGCTGTTGTAGGAAATGGTCTGACTGCAATACTTGCAGGCAAAATGATAAAAGCAGGAAATCTTGCTTTTGTCAGCAAATTTGTAAAAGTGTCAGATGATATGCGCGCGAAAGCTGTCAAATTTTCAAAGGAAGGAAAAACTCCTCTGTTCTTTGCCGCAGATGACAGGCTTTGCGGTATCATAGCCGTTGCGGATACAATAAAGGAGGACAGTCCGGAAGCTGTCAGACAGCTTAAAAATATGGGCATCAGAGTTGTTATGCTCACCGGTGACAACGAGCAGACTGCCAATGCCATTGGAAAGCAGGCGGGAGTGGACGAAGTCATCGCAGGGGTGCTTCCGGATGGTAAGGAGGCTGTTATAAGGAAGCTAAAAAAACAGGGCAGGGTAGCCATGGTTGGTGACGGAATCAATGATGCACCGGCGCTCACACGTGCGGATATGGGAATTGCAATCGGCGCGGGAAGTGATGTGGCAATAGATGCAGCGGATGTTGTCCTGATGAAGAGCCGACTGATAGATGTACCGGCAGCAGTGCGGTTAAGCCGTGCTACATTGACAAATATACACGAAAATCTGTTCTGGGCATTTTTCTATAATGTAATAGGTATTCCACTTGCGGTCGGTTTGTGGTATCCTTTATTAGGATGGAAGCTCAATCCGATGTTTGGAGCGGCGGCGATGAGCCTGTCGAGCTTCTGCGTTGTTACCAATGCCCTGCGGCTGAATCTGTGCAGGGTGTATGATCCTAAGCATGACAGAAAAGCAATACCAGATAGAAAAAACAAAACAAATAAACCAAATGAAAGTGAGGAAAAATCAATGACAAAGACAATGAATATCGAAGGAATGATGTGCGGCCACTGCGAGGCAAGAGTAAAGAAGGCACTCGAGGCGCTTGATGCAGTTAGTGAGGCAGCAGTAAGCCATGAGAGCGGAACTGCAGTAGTGACATTAAGCTCTGACATTTCCGATGAGAAATTAAAGGAGACTGTAGAGGCTGAGGACTACAAGGTTACATCAATTCAGTAATCAGTCAGACAGTATAACAATATGAAGAAATATATAGCATTGGTATTGGCTGCAGTGCTGGTGCTTGGGATTTTTACAGGATGCGGTAACAAGGACAGCAAAGAGACAGAATCACAGACCGGTGAGAAAGCCACTGAGTCGGTGAATTCTGCAGAAAATAATACTGAGGAAAGTACGCAAAGCAGTACAGAAAATCAGAATGTGGCTGATACAGAGCAACTCACCACAGAAAACGGACAGGAGAGCTCAGTTCTTGCCTGTCCGTCAGTAAACGGTAAGCTGCATGTGGAGGGCAGCAAGCTCGTTGATCAAAATAACAACGAGGTGCAGCTTCGAGGAGTCAGTACACACGGTCTTGCGTGGTATCCACAGTATGTGACCAATGATTGCTTTGCCACGCTGAAAAGCTTTGGAGCAAACGTGGTGAGGCTCGCCATGTACACCTATGAAAGCGGTGGCTACTGCACAGATGGTGACAGGCAACAGCTTGAGACACTTGTGCAAAACGGAGTGCAGTACGCGTTCAACAACGACATGTATGTCATCATCGACTGGCATGTGTTAAACGAGGGCAATCCAAACCGCTACAGTGATGTGGCAAAGACATTTTTTGCCAAAATGGCACAGCAGTATGCCTCATACAACAACGTGATTTACGAGATTTGCAATGAGCCGTGTAAAGGTGCGACCTGGGGAGATGTGAAGTTTTATGCCAGCGAGGTCATTCCGTCAATCAGAAGCTACGACAAGGATGCAGTCATACTGATAGGCACACCTAACTGGAGCCAGGATGTGGATGAGGCAGTCAAGGACCCTGTCACAGGCTATGATAATATCATGTATACACTGCATTTCTATGCCGCAACCCACAAGGAGGAC
>ULPJ01024992.1_pt1 | contig 14786 bp, 7 predicted proteins | sample 1953361 | NCBI WGS metagenome assembly ULPJ01 (sample SAMEA4835625, study PRJEB28245) | human gut metagenome | biome: gut microbiome; material: fecal sample | place: Denmark | collected 2008 | reverse complement strand
GAAGTGGATTATCCACTCGTTGTCTTTGTTAATCAGTTCGTTCATTGCTGGGATTTAGTGGAATTATTGTTGTTACTCTATTCGGTTATCAGATTGTCCTGCCTTTGAACCTTGCTTCTTTTCTCCTGTCCTCCACGATAGAGACGATACGTTTCACATCTTCGGGACGGTAGTAGGTCTTGTGGTTTATCTGCGAGTAAGCCAATGTGCCGTTATCACGAAGCGTCTGCAATGTTCGTGGGCTGATGTTGAGCATCCGGCACACGTCCTGATTGTCCATCCACTCGCTCATTCTCTTTTCCCCGTGCCGATGGCAGATGGCATCCATACGGCGGACGAAGCGGTCGAACTTGGCGACCATCGCCTCAAAGGTCTTTCTTTCGATTGATACGATTTCCATATTGTCTTTCTTTTAGTTGGTATTGTTTCTTTTGCCGCAAAGGAATATATAATCTACTACCTTGCAATGGATTTCCAGAAAGTGGCAGCGTGTTGCACCGATACGGTAATCATTGTCCGTGGGTATCATACAGAAACGGTTCTTTTCGCATGAATGCTGTTCAAACAGAAAGGCTGACTATTTCACAATCCGCTTATTTAATAGTTCTCTATATAGTTGTGTGGTGAAACAAAGTTTTGGTCGTTTGGAGAGTGACAACATTACGTCATGAAATCATTAAATCAATGTATCATCAAATTGTCAGACAACCATTGTTTGATTTTCCTCAATACTCGTTTTGGCAGGTATTCAACAAATCCTTTTGATCAGTATTTGAATTTCTCTATTCTCATGTACTCAGAACTTTCATCTTTTGAATCATTGTTTGACTAAATAAGGAAATGATTGAACCTGCATTTCGATAAGTGGCTGCATATTGCGTCGATAGGTAGCCATTGTCCGGTTCAAACCACTGTCCGACACCGTGTTAAGGTGTAACTTTGTACCCGAACAGTGAGGAATACCCGGATGAAGCGACTTGGAGTTTGAAAGGTGTTTTCCCAATCCGACAAACGGAGGATTTTTGTGTCCTCAAAGACACAGCAAGATATATTTTCAGTTACTCCGGGACTTCCCAGTAACTGAAAACCCTTGCACTGCCGTGGGCAGAATTATCCTCCGCAGTCGGATAATTTCCAAGTTTTTTAATCGGAGATTAGACAGTGAATGAACAATTAAATCAAGAAAAGAAGACAAGATGGAAAAGAACAGCAAGTACGGGAGGAATCCCGTGTCAGACCTGAAGACGCACTGCGTGATGGTGCGCTTCGATGATGTGGAATGGAACAGGTTCCTGACGATGTACGAGGAATCGAACGTGTATGCGAAAGCCGTCTTTCTCAAGGCGCATTTCTTCGGACAGAAGTTCAAGGTGCTGAAAGTGGACAAGATGATGCTGGAATACTGCACCAAGCTGTCCGACTTCCATGCCCAATTCCGAGGCATCGGCACGAACTACAACCAAGTCGTGAAGGAATTGCGCTGCCATTTCTCGGAGAAGAAGGCGATGGCATTACTCTATAAGTTGGAGAAGCAGACCATCGACCTTGTGAAACTGAGCCGGGAAATCGTAGAACTTTCGAAGGAGATGTACGCCAAGTGGGAACAATCAAAACAAGGTTGATTACATGACCTCAATCAAGGTGAAATTCAGACCTTCTATAACAACAGGTAAGGAAGAAACAGGTCATCCATAAGCGAGTAATCCGTCTTCAACTGACGGATTACCGCATCAATAAGGATGAGTGGAACAAAGTAAACGCGACCTTAATTATCTCCAATCTATCAAAGAACGGATAGATTGGGGCTTAAAGCGATTAGAATATATCATCGGTCATTGAAGAAATAGGGGGGATATACCGCTAATGATATTATTTCCACCTTTCTAAAATCGTCCAGCGAATAAGTATTGTTAAATTTTATGAATGATATTATAGCATGTTTAACCCAATTCGGTCATTAGAGTTTAATTATTTTATGAGTCTATTTGCAATATACAGATAAACAACAATTTATAGGCTTAATTTTTTAATGATTGCCATTAGAAAACTGCATTTGCAATATGTTTGTTTTCAGCGACTTGCAATCGATTTCACAGGAATAAAAGTTCTAACGGCCGATTTGGGTTTAAAACAGATGACCAAACATCTCACATCCAAAATCTATTATGTTTTCATACAATTCCGTGAGGGTAAGGATGTGTTATTGACACGAAATCAATTTGGATTTGATGTTGATTTACGAGGCATTATTGTTTTTGAACAGCGAATCACTATCTTAAAGACAGTGCTTATAATAACCTTGCCTCACCTTATCGGGATGCAAGGTTGACTCGTTGCATGGACATCAGTACAACAAAGAAAAACTTATCATGACAGTCGAAACAAGCATATATAGGTGGAAAGTCAGCACCTTCACTTTGGAAATCTAAATGGATGAAATTGGCAAGAATATCCTTAATATCGGACTAAATTTTATTCTATTGGTTTGGAATGTTTATATAAGGTTATAATTTTTCCATGCAATCATAATGCACAGAACGGTATTTTTTGAGGTTTTCCTCAATTTTTGTCTCAATATTCATTCTGCATCTGTCCGGAGCCAGAATTTCAACATCAGGGCCGAAAGATAGAATTAATTGGTCAAGTTCTCGTGTCGGTATGACTTTAATAGCAACTATACACTTATTTTCATCAATAATTTTCTGAGAAGTGTGCAATGGTTTTGAAACAACATATTTGAATCGTCCAGGACTAAATTGTAAAATAATTGTCTCGGCTTCCTGTACTCCATAAGGTACCGATATCCCTACAATATCATCAAAATAAGAATTGAAATTTACAAGGTCATTCTTGCGGAACGGCACATCACTTTTACTTATTCCCTCGATTCGGTCAAGGGCTCGGTTAACAATATAGTCTTTCCCATCAATACGTCCGAATATGAACCATCTGTTATTGTATTGCTTCATATAGTACGGATGAAGTACATTTGTTGAACTGATACCTGTGTGTGTTGTATAGGTTATTTCGAGGGACTGGTGATTGATTGTAGCGTCTATGAGGGTGGAAAGATATTCAAGTCCCTTTAAACCTGAGTTCTGCTGAAAGGAAATAAGATTCTCTCCATCCGATTTTACTCCAAAACGAAGTTCCAGATTAGATATAACATCTTCAAGCCAAACATTACCAGTAATTCCACGGTATTTACCAAGCATCTCAATTGTAGAGCGCAAAGAGTTTACCTCGGCAACCGACAGACCATTCTGATAGATTGAATAGTTTGGCTCAGAATATCTGTAGTAGCATTTCTTCCCTTCAAAAGGTTTGGCATCAAGATAAACGTTATTGGGCAACATCTTCCTAATGGCATTTTTGTTGTTCCAGTCGCTGAAACATCTGTCCAGCACTTGATAGCGATATTGAGCGTTTCTGTTTTCAGACATTGTTAGAGTTGCTTGAATGATACGGTATAAAGTATGCCGGAACCTCTCTGTTGCTTGTTATAAAGCTCAAGATCTATATTCCAGTCTTCTCTGAAATCTCGGTCGGTGTACTTAGCATTGTCAGGCCCAAATGGAGACCATCCTCTTGCAATGCCGGCATCGGGACGAATACAAACCTCTGCGTTGTCAGATTTTATCGTCAGACATCGCTCATGCTCTACATAACCAGAATCCTGAATTTTAGGGGTTACTCCTGTCAATTCAGATATAGCATCGTGGAGGAATCCGTTTCTCTTTTCTCCGTCTGTAAAATCTCTGATTGCATTAACTGCAACATCAGCATTATTGTCCGAAGAAGCAATTGCCGTTACAATAACCTTAACAGAGACGATGTTTAAGTCCGCTTTTGTTTTTAGTCCAGAAAGCATCCTCGCCAATAGCATGCAGCCTAAAGGAGTCTTCAAGTATCTGTCTGAATACTCCACGGTAACAGATTTACCTCGCAGATTAGTTATTATTTTATCCCAATTGTCTGTTTCCGGAGCTTTCAAAGAGTTGAAAAACCTGCCTAATGAACTATGCTCCGAGACACGAAATTCGAACATAAAAGAACCATCGCCATCCGAAAAGTCATTCAACAATTGGAGACGATTAACCTCTGAATAGGTTATTGAAGTCGGTTGCAAAGTCAAAAACACATCGCCTCCGCCCCACTTGTTGGAGTAAGACGTATTTATATTCCTTCCGAAATAAGTCTTGACGGTACCATCAGTCATGATTACGACCATCAAAGGTTGCAAACCTTTAGGAAGGTTGTTGATAAGTGCCTTAAAATCATTTTTAAACACTTCGGCAATCAAAATTGCATCGTCGGCTGACGATAACGATTTAACATTGGGAACGTTTGGAAGAATGAAGCTCACGTCAACGCCCTCAAGAGACATTCCTGTCAGGATTTTATTGAATGGGAACGCCTCAGTATCCCACTTTGAAAAGTTACTATCGACAAAAATTCTGATACCGGAAATATCCCTGTTTCTTGTAAGCTGGTAGAATTCTGTTGCTATGTCAGATGTCACTGCGTTTGAATCCGGCATTAAACGAAGTATCTCTTTTGGCGCAATGCGAGCCCTTACTTCCTGCTTCAGCCATTCCAACGCCTTTGGACGGTTAAGGTAGTTAATATACCATTGAGAACGACGGTCAATGAGACATTTTGTGCAAGATTTCTCACAATCGCATCCTTCAAGGGTCTGTAAAGCCATACTCAGAACTTCGTCCTTATATTCTCTGAAGAGCAAAGAATAACCCGCACCGCCGAGGGCGGTGTCATAAATGAAGATAGAATGATTTATTCCATCATATCCGAATTCAATCTCACCATCGTTAACACCGAGAAGTTCCGTAAGTTTCCGGCTGAGAATCACGCCGAGTGAGTAAAGGGTTTCCGAGTCCTCTACAAGATTGTTATCTTTATCATAAAACTTGATTTCAACAAAATCTGTTTGGTATCTTCCCACTAATAGCACATGGCGTCTAACAGCAGCTCCATCGTTTTCACCGCCGGGGCAAAGTGTTGAAGCCAACAGATGTTTGTGGCGAGGCATAATCGGATCTGATGCGTCTGGTGATTGTTCAGATTTCATCCTGCCGCAATAAGGGCAGAATGCGTATCCGAATCCCCTTGTTCCTTTATTGTAAAATAGAATTTCTGATCTTGGTGTTGAACAGCGTATAGACATTCTTGCAGAATTGGTTTTAGGTTGCCAGGCATCCATTTCAAGCAATATAGGCTGAATGAAATTCATGCTGCCGAGAGTGTTCATTTTTCGTGTTGGAGTTGAATCCCATGCGACAGAAAATGCCGCGGGCTCTACGACCTCGGTAAACCTTTGTTCCGTTGATAACGATATATCTTTTATACCGTGCATACTTCTGCGACGACCGCACTTGGGACAATCGGTTTTTGCCGTTCCGTAAGTAATCGTTGTATATCCACAATGGGTACAATTTTGTATAATATACCTTGAGGTGCTGTCATCGTATTTGGTCTTCAGGCGTATGCCGCTAGGTTCATAAACCCATTCGTTCTTTACAACGAGATTACCTGGAGCATAGGATGAGATTGCCTGACTAATATGGAGAGTCGGAGAATTTCCATCAACTTTTTCCTTGCCTCCGAGCAGACATTCCACTAATCCGACCGGAATACCTGCGCTTGGCAGGAATGAATTTTCGGCCAGATAGGACAGCATTGAGATCTTTAAAAGATTCTCCTTCTGTTTCTCAATAGCCTTCACCGCACTTCCTGTTCCAGACTCGTTTTTAAGAACATCAAGAGTTTTGTCCAATGCTGCTGAGTGAGACTCATAAACATTATATACCGCAGCAATATCTTTTTTTATTATCTGTGAAGCGTCTGATAATGATACTTGAGCCAGTCCTGTCCCTCTGATTAATTTTAGATATGGTACCAAAAGTTCGTCAACGCCACCGCTTATTATGCTATCTATATAATTCAAAAACTTGTCGTAAAAAGACAGTCCTTCAGCTTTGAGAAAGAAGTCACGGAGTGTTGCAGTGACTCTGATGCCACCTTGATTAGCGACAAAAGATGCGAATACCAGCGCATTTACATGACGTTGGATTAACTGGCGGCTCTCTAATTTTAATAAAGGAGTCTCAGTAATATGCGTAATCGGATAATCCGGATTGTTCCAAGTATAAGACCCAATAGGATTGGGAGCGCAGACAGTCAAAGCCAAAGCCTTAGTTTCACTTCGACGACCGGCGCGACCTGCACGTTGAAGATAGTTGGACGATTTCGGAGGCACATTATTCATAACGACCTCTGTGATACCGCCAATGTCCACACCCATCTCCATGGTTGTGGAACATGAAAGTATGTTAAGCTTTCCTTCGTTAAATTCCCTCTCGTATTGATCAAGGTCTTCAGGTGACTGTTGCGCTGAATGTTCTGCCGATATGAAGATGGGTTTTGCGGCAAGAACTCTGGTATTTATCATGCCGAACACACCTGCTGCTTTCATCTCGGTGAGATTCTTCTCAATCCAATCCATAACTTCTTCTTCAGTCTGTTCCGCAGTCTTGAATGGAAAACATGGATTAGTAAACTCCTTCTGAATCTTGAACCTCTCAAAATTTTCACGACCAATATATCCATTCATTCTAGGACTGTAGCCGCAAAATGGTGCATCAATAATAACATTATCTACCGGGCATAGATAACCTTTCTCGATGAGCTGCAATTTTACTTTATCTCCAGTAAGGTCAAGCATATATCCCTGATTTTCTGCATCAGTCGCATCGAGGACATTCTGTTTAAGGTAATCCCATGCTGCATCAAGCAATGAATTGATGTTGACAATTTTAGACTGAGTCATTTGAGATATATCATCGTAACCAAGTGCGGCGCATAAAAGAAGAACAAGTCGATTCTGATTCTCACTCACGCCACTTTGCCCAATATTAACTTTGAACCATTTGGACACGGAATTTCCATTCTTCTTAAGTTCAGAGTTAGAGGGATATATAGGAGAACAGTATTTATTTTGTGTTAGAAAATCCTTATACTCTCCAGAGAGCATATAATGACGACCGCCGCGAATGACATAATCAATACATATCTTCAGAAAATTCTGCCAGTCAGCGTCAGTACATTTTTTCTGAAGAAGCAAAGCCGGACATTTGGCGTTCTTAAGAGCAGGATACACAAGACGTACAAACCCCATTGTTTCCAATGAATTGGCGCGTTTTGGAATCCAGCCGAACTGGTCAACAAGAAGTGCTTTTAGATAGTCGGCTGCATTTTTCAAATTTTTCCGTCCACGGGCTCGCTCTATATGTGCATAGAGCTTTTTGAAATTGGAGTCATTTTCAAGAGGCTGGCTTATCTGAGACCATGACACCTCTTCAGGACAAGGAACAACGGAGTCTCCATTTTTTTTAGCCTCAAGAGCTAAGAAGTCCTCACGAAATACCGCAGGAAGAGTCCCCGGCCAACTTAAATACGCATTGTATTTTTCCTCTTCTTCGGGCGTAAGACCACCAGATTGCATTCTGCTCAACCTCATATCAGCAAGCTTGTGAAAAATAGATGCACGAATCCATGACCGTTCAACATCCTGATTCATCCCCATTGCTGAACGGGCAGAACCTTGACGGCTATCGGTAAATGCAATATACTTACGTCCTTCATATACAATACCTGCATCATTATTACCAATCGGCTCAGCATTGTCAAGAAGTAAGGTTGCTAAAGTCCTTCCGATTTGAGTAGCACTGATCCTTAAGTAGTCAAGTTTTTTTAATTCGCTGAGATTATTACCACAATGTGGACAAAGTATGTGATTGTCTTGTGAATGACGAAGAGAATGATAAATTGCAGGAGATTCCCTATTTGTTCCGCCAGATATAATCTCAATGCTGAGAGCCTTCTGTTCAGGGGCAAGTTCTATTCGTCCTTTCTGATGATTGAAAATATGAGTTGTTTCGATTGTGTTCTTTCTTAGACATGGTTTCTCAGGAATAGCAAAATAGAAGCGAGTAAAACCATCAGCTTCATGTTGTTCCACATCTTCAATTTCTTCAGACTCTTCAGACTCAATCAAATCTTCTTTCTGCTCATAGAAAAGAGACTTATCAAGGTCGATAACATTTGTATACATTCTGAACCCCTTAGATGTACTTGTCTCTCCAACAACGATTGGAGACCCGCAAGAGGAACAGGTAGCAAGTTCTATCATTTTAGACTTGCAAACCGGACAGTTGAGATTTTGGTAGGTTGTCAAACTACCTATAGGTAATCTATAACCTTTGTGTCGCTGACACTCAGAATTGGTGCATACATATACTCCGCTTATAGAGCGAACGAAAAAATGGGCGCGGGTAGGAAGTAACGCACCTGCGCTTCCATCTTTGTTAAGTCCAATGGTTTTCTCGCCAAGAGCATCTATCAATTCCAATGAATCAGAAACATTATTCCCAATTCTTTTATCGATTATTCTGCCAATCTCGGTTGCTTTCAGGACTGGCGAAGAATTCAGTTTTTTTCTGAGACGCTCTATATCTGAAATGGTTAATCGGATTCTGAATCTTGTGCTTATTTTAGATATTTGCTCTACAGCAACATGCTGATCAAGCTCAGGAATTATACGCTTCCCACCAATGATTTTTATATCATCAATAGGCTTCCCCGTAAGCTGAGATACAAATGTTTTCAGCTTTATTACAGTTTTAGGATTGTTCTCATCCCCGATGGTAGCAGAAGTTACAGCGAAATTAACTTGGTCGATGGTTACTCCAAAAGCATCAAGAACGCGTCTGATTTGCAAAGACAATTCAGCTGCCGAAGACCCTGTATATGTATGCGCTTCATCCAAAAGAATCCATTTAAGCTTTCCCTTAGATTTTTCCAGAATCTCCCGGTCCTCTGCCCGTACAAGCATATAGTTAAGCATTGTCGGATTGGTAAAGAGAATTTGTGGTGGAGTCCTCCTTATCTGAGGTCTGGTAATGAGTTGAGGATAATATGGCAATGTGTGTCTATCTGAGCGATTTTCTTTATCTGTATCACCATTATATATGGCATACGTCACTTTCTCTGGCAGAGCATTGCACCATGCATGAATACGCTTTTGCTGACTCTTCATAAGCGCATTCAGCGGATAAAGGAAAATAGCTTGTACACAATCTTTTTCATTAGTTTTAACCAAGTCCTGCAAGACAGGAATCATAAAACATTCCGTTTTACCTGAACCAGTTCCAGATGTGACTATTATGGTCTTTGGCTTCGCAGAAAGCATCGTTTTCCAACTCTCTGTCTGATGTTTGTATGGATGTCTGTCTAACGGGAACCTCAAATCAATTGGAATTTGTTCACTGCTTAGCGCATTAACAAACGAGGAAGACAGCAATTCGAGCTTTGTCGCATGGGCTTTAAAACTATCGTTTCCTTCTTCCCACGGGAATATTGACTGGAATACCGGTTCAGCAAAAAGAGGTTCTTCCTCGGTTAGCACTTTCTTGATATATTCCTGCTCTCGTGCTTGACCTTTGAACCATAAGGAAGCAACGGAGTCTATTAACTGCTCTTTTGCCTTATTGAAAAATGAAAAATAATTCATATTTATTTACTTGCAATTTGTTTAACAGTGCCGATTAATATCTCACTGTATGTTTTCTTAAAATATTTACGGTAGAAGTTAATGATGCGAGCGTATTCTTTCCCTTCCAAGGAGAAAAGCTCAATGCGCCCATTCACTTCTGCGATACTTTCAGCAGCGCACATCGCCGACTCAATCATAACACGATAGGAAACGCGCATCTGTTGATCCGCATAATATTTATTTGTAAGAGTAAACCGAATGAGCGGCAAATCCATGTTATCGTCTGTGTACCCATGAATCTTAGAATTAAATTGATTTATATCTGCTTTTGAGAAAAGATGAGCCGTCCCGATATTGCTACCTGTAACATATCTAGTAAGTTCAGGAGCAACTTCGGTAGATACTGTTGCATTGAAAATTGAACTTATTAGTTCCGTAATATCACCTAACATTTTGCCAATGAGCATTTGTGGAAGTGAACACATGAAATGTTCGATACATTCGCTCCATACAGAGCGGGGAATCCAATGTATAGCGATATTTAATTCATCTTCAATGCGGTCTATCTCTTGAATAAGAACATCCGATGCCCCATGTAACCAACATGCTAAAATTAAATTAGTCACCAGTTTAGGGTTTCGACCAATGGCCTTAAATGCATTGAATGTAGTAAATGGGAGATTGAACTCCGACATTATGCGTAATGCCGAAACCACCTTGACCCAATACTCGCCACCAAATAAATTATCATTACTGAGTTTTTCACTCCAAAGCATGGTATTCGTAGCAGCCTTCTCTTTTCGTTCTTCAAGAGAGGATTCGCCCTGTCCCAAATTATAATATTTTGGGACAATCCTTCTTAAACTCTCTGGACCGGAGAAAATGATGATTTCGGAATCTATAAGTTCGTAAGGGATGTTAAACAGGCTCAACTGTTGATTATACGGCTTAAGTTTTACCTGCACTAAGTCAGATGGCTTAATATCTTCAGATACAGGAAGGGCATAAACATCTCCATCATAAATAAAATCGGAGGTATCGTCACAAGTATAATCGGTGATACGAATTTTGTCTGTGAATAACTCACTATCGAGAACGAATTTACGAATATATATGCGTTTGTCGTAGATTTTTAATTCAACAGAACTGCTTCTGTCAAAGGTGTTTGTTCCGTATAATTGGAACATTCTAGCAATTAGTTCACGATAATCCGATAGTGGGACAATGCCTTTAATTATGGGGCTTTTTAGATGCTTGATATTATCGTTGTCCTTTAATCTGTCTGATTTATAAGTTACGTCGATTTCTCCAGAACGCCCGTGGCTGATGATATTAAAAAAATTTAGGTTGTCATAAGAAATGATTTTTCCGGATGACACCATTTTCCCTTCTAAATCCATCACGGTTATCCCTTCAAACGGTACTACTACCGAAATTCTTAGTGGAGGATTATCATTGGCAATAATCCTCAGATTGCATGTAGATGAATATCTGGAAGCACTGGCATCTCGTGAAATTCTCCAGATTTTATCATCTAATTTTTCCACAGAGAGATTCTCACTTTCTTCAATCTTTGCTTTAAATTTGTTATGGGATTCAAGGCTAAGTTCTGTTGACAATATCTTTTCGTTGCGGGAGGTGAAAGACATGTCTCCAATGAAAAAGAATGTTTCTACTGCACATCGACTATCTGGAAAATCGACCTTTATATCTATAAGTCCAAATGGCAATAGGCATGAGTTAGACAAATTTCTCCAATCGCCCTTTTGATTATGAAGCCGATATTTCGGCTTAACATTATTTACACGTACTCCATTGTTGTCAAAAACACTTATTACGGGGACACGAGTCAGTAATTTGAAATTAGTTTTTTCAACCCATTGAATATAGGTTCCCCTAAATTCCGCGCTATAAGGTGTGAATTCATTGGTAATAGTCACTGATTCATCTGACATTATATTGTGTAAGGTAACAACATCGGCAAATTCTATAGCTGAATAGGTTGTGTTATTTATTATGAGCGTGTGACTCCCGGAGCACTCCCAATCAGAAGAGAATACAGATATATTATGTTCTGCGTTTGCTGTTGATTTCAACGAATATACGTTTTCATCCAGCATTTGAAATACTAATGGATATTCAAAATTAGGTGCATAACTACCGCAAATAGTGGGGAATAATCTTACATCATTATCACATCGGATTTTAACCTCAACAACAGGTTCTCCATTCCATTTAATATCGTTTGCCACGCCAACTGTCACACGGGAATAAATTGCATCTACAACTTCTCCCATATCATCTTTTATAAGGGATTTCCTGACATATTTCCCCACAAGTGTGCCAGCGACAAAAACATCGAAGGAATAGCATGACTGATAGTCTAATCCTTCTATCGATTTGGCTAAGATGTCTTTTACAACATTAAGGTTAACAAATAGGCTCGCTGTCCCTTCTGTAATAATACAAAGTTTCCAGCTCAGAGAGAGTGGCTTAGTTCTGTATTCGCTCTTAACTCTATGATATTCTCTCTTCAGTGATTTTGTAAGTTCAGACAAGGAAGAATCTGCGTCGTCATATGGCAACCATCTGTCTTCTTCGGATATAATTGCATGAGCAATCTGCAAAGCAACATCGTAAATATTATCATTCTTGAACGCTTTTCCTAGATATGCAATGCAGTTGAAATTTTTAATCAGGTCGAGATTGTTATCATCCCAATCTATGTTTATCAAGGACAATTCTTCTACCAATCCGATGAGGAAACGAGAAAATCCCCCCAAATTGGTTCCGTTTTTTATATAGTTTACCGGTAGCCCTCCTTGATTCAGTAGAGTCCGGAAATACTCATTTCCTTTAAGCGAGTGCATGAAAGTAAACCCATGATTCCTCAACCCGTTGCGAGCAGCTTTATATAATCTTTCCCAGCAGTATTGAGGGAGTCCAATCCCAACAGCTACGTCTTCTCGGGATGGGATGCCACCATTATAATCCCTTCTCCACCATTCGGCATAGCATAAGGCAGCTTCCATTTCAAAGGACTCCAATCTGTATGAGTTTTGAAGCAATGTATTCTTTAGGCTGACATATTCCTCCTCAGTCAGTTTCAATTTCCACAGAGGCATATCAGGTGTAATGGACTTCCGATTGCGGGCATCCAAAATACTCGTCAAAGCATCATGTTGCTCATTGCTGTATGCATACTTCATGTCTTATTTATTAGATTGATCCATAAACATATTGCAAAAATAAATAAAATCTGTGCAATCACGATGCACAGCAAATAAAAAATCCAAGAATAATACATTTTTATAGGCATTTTTTTTCAGGTATCGGCATAAATGAATTACTAAGGGCACACCTCAATTTGTTGATTTTGCAATAAATTGAGGAACAGAAATCAAAGATAGAAGTCAAAGAAGCAAGCTATTTCACAAACATTCTGTAATGAAGAGAAATCAGACATTGCTCATCGTCCATATTTATATTGCCGTCCAACACGATTTTCCCAAAAGTCAAGGGGCGATTTAATAACAATCAATATGTATAAAGTCTTTCAATAATTGAAAAGTTCGTTTGTTTTTCCTTATTTTCAGTCTGTTGTTTTGGTAATAAAAGAAATACTCATTATCTTTGCAAATAAGAAAGTCGTTCTATTGATTTAATGCAAAATGAGGTAGAATACAGAACTTCACTCGTTCCTAAATCGTTACCTGACAAGAGACAAATCTTTGCAAACCATTCAGTTTCAACGATAAAGGTAATTCAGTATGTCTTCCGCAGTGGAAGCAAATGCGTTTATTGATTCCACAGAGTATAGCTATATCCTTTAGATATTTGTTGATGTCCGCAGGGTCTTGAATAGGGAGTAGCTTATCTCCACCTTTGTACTTATCCAATATTAGTTTGGCGATTGGGAGTAGGGGGATGCGTGATAGAACACCTGTCTTAACTCTACGTTTCTTAATCCATATTCTGCCTGCATTGTCTTTTTCAAAGTGTTCTGGTGTCAAGGTCTTAATGTCAATGTAACTAAGCCCAGTGAAACACCCAAAGAGGAACATATCTTTAGCTCGTTCCAATCTTGGTAGGGGAGTATCAAAGTTGATAATCTTCCTCAATTCTTCTTCGTCTAAGAAATCTATATCTATGGGTTCGCGTTCTACCTTATAAACATTTACAGGATTGTAGGATATATAGGAGTTGGCAACAGCTAAATTCAGCAGCTTCTTTAAAAACTTTAAATGTTTGGTGCAGGAGTTTTGTCCCATCTTCTTCTCTCCTAAAAGGTAAGCATGGAATCCTTGAATGAAGCCTAAGTTTATCTCTCTTAAATATAAATCCTTACGTTCATATTTCTTCTGAATAAACTCTTTGAACAGTCTGCCTGTATATTCAAACACCCAATAAGTGGCAGGGGCAACAGTTTTACCTACCATTGCTTTGCGTTCTGTGTTATGTTCTTCCAGAAGTTCCAATAAAGTTTTCTCATTCAGAGCTTCTACTTTATCTGTGATAGCTTCTTTTAATAGTTCAGCAGTGATAAGGTAACCCTTTTGGAGTAGCTCAATCTCTTTCTGATATATCTTATTCCGTAGTTGAATCAGATAACCGTTGATTAGCTGTGCTTCTTCACTCTTACCTTTTACAGCTTGCTTCTCTTTGTTCCAATCGGCAGCAGGTACGTGCTTACCTGTACTAAAGTAGATTCTCTTGCCGTTAGTGGTGATTGAAACTTCAATAGGTGATAGACCTTTCTTGTTTTGCTTACTTTCTCTTAATGAGAAGTACACCATTGTACAATGTTTCTCCATTTTAAATTAAATGTTATATGGAGTGTATCGCATTGTATTATAGTTGATTATGCCAATTCTTGCAGCCGTTTTTAAAGAATGGCAAATTCGGCTGCAAATCGGCTGCAAAAGTAACCTGTTTATGGCTTGATTTGAGAGGTAATTGGCTACTCTTTACATGGGGTGTTCTGACTTAAATAAGACAGAATTTAGCTTGTTACCCCCTTACCGATTCACTATTCATTAGCTCTCAATAATGGGTGATGCAAGGTGCTTCAATCTGTTATCTAAGCCAAGTTACCACAAATAAAAAACTCCTGCAACCACAAGGATTACAGGAGTTTATCTATATATAGTAACTTAAATTACTTGCTCAAAGCCTGAGCCACGTCAACCGCACAAGCCACTGTACATCCTACCAT
>ULPJ01004941.1_pt1 | contig 15039 bp, 9 predicted proteins | sample 1953361 | NCBI WGS metagenome assembly ULPJ01 (sample SAMEA4835625, study PRJEB28245) | human gut metagenome | biome: gut microbiome; material: fecal sample | place: Denmark | collected 2008 | reverse complement strand
GCGAGGACATCGCTTTGGCGCATGATAAGGTATTTTTTACCGTCATGTTCCAATTCAGTACCCGAGTATTTACCATACAATACCTGGTCGCCTACATGCAACACCATTTCTTCGTCTTTTGTTCCGTTACCTACTGCGACAACTTCACCTTGCAATGGCTTTTCTTTTGCTGTATCAGGAATGATGATACCACCGATTGTTTTTTCTTCTGCCGGAGCAGGAAGAATCAGTACTCTGTCTGCTAATGGTTTAATGTTCATAGTTCTTTAATATTTTATTTGTTATACATTATATCAAGTTATCAATGTCTTTTTAAAGACGACACATAATCTTCAGCTAAAAGCATGCCAAAGCCAAAACTCGATGAATTGGCAGATATAAACTGTCAATTTGACACTATGACAAACATTCATTTCTGCCAAATGCCTTTTTTATTCATTTTCTTTAACGATTATAGGGATGAAACGCAAACATATCACTATCTTTGCAAACCCTAATAACTAACCTTTTGAACTATATGGCTTTTACGAACAACATTATGATTGTCCGCCACAAGTTGCTGACCGAACTTGTGAAACTGTGGAAAAATGGAGAACTGACAACAGACAAAATAGACCGTCTGCCTTTGGAATTGAGTCCTCGACGTTCAAAACATGCCGGACGTTGCTGCGTACATAAAGAACGCGCTGTGTGGAAGTATAAATCACTCCCTTTGCTGGGATTGGATATGGACGATGAAACAGATGAACTTACTTCATTATCCGAATATGCCGCCAGAGCCCTCGACCGTGCAGAAAGTGGAATGCCCAAGGACAATATAATGTGTGTAATAGACGAAGCCTGCTCCGCTTGCGTACAGATTAACTACGAAATTACCGACTTGTGTCGCGGATGTACCGCCCGCAGCTGCCAGTACAACTGCCCCAAAGGAGCTGTTCATGTACATGCAGACACCGGCAAAGCATGGATTGACCACGACACCTGTATCAGTTGTGGCATCTGCCACAAAAGTTGTCCTTATCATGCCATCGTCTATATCCCGGTTCCCTGCGAGGAATCCTGTCCTGTCAAGGCTATCAGCAAAGACGAGCATGGCATAGAACACATTGACGAGGACAAGTGCATCTATTGCGGAAAGTGTATGAACGCCTGTCCCTTTGGAGCTATCTTCGAAATATCACAGACTTTCGATGTGTTACAGAGAATCCGTAAAGGAGAAAAAGTAGTGGCTATTGTGGCCCCTTCTATTTTAGGACAGTTCAGTACCACTATCGAACAAGTATACGGAGCATTCAAGCAAATCGGTTTCACCGATGTGATTGAAGTCGCACAAGGTGCAATGGAAACAGTGGAAAATGAAGCACATGAGCTGATTGAAAAACTGGAGGAAGGCCAGAAGTTTATGACTACTTCCTGCTGTCCTTCTTATATTGAGTTGGTGAACAAGTATATTCCCGACATGAAAAAATATGTTTCTACTACCGGTTCTCCAATGTACTATGCCGCGCGTATTGCCAAGAAAAAACATCCCGATGCAAAAATTGTATTTGTGGGACCGTGTGTGGCCAAGCGTAAAGAAGCACAACGTGATGAAGCTGTGGATTTTGTAATGACATTTGAGGAAATTTCTTCTATTTTCGATGCGATGGAAGTCAATTTGGAAATAGTACAACCTTATGCCATGGAATTCTCTTCTGTGCGCGAAGCACATGGATTTGCTCAGGCAGGCGGCGTTATGGGTGCCGTGAAAGCATTCCTCAAGATGGAAGCAGACAAGATAAATGCCGTTCAGGTTTCAGACTTGAACAAAAAGAATATTGCAGCATTACGTGCATACGCAAAAACGGGGAAAGCTCCGGGACAATTTATCGAAGTAATGGCTTGCGAAGGAGGCTGCATCACCGGCCCCAGCACGCATAGCGGAAGCAAGTCAGGCAAGTGGCAGTTATCCCAAGAATTGACCAAACAAACCAAAACGTATGAAAATATGGAATGAAATACTCTTGATAGACAAACTGAGGAAGGAACATAAACTGACTGCGGAAGAATATAAAATTCTGCTCGAATGTCAGGATAGTAACTGCTTATCTTATCTACAAAAGCAAGCTCAAGAGGAAGCCCTTTCCCGGTTCGGTAATAGAGTTTTCATCCGCGGCCTCATAGAAGTCACTAACCGATGCCGTAATAATTGCTATTATTGCGGCATTCGGAAAGGCAATCCGTCGGTCAGTCGCTACGGACTGACACGGGAAACAATCTTAGCATGTTGTCGTGAAGGATATGAAGCCGGTTTTCGTACATTTGTCATGCAGGGAGGAGAAGATCCCGCCATGACAGACGAGTGGACAGAACAAACGGTAGCATCCATACATCGGCTTTTTCCTGATTGTGCCATCACCTTGTCATTGGGCGAGAAGACACGGGAGACTTATGAGCGCTTTTTCCATGCCGGCGCAAATCGATACTTACTTCGCCACGAGACATATAATAAGGAGCATTACCGGCTGCTTCATCCCGACAGAATGTCACCCGAATATCGGTTGCAATGCCTGCAATGGTTGAAAGAAATCGGCTATCAGACAGGCACAGGAATCATGGTAGGCACTCCCGGACAAACTATCGGACATTTGGTGGAGGACTTATTGTTTATTGAGCGTTTCCAACCGGAAATGATTGGCATCGGTCCCTTCATTCCCCACCACGATACTCCCTTTGCCGGCAAAGCGGCCGGAAGCATGGAAATGACACTCAAATTGCTTTCTATCTTCAGGCTGATGCATCCTTACGCCCTTATCCCTTCCACAACTGCGCTGGCAACTCTTGCCAGCGATGGCCGCGAACGAGGAATATTGGCAGGTGCCAATGTCGTGATGCCCAACCTGTCACCCCCGGAACAACGTACCAAATACACCTTATATGATAATAAAGCAGCCTTTGGTGCCGAAGCAGCAGAAGGATTAAAAAAACTGTCTGAACGGTTAAATGCTATCGGATACCGGATTTCGACAGAAAGAGGAGATTATAATGGAAACAGAACATAAAAACAATTAGAATATAATGTATAAAGCAGATTCAAAAATAGCGGAAGAGTTCATCAATCATCAGGAAATTCTGGATACAATGAGTTATGCAGAAACCCATAAGAGCAACCGTGCGCTGATTGAGTCATTGATAGACAAAGCCGCTCGATGCAAAGGACTGACCCATCGGGAAGCAGCCCTCTTGTTGGAATGTGACCAACCGGACTTGATAGAACGGATTTTCCGTCTGGCGGAAGAAATCAAACATAAATTTTATGGCAACCGCATTGTCATGTTCGCTCCGCTATATCTTTCCAATTATTGTGTCAATGGTTGCGTATATTGTCCTTATCACCTGAAGAACAAGACAATAGCCCGCAAGAAGTTGACACAAGAGGAGATTAGGAAAGAAGTTATCGCCCTGCAGGACATGGGACACAAGCGTCTGGCACTCGAAGCCGGCGAAGACCCGTTGCACAATCCCATCGAATATATCCTGGAATCCATCGATACCATTTATAGCATCAAACATAAGAATGGAGCCATTCGCCGAGTGAATGTCAACATTGCCGCAACCACAGTAGAGAACTACCGCCGGTTAAAGGATGCCGGCATCGGTACCTATATCCTGTTTCAGGAAACTTATCACAAAGAGAACTACGAAGCCTTGCATCCCACCGGACCTAAAAGCAAATATGCTTACCACACCGAAGCTATGGACCGCGCCATGGAAGCCGGCATAGACGATGTGGGCCTGGGAGTGCTGTTCGGCCTCAACACTTATAAATACGACTTTATCGGACTGCTGATGCATGCGGAACATCTGGAAGCCACCTTCGGAGTAGGTCCGCACACCATCAGCGTGCCACGCATCTGTCCGGCTGACGATATTTCCACAAACGACTTCCCCAATGCTGTTTCCGATGATATATTCTGCCGCATTGTAGCCATCATCCGCATTGCCGTACCTTATACGGGAATGATTATTTCCACACGCGAATCGGTTGCCACGCGCAGCAAAGTGCTGCATTTGGGCATTTCACAAATCAGTGGCGGATCACGCACCAGTGTAGGCGGTTACGCCACGCCTGAACCGAAGGAAGAAAATTCCGCCCAATTCGACATCAGTGATACACGGACATTGGATGAAGTGGTCAACTGGCTGCTCGACATGGGGCACATTCCCAGCTTCTGCACCGCCTGCTACCGGGCAGGCAGAACGGGCGACCGCTTCATGTCATTAGTCAAATCGGGACAAATAGCGAATTGCTGTGCCCCCAACGCTCTCATGACTTTAAAAGAATATTTGGAAGATTATGCATCCGCCGACACGCGCGCCAAAGGAGAAGTGCTCATTCAAAAAGAATTGAAACATATCCCCAATCCCAAAATAAAGGAGATAGCCGCGCGTAATCTGAAAGAAATAATAGAAGGAAAACGTGACTTTAGATTTTAAGCATAACTCATGGATATGAATAGTACCCCTAATGCCAATCGCCTGCATATTGCCATTTTCGGCCGTTGCAACAGTGGTAAATCATCACTTATCAACGCCCTGACGGGGCAGGACACAGCCCTTGTTTCCGCTGTTCCGGGCACCACTACCGACCTTGTGAATAAAGCCATGGAAATACACGGCATCGGCCCTTGCGTTTTTATAGATACGCCGGGATTTGACGACGAAGGCGAATTGGGAGAAATGCGCATTGCCCGCACCCTTCAAGCCATCGAACGCACAGACATCGCGTTATTGCTTTGCGAAGACGGAGATTTGGAAGAAGAGCAGCAATGGATACAGCAACTGAACTCCCGACATATTCCGGTCATCCTTATTCTTAACAAGTCAGACCGGCGCGAATGTGCTGCCGATGTCGCTGCCCGAATCGAAAAGGTCTGCGGAAAAACGCCTATCACAGTCAGTGCCAAAGAGCATACAGGCATAGAAGCAGTGTATCAAGCCATCCTCCGAAAACTGCCGGCCGATTTCGGCCAACAAACCATTACCGGCAACTTAGTACAAGAAGGAGACTTGGTATTGCTGGTTATGCCACAGGACATACAGGCACCCAAAGGACGTCTTATTCTGCCTCAGGTGCAAACCATGCGCGAACTGCTCGATAAGAAATGTCTTGTCATGAGCTGCACGACCGATCAACTGGCAAATACATTGGAAGCGCTTTCACGCGCTCCCCAACTGATAATCACAGACTCACAAGTGTTCCACGAAGTATATCGCCTGAAACCCGAATCCAGTCTGCTCACCTCCTTTTCTGTATTGATGGCAGGATACAAAGGAGATATACATTATTATATAGAAAGCGCAGCAGCCATCGGCAGCCTTACCCCGCAATCGAGGATACTGATAGCCGAAGCCTGCACACATGCCCCTCTTTCGGAAGACATCGGCAGAGTAAAGCTCCCGCGCTTGCTCAGAAAGAAAGTCGGTGAAAGCTTGCACATAGATATAGTATCAGGCACAGATTTCCCCACCGACCTCAGTTCTTATGAACTGATTATTCATTGCGGGGGTTGTATGTTCAACCGTAAATATGTATTAAGCCGCATCGACCGGGCACGCTGCCAACACATACCGATGACCAACTACGGAGTGGCTATCGCCTGCCTCAACGGAATCTTGGACAAAATAGTATATTAACCATTTAATCAAAAATAAAAGCATGAAAAAACGAACAACAATGCTTGCCTTGTTATTGGCAACCGGAGCCGGTACCTGCCTGCAAGCCCAAGAGAAATTAACCCAATTCAAGGTGCGCGATGCCATTACAGTACGCACCCCGATTATGAATGACAGCATCAACCCGAAAGGTGAGAAATACGCCGACAAGGATTTGCTTAAGACACCGGTCGTACTCGACCTTGCCGATGCTCCTTTCCAGGTGCTGAGCACCGATACTGCCGGAGTTCTCTCATTCCCTAAAGCAGAGAAAGACCATAGTATCTACTTATTGGAGACCTCCTTGCGTGCCGAACGCTTCATGACCGGGAAATTGAAAGTCACTTCACCCGCCCGTTGGGAGATTTTTATCAACGGAGAATCAAAAATGTCAAAAGAAAATGCTGAAGACAGCATATCCGGTGCCTCAACCCGCGAAGTCAACCTTCGTCTGGAACCCGAAGCCGATTATGAAATCACCATCAAGTTGCTTTCCGGTTCAAAGGATAAAGCAGTGCCTACCTTGAAATGCGAACTCATCAAGGATGATAAGTTTAAAGATATCACTTGTTTTGTATCTCCCGAACAAAAGAAACGCTTTGCCCTCCCCAACACCGTTTACGGCAACCGTGTCATTGGCGTATCCATTTCACCCGACGGCAAATATCTGCTTACACGCTATTGGAATAACCACTCTTTGAAACGTTCTTATACTTACACCACGCTGTCTGAGCTGAAAACAGGCAAAGTGCTGTTGTCCAATGCCAAAGAAGGCATGCGCTGGATGCCTAAAAGCAATAAGCTGTATTATACCGTACAGGCTGCCAAGGGCAACGATGTAATTACCCTTGATCCGCTGACCCTAAAAGAAGAAACCATCCTGAAAGGTATTCCCGAAGAAAGTTTCACCTGGTCGCCTAACGAAGATTATCTGATTTATCATCCTTCGGAAGAAGGAGTGAAAGAGGAAGGTCCGCTGAAACGCATCGTGAGCCCGGCTGACCGTATTCCCGGTTCACGCCGCCGCAGCTTCCTGGCTAAATATAATCCGGCAACGGGCATATCTGAACGTCTCACTTTCGGTAACCACAGCACTTACCTGAATGATATTTCCCCCGATGGCAAGTATATCCTTTATAGCACCTCAAAAGAGAACATCACAGAACGTCCTTTCTCATTAAGTTCTCTCTATCAGGTCAATCTGGAAACATTGGCTGTCGATACGCTCTTTATCGACGACCGTTTTATGGGAAGCGCCAGTTATTCACCGGATGGTAAACAATTGCTGTTGACCGGAAGCCCCGAAGCATTCGGAGGCATAGGCAAGAATTGCGGCAACCACCCCATCGCCAATGACTTCGATTCACAGGCCTATATCATGGACTTGGCCACACGTCATATTGAACCAATTACAAAGGACTTTGCCCCGACTGTCTATCCTCTTCAATGGAACAAAGGCGACGGCTGCATCTACTTCAATACCAACGATGAAGATTGCAGAAACATCTACCGTTACTCTCCCCAAACAAAGAAGTTTGAGAAGTTAAATCTGGAAACAGATGTCACCAGCGCCTTTGCACTTTCAGAAAACAACCCTTCAATCGCTGCCTATATCGGACAGAGCAATCACAATGCAGGAGTCGCTTATCTTTACGATATGAAAAAGAAGACTTCACGTCTGCTTGCCGACCCCATGAAACCGATATTGGACGAGATTGAATTGGGCAAAACAGAACCTTGGAACTTCACTGCCTCGGACGGAACTACCATTCAGGGTATGATGTGTCTGCCTCCTAATTTCGACCCCAATAAGAAATATCCGCTTATCGTATATTATTATGGTGGAACGACTCCCACCGAACGTGGCATCAGCAATCCCTATTGTGCACAACTGTTTGCTTCACGAGACTATGTAGTATATGTCATCAATCCGAGCGGAACTATCGGTTATGGACAAGAGTTCTCGGCACGCCACGTTAACGCATGGGGTAAACGCACAGCCGACGATATCATCGAAGGCACCAAGCAATTCTGCAAAGAACATCCATTTGTCAATGATAAAAAAATAGGCTGTCTGGGTGCATCCTACGGAGGATTCATGACCCAATACCTGCAAACACAAACCGACATCTTCGCAGCCGCGGTTTCGCATGCCGGCATCAGCAATGTAACAAGCTATTGGGGAGAAGGCTATTGGGGGTATTCATATAATGCAATAGCAGCTGCCGACAGTTATCCTTGGAAAAACCCGGAACTGTTTACCAAGCAAGGTTCACTATTCAATGCCGACAAAATCAATACTCCCTTGTTATTGTTGCACGGAACGGCAGATACCAATGTACCTATCGGAGAAAGCATCCAACTGTTCAATGCACTGAAGATTTTGGGCAAGACTGTCGAATTTGTAACCGTAGATGGTGAGAACCACTTCATTGCCGATTATCCGAAACGAATATTATGGCATAACTCCATCATGGCATGGTTTGCACGTTGGCTGCAAGACAGCCCTGAATGGTGGAACGATTTATATCCCGAACGCCATCTATAAAAAACATCACCGTAGCAGCCCATGATAAAGCTGCTACGGTGACAAACAAAATATAGAATTCCTCTTATTATCCTCTTACTGTTTTCAATAACTCATCGGAAGTCAGCAATGACTGTTCTCCTGTAGTCATATTCTTCAGGGTTAGTTTACCTTCAGCCATCTCATTTTCACCAACAATAGCAACAAAAGGGATCTGTTTGTCATTTGCATATCCCATCTGCTTCTTCATCTTGGCTGAATCAGGATAAATCTCGGCACGTACACCTGCATCACGCATTTTGGCCAAAACAGGCAAACAGTAGGCAGTTTCCTTCTCTCCGAAGTTCACAAACAACAGTTCCGTACCATTCACAGCCTCTTTCGGATACAAATCCAATTGATTCAGTACATCAAAAATACGGTCTGCTCCGAATGAAATACCGACTCCTGACATTCCATCCATTCCAAACACGCCTGTCAAGTTGTCATAACGTCCTCCACCGCTGATGCTGCCAATTTGTACATCCAGTGCCTTCACCTCGAAGATAGCACCGGTATAGTAATTTAATCCGCGAGCCAACGTCAAGTCCAGTTCTACTTCACTCTTCACTCCAAGAGAAGCAACAGTCTTCAGGATAAACTCACTTTCTTCCACCCCTTTCATACCGGTCTCGCTGGTAGCCAGAACCGTTTTCAGTGTTTCCAGTTTTTCCTCATTTGAACCGCTCAATAAGATAATAGGCTGAAGTTTATCAATCGCTTCCTGTGGGATACCTTTCGAAGCCAACTCTGCATTCACATTATCCAAACCTATCTTATCCAGCTTATCGATAGCAACGGTAATATCTACTATCTTATCAGCCTCACCGATTATTTCGGCAATACCCGTTAATATCTTACGATTATTAATCTTAACAGAAATACGTACGCCAAACTTGTTGAACACACGATCAATCATTTGTACAAGTTCCACTTCGTTCAGCAGCGAATTGCTACCCACCACATCGGCATCACACTGATAGAACTCACGATAACGTCCCTTTTGAGGACGGTCTGCACGCCATACCGGTTGAATTTGATAACGTTTGAAAGGAAAACTTATCTCATCACGATGCATCACCACATAGCGGGCAAACGGTACAGTGAGATCATAGCGCAGTCCTTTCTCACAAAATTTACCGGCCAATTTCACAGCATTGCGGCTCAACAACTCCTCATCGGTAATTCCCGAAAAGTAATCGCCTGAGTTCTGTATCTTAAACAATAGTTTATCCCCTTCATCTCCATATTTTCCCATCAAAGTAGACAGATTCTCCATAGAAGGAGTTTCAATCTGCTGATAGCCGAAAAGATGGAACACTTCACGGATCGTATTAAATATATAATTACGTTTCGCCATTTCTACGGGCGAAAAATCTCTGGTTCCTTTTGGAATACCCGGTTTTGCTGCCATAATGATTCTCTGATTTGATTTTGAAGCACAAAATTACGAAAAAATCTCTGTAATAAACGAATAAAAAGGGAGAAAACTCTGATTATGGTTAGCCTCTATTGATCTTAATGCCATTCTTCCGAAAACGAGCCTGTTTAATCCTCTAATATCTAATAAAGAAATAAAGTGTATTCCAAAGAATTGTAGCTTTTACTAAAAACTCAAGAATATGGGAGGACAGATATAAGAATCTAAAGAAAATAGGGCTGTCAAAACGTGGATAATGCTGTCATTTAATTCGTAGGGGCGAGGTTTGCTCGCCCGAAAACAGTTTGTTTTGTGTCTTCGGACAGGCGAACCCTGCCCCTACAGCTGACAATGGGATAGGCCGATTTAGTTTTGACATACTCCCATTATTCAATACAATCGGATAAATATTTACTCCCGACGTCCCATATAAATCATAATATAATAAACCAATGTAGCCAATGAGCTGAGTGCAGCGACTACATATGTATAAGCAGCCGAACGTAATGCGTCTTCCGCCGCCTGATGATTATAGGAATTAGTAATACCCGCTTTACTCAACCATACCAGTGCACGATGGCTCGCATTTATTTCTACCGGTAATGTAATAAAACTGAAGAGGGTAGTCATGGCAAACAAACAGATACCGGCCAACAATAACTGCGGAAAAGTATTTACCATCAGAATTCCTCCCAACAACACCCAAGTCATGATAGAAGATGAGAACTGAACCACCGGAACAAGTGCAGAACGCATTTTCAACGGAGCGTATGCACGCGCATGCTGCACAGCATGTCCACACTCGTGGGCAGCTACGGCAGCAGCAGCCACACTATTGCTTCCATATACACCTTCACTTAAATTCACTGTTTTGTTAGCCGGATTATAATGGTCGGTCAACATTCCCGGGGTACTTGTCACTCTGACATCATAAATACCGTTGTCATGCAACATCTTCTCTGCTACTTCTTTTCCGGTCATGCCGTTTGATAGTGGCATTTAGAGTATTTCTTAAACTTACTCTGTAAACTAGCTTGTACGATATAACTAATAATCGCAATTCCAATAAATAATATCCAATACATTGACATAGTTTTGTTCTTTATAATTTCGTTGTTAAATATACAGGTTATTATACACAAATAGTTTGCCACCCTTTCCGTTTTAGAAAGAATTAAGAATATTAGCGGGTTATTGACAGTCAATTGGCAGACGTTCCGCCAAATTCAATTAAAAAATATATAAAGGAGACAAAAAGAATTGCCATGTGATTATTGATTTATATTTTTGAAACAAAAATAAGAGATATGGAACAAGAAATTGGAAATATATCCATTGCCCTCATCCGCAAATTGAACCCTGCAATGAAGGGCATAGGAAATGATTTTATAATGGACAGTACAGAATATTATATTCCGGATGTCAATTCTATATTCAAATATCCTCTTCGCCTCGACGGTATTATCATCGCAGTGCGAAAACAAGGAAGTGCAACTATAAACATCAACCTGCGTGAATACAACACGACTAAAAACGATTTAATTCTTTGCGCTCCCGGCGACATCCTTCAATCAATTCCCAAACCGGGCATGCATCAAACCCAAATGTTCCTCATCTCATCTGATTTTCTAAAAGAGATGTATATCAACCTGAATAGTTTCATGCCTTTCTTTATTTCATTAAAAGAACAACCTATTTTCAGCCTGACGGATGAGGAGGTAAAAGAGTTGGAGGCTTTCTATACATTAATAGAAGAGACTATTGACCGGAATGATAATTTCCGTACAGAGATTGTACGGCGGCTGATGGGTGCCTATCTTTATAAATTAGGTTCCATCCTGCATCGCAGACAACCGGAATTCTTATCTGTCAACCCTAAATCCATGAAACGAGAAGAAATACTATTCAACCAATTCATTAATTTGCTAACCGAACATCATCGCAAAGAAAGACGGGTGGACTTCTATGCCGAACAGTTGTTTTTAAGTCCGAAGCACTTCTCTACCGTGGTGAAAAAAGTAAGTGGGAAAACAGCCGGTGAGTGGATTGACGAATATGTAATTCTGGAGGCAAAAGCATTACTTAAATATTCGGTCATGTCTATTCAGGAAGTAGCCTATTACATGAATTTCCCAAATCCTTCCTTTTTCGGAAAATATTTTAAGCACCACACCGGAATGTCACCAAGTGAATATAAAGTGCAATAGCAGAAGGAGGAAAAGATAAAATTATCAAGAAGAAAAGATAAAAGGCAGATACATTCAACTAATATGCCGATAAAATTGTTTAAGTTTGCAGAAACGTTTGTACAAAACACACGATGAAAAAGAAATATATCCGCTGGACAATATGGACGGTAGCTTCTCCTTTCATATTGTTCATTCTCTTATGTATACTGATTTATTTGCCCCCCATACAAAACTTTTTGGTGGACAAAGCGGCTTCGTATGCCTCTGAATCAACCGGAATGAATATAAAAGTGGGAAGAATATCCTTATCCTTTCCGCTCAATTTAGTAGTAAATGACGTGGAAGCTTCTTCCCAACACAACGATACATTGCTCAGCGTAAAACGCCTTCAGGTAAATGTACAGTTGTTGCCATTGTTAAAAAAACAAGTGGAAGTAGACGGTATCTCTTTAAAAGGAGCCACAGTCAATTCCAATGACCTTATCAACGGAATGCAGCTACAAGGAACCCTCGGTGAATTGTTCATATCCAGCCACGGTGTGGCACTCGACCCCGAAACAGCCATAGTGAACAAAGTACTGCTTAAAGACACCGACTTGTCTCTTTGCCTGAATGATACCACAGCTGCCGATACTGCTAAGACCGACACTACCTATTGGAAAATAATCCTGCAGAACATTGATTTGCAAAATGTATCTTTCGCTTTACAGATGCCGCTTGACAGTCTCGCGCTCAGCACATCGCTGGCAAAAGCATCTTTACACAACGGATTGATAGACCTGCATAAATCCGCCTATTCCCTTCAAAGTTTTAAAATAGAGAACGGACAAGTAAACTATGACTCGGGAGCACCGTCTCCTCTTCCATCAGACAGCATTGCTCTGAGAGGATTGGATCCTTCCCATATCGCACTGACCGGCATCGGCGTGCAACTCGATTCTCTTCATTATGAAGGTCGTGACATGAAAGCCATCATTAACCGCTTTGTCTTAAAGGAACGCTCGGGATTGGAGATTCAATCCACCCAAGGACGACTGCTCTCCAACAAGCAATCGCTCCGCATCCCTTCTTTGCGTCTCGCCACTTCCGATTCGGACTTCGAATTAAATGCATCCATCGACTGGAATGCACTCGAAATGAAAAGTGAAGGACGGTTGTCTGCCCGATTAATGGCTGATATAGGCAAACAAGACATTGTACGCTTGATAGGCAACATGAATGAACATTTCGTACAGAAATATCCGGCCGAGCCCTTACGCATCCGTACAGGAGTGGATGGTGATCTCAACCAACTCAAATTGACTGCCCTGAGTGCCGAACTGCCCGGTGCATTGGAGCTTTTTGCCAAAGGTGAATTAACCCATCTGACCGATACACTGAAACGCGGAGGAGACATAACACTTGAAACGGAAGTGGAGAATATGGATTTCCTGAGCGTTCTTGCCGAAGGAGTTGCCATCCCTGACGGTACGCGTCTGGAAGGTAAATTCACCATGTCGGGTTCCAAAATGGGTACAGATCTTTTATTAAAAGAACCGGACGCTCGTATATTGGCAGTGATTGACACCATCCCCATTACCGTCTATAATGACAGTATCTCTATTGCAGATGATTTCAAAATGGAACATGCCGCCCGGATCTATGCCAAGTACGACCTTTCACGCGAAGCTTATGAAGCCGATGTTGCCATCAACAATCTGAACCTGCACCGATTCTTACCGCAAGACTCACTCTTTGCAGTATCTGCACGTTTGGGGGTCAAAGGAGAAGGACTGGACTTCATGTCCCCCCGAACCACCTTCAATGCCTCGGGCAGTATTGACCGTTTCCATTACGGCAATTATATCCTGTCGGGCATCCAACTCTCGGCCGGACTCGAAAAACATATCATCAATACAGCTTTATTAATCAATAATAAAGTAATGGATATACGGGCGCATCTCGATGGAAGCCTGAAACCGCATAATGCAGCAGCCACACTGAAACTGGATATCGACCGCATGGACTGGCAGGCGTTGCACTTGATAAATGAGCGTATGCAGACCTCGCAAAACATCACAGTCCACCTCACAACAGACATGGCAAACAAATATTCTGTGGATGCATCCATGGCCAATATCACCATCACCACACCTAAGCGTACTTCGCATCCCAAGGACCTTTTATTGGGATTTACCACAGCCGGTGATTCTACCCGGATGTATTTGCGTGCCGGTGATTTCGACCTTTCTTTAGAAGGAGACGGACACATCACACACTTATCCCGTCAGGCAGAAACACTGATGAAAAAACTTTCCGAACAATGGGAGCATAAACATATTGACCAGGAAGAAATGAAACAATATTTACCCGGTCTGTGTTTCCGCGTCACTTCGGGACAAGACAATCCGGTTTGCAATTACCTGTCCATGATGGGCATCTCTTACCGGAAACTTTTTATGGATATTGATTCCTCTCCGACAGAAGGTCTGAACGGAGAAGCATTCCTTTATAGCCTGAGTACAGACAGTATTGTATTGGATACACTCTATCTTGATATTCAACAAGACATGGAAGGCATCAAATTCCTAAGCGGAGTTGTCAACGGACCGAAGCCTGACCAGGAAGCTTACGATGTCAGTCTGGAAGGAAATATAGGTACCAATCAGGCACAATTAATCATCCAATATCTGAATGCCCGTAAGGAACAAGGCATTTATATGGGAGTTCAGGCCGATTTACGTCGACGGGGTATCCGCATGCGTCTCTTCCCCGAACATCCAACATTAGTTTATCGTCCTTTTACAGTAAACAAAGACAATTACATTTTCCTGACAGACCGCGGACGCATCCATGCCAATCTCCATCTGCACGATGATGAAGGTACGGGTCTCAGCTTCTATACCAATCGGGAAGACAGCATTGCCAGTCAGGACATGACAGTTGAGCTCTCCCGAATCAACCTGAAAGAATTCCGTCGTATTCTGCCGTATATGCCTGATATGGAAGGATGGATTGGAGCAGAAGCGCACTATATCGAATCCGGTCCTTACATGATGGTAAGCAGTGACTTGAAAGTCGATGAATTCAAATATGAAGGCACCCCTCTCGGCAATTGGGAGTTTAGCGGTGTATACCTGCCCGGTGATGAAAAAGACCACCACGTAGACGGATATATTCGTCACAACAAC
>ULPJ01014174.1_pt1 | contig 15394 bp, 8 predicted proteins | sample 1953361 | NCBI WGS metagenome assembly ULPJ01 (sample SAMEA4835625, study PRJEB28245) | human gut metagenome | biome: gut microbiome; material: fecal sample | place: Denmark | collected 2008 | reverse complement strand
CAGGAGATGGCGGTCACAGTCATCCTACACAGACTATGATTGACCTTATGACAATTAAGTCAAGAAAAGGAAGACTTGATAACCTTACAGTAGGGCTGTGTGGTGACCTTAAGTTTGGCAGGACAGTACATTCACTTGTAAAGAGCCTTTCAAGGTATAAGGGCAATAAGTATGTATTTATATCACCAGAAGAACTTAAAATGCCTGACTATATGATACAGGATGTACTCAATAATGACAGTAGTGTATACAAAGAGTCAAGACAGTTAGAAGAGATACTGCCAGAACTTGATGTACTGTATATGACAAGAGTGCAGAAGGAGCGTTTCTTTAGTGAGGATGAGTATATAAGGCTTCGTGACTGCTACATACTCAATGCAGAAAAGCTTAAGAAAGCACCACAGGATATGCCTGTACTTCATCCGCTTCCAAGAATCACAGAGATAGCAGCGGATGTAGATAAAGACCCAAGGGCAGCATATTTTGAACAGGTTCAGAATGGAGTGTATGTAAGAATGGCACTTATAATGGCTCTTTTAGGGCTGACAGACCCTGTAACAGGAAAGAAAGTTATATAAAAGCCGCTACATAAACCTGATTCATATGGAATGAAATTTAAGATATGCAGGCAATAAAAATATGTAAGAAAATTGCTGCCACATAAGAATAATATACACTAAATAATGTATATTTCTTATGTGGCAGCCTCTTTTTATACAAGCTTATATAATCTTTAATAATCAAATCATTTATAAAATATTATAACACTTTAGATAAGAAGTCCTTAAGTCGTGCGCTCTTAGGTGTTTCAAAGAAGGATACAGGGTCGCTGTCTTCCTCAATACGTCCTTCATTGATAAACATACATCTTGAAGATACTTCCCTGGCAAATCCCATCTCGTGAGTTACAACAATCATAGTCATGCCGGATGCGGCAAGCTCTTTCATAATAGAGAGAACTTCGCCAACCATCTCAGGGTCAAGGGCAGATGTAGGCTCATCAAAAAGCATAATCTCAGGGTTCATGGCAAGTGCTCTTGCTATGGCAACTCTCTGCTTCTGACCACCTGATAACATATCAGGATAAGAGTCAGCCTTATCAGAAAGACCTACTCTTTTAAGAAGTTCCATTGCCTTGCTGTCAGCTTCCTCCTTAGACATAAGTCCAAGCTGTACAGGTGCAAGAGTAATATTTTTCTTAATAGTCATATTAGGAAAGAGGTTGAAATGCTGGAATACCATTCCAATACTCTGTCTTAACTTATCTACATCAACACCTTTTTCAGTAAGGTCATTGCCTTCATATATAATGTGGCCTGAGGTAGGAACTTCAAGCAGGTTTAAAGACCTTAAAAATGTGGATTTACCACATCCGGAAGGTCCGATTATAGCGATAACTTCGCCCTTCTTTACAGTAGTGTTAATATCCTTTAATACTTCGTGGTCGTCAAAAGTCTTTTTAAGATTTTTAACTTCAAGAATTACATTAGTGTCGCTCATTGCTTCTTAATCTCCTTTCAAGTTTCTTAACAAGTGATGAAAGAATAACAACTAATACAAGATAGATGATGGCTACACCAAAGAGCGGAAGCATTGGGTCATAAGTTATGCTTCGGATAATATCACCACCACGAGTAAGGTCGTTAAGTCCTATATAACCACTGATAGAAGTTTCCTTTAATAAAACGATGAATTCGTTAGCAAGTGCAGGTAAAACATTCTTGAAAGCCTGTGGAAGGATAACAAGAGTCATAGTCTTTCTATAGTTAAGACCAAGGCTTCTTGCAGCTTCAAACTGTCCGTTGTCAATCGACATAATACCTGAACGGAAGATTTCAGCTACATAGGCACCTGAGTTAATACCAAATGCAAGTATGGCAACAAGTATCTTGCTTATATGTACTGAGCTGAATATTACATAATATATAATAAGTAACTGTACCATAGTTGGTGTACCACGGATTACAGTAAGGTAAATATTACATAAGAAGTTAAGCACCTTCATACCGCCTGTCTTATCGTGGTTAGACCTTACAATCGCTATAAGGAAACCGATAACAATACCCATAATAGCAGCACATAATGCTATGATTAAAGTATTCTTAAGACCAGTTAAAAGGTATTCATATCTTCCATCATTAATAAAGTCAGTCTTGAACTTCTCTGCAAAGCTCATTCCGTGACCGGCTGCATCATTGTTTCTTACAATGACAACCTGGCTTGAAGTAGTGTATGGGATAGTGAAATCTATATTTTTCTTACGTTCATCTGTAACAGTTATACCAGATATACCCATATCAGCTTTTCCAGAAGATACGGCAGTTATTATAGAATCGAATTCCATATCTTCAACTGAAAGCTTCATGCCAAGATAATCAGCTATGGCATTGGATATATCTATATCAATACCGCTTACTTTTCCGTTGTTATAATATTCGTATGGTTCAAAGTAAGCATTTACAGCGATAGTAAGAGTACCATTCTCACCAGCACTCTTAGGTATGTAGGCTTCCTTTGAAGGATTTTCGCCAATATAGTTATTTATTATAGTATCAATAGTACCATTATTAATAAGTATATTAAGAGCTTCATTTACAGAAGAAGTGAAAGAACTGTTGTTTTTTGCTATACATATAGCATATTCCTCAGTTACGAATTCTTCATCAAGTATGCAGAGGTCGCTGTTAGAGCTTACAAATGCTTTGGCAGGCTGTGCATCGATAACTACGGCATCAATCTTTCCCTGCTTAAGTGCCTGAATGGCATCATTTCCTTTGTTAAATCGTTCAACCTTAGTGTCAGAACCATCAGTTTCCATATCAGAAACATATATATCACCTGTGGTTCCTAACTGTACGCCGACAGACTTACCAGCAAGGTCATCTACTGAAAATACTGTGTTTTCAGGAATGTTGCTTTTACCACAGGCAGTAAGTGAAAGTGTGGCAGTAAGCATCATAAGAATAACCGTGGAAAGCATGCATATGCGTTTGAATACGGAGATTTTTTTCTTATTCATTATATATCCTTTCTTGTGCTCTGATATCTGGTTGGATTCGTGCATATAGCAAAGCAGATATCATTATAGCTGGGGGTAAAGCCCCCAACATCATAATATTATAATTATACACTTAAGTTACATAATATTGCAAGATACCAGGGGCAAAAGGTCTAAACCCACATGAGCTTGCTCATAGGTGGGTGAATGACCTTGTGACCCGCCCCAATATGAGCATAAAAGTGGGATGATAGTCCCACGATATGCGAATATTGGGTAGAATTGTGAGAGTGCGTAGCACGGAACAATTCGTAGGTATCATAAGAATAAGGATATTGAAATAATGTATGTAGAAAGTATAAAATAAGAGTTTTTATTTTGTAATTGAAAATATACAGGATTTGTAGCATAATTAATGGCGGTACGATAGCGTTATATATGGTGTCAGTGTGAGTTGACATGTGTGCTGTGGGATAGGATATATAATAAGGTATATGTGCACAGCATATATATATGTTATTGGAAAAATGTACAGAAATGAGGTTTAATATGCCGGATAATAATGGAAACAGAATTATGAATATAATATTCAGAATATCTATCATAGGTGTTTTTTATACAGGACTTAAGGCAATATATAATTATTATGTGCTTATGCAGGGATATTCATCATTTAAGGGAGAGGAATTTTTTGGCATGGTAGCACTGCTGGTAAATGATTATATGTTTATGCTCATACTTATGATAGTGGCAGTTATATTTAATGTGCTTACTAAAAAAACATTAAGTAGCAGGGCATTTACAGTAAGGACTGTAAGCATAGTGGCAGCACTTATAGCAGGGCTTATGTCATTTCCAGCAATGGGGATGTTTGCATATATTGCGATAGCCAAGTATCCACAGGTGGCACAGATAACTGCAATACCCGTTGATATATTTACACTTACAGAAGTGTATACATCACCTATGACGGACTGGCTCATACAAAGACCATATCTTTTCTATATGTATTTTGTTTCATTTGCAGTGTTTGCAGTACTTGCCGGAACTTCCCTGTATACAGTGATTAAGACAGTGACGGCAAAAAGTAACAGAATGTAGAAAAAGTGTTGTGAAAAATAGATTTTTACACAGGAAATGAGGATTTGAATGAAGATAGTAACGCCTGATTATTATAAAGATTTCAGATGTATAGCAGGTGACTGTACAGATACGTGCTGTGCAGGCTGGGATGTAGATGTGGATGAAGCTTCCTATAAATACTATAAAAAGGTAAAGGGGAGCTTTGGAAAAAGATTAAAGTCAGTTATGGTGCCATCAGAGGAGGGCGGATGTACATTTACACTTAATAATGGAAGATGTCCGTTTCTTAATGAGGAAAATCTGTGCGACCTATACATAGCACTTGGCGAGGACAAGCTGTGTGAAACGTGTGCAGAGTTTCCGAGGTTTATCAATGAATATGGCGGAATAAGAGAGATTGGAATAGCACCATCCTGCAAGACAGCGGGCGAGCTTATGTTAGGCTACAGGGATGAGCTTACATTTGACGAAAAAGACAGCAATGAGCAGGTAAGTGCCTACAATGATATAGACCCGCTGACTTATATGCAGCTAAGGCAGGCAAGGATAATAGCCTATAATATAGTGTCGGACAGGGACTATACGATAGCTGAAAGGGCTGTGCTCATCCTTATGTTTGCAAAGGATATACAGCATTATCTTGATAAGGAGAGGGACGAGCTTATAATAGGTGTCTGTAAAAGATATGCAAAGGAAGACTACAGGGAAAGTAAGCTTGATAAGGCACGTTCCATAGCTGCGAAAAAAAAGGATGCATACCTTTATACAAGGCGGTTTTTCGACAGGTTCAAGGGTATGGAGGTCATTAATCCAGACTGGAATATATATGTAAGAGAAGTCAATACTTTCTATGAGAAATGTGAGGATGATAAAGCCTTTGCAGATATAGTGCTTGAATTTGACGAATACTATAAGGATAACCAGCACGAATATGAGCAGATACTTATGTATTATGTATACAGGTATTTCCTTGATGCGGTGTACGATTATAATGTCCTGCTTAAGATGAAGGGAGCTGCTGCCGGGCTGCTATCACTAAAGATTATGGATGTGGCTGACTGGTATCTTAATGATAAGAAGTTAGACTTTGTAAGACAGGTTGACCTTGCACATCTTTACTCAAGGCAGTATGAACATTCTTATTATAATTATGAAGAGTACAATAAGTTTTTTATGACTAAGAGAAGATATGGTTATGAAAATCTTATAGCACAACTTTTTGCACTGGAATAGGCGTAGATAGCCTGGTAAGCCGTGTGAAAGTAAAATAAAGTCTATAATCAATCAGTTTTAACTGGTTAAATAAAAAGGTGTGAATATTTCGCACATAGGATTGGTGCCGGCGCACACCAGACACTAATCTGTTATGCAAAAAAGTGCGCGGAAATGAGGATTATTATGAAGATGATACTTAAGTATCTGGAAAAACTTAAGAAAGAATGTGTTCTTGCACCTCTTTTTAAGATGCTTGAAGCACTCTTTGAATTGTTCGTACCACTTGTTGTGGCATCAATTATCGACAGAGGTATAGCCAATCAGGATACAGGCTATATCGTAAAGTCGTGTCTTATGCTGCTTGCACTTGCTATTATTGGTCTTACATGTTCAATAACAGCGCAGTATTTCAGTGCAAAGGCAGCAGTAGGATGTGCGACAGGCATAAGACATGCACTGTTTAAGCATATCCAGTCACTTTCATTTACAGAGCTTGACGAGCTTGGAACATCAACGCTTATGACACGAATGACAAGTGATATTAATCAGGTTCAGAATGGTGTTAATCTTGTATTAAGACTTTTCTTGCGTTCACCATTTATAGTATTTGGTGCGATGATTATGGCTTTTACTATAGATGTAAAGGCTGCTCTTATATTTGCAGCAGCTATTCCGGTGCTTGCCATAATCGTATTCGGTATTATGGTTGGTACAAGACCTTTATATAAGAAGGTTCAGGCTGGTCTTGATACTATTCTTGGAATAACAAGGGAAAATCTTACTGGTGTCAGGGTAATAAGGGCATTTAACAAGCAGGAGGATGAGCTTAAGCATTTTAAGGATAAGAATGAAGAGCTTAATCATCTTCAGAAGTTTGTAGGTAAGATATCAGGACTTATGAATCCTCTTACTTATGTAGTTGTAAATGTTTCTATCATAGCACTTATATTGGTAGGTGGTGTGAGAGTTAATCAGGGAGCTTTAACACAGGGACAGGTTGTAGCGCTTTATAACTATATGTCACAGATACTTGTTGAGCTGATTAAGCTTGCCAACCTTGTTATAAATATAACAAAGGCACTTGCATGTGCAGGACGTATCCAGTCTATATTTGATGTTAAGCCAAGTATGCAGGACGGTACAGGACACGTAAAGGAAACTAAGGATGATGTTCCTGTTGTTGAATTCAAAAATGTATCTCTTACTTACAGTGGAGCAGGTGATACAAGTATAGCAGATACAAGCTTTAAGGCGTACAGGGGACAGACTATCGGTGTTATCGGTGGTACAGGTTCAGGTAAGTCAAGTCTTGTCGGACTTATTCCAAGATTTTATGATGTGACAGAGGGCGAGGTTCTTATTGATGGTGTCAATGTCAAGGATATAAGTATAGAAGAGTTAAGGGATAAAGTCGGCATAGTTATGCAGAAAGCAGTTCTTTTTAAGGGCAGCATAAGAAAGAATATGCAGATGGCAAAGCAGGATGCAACTGACAGTGAGATAGATGAGGCACTTGCCATAGCACAGGCTAAAGAGTTCGTTGATAAGAAGGACGGACGTCTTGATTATATGATTGAACAGGGCGGAAAAAATCTTTCAGGTGGACAAAGACAGCGACTTACTATTGCAAGAGCTGTCGTTAAGAAGCCGGATGTGCTTATCCTTGATGACAGTGCATCAGCGCTTGACTTTGCTACAGATGCAGCACTCAGGAAGTCTATAAGGACAATGCCAAACAATCCTACAGTATTCATAGTATCACAGAGGTCAGCATCACTTATGCATGCAGATAAGATTATCGTGCTTGATGATGGAAAGGTTGCAGGAATTGGAACACATAGTGAGCTTCTTAAGAATTGCGAAGTATACAGGGAAATATATAATTCACAGTTTAAGGATGCGAAGGGTGCGTAATTGCTGTATTGCGTGAATTGTAAAGCAGTGGAGCAATCCGTTAATATCAGTGGGAAAAAGTATACTTGTATGATAAGTATCGTAAACTTTAGATGCAGATGATTATATATAATGCTTTATTGTTTTGCAATTAATGAATTTTAATACATTTGGTACTTATATCATACTATAAATGAAATGGAGTAGTTATGAAAGATAATAAGAATAAAAAGAAAGCCCAGAAGGGCACGCTTTTAAAGGTTCTTAAGAGGATAAAGAAGTATAGTGGTTTTCTTATACTGTCTATACTTATGGCAGCAGTAACTGTTGCTTCTACTTTATATGTTCCTATTCTTGTCGGACGTGGAATAGACCATATAGTAGGACCTGGCAATGTTGACTTTGCTGGCATAGCAAAGGTACTTACAACAATAGGTATTGTAGTTGCCATAACAGCACTGTCACAGTGGATAATGAATATATGTAACAATAAGATTACTTATCATGTAACAAGAGATATAAGAGATGAAGCTATGGAAAAGATACAAAGGCTTCCGCTTAAGTATATAGACGGACAGTCTTATGGTGATATTGTAAGCCGTGTTATTGCGGATGTTGACCAGTTTGCAGATGGTCTTCTTATGGGCTTTACACAGTTTTTCTCAGGTGTGCTTACTATAGTAGGAACTTTAGTATTTATGCTTACTATTAATGTAAAGATAACTCTTGTAGTTGTACTTATTACGCCGGTTTCATTTCTTGTAGCGAGCTTTATAGCCAAGAAAACATTTTCAATGTTCAAGCTTCAGTCAGAAACAAGAGGTGAACAGACAGCCTTCATAGATGAAATGATAGGTGGAGAAAAGGTTGTAAAGGCATATGGCTATGAGGATGAGGCTGTTGCACGTTTTGATGAGATTAACGAAAGATTACAGAAGTACTCATTAAGAGCTATATTTTTCTCATCTATAACTAATCCTTCAACAAGATTTGTAAATAGTCTTGTGTACGCAGGTGTTGCGGTAACAGGCGCATTTATAGCTATATTAGGTGGAATTACAGTAGGACAGTTATCAAGCTTCTTAAGTTATGCTAACCAGTACACTAAGCCTTTCAACGAAATCTCAGGTGTCATAACTGAGCTTCAGAATGCGCTTGCATGTGCTGCAAGAATGTTTGAACTCATAGAGGAAGAACCGGAAATTCCAGATGCTCCAAATGCAGTAGACATAAAGGAAGTTGATGGACGAGTAGACCTTAATAATGTATATTTCTCATATACATCGGACAAGAAGCTTATTGAGGACTTTAATCTTCACGTAAAGAAGGGTCAGAGAATTGCTATTGTCGGTCCTACAGGATGTGGAAAGACTACAGTTATTAATCTTCTTATGAGATTTTATGATGTTAATTCAGGAAGCATAGATGTATCGGGAACTGACATAAGGGAAATGACAAGATATTCTTTAAGACATGGCTTTGGTATGGTGCTTCAGGAAACATGGCTTAAGGCAGGAACTATAAGGGAGAATATTGTTATGGGTAAGCCGGATGCAACGGATGAAGAGATTATAGAGGCTGCAAAGGCTTCACACTCTTACGGCTTTATAAAAAGGCTGCCTAATGGCTTTGATACTGTTATTGGTGAAGACGGAGGAAGTCTGTCACAGGGTCAGAAGCAGCTCTTATGTATAACAAGAATTATGCTTACAAGACCACCTATGCTTATTCTTGATGAAGCGACATCTTCTATTGATACAAGAACAGAAATCAAAATCCAGAATGCATTTGCAAAACTGATGGAGGGAAGAACAAGCTTTATCGTAGCGCACAGACTTTCAACAATCCAGTCGGCAGATGTCATACTTGTTATGAAGGACGGTCATATCATAGAAAAGGGTAATCATGAAGAGCTGCTTGCAGCAGGCGGCTTCTATAAGACACTTTATGAAAGTCAGTTTGATACGGCTACGGCGTAGGGATGTTTGCAGAAAAATGATGTGGTGTATCCGCCATATAAAATCAGAACAGTAAAAGATTTAGTTAATATCTAATATCAAATATCACGAGGAAAATTTATGAAAATATTTCTTACAGATATATCAAATATGGATGATAACATTATGAATAAAGGACTTGAACTTGTCACTGACTACCGCAGAGGTAAGGTTGAAAGGTGTAAGTTCAGGGAAGATAAAGAAAGAAGCCTCGCTGCGGGGTTTCTTCTTAATTATGCTACGAAAATGTATGCCGAATATATGAAAATGCAGATGAAGTATGAGCCTGTTATTGATGATGTAAAAGATGGTATTGAGTATAATGTAGAGAATAATTCTAAAAATAATAACGGATGTGATGGCAAATATAATAAGGAGAATAATATTGAATATAAAACAGACGGAAATATTATTGTTAATGTCAGGCTTGATGAGTTAGTTGAAAATTATGATGCTTCATATGATTATGATATAGAGTATGTGGCAAATGGAAAGCCTGTATACAGAAATTCAGATATACATTTTAACTTATCCCATGCAGGTAATTATGTCGTATGTGCTGTATCGGACAAAGCTGTGGGAGTTGACATAGAAAGGCAGAGAAAGAATGTAATCAGGGTTGCAAAACGCTTCTTTACGCAGACAGAATGTGACTGGATAGGTAATGACAGCTTAAAGTTCAGCAGGATATGGACACTTAAGGAGGCATATGCAAAGCTGACAGGTGAAGGAATTGCGGGGACAGTGTCTAAAGCAGAGTTCAGGCATGAAGCAGATAATGGAATTAATGATGCTGTTGTGGCAGACAATGCTATTTGTTCAGATAATATAGAAAAAGTGAAAATGTATATATCTGGTAAAAAAGTGGATAATATAAAAATATACGAACTTAATATTATTAAGTCAGAATATGCTATATCCGCTATAGAGTACGTTTCTGACTAATGATTGTTATAAAATAAAAAACTAGAGTTTTTTTATCAAAAAAAGGGTGGAAATTAAAAAAAAATGACTGTATAATGTAGAAAAAATTTTGCAACGAAGATGTAGCCGGTAGTAATTATGTGTACTGCCGGATATTTATTTTTTCGTGGATTGTGTGGATTGCAGAGTGATGTGTAATCCTCACACATAGGTGAAGGGCAGGATTTAGTTCTAGAATTCACACATAACTATTATGTTTAAACCAATATGCCATATGGCAGTTAGGAGGAAAAATGGCTGTAAAGTATGTATTTGTAACAGGCGGTGTTGTTTCAGGACTTGGTAAGGGAATAACAGCAGCATCTTTAGGAAGATTATTAAAGGCACGTGGATTTAAGGTGACTATGCAGAAGTTCGATCCTTATATCAATATCGACCCTGGTACTATGAATCCTATCCAGCACGGAGAGGTGTTTGTAACTGATGACGGAGCAGAAACAGACCTTGACCTTGGACATTATGAAAGATTTATAGACGAAAGTCTTAACAAGAATTCCAATGTAACAACAGGTAAGGTATACTGGTCAGTTCTCCAGAAGGAGAGAAGAGGTGACTTTGGTGGAGGAACAGTTCAGGTTATTCCACATATTACTAATGAAATAAAGAGCCGTTTCTACAGAGATTATTCCACAGATGAAACTAAGATTGCCATTATTGAAGTTGGTGGTACTGTAGGTGATATTGAGTCACAGCCATTCCTTGAGGCTATAAGACAGTTCCAGCGTGAGGTAGGACGTGAAAATGCTATACTCATCCACGTAACACTTATTCCTTATCTTAAGGCATCAGGAGAAATGAAGACTAAGCCAACACAGGCAAGTGTCAAGGAGTTACAGGGAATGGGAATACAGCCTGATATTCTTGTCTGCCGTACAGAACATCCTCTTGAACTAGGGATTAAGGATAAGATTGCATTATTCTGTAATGTACCTAAGTCACATGTATTACAGAACCTTGATGTTGAAATTCTTTATGATGCACCACTTGCTATGGAGGAGGAACATCTTGCACAGGTAGCCTGCGAATGTCTTGAACTTGAGTGCCCTGAGCCAGACCTTGACGAGTGGAGAGCTATGTGTAAAGCATGGAAAAATCCTACAAAGAAGGTTACAGTTGCACTTGTTGGTAAGTATATCCAGCTTCATGATGCATATATCTCAGTTGTTGAAGCACTTAAGCATGGTGGCGTAGCCAATTCATGTGATGTTACTATAAAATGGGTCGACTCAGAAACAGTAACTGCCCAAAATGTATCAGAAATTCTTTCAGATGTGTCAGGAATTCTTGTTCCGGGTGGATTTGGTGACCGTGGTATAGAAGGTAAGATACAGGCTATAAGATATGCGAGAGAGAATAATATTCCATTCCTTGGTCTTTGCCTTGGTATGCAGCTTTCTATTGTGGAATTTGCAAGAGATGTCATAGGATATGAGGATGCACACAGTGTAGAGTTAAAGCCAGATACAACACATCCTGTTATCCATCTTATGCCAGATCAGGAAGGTATTGATGATATCGGTGGTACCTTAAGACTTGGCTCATATCCTTGTGTACTTGCAAAGGATTCTAAGGCATATGAGCTGTATGGTGAGGAAACTATCCACGAAAGACACAGACACAGATATGAAGTTAATAACGATTACAGAAAAGTTCTTGTTGAAAATGGTATGGAACTTTCAGGCATTTCACCAGACGGAAGAATAGTTGAGATGATAGAGATTAAAAATCATCCTTGGTTTGTGGCTACACAGGCACATCCTGAATTAAAGTCAAGACCTAACAGACCACACCCATTATTCAGAGGATTTATTGGTGCGGCGCTTGAGTATCAGGATAAGAATACTGGAAAGTAATTAACAGTGAATAATAATTCTGAATATTTATAGAATATGTAAAGCCTGTAGTATGGAAAGTATATTTCCATATTACAGGCTTTTGTAATAAAAAATATTAATAAAAAATAAATAGTGTGAAACCTTTGATTTTAGGTTGATTTATAAATATTCCTTCTTTATAATAGGTATTGTCTGTTAATATGAGGATAAAAGATTAAAAAGAAGTGTGTAATGTTATATCATACTGTCTGCAATTATCGTGATATTTTTATAGGCTGAGAAGGCTGCTGCCAAAGGCTTATGGCAGACTATGAGAGTATAAAGAAACTAGGAATGGAGACACAGGATGGATAATTACAACAATGGTAATAATTACGGTGGTGGTAATAACAACAATAACCGTAATGACAGAAATGGCAATAATAATAAAAAGCCTAAGAATGTCAACCTTATTGTGTTTATTATAATAGCGGCTGTTATAACATTTATTGGTATAACAATGCTTAACAGTCTGTTAAGAAATGCCACATATAAGGAAATATCTTACAATGAATTCATCGAAATGGTGAATAATGATGAGGTAGAGAGCGTATCGCTTGAACAGGACAGAATACTTATTACACCTACAGAGAGTGCTCAGGAAAGTAATGGTGTCAATAAGTTTGGTTACACATATTATACAGGATATGTCAACGATGACAGTCTTGTACCACTTCTTAAGAGAAAAGGAATTGAATTCACAGGATATATACCAGATTCAAGTTCTTCTATAGTTGAGTTCCTTGTTGCGTATGTTCTTCCATTCCTTTTCATATATGTTATATTTGCCTTTGTATACAGAAGAATATCCAAAGGCGGCGGTATGATGGGCGGCATGGGTGTCGGCAAGAGTACTGCGAAGGTATATGTACAGAAAAAGACGGGAGTTACATTTAAAGATGTAGCAGGACAGGATGAGGCTAAGGAGTCACTTACTGAGATAGTTGATTTCCTTCACAACCCTGACAAGTATGCAAAGATAGGTGCCAAGCTTCCAAAGGGTGCGCTTTTAGTAGGTCCTCCGGGAACTGGTAAGACTCTTCTTGCAAAGGCTGTAGCGGGTGAGGCCAATGTTCCTTTCTTCTCACTTGCAGGTTCAGATTTCGTAGAGATGTTTGTAGGTGTAGGTGCCTCACGAGTAAGAGATCTTTTCAAAGAAGCTACTAAGCAGGCTCCTTGTATTATATTTATAGATGAGATAGATGCCATAGGTAAGAGCCGTGACTCAAGATATGGTGGTGGTAATGATGAACGTGAGCAGACACTTAACCAGCTGCTTGCAGAGATGGATGGTTTTGATTCATCTAAGGGTATATTCATACTTGCTGCAACTAACAGACCTGAGGTTCTTGATAAGGCTTTACTTAGACCAGGTCGTCTTGACAGAAGAGTTATAGTTGATAAGCCAGATCTTAAGGGACGTATCGAGACACTTAAGGTTCATTCTAAGGATGTTCTTATGGATGATACAGTCAACTTTGAAGAAATCGGACTTGCAACAAGTGGTGCAGTAGGTTCTGACCTTGCCAATATGATAAATGAAGCGGCTATCGCAGCAGTTAAGGCAGGAAGAAAGTATGTATCACAGAAGGATCTTTTTGAAGCTGTAGAGGTAGTTATAGCAGGTAAGGAAAAGAAGGACAGAGTTCTTAGCAAGGAAGAGAAGCAGACAGTTGCCTACCACGAAGTAGGTCATGCACTTGTTACTGCACTTAAGAAGGATTCTGAACCAGTTCAGAAGATTACCATTGTTCCTAGAACTATGGGTTCTCTTGGATATGTTATGCAGGTTCCAGAGGAAGAGAAGTATCTTCAGAATAAGGATGAGCTTATGGCAAGACTTGTTACTTTAGTAGCTGGCCGTGCAGCAGAAGAGATTGTTTTTGGCAGGGTTACTACAGGTGCTGCTAACGATATAGAAAAGGCTACCAAGATAGCTAAGGCTATGATAACACAGTATGGTATGTCAGACAAATTTGGTCTTATGAATCTTGCTACTGTTGATGATCCATATCTTAATGGTAATGCAAGACTTGACTGTTCAGATGAAACAGCCGCACAGATAGATGAAGAAGTTAAGAATATGCTTAAGGAGTGCTATGAAGAAGCTAAGCAGCTTCTTACAGAGAACAGGGATGTACTTGATAAGATAGCTCATTATCTGTATGACCATGAAACTATCACAGGTAAGGAATTCATGAAGATATTCAGAGAAGTCAAGGGACTTCCTGAGCCTACAGATACAACAGGCTTTACTCATTCTGAAAAGGTTGCAGAAAGCGTAACATTTAACGAAGATGGAAGCTATTCATCAACACTTAATGGCCCTAGTGAAACAGATATCTGGAAAGGTATTGGTGAGGTCAGCAGTGTGAGTGATAGTGAGAAGGCTGTATCTTCAAGTGATGATTTTGTTAAAGGAACAGATTATTCTGTGGGTGCAGAAGCTGTAGAGAGTTCAGATAATGCTGATGGAGCAGGAGCTGTTGAAAATTCAGGTAATGATGCTGGTGTAGGAACAGTTGAAAATTCAGGTAATGCTATCGGCGCAGGAGTAGAAGGTACTGATAATGCAGGTGCAGATGATATTAATGCTCGTGGTGGTTCACAGGAATAAGATACATTCATCTGGCATACCAGAATAATATAATAAAATATCTAAGTAAATATCAATAAATAAGTTATAATACTACTGTTCAGGGCAGGGAATAAGCCTTGAATGGTAGTATTATGAATATTGTCTGATTATCAATTACAACTATAAATGAGAGAATTTAAAACATTATGCATTTTATATAATTTCTTAAAAGCGTATTTGATTATACACATTTTGTGGAGTGAATAATTTTGCAATGTCAGTAAATTCTTGAAAATATATTTCAGTTATCCCATTATTAATTAATTTGCAGATTTTATATATCTATTTATAGATTGCGAGTTAAAATTATAGAACTACAAATGAGCAAATTTAAAATATTAAACAAGTATGTCTGCGTTAGAAAGACATATTTTTAATAATCTATTGAAATGTATATGAGGTACAAATAAAAATAATTTATTTTTGTATATTTTCTGTATTTGCTCATTTATAGTCATAAAAATCAAATTTAGAAATTCCCCAATATAATAAAATTAGTTTTATATGTGTGATACAGATATAGAAAGGGTACACATAATAATATATATAGTATAGAAAATGACTTATGAAATAAAAATATAAATAGAGTCATAAGCAGAAGAGTATGTAGCAAAGAAACAATGACTTAGAAAGCCGAAAAAGCAAATAAGGTCAAAGTGGGGAGTGATGCGAATAAAGAAACAATGACCCAGAAAGTCAAAAAAGAAAATAG
>ULPJ01013877.1_pt1 | contig 15796 bp, 10 predicted proteins | sample 1953361 | NCBI WGS metagenome assembly ULPJ01 (sample SAMEA4835625, study PRJEB28245) | human gut metagenome | biome: gut microbiome; material: fecal sample | place: Denmark | collected 2008 | reverse complement strand
ACCGGCACATGGGGATTGGCCCGCCCGGCAGAGGTGCTCCCGAAAGAGCGACTAGCGCAGTACCTTAGCTGCGTAGCGTTAGCTCGTCGGGAGCACCTCTGCCGGGCGGGCCAATATTATTAATTATTGTGCAGCATCAGGAGCCACATACGAGTATGCATTGGACATCTTTGCAGCATTGTTTGTCAGAGTGACAGCCTCTCTGTAGTAGGCAACAACAGGAGTGCCCTTATCCACAGCATTGAACAGCTGCTCTGCAAAAGCAGGAGGCACATTGATACATCCGTGTGAGCCCGAGGTTTTGTAAATGGTTCCTCCGAAGGTATCACGCCAGCTGGCATCATGGATACCTATATTGTAGGCAAACGGCATGAAATAGCTGACAGGAGAAGAGTATCCCTCGCCGACAAGAGTAGCATTTCTCTGCTTGTAAACAATCTTGTATACACCGTCTACAGAGCCATTTTGACGGGCGAGATTACCTGATACGAAATCAGACTCCATCTGGAGAGCACCATCTTTGTAATACCACATGTGCTGCTTTGTGTAGTCAATCTCTATGTATGTATTACCTATGTCGTCAGCACCGCGGTGAAGAGCAGTCTGCTCGTAAACAGGCTCTCTTTCTACAGGCTTGCCTCCCTCTAAATCTGAAAGGAGCTGGGCTTTCTCATTTTTCTTGCTGACTACCCATCCGTAGTCTCCACCACCTATTTCAATAGTGTCACCGGACGATGTCTTGAATGAGCGTTTGCGGCCGAAGGTATTGTACTTGGAAGCAAGCTGCTGGACATATTTAGTGACCTTGGCATCATCTATGCTCACGCTGCCATCATCTGAGATGCTTAGCATATCAAGGATTTTGGCTGAGTCAAGCTTCTCGTCGGCACCTTCAATTTTGTAAGTGATGGTTGAAGCAGTGTATTTGTCGAGGGCTTCTTTTTCATTTTTGATTGTATCACTGTTTTTTGTGATTTTTGGAGCTTCATAACAGTCATCACTTAAGGCAAGTTTTGGAAGCTCGTTGTCCAGGGCGTCCTTTACCTCGGTAAGGATGCTGTCATATATCGGCTTGCAGCCTTTTTTCTCTTCAATCACATCGTATTCGCCGTCTTTTATCTCGATATGGGCATCCTCCGGATTTTCAATGTAGTCATCACTGAAAATATCAAGAGCCTTGAGCTTTTCCGCCAAAGCGGCATCGTCATATTTGGATGAACCCTTTAGAGTATAGTTTTGAGCTTTGAAAAGACTGACAGGCCATGTAAAAGCATTCTGACTTTTTAGGATTTGCTCCTCGTCACCGTTTGAGACATATTCATAGGAAAAATCAGGTCCCTTAAGTGAAAAGCTGTTGCCTTTTCTATCAGTGATTGTGAGCAGATAGTCGCGGCTTAGGGCTGTATTTTTTTCTAATGCCTCTTTTGCAGTTTTACCTGCGTATTTTACAGAGTTAATCTTTGTGTTGAACAGATAGTGGCTGCTAAAATAAAAGGCAAAGCCAAGATAAACAGCCGAAAGCACACCAAGCACAACGGCGCAGGTTATAAGCACTTTTTTCTTCATGTAAATCGACCTCCTTGGAGATATGCTGTTGCTGCCCACACCGGGGTGTAGGCGGCAGCTAAAATCAGTTACATTTGTGAAGATGTGACACATCCATATAGTCAGGCAGACCATTCTTGTAGACTACAGCGGTTTCTCCCTGAATAAGTGGCTTTAAGTATTCGATAAGCTCAGGCTTCACATCATTGCCAGCATCATTGATCCACTCTCTTGGCACAGACTTGGCCTCGTTTGCGATATCCTTGATAGCAGAATATGTGTATTCCACCTGATAAGGATTATTTGAGATGCGCTTTAAGCATACCATTGATGCGGTCACACCCTCTGCTGCAATAGTGACACCCTTTTTACCCTGAGCAAAAGATTCCTCGATATCGGTTAATGATGCAAGATGTGAGGCACAGCGCTGGAGCACATTTACCTCTACAGAGCGCACCTTGACACCGATGTTTTCCTTTACGATGAACTCAAGAGCTTTTCCGGCACCGCTTAGCTGCTGGTGTCCGAACTGGTCACATGCGGCATTTGATGATGTAATGTATGAGCCGTCTGCGTCATGTATTCCTTCAGATACGGCAACTATTACATTGTTAGTGTGCTCGAGGGCTTCTTTTATATCGGCAACAAATTTGTCCTTGTCGAAATCCACCTCAGGCAGATAGATGAACTGAGGAGCTGTATTGTACTCATTACGTGCGAGAGCGGAAGCGGCAGTGAGCCATCCTGCGTCACGTCCCATGATTTCAACGATTGTCACACTCTTAACAGCATAGATAAAGGTATCATGGGCTATCTCAAGCATGCTTGATGCGATATATTTGGCGGCAGAGCCAAATCCCGGAGTATGGTCTGTCATGCACAGATCATTGTCGATGGTTTTTGGAATCCCTACAATTTTCACATCACTGTTGATTTTTTTTGCATAATCGGATAACTTTAATACGGTATCCATCGAATCATTTCCGCCGATGTAAAAGAAAGCTTTTATAGAAAGCTTATCGAACTGGTGGAAGATGTATACATATGGTGAATCATCATCCTTGTAATCAGGTAGCTTGTGGCGGCATGATCCAAGATACATGGCAGGTGTGGTCTTAAGCTTTTCAAGATTAGCATCATCTGCAAAAATATCTGATAGATTGAGATAATTCTCATTTAATATGCCGAGTATTCCGTTTACGGCGCCATAGCAGATATCGTATTTCTCAGAGCTTTTTACTCCTGCGATGACTCCTGCAAGGCTTGCGTTGATTGCAACAGTTGGGCCGCCTGACTGGGCGACGATACAGTTTGACTGATTCATTGTAATCTCCTTATTGTGTATTTTAACTATTCTCTTCTGTAAGAATAGTTATGATATAATTTGAAAATGACTACTGAAGGCGCATGGCATATGCACCGCATAATCATATAGATTGTAGTATCAAACATTATTTTTAGCAAGGGTTAAAATGAAAAATATGAATAAATACGAGAATTGCTTATTGTGTCCAAGAAAATGTGGCATAAACAGAAGAACCGGACAAACAGGCGTATGTGGCGTTTCATCTGAAATAAAGGTGGCGCGAGCAGCGCTTCATTACTGGGAGGAGCCGTGCATATCAGGAAAAAGAGGAAGCGGGGCAGTTTTTTTCTCAGGCTGCAGCCTGCACTGCGTGTTCTGCCAGAACAGGGAGATCTCTGACGGAAAAGCGGGAAAGGTAATCAGTAAAGAGAGGCTGAGTGATATCTTTATGGAACTTGCGGACAAAGGCGCAAATAATATCAATCTGGTCACACCGGGGCAGTATATCCCTGATATAGTGTGGGCGGTAAACGATGCAAAAAGCCGCGGCATGAAGCTTCCTATTATATACAATACGAGCGGATATGAAAATGTGACAGAGCTAAAGCTGCTTGAGGGCATAGTGGATGTGTATCTTCCGGATTTTAAATATATGGACAGTACGCTTTCGGCAAGGTATTCAAGGGCAAAAGATTATCCGTCTGTCGCAAAGCAGGCGCTTTCAGAGATGGTCAGGCAGCAGCCGGATGTCGTGATTGACGATGCGACAGGACTCATACAAAAGGGAGTTATTGTGCGACAGCTTCTACTGCCGGGACATGTGAATGATGCAAAGGATGTACTTAAGTACCTGTATGATACATATCATGATCACGTATATATAAGCATGATGAGCCAGTTTACGCCGATTGCACTAAAGGATTATCCTGAGATAAACCGCACAGTGACAAGGAGAGAGTATGAAAGGCTTGTTGACTATGCCCTTAAAATAGGAATCACGAATGCATTTATACAGGAGGGTGACGTGGCAAAGGACAGCTTCATTCCGGCATTTGACTGTGAGGGAGTATAATATTTACCGTTTTTCTTAATAAAATAGTAAGAATTGGCAGGCAAAAATGACTGGATTTTGTGACGCCGGTGTAGTACTATGGTTATGTGATATTTTTTAGCTGTGAAGGTACTGAACGGTTACGATATTTTGTTATTACTCACATCCCGGTGTGACAGACGATAATGTTTTTAATCACACAGGATACATTATTCAATAGAGGATACAGTGATGAAAAATATAGAAGAACAGCAGATAATAATTGAATGTCCGAATACTATCTTTCATCTATACATTGACAGTGAGGATGAGCTTTCAAAGGTTAAGGTGTTTATGAACAATATGAAGAATGTTGATTCGATAAGTCTGCATGATATATACAACTGGTGCAACAGACAGCATGTGCAGTACACGACGACATTTAATTATGACAGTAAAATGACCTTGACAGAAATGATAAAATCCTACATATTTTACTTCAGACAGAAGCTTAGATATGTAAATAATAGTGATAGGATGATAGAAACATGAGATACCCTGAATTTCTAAAGGATAGAGGAACAATAGGCTTTGTGGCGCCTTCGATGGGCTGTACAACAGAGCCGTACAGGAGTGCCTTTGACAATGCCATTAAAAGGTTTCACAGCATGGGTTATAAGTCGATAGAGGGACCTAACTGCAGGTGCGACAGTGGCATAGGTATCAGCAATACACCTAAGAAGTGCGCAGAAGAGCTGAACGAGAGCTATGCTTCTGCTGATAGTGATGTGCTTATATCCTGTGGTGGTGGCGAGCTGATGTGCGAGGTAGTGCCTTATATTGATTTTGAGCGCGTGAAACAGTCAAAGCCGAAATGGTACATGGGCTATTCCGACAACACGAATTTCACATTTTTGGAGGCTACTATTGCAGATACAGCAGGTATTTACGGGCCGTGTGCGGGCAGCTTTGGCATGGAGGTGTGGCATGAGTCACTTACCGATGCATTTAATCTGCTTTGTGGCAGGAAGCTTTCATTTACCAATTACCCTATGTGGGAGAAGGAATCGATAAAGGATGAGAATGCTCCGTTTGTGGGCTACAACCTGACTGAAAAGTCGTGCATCAGCTCTATTCCCACGGTGGCAAAGGAAAGCAGGATTACCATGAGAGGCAGGCTGCTTGGTGGCTGCATGGATTGTCTTATCAATCTGCTTGGCACATCGTTTGACCATGTAAGGGAATTTAATGAGCGCTACAGTGATGATGGTATCATATGGTTCCTTGAGGCCTGTGACCTTAATGTGATGGGCATGAGAAGGGCTATGTGGCAGATGAAAAATGCAGGATGGTTTTCAAATGTAAAGGGCTTTCTTATCGGACGCCCGGCGCACTTCGGAGAGGAAATGTTTGGCATAGACCACAGACAGGCGCTTTCATCACTGCTTAGAGAGTTTAATGTGCCAATCATCATGGATCTGGATATAGGTCATATGTCGCCGATGATGCCTGTGGTATGCGGAAGCATGGCAGATGTCAGCTTCGATGGAAGCAACTTTACAATTTCGTATGATATAGAGCAGTAGATTGGAGGAAAAATGATTAGATTAATAAAGAAAAAAGCAAAGAGTATTGTATGTAGCGTGCTTGCTGCGGTGACATTGTTTACAATGAATCCGGCTGTATTTGCAACAGAGACAGCTACGCAGACTGATACAGTTTCAAGCGTTGATGTATCAGGTAGTGACAGCAGTGACGCAGCTGATAAGAGTAACACAGACAGTACTGCAGACAGCACAACGACAGCCGGCAGTGAGGCAAACGACAAGGTGACCATCAGCAATAATGATAAGCCATACTTAAGTCTTGGAGCAGACCTCACACCGGATCAGAGAGCGACAGTGCTTGGATTTATGGGAATCGAGCTCACTGATCTGGACAAATACGATGTGGTCTATGTAAATAATGATGAGGAGCACAAGTACCTCGATTCATACATCAGCAAGAGCGAGATTGGCACAAGGTCACTTTCCTCAGTACTCATTACGGAGGATAAAAAGGGTGCGGGTCTTAGTGTTTCCACGCACAATATCAATTACTGTACGGTAGGAATGTACAAGAATGCGCTTGCCACAGCAGGCATAGCTGATGCTAAAATCATAGTCGCAGGACCATTCCCTATTTCCGGAACGGCAGCACTTGTAGGCACGCTAAAGGCATACGAGGAGATGACAGGCAAGAAGCTTGACGACAAGGTGACAGACGCAGCGATGGATGAGCTTGTCACAACAGGAGAGCTCAACAAGAGCATTGACGGCGATTCGCAGGATATCGAGGCAATGATTGCAGACCTAAAGAAGCAGCTTGCCGATGGAAGGCTCAAGGATGAGAGCCAGATAAAGGATGCGATAAAGGAGGCTGCAAAGGATTACGACCTGAAGCTTTCTGATGATGATATTGCAAAGCTGACATCGCTTCTTATGAAGCTTAAGGATGCTAATATCGACTGGGATTCAGTCATCAACCAGGCACAGGACTGGGCATCAAAGCTTGGCGATAAGATAAATGACCCGGGCTTCTGGGAAAAGCTTGGCAACTTTTTCATGGATTTATGGGATAAGATAAAATCCCTGTTCAGCTAGAAAAGCTACAGGAGACAGTAAGAATAAGCAGAATATGAATCAGGTAACTCCCTGAAACGTAAGCATGAGCTGCACGTTTCAGGGAGTTTTTATATCATTAATAAAAAAATAATAAATTTCTGCCGAATACATTGATACAAAGGTCATATTCTATTATAATTAAATGGATAATGGATTAATGTAAACAATGCACATAAGAAAGATGGGATTTGATGATAAAGATAAATAAATTTCTGGCAGCCTCTGTCGTAACATTGTCATTAGCCGCATGTGACCTGGCACCATACAGCAGCATAGCAGTCTATGCGGATCAGGCGGCTAAGGTTGTGTGTGATGAGAGATACTGGGTAGCGGCGAGAAGCGGACCGGGCACAGAGTATGAGCTGGAGCACAAGCTTTCAAACGGCAAGGATATTACTATTCTTGAGCAGACCACAGGTGCAGACGGCAAGGTGTGGTACAAGGCAAAGTACAATCTGGCAGCAAATAACGAGGAGTGTGTAAGCTATATCAGGTCTGATTTTGTATCAGCAGGTACCGGCACAGCTGCATCAGACAATGCGCAGACAGGGGATGCTTCAGCAGACACCGGCAATGCGGATGCCATACAGCAGAATAATGAGGAACAGCTTGCCCTTGCAACCGCATCGGGAGCATATGCTACAGGTACGATTACAGGTGGCAATGTGTATGTCCGCAATGCAGCAGGCACATCCGGAACTACCAAGGTTGTCTCACTCAACTGGAACCATCAGGTTGACATAATTGGAGAGACCAGGGTAAACGGTGTGGTCTGGTACAATGTCAAGGGTACTTTAAACGGCAAGGCATTTACTGGCTGGACTATCAGTACATACATAAAGGTGACATACAATAATAGCGGAGACAATACTGATTTTGTCACGGCTATGAAGAATGCAGGCTTTCCTGACAGCTATATTCCAAACCTTACAGCTCTTCACAATAAGTATCCAAGCTGGACATTTGAGGCTGTAAATACAGGTTTGAATTGGGATACGGTGATTGAAAATGAGAGTGTAAACGGACTTAATCTGGTATCCAAATCAGCAGACAATGCCAAGAAATCCACAGCTTCTGGAGCATATAACTGGTCAACAAATACGTGGGTTGAGTACGAACCGGGATGGGTGTCAGCAAGCAGTGCCTATATTGCTTATCTCATGGATCCAAGGAATTTTCTTGATGAGACCAATATTTTTCAGTTTCAGAGTCTGGCATACAGTCCGAATGAGGCACTTGAAGGTGTCAAGTCCATAGTAAAAGGCACATTTATGGAGGGAACAAAGACATATTCCAACAATGGTGAGAAAATCAATTATGCAAGCACATTCATGGATGTGGCAAAGAGCAGTGGAGTAAGTGCATACCATATAGCATCGCGTATAAAGCAGGAGCAGGGACAAAAGGGAACGAGCCCTCTTATTTCGGGTACATATTCCGGATACGAAGGATATTATAATTATTTTAATTTTAGTGCAACCGGAAACACGAAGGATAAGATTTATAAAAATGGTCTGTCTTTTGCCAAGAAGCAGGGCTGGAATACAAGAGTAAAGTCCATAAGCGGCGGAGCTGTAAAGGTGGGCAGCAATTATATAAATAAGGGTCAAAATACACTGTATTTTGAGAAGTTTAATGTAGTAAATACAAGCTCGCTGTATTTCCATCAGTACATGGGCAATGCCACAGCGGCTCTTACTGAGGGACAGAGTCTGGCTAGAGGATATTCAGACAAGAATCAGGCTTTTGTATTTAAAATACCTGTATACAACAATATGCCATCGTCAGCAGTGGGCTTCGATAAAGCTGGCGATACCAATAACTATCTGCAGTCGCTGGCGATAAGCGGTGTAACACTCACACCGGCCTTCAATGGAGCGACAACAAGCTATTCAGCAGTTGTTTCAAATGCTATAAGCTCAGTGACTGTTTCGGCAGATGCAGTTTCAGGAAACAGTGGTGTTTCAGGCACAGGAAGCTATTCGCTTGCTGTCGGAAATAATACAATTAAGGTATATTGTAAGTCGCAAAGCGGTGATACAAGAACATACACTATCAATATAAACAGGCAGGCGGCATCTGCAAATAATGCAGGTGGCAATAATAATCAGAACAATAATAACCAAAATAATACTGATGTAAACATAACATCAGGTAAATACAGTATAGGTACTTATATTACAGGCATTGAGCCCGGAACCGGTGCGTCTGATTTTGTGAAGAATATAGCAGTATCAGCATCAGGTACTGTAAAGCTTCTGACAAGCTCAGGCTCAGAAAACAGCGGGAAGGTCGCAACAGGCAATAAGGTGGCTGTTTATGACGCTTCAGGTAATCTGAAAAAGACATACGATATTGTTATATATGGAGATATCAATGGTGATGGTGCTGTAAATGCTCTTGATATGATTAAGCTCAACAGACATATTTTAGGAAAGGGAACACTCACAGGTGCTTATCTGGAGGCTGCTGATGCTAACAGAAAGCGTGATGGTGGAAATGCCCTTGATATGATAATCATGAACAGACACATACTGGGCAAATCAAAGATATCGCAGAATTAGAAATGTGAGGAAAAATATGAAGAAATTATTTGGATGTATATTATCACTTGTTATGGCGGTGATGCTTGTTTTCGCACCTGCCGAGCATGTATATGCGCAGGGACTTGGATTAAGTGTCAGCTCAAGCTCTGTAGCTGTTGGAAAAACAGTTAAGGTGACTGTTTCCATGCCGTCTGGATATTTTGGTACAGTAGTTATCTCAAGCTCTGACGAGGGAGTACTGAGTAACGGAGGGGATGGTGTGGCGAATATTGGTGACGCCGCAGGATATCCCACATCGCAGTCATTTTCATTTACGGCGAAGGCTGCGGGAAGCTGCACTATAAAGGCATATTGTACAGTTGTAGGAGATGCAGAGGGCAACGATGCCGGAGGTACAATTACCGGTGCCAGCACGAAGGTGACGGTAACAAGTGCTTCATCAAACAATGATTCAAACAGCAACAAGGATAACAAGGACAATTCCGGCAGCAATACCGGCAATGACAACAATGCGAATAAAGATAATGAAAACAAAGAGGAAAAGAAATCCTCAAACGCATCTCTTGGTTCGCTTGTTATCTCAGCAGGTACGCTTTCCCCTGAGTTTTCTGCTGCGACAAAGGATTACACAGCTACAGTAGATTACAGCTGTTCAAGCCTTGCGGTTACAGCAAATCCGGCTGATCCCAAGGCGAGTGTGACATCCGTCACAGGCAATGATTCACTTGAGGTTGGAGAGAATACGGTCAGCGTTGTTGTGACAGCAGAGGACGGCAGCACAAGCACATACAATATAGTTGTTACCAGAAGAGCCGAGGATGATCCGGAGAATGCAGATAAGCAGGATAACTGGAAGAAGTTCGATATAAATGGCACAGAGTGGACTATGGTAAATGACATTCCGGAGGATGTTGTTCCTGAAGGCTTTGAGCACTCAAAGACAGTGATTGACGGACTTGAATACAATACTCTTCATGGCACCTTTGGTGATATCACGCTTGTGTATTTACAGTCGGAAAGCGGCAATGGGCTTTTTGTATATGATGCAGCACAGAATGCAGCATATGAGTTTGTCCGTATCAATTCAGAGTCGCATTTTATAGTGGTTTTACTGCCTAAGGTGGATGATGTACCTGAGGGATATAATGAGATATCGCTCTCCATAGAGGGCAAGGGTGTGGCAACAGCCTACCAGACCAAAGTCGAAAAAACCGATGATCAGACAAAGGATTTTTACCTCGTATACGCTATGAATGACAATGGTGAGAGTGGCTGGTACACATATGATAGCGTAGATGGCACATATATGAGAACTGAGCTTGGTACACCTACAGTGGCACAGGAGGAAAACGATGCGGTAAAGAGTGAGCTTGTTCCGGGAATTGCCAATAAATATCTTGTTTTAGCTGCAATACTGGTTCTTATTATCATTATTCTGTTACTGTTGCTTATTGTATCAGCTGTGAAAAACAGAAAATATAAGGCAATGGACTATCATGATGACGATGATGATGTAGATGATGCAGCAGAAGATGTATCAAATGAAGCTTTGGAAGAAACAACTGATGAAACTGCGGACGAGATAGCAGATGAGCTGGAAGGAGAGGTTACAGAAGAGCCGTTAGATGAAGTGGCAGAAGAAGCTGCAGAAGAGTCGGTGGATGAAGTGGCAGGAGAAGCTGCAGAAGAGTCGGCAGGTGAAGCCGCAGAAGAAACAGCAGATGAAGCTGTAGAAGAGCCGGCAGATGAAGTCGCAGAAGAAACAGCGGAAGGTGCTGCAGATGAGCAAAAGATGGCTACGGATGAAAATATATCAAATGCATCCTATGTCGGAAGAACCGTAGAAATTACACCTGATTCTAAGAAAGCTGTTGAGAATGAAAACTCTGAGTTTGATTTAAAAGACGATTCAAGGCAGGAAAACGTTTCTGACACAGAAAACGATGCTGATGAGGATGCTTTAAAGAATCAGCTTCAAAGGGCACTTGATGGATTTGTCAATGAGGGAAATAAGCCGTCTGAGACTATAGACAGCAGTGCAAAGGATGACAATGAGGATGACAGCGAGGATGATGATTTGCAGTTCATCGACTTAAATTAGTGAATATGACTGGAGGATATGACTTGAAACCATATACAAGTAAGGCTAAAAAAGCAATAGATTTGGCTGCACGTATATCAAAGAAAATGAATTACAGCTATGTTGGAACAGAGCACATACTGGCTGGCCTTATAAAAGAGGGCACCGGTGTGGCAGCTGAGGGTCTAACAGCCTGCAATGTGGAATATGATAAGCTTATTTCGATGATTGAAGACCTGATTTCACCGGGGGATAACATCGAAGTGATGGACAGGGATGGCTATTCACCAAGGACACAGAGAGTATTGGAGCGTGCATCGGAGGAAGCCGATAGATTTGAGTGCAATGAGATAGGTACAGAACACTTGCTGATGGCTATAGTACTGCAGGGAGACTGTGCAGCTGCAAGACTTTTAAACACCATGGGTGTTAACAGTCAGAAGATGTTTATAGATATTCTTGGTGCGATGGGTGAGGATCCGTCTGCATACAGGGATCTGATGAAAAGCTACAGTACATCATACAATTCTGCGACTCCTGTATTAGATCAGTATTCCAGAGATTTGACAGATATGGCAGAGGCAGGGCTTCTTGACCCTGTTATAGGCAGAAAAAAGGAGATGGAGCGCGTTATCCAGATACTTTGCCGCCGTGGCAAAAACAATCCATGTCTGATTGGAGAGCCGGGAGTGGGCAAGACCGCTATAGTAGAAGGACTTGCGCAGGATATAGTCAGTGGCAATGTTCCGGATATTCTTTTGGGAAAGAGACTGGTTTCACTTGATATGTCCGGGCTTGTAGCCAAATCAAAGTATCGTGGTGAGTTTGAGGAGCGTATCAAGAAGGTGATAAGCGAGGTTTCAAATGCCAAAAATGTACTGCTTTTCATTGATGAGCTTCACACTATAATAGGTGCAGGAGGAGCAGAAGGCTCGTTAGATGCATCTAACATATTAAAGCCTGCGCTTGCCAGAGGCGAGGTACAGGTAATCGGCGCCACTACCATAGAAGAGTACCGCAAATACGTGGAAAAGGATGCTGCGCTTGAGCGCCGTTTCCAGCCGGTGATGGTTGAGGAGCCGGGTGTGGATGAGACAATAGAGATACTCACAGGATTAAAGGGACTCTATGAGAAGCATCATGGTGTCATCATAACAGATGAGGGTGTGAAAGCAGCAGTAAACCTTTCTGCACGATATATAAATGACAGATTTTTACCTGATAAGGCGATAGACCTGATGGATGAAGCGGCAGCCAGGATAAGGCTTAAGAATCTGACATCATCTGACGAGTTGCTTGCTCTGAAAAAAGAGATAACAGATAAGCAGAACCAGGTGGAAAATGCTTTATCGAATGGAGATCTCGCAGCTGCCGGCGCGCTTATGTCAGAAAAGGAAGTACTTGAAAATAAACAGCAGAAGCTTATGAGAAAGAACCGTCGCACAGGAGCCAAAAATCAGCCTGTAGTCGGCGAAAATGAGATAGCGGATGTAGTATCGGGATGGACCAAAATACCTGTAAATAAGCTTACAGAGTCAGAGGCAGGACGACTTGCAAAGCTTGAACAGATACTTCACAAGCGTGTAATAGGACAGGAGGAGGCTGTTTCTGCTGTCGCAAAGGCAGTCAGACGAGGCCGTGTTGGTTTAAAGGATCCTAAGAAGCCGATTGGCTCATTCCTGTTTTTGGGACCGACAGGAGTAGGTAAGACGGAGGTATCAAAGGCACTTGCTGAGGCTGTCTTTGGCAAAGAAGATGCCATGATACGTGTTGACATGTCAGAGTACATGGAAAAGCATAGTGTTTCAAAGATGATTGGTTCACCACCGGGATATGTGGGCCATGAGGAGGGCGGACAGCTCTCAGAGAAGGTCAGACGCAATCCTTTTTCTGTTATACTGTTTGATGAGATAGAAAAAGCACATCCTGATGTGTTCAATATACTTTTACAGGTGCTTGATGATGGTAGAATCACTGATTCACAGGGGCGCACGGTTGATTTCAAGAATACAATAATCATCATGACATCAAATGCAGGAGCTTCTTCTATTATAGAACCAAAGCGCCTTGGCTTTGGCGCTGATGAGGATGAAAAGCAGGATCACGAGCGTATGAAGAACAGTGTCATGGAGGAGGTCCGCCGTATATTTAAACCTGAGTTTTTGAACCGAATCGACGAGACTATTGTATTTAGAGCTCTCAACAAGGATGACATGAAGCATATAGTGACACTTCTTGTAAAGGAGCTTAAGAAACGCTGTAAAGAACAGCTTGATATAGAGCTCACAGTGCGTGACAGTGCAAAATCCTTTATCGTGGACAAAGCCTATGACAGAAAATATGGCGCAAGACCTCTTAAACGAAAACTTCAGGAGGAGATTGAAGACCGTATGTCAGAGGATATTATTACCGGCAAAATTAAGCGCGGCAATAAGGTAATAATTTCTACGAAAAACAAACAAATTTCATTGACTGTTGAGTAGAATTGGATTTATAATTAATATATCAATATAGCTACGGGAGGATAAAAATGGCTGTAATAAGTGAATTAATCCGTACTGAGGAAAACGGAAAGCTCAGCTTCGGAGATTATACATTGGCTGCAAAGGCAAAGCTTGACAATTTTGAGAAGGATGGAGATATCTACAAGGTAAAGACCTTTAAGGAGATTACAAAGCTCGAAAGAAACGGACTCTTTGTATACGAGTCTGTTCCGGGAACAGCGGTTATGGATTTCGAGGAGACTGCTGATACAGTGACATTTACTGTGGAGGGACCTGAGGATGCTCAGATTACTCTTGGCCTTGAAGAGGAGACAGAGTACGAAATTGATATAGCTGGAGCTGTTGCAGGTACTATGAAGACAAATCTCGGCGGCAAGCTCAGTTTAAGCGTAGAGCTTGAGGGTGTTGATTCAGTCGATATCAAAGTATCAAGAAAATAGAGCATATTTTTAGCCCGGTGAAAGCCGGGCTTTTTGTATTTTATAAAGGAGAACAATATGGCAAAAGGAAAGACCTCTGTATTTTTCTGCCAGGAATGTGGTTATGAATCGGCAAAATGGATGGGACAGTGCCCGGCCTGTAAGGAATGGAATACATTTGTAGAGGAAACCGTAGATAAAAAGTCGATAAGCTCGTCGGGAAAAGTAAAAAAAGAATCAAAGGCGGCACAGGTTCTGCCTCTTTCGGCAGTAAAAAGCGAGAAAGAGGAGCGTATAGTGACAGGTATAGCCGAGTTTGACAGAGTGCTTGGTGGAGGAATTGTGAGGGGGTCACTTGTGCTTGTGGGAGGAGATCCGGGTATAGGAAAATCCACACTTCTACTTCAGGTATGCAGGGAACTTTCACAAAAAAAGGTGCCATTACTTTATGTGTCAGGTGAGGAATCCCTGCATCAGATAAAGATGCGTGCCGACAGACTTGGCGATTTTACGGATTCACTGGAGCTTTTATGTGAGACAAGTCTTGATATAGCAAAGGACGTGATTCAACGAAAAAAACCGGAGGTTGTTGTAATAGATTCCATCCAGACTATGTACAATGAGGAGATAGCGTCGGCACCGGGCAGTGTCTCACAGGTCAGGGAGACAACCGGAGTGCTTATGCAGCTTGCAAAGACTCTGGGTATTTCTGTTTTTATAGTAGGACATGTGACAAAGGATGGTGCGGTTGCGGGGCCGAGGACGTTAGAGCATATGGTTGATACTGTGCTTTATTTTGAGGGTGACAGGTATGAGTCGTACAGGATACTTAGAGGCGTTAAGAACAGATTTGGTTCGACCAATGAGATAGGCGTATTTGAAATGAAGGCGGAGGGACTTGTTGAGGTGGAAAATCCGTCGGAGTATATGCTTAGCGGTAAGCCCGAGGGAGCATCAGGATCAATTGTCACATGTTCCATAGAGGGAAGCCGCCCGATACTTCTCGAGATACAGGCTCTTGTATGTCACAGCTTTTTTAATAATCCAAGGCGTACAGCAAATGGTACAGATTATAATAAAGTAAATCTACTCATGGCGGTCCTTGAAAAAAGAGCCAACCTGTCACTGTCAGACTGTGACGCTTATGTGAATATAGCAGGCGGTATAAGGATGAACGAACCGGCGATAGACCTTGGGATAGTGCTTGCAATCGCATCAAGCAAAAAGGATATTATAGTGCGTGAGGATACCATATGCTTTGGAGAGGTGGGCTTAAGCGGAGAGGTACGCGGAGTTACCATGTCCGAGCAGCGTGTGGCTGAGGCAAAGAAGCTTGGCTTTAAAAAGTGTATTGTTCCCAAAGTGTGTCTTGCAGGAGTGTCGCATATTAGTGGAATTGAGATTGTCGGTGTGGCAAATATCAAGGAAGCGATAGAGGCTGTCAGATAGTAATTGTGAGAATTGTATATAATAAACAGATAATTTAGAAAATTTGTGTTTTTTAAGATAGTTTTACTACTTTAATTAATTGCAGTAAATCCGTTGACATATGTGTGCTGGGATGATATTATATCAAAGCTGACTCGCGGGACACATTGAGTTGTAGAGCTTGTGAGTTACATTTTACAGACATGACTTTATAGATACTGCTTTGAAAATAAGTTGAAAAAGTTATGAAAAAAGTTCTTGACAAATGAAAAACA
>ULPJ01022178.1_pt1 | contig 16125 bp, 6 predicted proteins | sample 1953361 | NCBI WGS metagenome assembly ULPJ01 (sample SAMEA4835625, study PRJEB28245) | human gut metagenome | biome: gut microbiome; material: fecal sample | place: Denmark | collected 2008 | reverse complement strand
GCTATCGTGGGGGTACTGACCAGTACAATTCCGGCTTTCATAGTTACCATCGTTCAGTTGGTAGCCGCATTCGTATTCTTCTGCTTTCTCGATCCGTCCCTGCCTTGGGTAGTGGTAGGCATTCTACCTATTTTCCTATTGGGTAGCCGCTTCTATATGAAAAGAATGCGCCGCTACACCCGTGAAATCCGGCAGAGCGACAGCCGTATCCAATCCGTTATACAAGAAAGCCTGCAACACCGAACCGTCATCAAAACCCTGGAACAAAGCGACCGGCATATCGGAAAACTGGATGATCTGCAAGATGCACTCCGTAGTCAGATATTCGGTCGTACCCGCTTTTCGCTCTCTGCACGTATGCTGGTGGCATTTGCGTTTTCCGGCGGCTATCTTACAGCATTCCTTTGGGGGGCAATACGCCTTAGCACAGGGAGTATCACCTTCGGAACAATGACCGCCTTCCTGCAACTGGTAGGAAAAGTGCAACGACCTGCCCTCGATCTTTCACGCCTGCTGCCTTCCTTTATCAATGCCCTCACCGCCGTAGAGCGACTGATGGAACTGGAAGAACTTCCCTCCGAAGCAAGTGGAACCGCACAACTGTTCCCCCAAACCCCGGACTTACAATTGAAGGATGTCACATTCAGTTATTCAACAGGAGACCGATCTATATTAAAACACTTCTCCTGCAACTTCCCCGCCGGAAGCTGCACTGCCGTATTGGGTGAAACCGGTGCCGGAAAAACTACCCTGATCCGGTTGCTTCTTGCACTCGCCACTCCGCAAGAAGGAAGCATCACCCTTTCGCCTGCAAATACAGCGCAGCCCCCACTCTCAACTCTCAACTTTCAACTCTCAACTCTCGAAGTTTCCCCTCAAACCCGTTCCAACTTCGTCTATGTCCCCCAGGGAAACACTCTTTTCAGCGGTACCATTCACGACAACCTGCTAATGGGTAACCCTCATGCCACCGAAGCAGAAATGCTCCAGGCTCTCCGTACCGCCTGTGCTGACTTCGTTCTCTCTTTACCGGACGGAATAGATACCAACCTCAACGAACAAGGTGGCGACCTCAGCGAAGGACAAGCCCAGCGTATCGCCATCGCCCGCGCCCTCCTCCGTCCCGGACACATCCTGCTGCTAGACGAAGTTACTTCCGCCCTTGATCCCGAAACGGAACGGCAACTAATAAAAAACCTGCGCAGAGACTGCACAGGCAAAACATTCATCTTCATCACACACCATCCGGCAGTAGCCGAGGCTTGCGAAGCAACTATACAACTTTAAGCATCCATCTTGCATTCATCTCGCCTTCATCATTTATACCCCTCATGTAAAAGATGACATCTTTTGTAGCGAAAGGTGGCATCTTTTGCATCACCCCTCGTAATGAACCGGATCATATCAAAGCATCAAACAGGTGATAAGACTATATGCTTCAACCGTCCGGTCTCTATCTTCGGTCAGAAAGACGCATAGCTATGAAATTAAGAAAGGGAACCATCTCACGATGACTCCCTTTCATTCCTAATTTTAAATTTGCTTTCGCAAAGTTCTCCAGACTTAAAATAGCTTGGCAGGATATTCACCCGCATCCACTAAAGCCTGGATTTTATCTACAACACTTTGACGATCCTCAGGATAAGTCACGCCAAACCATTTGCTTGTAGTATCGAGGACCTCGCATGTAGCGACACCGTCCTGAATCAATTTATCTACCATCAACGGAATAAAGAATTCACTCTTCAGATTCTCCATATTCTTCGGATCGCTCAAGAAGCTCTTGAAGAAATCGCAGCTGTATGCGAAGTAATCGGGAGTAAAGCCCCAGAAATTCATACTTACCGGAGTAGTTTCGGGAGTAGCCGTCCATTCGCCATTATCGTCAATGTATTTCACTTCTCCGTCCATACGTTGAATCTTAGTGCGTTCTACAACAGAAGTCAGCAGATTGTTGGCATCCGTACCGCAAAGACCGCGAGATACAGTACCGCTATCGCTCAGTGTATTACCAATGCGGAAACCTACCATTGAATATACATTCTTTGAATCTTCGGGCAGTGCAGAAAGGAATTTACCCATTACCTGGAAAGAATCGCGACCATAGAAGTCGTCGCAGTTGATAACGGCAAACGGTTCCTGAATTACATCAGCACCCATCATTACGGCGTGGTTGGTTCCCCAGGGCTTCGTACGACCTTCGGGGCAAGTGAAGCCTTCGGGCAGATCGTCGATAGACTGGAACACCAATTCGCACGGGATATGACCTTCGTATTTGGAAATAATTTTATCACGGAAGTCTTTCTCAAAATCCTTACGGATTACGAAAACGAGCTTACCAAATCCGGCGTTAATGGCGTCATAAATTGAATAGTCCATAATAGTTTCGCCATTCGGACCCAGTCCGTCCAATTGCTTTAAGCCACCGTAACGGCTGCCCATTCCGGCTGCCAATAAGAATAAAGTTGGTTTCATACTTAGTTATTATTTAAAAAGGTTAGTGTATCCTTGTTTTGATTACGGGGCAAAATTACAAAAAATAAAGTCAAGAAAGGTAGACAATTGGTTCATATTTTAGCTCTATCGTACAAAACCCGCCATTAGAACGGATAACCGATAGCAAAATGCCATGCCATACCATCTTTAAACTTCGGAATATTATAATATCCCTTCTTACCTGTATCATACGGATCATGCAGTGCCACTCCCCAGTCAAAACGGAATACAAGGAAGTCCAGGTCGTAACGCAGACCGGCACCGGTACCCAAAGCAACCTGTTTCGGGAAATTCTTCAACGTCAGCTGTCCATCAGGACGGTCTTTATCCTTACGCATCAACCAGACATTACCTGCATCGAGGAAAATAGCTCCGTGCAGGTCGCCGAGAATACGGAAGCGGTATTCCACATTTGCTTCCATACGGATATCGCCCACGTGGTTGATATAGGAATACTTTTTCTCTTTATCGGGTGGATAGCCACCGGGCCCGATACTGCGGGCAGAATAGGCACGGATACTGTTGGCGCCACCAATATAGAACTGTTCGGTATAAGGCGCAGTCGTTGCATTTCCGTAGGACCAGATTACTCCTCCTGCAATACGGGAAGCAATCATCTGGTTCTTGTCTATCCTGTAGTGATAGCGGAATTCCGAATTCAGCTTCAGGAATTGTGCGAAAGGTACTCCCAGCAATTTCTTGTCTTCCTTGCTGAAAGACTGTCCGAATGCCTTATAAATCAAAGAGGTCAGATTACCGGCAGATCCGAATGTAGTCTGCCACCAGATAGGATTACGTACATTGCGAAGAGAAGCGTTATCATAGGTATAGGTATATTCCATCTTGGGAATAAACTGATTACGGAGACTGATGTAAAGAGCCGGGTTCTGAGCCTGTATTTCCTCAAAAGCCGCAGTCGGATTGCGCAACACATTAAATGTCAGTTGGAAGGGCGTGATACTATGTTTCCGGGTAGGCACAGGCTGAAAGTCATACGTGACGTTTCCACCGAAAGCAAGCAGTTTGTAGTACTTGGCACGGTTCATCTGGTCTATGTAGACACGGAAGGTGGTGGAAGCCGGGAAGTCATATTCCTTGGTACCCATCCGGGGGAAGACGATACGTGGGAAGGTAAGTGCAGAAGATAGGCCCAACTCGTAGCTATTCATCAGCGAGCTGCTGTTCTTACCCGTCTGCCATTCATAAGAACCGTTCACTTTCACATTCCAGGTTTCACCACCACCGAAGACGTTGTTCTTCGTTACGGTGAAGGCGGCACCGGGACCGGTCTGGTTATTGCTCTTCATGGTGACATTAAAGTCCAATTCGGCATCATACGGTTTATCCAACATGGCACGGATATTCACATCCAGCGTATCGGAAACGAGTGCCGTATCGCGGGGTGTGTACTGCATCTCCAGATAACGGAAGATACCCACACTTGCCAGACGCTCCTGGATACGGGTTTGCCGGTATTGGCTATATAGCTTTTCCGGACGACGGCGCATACCTCCCTTGTCCAGTTCCTGGCGTTTCCGTTGGTAACCTTGGTAGTTCAGCCAACGGTGGAGCATATTGGGACGTATCTTCAGTTTATCGTAATAGTGTATCCAGAAAGTCTTGTAGTAAAGACTGTCATTGGGCATTTGTCCTTGCGGACCGTGGAGGTAGAAATTAGTTTTACCTACAAAGAAAGGGCGTTCGGCGTCCTTCGGCATACCGGGAACAGGGATCATGCGCAGACTGACGTGCCCACCGGGAACGAGAGTTGTATCGGCCTGGTAAGTCAGGTAGTCAGGGCGAAAATAATAATACCCCATATTACGCAGCAAACCGCTGATGCGGGTACGCTCACCATCAAGATCAGTAACATTGAACTGTTCACCCGGACTGATCAGGGAGCGCCGGCGGCCAAGGTTGATAATCTGCATCGTCGTACTATTGAATCCCCGATAATATACGGTATCAATGAAGTACGGGTTACGCATATCGACCGTGTATTGCAATTTAGCTTTCAGACTGTCCTTAGGATTAACGAAAGTTTGATAACTTACCGTGCCATTGAAGTACCCATAATCGTGCAGGATATTCGTCGCTACTTTCTGCCGGATGTCCGGATTAACGGAAGATATGAGTACGGGAGTGGCGGCAAAGCGATTGAATATCCACTTACCAAAACCTTTTTTGTACTTCGCAAAACCATTATACACCCACAGTCCGAATGGAAAAGGGATGCGGTATTCGGAGCTACCGAGCAGGGAGTTATTGGGAGCTTTGGCAAGGGCGGCTTCTACTTCTTCCATAGCAGTCTCGCCTACCTTGGTATCAGAGCGGTTCTCTACAATCATCGGCTTCTGACCGGTGTAGAGCACTTCGCCTTCAGGCAGGTGCTTAGTAGTGGAGCAGGCTGCCAGAAGCAGGGTTGCAAGGAGGATGTATACGAGTTTCTTCATTTTGATTCTTTAAATTGCGCTATTGTTATTTCTTTTACACTATTCGCTCACAGGTTCTACTTTCTTCTTTCTCTTGAATATGAACAGCTCACTCAGGCGGTCCATCTTACGGCGAAGCACAAGGCCGACACCTGTCTCGGTTATCTCACCATCGAGCACACTTTCATAGTTTTTGTTGTGGAACACGCGGACATAGCGTGTACCGCTATTGTCCAAACGATATTCCAAAGAAATATTATCGATGAATGATTCTACGTCATTCGTTGCATTAGCGCCACTGGATACTTTTCCACCGATTACAATCTGTATACGATCATTGAAGAAACGCTGAGAGTAGCGGAAACTATAGTCCGTCTGTTTATCACCCGTTTCAGCAGCGGTACGGTCTTCAATGCCGACACTGAGAGAAGCGTTCTTCAGATTTCCGGTCAGCGCATTAATCTGACTTTGCAGCACGCTGTTCAGTGCGGAACCCATAGTTAAGCCACCACCTTTTCCGCTGTTATAAAGATACATACCTGTGGCAAGCATGGTAATGGCTTGCTTGCTTCGTTCATCGGCACTCATTCCTGCCAGTTCGCCCTGTACGGTAGCATCATCGGGAGCACTCAGATTAAAACTCAAATCAGGGTTCTCCAAACGGTTCTTGATGCTGATGGAAACGTCGAAGTTCACCATGCGCGAACCGCCGTCATCGCCATCGGATACAGAAGCGCGGACACGTTCCGTAGCAGTCAGGTTGAGTGAAGGGTTCATCGGATTACCCGTCCAGTCCACATAACTTCCATTGACAAACTGGAACTCTTTCAACGGGATAACGGGCAGGGCATATTTCATCATACCACCTATCAACGTATAGCGACCGGACAATGTGAGATCTCCTTGCGGAGTATATTGCAGATTCAGGTCCCCTCCACCTTCCAGTTCCACACGACTACTGCGGTCGGGGCTAAGATCAGCACGCAAACGTACGGCATCATCGATGTGCACAGACATCAACATGTCCATACCGCCGAGCGACATGGTGGGGACCTCAGTTGCCTGCACCGAAGTAGTATCCGTAAAGGAAGTGAACGTGACAAGTTCACCCAAACGGTCTTCTACAGTCAGAGGAGAGTCAGTCAACACATAGGTCACATCTGTGTTACCCAGCAGATTCATGTTTCCACGCATGGTCAGTCCATCCAGCGGACCACGTACAGTGGCATTTAAATCTACAAAGATTTTGCCGTAAATCATACTTTCCTTGGTACGGGGAGCATCAAGCAAAGTGTAGTTCTGTGCACGCAGGTTCAACTTCGCCGTCGGATTTTCCATATTGCGGAAGTCTATGTTCCCGTCTATCGTAAAGGGATTCCGGCTGGTGGTGTATATGGCAAACTTATTAAAGATAAGTTGATTATTCTCTATCTTCAACGGACGATTGTCAAACCAGTAACGTGCACCTGCCTGACGGGCATAGACGGACACGCTGTCCAATGAGAGGTCACCGCTCAGTTTAGGCTTCTCCATGGCACCGCTGATATAGAGTCCGCCGTCGATGTCACCGGTAAAGGCAACTACCTGGTCGGGCATGAAAGCATTGGCAAGCGAGAGTGGGAAATGCTCAAAAGTAGTGTTGACTTCAACCGAATCGCGCCCATTCTTCTGGGTCAAGACGGCATCAGCGGTCATTACCTCCTGATCTCCCGACCGGAAATAGGCATTCAGATAGTGTGTACCTTTATCACCCGGAAGCCAAGTGGCACCCAATCCGATGTTACCTACCGGCTGGCGTTCGTAAGTCAGCTTTTCCACACCGGCCTCAGCGGAAACTTGCAGTGAGGTTGCGGTCTGTATATAGTTGGCTTCTGCCGAGAAAAGTCCCGTGATGCGGGGCATATATGGCAGAATACCGCTCAGTTTATCCAGGCGGAAACGTATGAGTTCCAAATTGATATTCTGCAAGGAAACGGTGTCGGAACGGTCGGACTGCATGCGGAAGCAAAGTCCATCGTCGCTATCCATATCCACATTGGCATAAACGCGCATATTCTTATGCAAGTAAATCCAGTCGCTGTTATCTACAAAGCGGAACTTCTGGAAAGCAATAATAGGCTCGGCAGGTGTCAAACGGAAGGCAATACCATTACCCCTACCCCGGCCCTCTATCAAAGGACGGGCATTGATACCCAGATCGAGTCCGGTATCTCCTTTCGCATCCACATAATTCAAGGTCAGTTCGGCATCTTCATTACGGATTTCACCCGTCAGTGTACTGCGGAAGACAAACTGCGGGTTCTTTGGACCATTAATGACACCACCCTGCAACTTCATGCGTGCAGTATCTTGGCTGATAGCGAAGAAAATAGTATCCAGTTGCAGGGAGTCCATACGCAAACCATGTATAGCAGTACGCCCATTGATACCTCGTCGGGGGGTAGTGCCGAAACGCAACACAAAATCATCAAAAGAAATATCCTTAGTTGCCAGGAAATAACTGACAGGGTTCTGTTTACCGGCTTTCAGTTGCATACCAGCTGAAGGCAGTGCTTTCCGTAATTCTGCATGATCGAGTTGCTTCAATTCTATCTGCTTGGTAAGAAGCGTAGAAAAGGCAGTACCTTGTTCCAGCAATTTCTTCAGTGTGCTGCGGGCACGGAACTGAAAGTCGAGATCGCCTGCATCCATGCTCATCTTGATAGAGTCATGGCGTGCTTCGGCACCGAGAGTGAAAGCGAAAGGATGCTTCAACGGCTTGGGAGAAATTCCTAACTCATGTAAACCGACATTCTCCACATTCATAGCCACCTTGCCATCCAGGTATTTACGATCAAGGCGCATATCGGCATCCGCCTGCATTTTCAGCAGGGCATTGTCGCTCGTCATGTGTACAGTGGCTAGAGCGGATTTCAATCCGGCTGTCAGGTCAATACCGGAAATATTCCAGTGTCCGTATTGTAATTCGCCGAGAGAAGCTTGTACAGCAGCCACGGTACGGTGGTTGGCGGGATCGAATCCTTTTCCTTTAGCGGCAACCTTAGCCGAAAGGGTATAGATAGAATCTTTAGGTAAGAAGTGGTGTACTTGCAAGGCGTCCACATGAAGGTCTGCCTGATAAGCTTCAGTGGCAGTGTTATAGTGCGCCAACAAGTTCAATAGCCCTTCACGTTCTTTCAACTTAAGCGTAGCGTCATACTTAGGTCCATCCATGCCAAGACGTGCTGCCAAATGCATACTGTCCGGCACTACTATGGAGCCATCCGGGGTGACGCCTGTCAGTCCGGTAAGGAAATTCAGATTTTGTGTCCGGATATCGAAGTCAATGCTTCCGTTGCGCGTCAGACTGTCGGTAAGATTCCAAATTTCACCACCACCATTCAAGGTAAAAGCACCCGGCAGATCGATGTTGAAGCGGGAAATCTGCATCTGCTTAAAGTTACCTTCCGTACCGGCACGGATAGTAAGGGGACGGAAAGGATATGCATCCTTGAATGTATCAGGTAAATCACCTGCAAAGAGCATCACATCCTGCTTGCCGATGCGGGCATTGAAACGAGCGGAGAGTCGTCCGGAGGTGGGAATTTCCACCAGTTCCCAATAAGTCTGGGCAGTGAAATCCATTTCACTGTGTGGGGTAAGTAATTTTAAGGAAGGCACCTGAATGACTGTGGAATCAGCATATACCCTTCCCGTCAGTGAAGTGACGCTCAAACCGGAACGCTCATTCATGGAGAATTCCCGGATAACGGCATTGATATTCCGTCCATGATAAAGCACGGAGTCCACCCCAATACAAATATCCCGCAAGGCGATGTGCGAAGCATCAAATCCGGGAGCAGGTTTCACACCGGTGCTATCAGTAGCCGCAAGACTACCGGTATCTATCAGGCTATTAATGGCACTGAGCAATTGGCTGCCCGTGTCATAGTTCACCGTAGTACTGCTCAATTCAAATTTCTTCAGACCGTACATCTGTCCGCCCAAGTCAGCAACCGCATCATCTACCTCTGCATCACCCAGACGGGCAGCAAGACGCATGGAATCCAACGGCATTTGCAAATCAACGGAAACGTTTTTCAGTGCCAACTTGTGCAAGGCTACTTTCCAATTAAGGGCGGTAGTCGCAGTGTCCGGTTCGGCAGTGGTAGTATCATTCATCACAACGAGCATATGAGTATCACTCAATTCCACACGATTGATGACGGCATCCTCTTTCTTCAGGTCTATGCCATGGCTTTCAAGGAAGAAACGTCCCAATACGCCACGTATGCGGATCCCCTCTATCAGATCGGCAGAGTTCAGGAAAACTCCGTTCACGGTTACCTCATCCACTTCTACTTGTCCACGTATCAACGGCCATGCCTGCACGCGCACGTTCAGGCTTTCCAGGGTTAGCAAAGTATCAGGAGTTTGTTTCACGGCAAGAGAGTCACCGGGAGCTGAGGATATTTGTTTATCTGCCTGTATAGGCTGAATGACCTGCACACCACGTACCAAAAGGTTCAGCGGAAAGCGGAGGTCAATGCGTTCAACAGATATATCCATACCCGTTGCCTCGGATGCGATGGCAGTAGCTTGCTTCCGTATCAGGTTCTGTACGGGAGGGATATAAAGCAATACCATCAATATTGCAAATAATATGATAGGGGTAAGTAGTATCCACACTACCCATTTTAACCATTTTCTTCTCATTAGGACGTCAATCGATAGTCAGTGTTTAAATCGTTACAAAGTAAACAAATTCCAACGACATTTGGTTGATGCAGAAGACAAAAAGGCTATTTATTCCACTATCCGGCACTTTATACCGCGAGGGTCGTTGCTAATGTTCAACGCCCGTCTGAAAATTACTTCACTTTCTCACGTACCCACTAACGACAGTCAGACGGTGTCATATCGTACATATGAGTGAAGGTTTTCAGGCATGATCAAGGGCATGTTCAAGATCATGAAAGAGACACTACTCACAAAATTTCCCTTTGCACATATTTTTCAATATTTATCCTTGCTGTTTATCAATAAATCCCCTACCTTTGCTTCCATCAAATAGATATGACAAGTATGTTCCGGCAATCAACAAACAGGCTCACGGTGTGGCTATTCGCCCTCTGCCTCCTCTTTCCTTTCAGCAAATTGTCTTCTGCATGGCGTAATACAGCCACGCAGGATAAGGCTTTTTCAATTTCAGCTGTATCAAAAGCATCTTCTGACAGCATAATGCCTGAACGCCTTACGTTTCCCGATTCCGTGGCACTTGCAGCACCCGAAGCTGCCGGAAGGAGCGTTTCTTCTCTTGTAGCTTACTTGAAACAGCATCTCAGCACAGACGACCAACTGGCACGCGCCATCTACACCTGGGTTTCAAGAAATATTAAATACAATGTGTACATAACCTATACTTCTCGCAACGAGGAAGCGGATGAGACGAAAGAAATACAAAAAATATTATCCGAACGCAAAGGTATTTGCCAGGATTATGCGTTACTTTTTAAAGCACTGGTGAAGGAAGCGGGAATGGATGCTTATGTTATTGATGGCTATAACCGCAGAGACGGTGCCTTACTGCCCGACCCACATGAATGGTGCGCAGCCAAAGTAAGTGGGAAATGGTATATGTTTGACCCTACATGGGGCGCCGGATTTGTGGAAAACTACCAGTTCATTCCTTCCCCGAATCATCGTTTCTGCAAGCTGTTACCGGATACATTACTGAAAACACACATGCCTTTCGATCCGATGTTCCAGTTCCGCGAACGTCCACTGAGCTATGAAGAGTTTGATACAGGAGTTGTAGATGAACAACGCTCAGTACCGGTGTTCTATTGGGCGGATACATTGGCGCTATATGCACGGCAGGATACACTGGAAAGGCTGGTAAGTGTCAGACAGCGTATGTTATCGAACGGACGAAGTAATGATTTGGTTTATTATATGCTGGAACTTACGAGTAACAACATCCGCATCGCCGGCTACCAGAAGATTCTGAATGCTTATAATATGGCAATGGATTTACAGGGAAAAGCTACGGACGCCATCAATGAATTCGTCCGTTACCGGAATAAGGCATTTGAGCCCCTGAAACCGGATGCAGAAATTCAGGCGATGGTAGATGTCCCTGAGGAATTGATAAACCGGGCAGATAGTGCGATCAATAGCATCCGCACCGCACCGGAAAGATATAGGGAACCTATCCTGAAATTACGGGATCAGATAATGGAAGTGGCAACAACCGTATATAAACATAAACTTTTTCTGAGGCAGTACTTTAAGCTACCGGCCAAGCAGAGGAAAGGGATGTTTAAGCAGACGAAATAAAAAGGAAGGCTTGTTCAAGTATATCTTCTATCAGGTTTAGAGCAGCAAGCGATTTCTCTTTTATTTTTTCATCAAAAGGTACTCCACGTGAGGCTTCAAGCTCTTTCAATAAAGTAACAAGATCATTGGCTCCCAACAGAGTAAACAAAGGAAGCATCTTATGGCCCATAGCGGCAATGCCATCTGTGTCTTCTGTTTCCAATGCCTGTCGCAAGCGGTCAACATTCAGGCGTGTTTCTGTGACGAAACTTTCCAGTATGGATTTTGCCGCATCCGGATCATCACCGGAAAAAGCGGTAAGGGCGGAAAAATTCAAGGTAGAAGAAGGGGCGGCATCAACAGTAGCAATATCTGCTTGCAGCACACCAATCTCTGCAAGCAATTCATTCACCGTAAACGGCTTATGCAGACTTCCGGCAAAACCATGTTGCAGAAACTCCTCACGCTTCATATCACTACGGGCGGTAACGGCAATCACCGGAATTGTCTTGGCTTGCGGGATATTCGAAGCACGCAGCAGCCTCAGCAAATCGAAACCATTCATGGCAGGCATTTGCACATCGGTCAGCAGCACATCGAAAGTATCAGTACGGAGGGCTTCCAAAAGTTCATCCAGTTGCAGGCAGGTTACGGAAGTAATACCACTCTGTGCAAGCATGGCGGCAGTGAGAGTAAGCTGAATGCGATCATCATCAATCAAGAGAATATGTAATGCGGGTATCTGAGTTTGTGAGTCCTCACTTGGTTGTTCATTCAAGGCGGAAGTGTCATTATCCAATGCCACCGGATACAGAGGTACCCGTAACGTGAATGTACTCCCCTTTCCGAGTACGCTATCCACCTCAATACGTCCCTCCAGCAGTTGCACCAGCATACGAACAATGGACAGTCCCAGTCCGAATCCCTCCTCTCCCTGTGCTCCGGGCAGACGGGTGAATTCCTGGAAAATACGCTCACGGTCACCAGGATCCATCCCCTTTCCCGTATCGATAACAGAGAGTTTCAAATGGTTACCGGGAAAAACGGAATCGCCTTTCGGCACAAAAGAGGCGGTCAGGGTAATGCCGCCCTCTGAAGTAAACTTCACTGCATTAGAGAGCAGGTTATTGACAATCTGGCGTAAGCGCAATGGATCACTGATAAAAGCTCCTTTCAGTTCCGGATCTATCTCACACTTCAAAGACAATCCTTTGGCAGAAGTCAGTGGTTCGAAACTGACATAGATTTCTTCCAGCAAGCGTGCGGGATGGAAAGTAACACGATTTATCTCAGCTTTATTCAAGTCGAGGCGATGGAAGTCGAGCAAGTCGGTAACGAGCTTCAGCAGGTGTTCCGAAGAAGTTTTCATGTTGTCGAGATAGAAGCGTTGCCTTCCGTCAACGGTGAGCCGGGAGAGCAGGTCAGCATATCCCATAATGGAACCCAAGGGAGCCTTGAAATCGTGGGTAATGGCAAGCATCAACTTTTCGCGGGAGGCAAGCAACTCTTCGGCAAAACGATTGGCTTCTTCCAATTGACGCCGATAACGGTTACTACGGGGGACATCCCGCCAGATCATGACAAGAAAGATAACGGACAGCACAACAGCCCCGGCAGCAATACCCGAAATAATCGTTGCAGAACGATGCCGAACAGCTTTCTGATACTCAGCCTCTTCGCGGGCACGCATCAGGGTTTCCTGTTCATATCCTTTCAAAAGACTGTCGATACGAGCACTCAGTGCATGATCAAGACGTTGCAAAGTTCGCTTACGACGCTGCATCACACTATTGGTAGCCCTCTTCTGTTGGGCAACAGTGCGCAGCTTCGCGTGCAGGGAATCAACCGGATTATAAGCATCGAGTACAGTATCCGTAGCAACTTCAAGGGTTGTTTGCACCTGAACAGCTGAATCTTTGCGTGGTGGGACGAAGACTTCTCCCAAACGGCGGAAGAAACTTTTCTTCTTGGGTTGTGTCACAACCGTATCGCGACGGGCAATAACCCGGCGTTGTACACGTTGTTGGGTGATAATAGTATCCTGTTCGGCAATAATCTGTTCCACTTCACGGGCTGAAATCATGCTGTCATTGGCTTCGCTCAGTGTACGCAGCAGGCGGACGGTATTAGCATCCTTCTCTCTCAAAAGCCCTATCAGACTGTCCGTACGCAGAATATCACTATTATCCGAACTCATAAGATTCTCCATTTCCCGGTGCACGAAGAACAGGGAATAAAGCAAGACTGCCAGCAGGACAGCATAACCGGCAGCTATCTTCTTCTTGGAGACATTATTCATTTATCTTTCGTTTTATAGCGGAAACGCAACCAGAGCATAATACCCGCACTAGTCAGTCCGAACGGGAAGGCCATCCATACACCGACCGTACCCCAGCCCAGCACGAAACCGCATAAGTATCCTACAGGCAAAGATATAACAAAATAAGAAATAAATGCAATGAACATCATCGGTTTTACGTCTGCAATACCACGCAGGGCATTGGCAAAGCTGATTTGCAGTCCGTCACCAAACTGATAAACCAGGAATGGAAGGAACAAAGAAGATACCATGGCAGAAACCTCCACGCTATCCGTAAACCAGCCCCCGACCTGATTGCGCAACAGAAACACGATACTCAGAAGCACCACCGCCATTGCCAAGATGAGATGATAGCCGGCATATGCCGAACGGCGGACATTCACCATATCGTTCTGCCCCTTGAAGTTACTGACGCGAACGGCAATCGCCGCCCCCATCCCATAAAACATCATAAAGGTGAACTGAGAAATAGTGAGCATAATCTGATGTGAAGCCAAAGCAATAGTTCCCAGCCAACCGACCATAATCGTGCTGAGACTGAATGAAGCCGTCTCCATGCCCATCTGCAAACCAACAGGCCACCCAAGTCCATTCAATTTCCTGAACATCTGTTTCGACCATCCCAAGCGGAAGAACCCTACTTTATATCTCAGGAACCTCCGACTACGAAAAACAATCAATGCAAAAGCAATAACCATGACGATGCGTGAGAACAGGGTACTGATACCCGCACCGAGCAATCCCCATTCCGGGAAACCGAACTTTCCGTAAATCAGCACATAATTGCCGACAATATTCAGCGCATTTCCACCAAGAAGCACCCACATAGCAGTCTGCGTTTGAGTAATGCCATCCGTAAATTGCTTAAAGCCATTGAACAGCATGACAAATACCAGGGATGCAAGTAGAACCAGAAAATAAGGTTTTATCAAGGGAATCAGTTCCTCGGGTTGTCCCATGTATTCCACACAGAAATAGACGACAGTCATAATAAGCGTCAGCAACAATGCTACCAACACATTGGCAAGCAAACTTGAGCGCAAAGCTTGTCCAGCCTCCATGAAACGACGGTTACCGTAGAACTCACCCACCACAGGCGTCAGTCCATAAGAGAAACCGGTACTGAAAATAATGCAAAGTGTAAAAAGATTGTTGGTGAAAGAAGCGGCAGCCAACTCGGCCGTGCTATGATGTCCCACCATCAAGGTATCGGCAAATCCAAGAACAATGACCCCCATTTGACCGATAACGATGGGAAGTCCTAAGTAAAAGAGGGCTTTATAATGCCCCTTGTATGTAGCAATTAATCTATTCATTTATCTTTCTCATAATATAATACCACCGAGTTTTCCTCACGAAAAGTCTCTTGTGCAACTGTCTTCAGACGTTCTGCCGTCACTGCGCGATACCGTTCTACCTCACGGTCTATATCCTCCGCTTGCCCGGTCAGTTCGAACCATGCCAGATTTGTAGCTACATTCAGGTAATTGATATTCCCGAATATCTGGGTGGATTCAAACTTATTCTTTACTTTCTCCAATTCCTGTTCTTCTATCGCCACTTGCTGCAACTCCTGCAACTCTTTACGTACAGCGGCCTCAGCCTGTTCCAGTGAGACTCCGGCTGACGGTTTTCCACTGATATGCAGCAATCCCGCATCACGCGTTCCCGAAATATAAGCATCTATACCGGAGAACAATTTCTGTTCCTGCACCAACCGACGGTTCAAGCGACTGGAGCGTCCGTTACTAAGGATATCTGAAAGAATATCAAAAGCATAGTAATCAGGATGCTCGCGACTACACATATGAAAAGCCATAAACAGCGCATCCAAGGGAACAGGACGTTTCACTACCTGTCTGCGTTCCTGCGTCTGTACGGGTTCCTGCGGCAATTGTCGCACAGGCACATTCCTGCGGGGAATCGGGCCGAACCATTTTTCTGTCAATCGAACAGCTTCTTCCCATGATATATTTCCGGTAACGGCAAGCACGGCATTATTAGGTGCATAAAAGCGGTAAAAGAATGATTTCACTTCCTCCAGTGTAGCTTGTTCGATGTGCGATAAATCCTTCCCGATGGTAGGCCAGCGGTATGGATGCACCTCATAAGCCAACGGACGGATAAGATGTCCCACATCTCCGTAAGGCTGGTTCAGACAACGCTGTTTGAACTCCTCCATGACCACACCGCGCTGCACTTCAAGGCTTTGTTCACTGAATGCCAGTTCCAACATACGGTCGGACTCCAGCCAGAAGCCAATCTCTACATTCGACTTGGGGACGGTGAGGTAATAGTTCGTAATGTCATTGTTCGTCCAAGCATTGTTTTCGCCACCTGCCGACTGCAAAGGAGCATCATAGTCGGGTATATTCACAGAACCGCCAAACATCAGATGTTCAAACAGATGGGCAAAGCCGGTATGTTCGGGATCTTCGTCCCGGGCACCTACATCATAGACGATGTTCAGTGCTACCATCTGAGTACTGAGATCCTGATAATGCACCAGTCGCAGACCATTAGGGAGAATATGTTTATTGATTTTCATAAAATAGAGATTGTAACTTATCGGAGAAAGGA
>ULPJ01025554.1_pt1 | contig 16980 bp, 9 predicted proteins | sample 1953361 | NCBI WGS metagenome assembly ULPJ01 (sample SAMEA4835625, study PRJEB28245) | human gut metagenome | biome: gut microbiome; material: fecal sample | place: Denmark | collected 2008 | reverse complement strand
CGGGCTTACTGCCAATATCATGATTTCCCCACACGACAGAATAAGGTATTCCCGCTTGGCTGATACGATGAAAAGCTTTCTGCATATACGCCCATTCCACCGGAGAATTATCTTGTGTCAAATCTCCCACTTGGAACACGGCATCTATTTTCTTACGGTTGGCAACCAACCAGTCCACTTGCGAATCGAAGACCTCCGGACATTGCTCCAGATAAGTCTGCGTATCCGGCAATACCACAAAAGTACTTACCCGACCGGAAGTGGTGCAAGAAGTTAAAAAAGCGCCCCCTAAAAAGAGCGCTCCGATAACAGACAATATTCTCATCATTTTTTCTTCTGATTAAACAGCCACTCCATAAAATCAGGATAGTTGAAAGCCGGATTCCAACTACCATGATTACAACCAGGAAATTCAATATATTCCACATCGGCACCAATAGCTTTCAAGGCCCGATATGCTGCACGCGATCCTTCAGGAGTTACTACATTATCCGCATCTCCATGAAAAATACGGAACTTGACCGATTTGCCAGCCTTCAACCGTGCCGGATTCACTGTTCCACAAATAGGTATTGCTGCCGCAAAAATCTCCGGATAGCGGACAGCCATGTCAAATGTACCCATTCCTCCCATAGAAAGTCCCATAACATAGATACGGTCTTTGTCTATCTGCGGCATGGCCAGATAGAAATCCAACAACTCTTTCAACGTACGGAAAATAGGAGAAACAGGCACTTCCAACGGCATATCTGCCGGAGCAAAAGATGAAGGGCGCTCCGTATATGCCCAATATCCGGTTTCAGGACACTGCGGAGCCAAAATAAACGCCGGATACTTTTCGCGGTTTACAGGATTAAGCCACATCTGCCCACCATGAACCAATTGTTTCTCATTATCATTGCCACGCTCTCCGGCACCATGCAGGAAAAGCACCAAAGGATACTTTTCATCAGGTTTCATCACCTCTGGACGCAACAAACGATACAACAATGTATCTCCACGGGAAGAGATATAAGTTTCCTTTTGAAAGGTTTCTTGTGCAAACGAAAACAAGAAAAAGAATAATCCACAAAGGATGCCGATTATACGTTTCATCTTATTATTTATTTTACATGTTTAACTTCCGAACGTAAAGATACACCATTTTCATTGAAAGCCTCCACACAAAAATAATAATCCTGATCAGCAGTAAGGGTTTTCATCAATAAATCAGTCTTATCATAGACCATCCAAGAGCTGTAAAGTTTGTCCGGTGCAATGCCCCAAAGTATGTTGTAACCTTGTGCACCTTTCACAGCCTCCCAACGGATGGAGATGTCACGACGGTCTGCTTGGCGGTCAAGTACCAACTTTTTGGGTTGTTGCGGTGCCTTCCCCGTACCCAATCCAAAGACGCGAAGTTCAGATATAGCCAGATTCGGTGTCGGTATATCTATATTTTTATAACGGATATAACGGGCAGACTTGGGTAATGCCAGTTCAACATAATCATTCGGAGTATCCCTATAACTTTCCTTACGGTCCACCAATATATCCCAATTCTCACCATCAAGAGAACCTTCGATGAGATAACGGTGATGGAGTCCTTCGTAGCGACCGTACATATTACTTTGATAATCGTGATAGTTTATCTGAACAGCATACACATCAGCAGGTTTCTCTAAATCAATCATCACCCACTGCCGTTCGTCATTAGCCTCGGCAAGCCAAAAAGTTTTAGTCAGTTCATCCGTTAGGGCATCTGCCTTAAATTCGTCTTTTGTAGTAAAAGCCGTCACCGGCTTGCCATACGAGAGCAACATCCAGCCACGGAACTGTCCAGCCTTGCCCGGTACGGCAGGTGCATAACGGGGATAGTCTCCGAAACGGGTATCTACATACATAATGCCATCTTTATCAAACCCTGCCGGAAACATACAAAGGCGACGTTCCCAATTCACATTGATAGAGAGTGACATCGAAGCAAAATGCCAATACTGCCCCCCAGGACCAAGCACGGTACTTCCATGTCCGGCACCGTTCATATAACCACCCGGCTTGTAGGACACCGGATTATGCTTTTGGTAAGTATAAGGCCCCATCGGATAATCGGCCACATAAACACCATCGGCATAGACATTGAATTCCGTTCCCGGAGCACCGTATTGCATATAGTATTTCCCATTATGCTTCGTCAGCCAAGGCCCCTCAATATATCCGCCCAATACAGTATCCGTATGGTTTTCACCGAAACGTTCCCAGCCATGTTTAGGCATATCCAAATTGAAGAGTTCTTTCGTTTCTCCCTTCTTGATGAAACGCCGGTTCTTGTCCAGTTCCATTCCCCTGATAGGATACACATTGGAAGAACCCCAGAACATATACGCTTTACCGTCATCGTCAATAAACAAATCGGGATCTTGCAGATTATGCAAAATTGCCGGAACAGCTTCCCAGTTTCCTGAAGCCGGATTATCCGTATAAAGGATACTCATGGAACCGGAAGGATCACCGGTCACATAAAGTACCGAATCTTTGTAATTATGTGCCGCCGGAGCATTACACCCTTGCGGATACCAGTTCCTGCCCGGACGTACAAACTCCCAGTTCAGCAAATCCCTGGAACGCCAATAACCGTGTGAACGGGTAACAAACATATAATATTCACCCCGAAACTCCACCACGGCAGGATCGGCACCAGAACGGTAGGAGATATTCTTATCCGAATTATAAATCATGTACGTGTAATCGATATTTAAAGGATTACAATAAGTATCCATACGCATGTCCTGTGCAGAAAGGAAATTCGCCAAACACAACAGCAGCACCAGACCACTTAATCTTTTCATCATATTATCCACATTTATATTTCTAAATATTCATTTATACATCACGAAATATGCACCATTATTTACACAGAGATTCAGGAACATCATATTCTTCCTGCAGGCGGGCAAGTTCCGCTTTCAATTCTGCAGCAACCTTCTCCATCCCTTTTTCACCATACAAATTATGCATTTCTGCCGGGTCCTCCTTCAAATCATAAAGTTCCCACTTGTCATCCACATAAAAATGCATCAATTTATAGCGCTCCATCTTGACACCGTAATGTGCACGGACACTATGAAAACCGGGGAATTCATAATAGTGATAGTAAAGTGACTTCCTCCAGTTTCGTGGAGTATTTTCTCCCTCTACCAACCGACGAAATGACACTCCCTGCATGTCTTCAGGAATCTCAATTCCACACATATCGAGAAAAGTGGGAGCGAAATCAATATTTTGAGTTAATCCTGTTACCTGCGTTCCAGGCTTAATATGTCCCGGCCAGCTCATTACCATCGGCATACCGAAAGACTCCTCGTACATAAAACGTTTATCAAACCAACCGTGCTCGCCCAGATAGAACCCCTGGTCTGTAGTATAAACGACAATCGTATTTTTATCCAATCCGGTACGCTTCAAATAATCCAATATTTCTCCTACACTCTCGTCCACGCTTGCCACACAAGCCATATAATCCTGCAAATAACGCTGATATTTCCATTCTGCCACCTCTTTGAAAGTACGCTGTTTCGAATAAAATTCATTGTTCCGTTCACGATAGGCATCCATAAAACGGCGGCGCTCATCCGGCTCCATCGTACCAAGAAAAGCATGAGGCCACGGGTCGAATAGCAGACTGTCGCTATTCATACCCGCAACCATCTTCAAGTCGTGACCTTCGTACATATCACGGTATATATTCATCTTCTGCATTTGTGCCGCATAACGTCCTTCGTATGCATCATAATAATTGTCGGGTAAAGGGAACTGCGTGTGTTCGTACAAATGATAATGCCGTTCGGCAGGCACCCAATTACGGTGAATGGCTTTGTGATGCATCATCAGGAAAAAAGGTTTATTCTTATCCTCGCGCCCACTCATCCAGTCTTCACAATATTGAGTGATGAGGTCAGTTACATATCCTTTATGCCGAGTGGTATCTCCCTCGGTAATAAAATACGGATTATAATAATCTCCCTGATCATTCAAAATCATCCAATGGTCAAACCCGGTAGGCTTTGAAACAAGATGCCACTTGCCGATAATGGCTGTTTCATAACCGTTTGCTTGCAATATCTTCGGCAGTGTCTGCTGCGAACCGTCAAATCCTTTATTTCCATTCCTCATAAAACCATTCTTATGACTATGCTTACCAGTCAGTATGGCTGCACGACTGGGACCGGAAATGGAATTGCAACAGTAATTATTCTGAAATACCGCCCCTTCATGCCCAATACGGTCAATATGGGGAGTAGGAGCTATTTTACCTATGGGATGTCCATATATACTCATTGCTTGTCGGGCATGGTCATCACTCATGATAAAAATAATGTTAGGACGCCTGTTTCCTATTCCTTGTTTCTGTTCTTGTCCTTGCATCCAAACCGAAGGAACAAAGGGCAACAAGGCAATTCCCCAGGATAGTTTATTTTTCATGTATTCATTATTTGTTGTAATTTATCAAAGGCGTAACACCGTTTTATAATTTACTGATTATCAGTACAGTTAGAATACAGTGCATTCAGTATACGACTGAACCCTATTCAGTATACGACTGAATGGCATTCACTATACGACTGAATCAGGTTCAGTATACAAGTGTTTCTTGAGCCCTTATGATTTGTAAATAATGCAGAATAGAATTAGACGAGTGCCTCTTTACAGTTTCAAAGTAACCAATACGGGAGCATGGTCGGAAAGATAGCCATTGTCCGGCTTATCGCCAACTGTGCGGTAACGCTCCACCTCTACAGAAGCATTTACGAATATAAAATCTATCAGCCTGCGCTTCTCCACCGGAATACGTCCGAAGTCATGAAAGCTCCATGTCGGTCCGTAAACGACCTTTGCCGTGGAACAAGCGTTCCTCATTCCACCTTCCGTCAATATAGTGACCGGCTCGGAGTCTACCGTTCCATTAAAGTCTCCAGTGATAATTACCGGAAGCTCTCCCGCTATTTGCTTTATCTTCTCGAGTATTAACTTAGCGCTTTCTCGACGTGCCACCTCACCTACATGGTCAAAGTGGGTGTTGAAAGCAGCTACTTTCCTGCCACTCACCTTGTCTTTCAACACAGCCCAAGTCACGATACGCTCGCATGCCGCATCCCAGCCTTTCTTTCCGATGGAATCGGGAGTCTCACTCAGTCCGAAATCTCCGTTCTTTAAAAGCTCAAAACGCTCTGTCTTATAAAAAAGGGAGCAATATTCGCCTTTCTCTTTTCCATCTGCACGACCTACGCCAAGGGCAGTATATTGAGGAAGACGCTCCTTCAAGTCATTGAGTTGATTCTTTACCACCTCCTGCATGCCCACAATGTCCGGAGCATAATAAGCAATCATCTGTGCTGCATTATCCTTACGGTATTTCCAGTTATTCATACTGTCCGCTACATGATCCAGACGAATATTAAACGACATCACCTCCACCTTAGCTTCCGGTTGCTTGCCGCACGAGGCGACAAGCAATACGAAAGCAACCAATACACTATTGAAAAGCACGTTTTTCATGGTTATAATCCTTTTTAATCTATATAAAATTTACCAAAATCAAATCCTGCCAAACCTAATCAGCCTTATTCAAATAAGGAGACGTAAAGCCTAATCTCTTCAATCCCTTCTGTACATCGGGATGACTCATGAAAAGCTTCCAAATTAAACCGGTGCGATAGTTCTCTATCATCACAATAATCGGTCCCTGGTCAATGGCAAGATACGAAGGCGCAAACCAATCCTCAGTCAGATTAAATGCATCTTTGAACCCATATTCACCCCAAAGACGGTCACCCAGTTCTTCATAGAAATAGCGCATGGCCTCCAAAGAATATTCCGGTGTATAAGGGATGGATGAAAGGGCCGCAGTAGGCGTAATCACGCCGCGATCATTTCCGGGGCTATGGGCCGAATAGCCTTTATCACCGTCACTGGCTGTCAATCCCCAGCATTTCTCACCGTAACCCTTATATCCCTTCGGATTGTCGATACAATAGGCACGGTTAATCAAGGTATGGGCCTTCATTTGTTCCTCGTAGTCAGCATAGCGGTCCTTCAAGCCATGCGGATCAAGCCCCATGTAAGAGTAATGAGTAAAGAACAAAGGACCGCCCTTACCGTTATCGTTTCCGAGAGGAAGCCTGATGCCATAATACTCCCGACCATTCAGAAAAGTATTCGCATTGACCCAGCCTTTATGATAAACACTCTCGGCAATCGGATAAGTAGGAGAAGACGCACCTAAAATATAAATAATGTGGCACTCGTTATGACCTTTAATCTGATGGTTCATCGCCCACCCGTTATAGGGTGACCAATGCCAATACATCACATCTTGCCCCTGAGTGAAAAAATTCCACTCTGCTTGGCGCCACAGATTATTAATCATTCCCCGGATACGGTTTTCCGTCGGATTATCCTTTATAAAATACTGATGGGCAGCCAACAAACCTTCGAACATGAAAGCGGATTCTACAATATCGGCTCCATCATCCTTACGGCTGAAAGGAATGGTCTTACCGGTTTTACCGTTCATCCAATGTGCCCACATGCCGTGATAACTGTCGGTATTCTTGTCGCTCAAGAAACGAACAATCTTCAGTATACGTTCAGCACCTTGTTCACGGGTGATAAACCCGCGTTCTATGCCGACAATGATAGCCATCACTCCGAATCCCGACCCACCAATGGTAGCTGTCTCGGCACCACCGTTACTCCGTTCATGCGCCAATCCGGATTCAGGATGGGCAAAATCCCAAAAGTAACGGAAAGTTTGCTTCTGAACGAGGGTCATAAGTTCGTCGTCAGAAAGCCGCTTCTGCTTTTTCTGTCCCGAAATCAAATTAAAAGGGTATAGCAAAAGTATCAAATATATTAATATTCTCATCATAATCATTCTTTTAGTTTAAGCACGGACTCTGAAAGCCAAGCTTCTTCAGTCCTTGTTGGATTTCCGGTATAGACATAAATAAATTCCAAAGGAGACCTGTTCTATAATTCTCTATCATACAGATTATCGGCCCTTGGTCAATGGCTATGTACTGAGTATCGTACCAATCTGCCGTCAAATTAAAGGCATCTATAAAACCATAATCTTTCCAAAGTTTGTCTCCCATCTTATAATAGAAGAAATGCAGCGCTTCCATTGACTCCTCCGGAGTATAAGGAAATGCAGACAAAGCAGCTGTTGGAGCAATGACCCCTTTATCATTAGTAGGTGAATGAGCTGAATATCCCGTATCGCCGTCACTTGCCGTCAACCCCCAACAAGAAGCGCTATAACCCGTATATCCTTTAGGATTTTCCTTACAATAATTGTAATTAATCAACGTATGATTGCGATTTTGCATCCAGTAATCGGCATATTGGTCTTCCAGTCCTTGTGGGTTAATGCCTAGAAAAGAATATTGAGATAAGAACAGCGGTCCCCCTTTATCCGAACCTAAAGGAAGAGTGATGCCATAATAAGATTTTCCATTCCTGATTCCTCCATTTTTAGCCCAGCCCGCTTCATATACAACTTTATCGATAGCATGTGTTGGAGACGAAGCAGCAAGTATATAAGTAATCAGACACTCATTCCATCCTCTTATTGCCAGGTTCTTCTCAAAACCGTAATCGGGACTCCAATGCCAATATAGTACATCTTCACCATTTTTCCGGAACCAAGTCCAGTCAATAGCTTCCCAAAGACGGGTTATGTCGGCACGCAACCTGCTTTCTACTTCCGTATTTTCCTTGAAATAGGCTCGAGCGGCAAGCAAACCTTGAAATAACAAGGATGTCTCAACCAAATCGGCACCGTTGTCTTTCTCACTGAAAGGTTTGGTTGCTCCCGTTGCGCCATTTATCCAATGTGCATAAGCACCATGATAAGCCGTACATTCCTTATCAAGAAAAGTAACTATCTTCTGCACTCGTTCAACAGCTTGCTGACGGGTAATAAAGCCCCGTTCAGCAGCTACCAGCATGGCCATCACGCCAAAGCCGGTACCACCGGTAGTAACGACATCGCCCGAAGTAGTACGTTCGCGCGCCATTCCGGAATATTCATGCCCAAAGTCCCAGAAGTACTTAAAGGTCTGCTTCTGTACCAATGTCAACAAGTCCTCATCAGGGATACGCTCAAACTTGTCTGTATCATCCATTCCAGTCTTAATCATACAAACCTTGCCATTGGAAAGCAGTGTCCCGGAAGTGGATTTCACCCCCGGATTGACAATCAATTTATACGATGACAAGACTTTAAAGCCTCCCTTAGGAGTCACCGATACTTTTTTCTCTTGCAGGAACTCATAATCGCAGCTTACAGGAAGCTCCTCATGTTTCAAAGCAATATTGTTACGGGCTGAAGCCTCATCTACAGCATCCGAGAACTCCAAAACAATGGCTACATTGGGAGCAACATTCTCAAATGTCTGTTGGTTTTGTTGGTCACCCACAATGATATTCTTCAACTCGAAAGGCTGATTCACTTCAGGTTGATTATCACCACTGCACGCAACCAACAAAAGACATACTATGAAATATAATACTTTCATCCTATCATCAGATTAAAGTGTAGCTTCATTCTTTTCCAGAGTAAATACTCTGGATTTCGGTTGCCGTCAACACCTTGTCATATAGGCGGAACTGATCAAGCTGACCGGGAAAGTTCTTTGCCCAGGTTTGTGCTCCTGCACCCGAAGTAAGACTCGGAGTAGTGCTGAACTGAAATGCACCGACAGCCAAAGAAGCGCCTACATTATTAAACTTCAATTTCCCACAATCAGGCAATTCTTTGGTAAAGACACCCTCACCATTACGATAAACAGTAATGGTAGAAGTATTACCATCATACACAAAAGCCAGATGCACCCATTCGCTACCAAAAATATCATCTATTTTTGCCTCAACCCATCTTTCATCATTCTCTTTTGCTGTCTGATTGAAGATATGAACCTTGAAAAATGCCTGAGTCTCGCTATTATTATTCTCCAAGAAGATGTCGAAGTTGCCCCAGAATTTAATAGAGTTAGGGATAGAGAACAAACCTTGCGCAGAAGTATTCTTAGTGGTTCTCATCCAGAAAGCTACAGTCAAATCACCGATAGTGGGCATGTTATTTTCCAATATAGAAGGAGTCTTGGCCAAAATGTAAGCATTCTCAGCACTTTGATAGGCCATGCCAGCGATTCCGTCTTCCGCAAACTTGGCATTACCGTTATCTGCTACCAAAAATCCCCATTCACCTTTATCCCGAATGTCCTCTTCATCAAAAGGAAGATACATCTTCAAAGGGGTAGTAGGTACTTCACCTGTACTCTCAGGGTAGTCGAAAGCAGGATGATCCATATCCTGAAAACAAGACTGCATACACAATGCAAACAGGCAAGAAGCCACAGATACTATATATTTTTTCATAAGTAGTTAGTACATTTATAGATTAATAATTGGGATTTTGAACCAATACACCATTCGACTTGTCAATTTCGTCTTGCGGAATGGGCAACAAAGCATGTCTGTCTTGATAACCGGTCTTGCCTGCCGCATGAAGTACCTCTTTAGCAATACCCCAACGAACCAAGTCGTAGAAACGGTCGAACTCCATACCTAACTCAACACGTCTTTCATGACGAATGGCCTCACGCAGTTCATTCTGGTTGTTGGTCGTCACTTCCGGTAGAATTCCGATATTATTGCCACGAGCACGAGCGCGCACCATCTCCAAATAGTTACGGGCAGAAGATAAATCACCCAATTCACAAGCAGCTTCGGAAGCCATTAATACCACATCAGCATAACGTATCAGACGAATATTTACCCAATATCCTCCCTTTGTGAATTTCAAACGCATCGCCGGGTCCGTATATGCCTTCTTGTTAAAGTATTTAGCTATAACATCAGCATTCGAAATAGGTTTCTCACCATAAGGCTTGTTAGCAGGTATGGACTCTGGATCGTCCTTGCCGTTGCGTATAAAATAAAGCAAAGTTTCGTCTTTTCTCGGATCTCCCTCTTCAAAAGCATCTGCCAATTCTTGAGTAGCGGTGTGTTGCCCCCAACCGAGATTCCACTCGCCTGCGCCACGTACACCCTGAACGGAAGCAAACTGGCTTCCTATGTCATTAGAACCTGGTTGTGATTCTGTTGCCGTACATTGCAATTCAAAAACAGATTCACTACAGTTTTCACCTTTTTCTCGGAATATGTCTTCATAAGGTGTTTTCAGATTATATAAACCGGAGTTAATCACTTCTTCAGCGGCAGCCTTCATATTCCCCCAGTCATTACGCATCATGTATGTGCGTGCATGAAGAGAACGAGCAGCTCCCCAAGTGAGACGACCTACATAAAGTTGCTCCCACGTTCTGGGCAGACTGTTTTCGGCTTCCGTAAGGTCAGAATCTATTAATTCATATATCTTTGCCACAGAAGACTTTGGAACATTTGCCTCAGCTGCATCATAAACTTTAAAGTCAATCAAAGGCACTTCACCAAAAGCGCGTACAAGGTTGAAATAACAGAAAGCACGTACAAACAAAGCTTCCCCCTTATTGACGAGGTCACCTTCTGTCAATGACGGATTTTGGCTCATCTCATCAAGCAAATCATTTACCTTATGTATCAATGAATAGTTATCATTCCAATAACTCTTAATCATCCCATTACTTGCCAAATATTCAAAGTCATCGAACATCTTGCCGGTAGCAGCTCCATCGGACAATGTACTTCCTTTCTCTGCGTCCTCAGAACGCATACCGTGGATTGCCAATGCAGTATTGCCGCTTGTCAAATGAAAACCGCGCAACTTGGCATACATATTAAAAACCTGTGTTTCATAAGTACCACCAGTCAAATCATCCTCTGTCTGTTGTCCAAGCGGTTTTCTATCAAACATATCCTCACACGAAGTTAGTGCAAAGCTTACTGCTAAAAATGCTATATAATAAAATATCTTCTTCATAGTCTGTCTCTATATAATTTTAGAAAGTCAAATTAAAACCAATCGTATAAACTGTAGGCATAGGATAGCCTCCACCATCAATACCAAACGAAATAGCACTTCCGCCCACTTCCGGAGTATATCCTCCATTACGGCTCCAGGTCTTGGGATTCTGCACATTGGTATAAAGACGCAGTGACTGTACCTTGATACGATTCAACAGTCGTTTGTCAAAGTTATACCCCAATTCGATATTACGGATTCTGAAGAAACTGCCATCTTCGATGAAATACGTGGAAGCCTCCTGATTTATTTTGTGTGAAGGGTCGAGCAAGGGCTCCCAATTGGAAGTGCCCTCTCCATGCCAACGATTCAATTGCTCTGTGCGATAATTCAGTTGTGCATAGCTACTGCTTCCCCAATTACGGTAAATTTCATTTCCATAAACACCCATCATGTCAACAGTCAGGTCCAGATTCTTCCATCCCAAATTAACATTAAAACCGTAAGTAAAATCAGGAGTTGGATTACCTATCATTGTACGGTCATTATCAGTAATTTTGCCATTACCGTCAACATCAGCAAATTTCAAGTCACCCGGTGTTACCGAGCCAACCGAGTTAATCGGAGAGAAACGGATGTCGTCTTCGTTCTGATATACACCCTCAACCTTGTAACCATAGAAATAGCCAATCGGATAACCTTCGGAAACACGTGAGGGACCACTGATAATATTATAGTCTTTGTTTACCAGTGAAAGCACCTTGTTATCAATAGTGCTCAAATTAGCACCTAATCCATATCTCCAATCTTCCCCAATCTTGTCGTTCCAAGAAGCACTAAGTTCAAAACCGCGATTGCGAATCTCACCCACATTCTGTAATCCGGGAACAGTACCTGCAATACCCGGAATGGAAGTCAACATATCTTTTGTTGTTTTGTTATAATAAACCGGAGAAAGCTGCAAACGATCATTGAACATATGCATGTCAAAACCTACTTCCCATGAATAATTACGTTCCCATCCCAAAGTAGGTGAAATCAGTTTGTTGGGGCCTTTACCCGCAATGATATTGTCACCGAACACAGCTGAACCCGAACTAACAATGGTGGCATATGCCGGATAACTGGAACCAGTATTCTGGCTACCCAACACACCCCAAGAGCCTTTCAACTTCAAGAAGTTAATTACATTCTGGTTCTGCATAAACTTCTCTTCGGTCATTACCCAACCGGCACCGAAAGAGTAAAAGTTGTCCCAAGTATTACCTGTCTTATAGAAAACAGATGAACCGTCCCTACGGAAAGAAGCATTAAGTAAATAACGATTCTTGTAGTTATACAATGCTCTGAACAAATAAGACATGGTAAATCTGTCACTCTGAGAACCGCCATTAGTTGCCGTAGATACATCGTCGATGGTAGAGAGCCACCATCTGTCCGGGTCGTCGCCCACCAAAATGCCGTAGCCCGCAAGCTGGCTGCGTCCACCACTCAAACTGGAAGACTCATTGTAATTGGTTGTAAGACCGGCAGTCAATGTCAATCCATGATTGCCAAACTGTCCGAGATAAGTCAACACATAGTCAGACTGTGCAGCAAGAGAGGTAGACTTGCTTTGGTTCACACTTTCTCTTTCAGTCAACCGTTCTTTCCCCCCCTCCACATCGGGATTATAAACATAAATCAGCGGAGAATATGAACGTCCCTGACTGGAAGCATAGTCCATAGAGAAAGTTGCTTTGAACGTAAGGTTCTTCAGAATATCTATCTCTCCGAACACATTACCTGCCACGCGATAGTTTTCAGACTTGTTGTGAGCACCGCGCAGCTCTGTTTCAATAAGAGGATTCCACACTTGTGCACGCTGGAAGTCGGGCAGCGTATGTATCAGTCCCGATTCAAGGTCATGAGTAGGAGCAATAGGAGCAGCCTTCAAAGCACCATCCACACCCTTTGCATCAGGATACTTGGCACGAACTCCATTAAGCTGGAAACCAAAACGCAGGAAATCGGTTACGCTATATTCACTGTTCAAGTTTACGGTAAACTTATTGAGCTTTTCCGTTTTAATGGAACCTTCTTCCATGACGTAACCCAAACCCAAATAAAACTTACTCTTATCCGTTGCACCCGTAATGCTCACATTGTTATTGGTCAGAAAACCTGTCTGGAATATCTCATTCTGCCAATCAGTATTACCAGTCCATTGAGTATAATCATAAGGGTCGCTTCCTTGAGATATCAACTGCTCGTTGTACAGCATCTTAAACTCTTCGGCATTCGTCACACCTACACGGTCATAAATAACCTTCCAACCCACTGAAGAGTTGATGTTGACCATCGTCTTCCCTATTTTTGCCCTTTTAGTAGTAATGATGATTACACCATTGGCACCACGCACACCGAAAATAGCCAAAGAAGAAGGGTCTTTCAAGATTTCCATAGATTCAATATCCGCAGTGTTCAGATAATTGATATTGTCCGTGAACAGTCCATCTACCACATAAAGGGGTTTGAAACCGTTAATGGAGTTCGTACCGCGAACACGGATTTCAGGGTCTTGTCCTGCACGACCCGTATTCACCACCTGTACACCGGCAACCTTACCCTGTATGGATGCCAGTGGATTGGTAGAAGGCTTAGAGGCAATCTCGTCCGCTTTCACAGTAACGATAGAACCGGTCAAGTCGCGTTTCTTGGCACTACCATAACCAACTACAACCACCTCATCAATGAGCTGGCTGTCCTCTTCCATCTTCACATTGATAGTTGAACGCCCATTTACGGCAATCTCCTGCTCACGCATACCTATATAACTAAAAATCAAGGTAGCATTAGATGCCACATCAACAATCTGATATTTACCATTTATATCAGTAATACTACCTTTACTCTCCTGCCCTTTTACACGAACAGAAGCACCGATAACAGTTTCGCCTGTCTTGTCCGTAACGACACCCGAAATCGTAATTTTGTTCTGTGCCATCGAAGTAATGGCAAACAATAACATCACACATGTAATTAGTAGATTTTTCTTCATTTTGTATTGATTTAAAATTCTTTTGCAAACATACCGGAGAAGTTGATATATGTCAAAAAACAAGCTACCACAAGAGTACCACAGTTCACCGGAGGGGTACATCATTACTACTACTGTATAACATAAACGACAGATTATAAGGAATATAAAAGTACAATAAATATTTAGGTACTATTCATATATATAGAGCAAGAAGATAGAAAAGCAAAGGGGGCTTTTATCCTATTCTGAAGTTTTTTATCCCATATTCAAGAACGTCATACCTTTCACTGCCTCAAAGCCGACCATAAGATTTCCATAACCGATTGCCATTATACGATAGATTATATACCAAGCAAATACTGCAAAACGTTTGCAGTGAAGATGTAGACAATATGCAGCAACAATGCCATCTCAACGCAGTGGCTCGAATGCTGCATATTGCCGTCTTGAGAATCAGTTAGAGTAACTTGAACGCTGCTTTCTTTACGTCCTGGCTATTTCTGCCAATCATCACCTCAAAGTCACCGGACTCGCATACAAAATCAAGATTGTAGTTGTAGAACTTCAGCAATTCGGGAGTAATCTTGAAAGATACTTTTTTAGATTCACCGGCTTTCAGGAAAATCTTCTCAAAGCCTTTCAACTCTTTCACCGGACGGGTTACACTTCCCACAAGGTCACGAATATAAAGTTGAACCACTTCTGCACCGTCTCTCTTGCCGGTATTGGTCACAGTCACGGTAGCAGTCAGTTCGCCCTTATCCGTCATGCTAGTCTTGTCCAAAGACACGTCGCTATAAGAGAATGTGGTATAGCTCAAGCCGAAACCAAAAGGATAAAGCGGTTCATTGTCTATGTCTATATAGTTGCTGCGGAATTTCTGGAACCATGCACCGTCGGCAAGAGGGCGGCCCGTGTTCTTGTGGTTGTAGAACAAAGGAATCTGTCCCACGCTCTTCGGGAAAGTCGTAGTCAGCTTCCCACTCGGATTCACATCACCAAACAGTACATCACCGATGGCAAAACCTGCCTCACTGCCCGCAAACCATACATTCAGAATGGCCGGCACGTTTGCCTGCTCCCAGTTCAGTACCAGTGGACGACCGGTAAACAGTACCAGTACCACTGGTTTTCCTGTTTTCAATAATTCTTGTAACAGCATGCGTTGGGTGTCGGTCATTTCAAGATTCGTGCGGCAACTGCTCTCTCCACTCATTTCCGAAGACTCACCGAGCGCAGCCACAATAACATCCGATTTGGCAGCCACGGCAAGAGCCTCGTCCAGCAACTCCTTGTCCGAACGATTGTCACGGTGTAAAGAACGTCCGAACATAGTGGCACGTTTCTCATATTCGGCATCACTCATCAAATTACAGCCTTTCGCAGTCAATATTTCGGCTTTATCGCCTGCTACCGCCTTCAAACCTTCAGCCAAAGAAGTTGCATTCTTCAATACAGCAGCCACACTCCAAGTACCCGGCATATTACTGCGGCTGTCTGCCAACGGACCTACCACAGCAATAGTGCCTTTTTTGGCCAGCGGAAGCACATTACCCTCGTTCTTCAACAACACCAAGCTCTCCGAAGCAATCTTACGCGCAACAGCACGATGCTCTTTGGTAAAGATTTGCTTCTTGGCACGCTTCACATCACAGTATTTATAAGGATTATCGAACAAGCCCAACTTGTACTTAGCTTCCAAAATACGGCGACAAGCCGCATTAATTGCTTCTTCTGTCACTTTTCCTTCTGTCAATGACTTCTTGAGCGTACCTACAAATGCATCGCTCACCATATCCATATCCACACCTGCATTCAGTGCCAAGGCGGCAACAGTCTGCGTATCGCCCATACCGTGGTCGGTCATCTCAGCAATTCCAGTATAGTCTGTCACCACAAAGCCGTCAAATCCCCACTGCTTACGCAGTATATCCGTCATCAACCACTTGTTTCCAGTGGCAGGAATGCCATCGACCTCATTGAAAGAGGCCATCGCACTGCCCACACCGGCATCAACCGCCGCCTGATAGGGCAACATGTATTCATTGAACATGCGCTGATGACTCATATCTACTGTATTATAGTCACGTCCTGCCTCACCGGCACCATACAAGGCAAAATGCTTTACACAAGCCATGATTTCATCATTACGGCTCATATCCTTTCCCTGATAACCACGTACCATGGCCTGCGCAATGGCTGCTCCCAGAAACGGGTCTTCACCGTTGCCCTCGGACACACGCCCCCAACGGGCATCACGGCAAATATCCACCATCGGACTGAATGTCCAGCAAATACCGTCGGCGCTGGACTCAATGGCTGCAATACGTGCCGATTCTTCAACCGCCTTCATATCCCATGTACACGACAATCCCAAAGGAATGGGAAACACCGTTTCATATCCATGAATAACATCCATACCAAATAAGAGAGGAATACCCAAACGACTTTCTTCAACCGCCTGCTTCTGTACATCGCGGATACGTTCCACGCCTTTCAGATTGAAAAGCCCGCCCACTTCACCGGCACGAATACGTTTGGCCACATTACTACTTTTAGCCTGACCGGTCGTAATCTCACCGGTAACCGGCAGATTCAACTGACCTATTTTCTCTTCCAGGGTCATCTTCTTCATTAAATCGTCGATGAAACGATTCATATCGACCGGAGATTTCTGCGCATACGCACTAACGGCAGTAAACACCAACAAGACTAAAAATGATTGTAACTTGAAAAGTAAATGCTTCATGTCTTTCATGCTTTTAATTTATAGAAATATTATTTTGCTGCAAATAAAAGAAAAGCATGCGACAACCTCCACATCTCGCACTACAACAAAAGTACACCCATCACTAAAAAACAAAAGAGGAAGTACAATATTAGTACTTCCTCCATTAATATTTTACTGTAAAACAGTCATTTAAAATTTATAAGGAAATCAGTCAAACTTTCTTCCGGAAGCAAATTGAATTTCTTACGTAACCGGTATCTCGCAGCATCAACCCCACGTGTA
>ULPJ01034102.1_pt1 | contig 22830 bp, 9 predicted proteins | sample 1953361 | NCBI WGS metagenome assembly ULPJ01 (sample SAMEA4835625, study PRJEB28245) | human gut metagenome | biome: gut microbiome; material: fecal sample | place: Denmark | collected 2008 | reverse complement strand
ACTATCTACGAACGTGATTTTCTGGGTATCATCGGTCCCAACGGTGGTGGAAAGACTACCCTTATCAAATGTATACTGGGACTGCTGAAACCCACTACCGGGGAGATTCTATATCACTCCTGCCCTCCATCCCCCTCCGAAATTGCCAATTGTCAATTATCAACTGTCAATTGTCAATTATCCATGGGTTACTTGCCCCAGTACAGCAGCATCGACCGGAAATTTCCCATCACCGTAGAGGAGGTCATCCTTTCAGGACTCAGCAGCAAGAAGCCGCTGGCTTCACGCTTCACCGCCCGACACCGCGAGAAAGCCTCTGCCGTGATAGCCCGCATGGGGCTGGAAGGCATGGAGCAGCGTGCCATCGGCGCTTTGAGCGGCGGACAGTTGCAACGTGCCCTCCTGGGCCGTGCCATCATCTCCGACCCGCAGGTGGTGATTCTCGACGAACCCAGCACATACATCGACAAGCGTTTCGAAGCCCGCCTCTACGAACTGCTGGCAGAGATAAACAAGGATTGCGCCATTATTCTCGTCAGCCACGACATCGGCACGGTGTTGCAGCAAGTCAAGTCCATTGCCTGCGTCAACGAAACCCTGGACTACCATCCCGATACCGGCGTTACGGAAGAATGGCTGGAACGCAACTTCAACTGCCCGATAGAGTTGCTGGGGCACGGGACACTGCCGCACAGGATATTGAAAGAACACAAGCATTCTCACGGATGACTGGAAGCAAAGGAGGCCGACCCATTGTAGAACCGACCTCCCGTTACCCTTCCGAATAACTATCCGACAATCTTCTTACCCGTCATTTATATTGGAAAGCCTTATACGAATGGGGTAGTAATGACAAACGGAAAGAGTTCTTTGGTGTCACCGGACGCCTGCTCTGTACGGGTTCGGCAGGAAGGGGAGCCAGAATATCTCCATTCTCCAGATTTTCCAACCTCGTCACCTCATCATCGGTAACAATACGCACTTCCACCGGTTCATCATTGAAGTTCTCCACCACCAGTGTTTTATTGTCATACACAAACAATCCGACTTTGGAGGGAGCCTCCAGATAGATATCCATATCCCTACTCATAATGCGGCGAATCTCATTCAAGGCTTTTGCCGGAAAATCATATAAATTTCCCATATCATCGGGAATGGTCAATACATATAGATTGCCGGCGGCATAGGGAGCTCTCAACAAAATAGGATACCCCGATACTCCTCCCGTCAACGGACGGCCCGCACTGACTACTTCCCAAGCATCATTCGTATAATACTGAACCTGCGGTATCAATAAATCGCGTCCGGCTTGTCCATATCGGCCAAAATCATTGACAAGAGCTTTCAAATCGGTACAACGCAACTCTACTATTTCGGCAATTTTTTCAGGAATGGCTTTCAGCAAGCCGCTTGTAATCACCACATCCCGTCCGCTTTGCAATTGCTTCCTAATGTCGGTCATGAGCTCCGGAGCTTGAGCCGCCTGGGCAGTCAGCAGCACCACTTGTTGGTCTTTCGGAAAAACGGGACGTATATCCATCGGCAAACCTATCATGCCCAGATAATTCTGCAAGAAATCATCACCCGCCACATGAAAAGGCTTGTAGGACTTGATGCCAATGGGGTTACCCAACTTACCTACCAGTTTATCAGTCTGTTTCAATACAACATCCGCAATGCGTGCCATGGTGGTAGGCTCTATGGAAGTTCCGTTCTTCTGCCGGATAGGGGCAGTCATCTCATCATAATTAAAGCTGGTGCCCATGCCCTGCCAAGGGGTACGGAACCTGGGAGACAACTTCACGCCCAGAAGCTGGTTATAGGCAAAGAGAATGATTTCGGGAGCCTTGGCAAGCATGGTCAGATGCAGCTGCTCAGCATAGCGGTCCATACCCAGATTCAGTCCACCGGAGTCCACCCATCCTCCACCATTGTAGCCCGGACGCAGATTATCAAAATAACGGATAATATTATAGCTTAGATAATTCTGCAGATGCTGGTTGCCGGCAGGGTCCCTTGTTTCGGTACCCGTCCAGACACCGTCAAAGAGTTGGGGACCTTCCTCCAGATTAAAGCCCAAACCTTGGAAATGGTCGTACCAGTTGGGATACTTGATGATTACCTTTACACGAGGATTCACCTTCTTGGCAGGTTTCAGCACAAGGTCGCGCCCGGCTTCAGTCATCAGCTTCAAACGGTATTCCGTCCAGCTCTGCGTACCTTTGGCTTTTATCTCTATGTCCGACTTGCAACTGGTGAAGAAAAAGTCATCCAGAATAAACTCGTCAAAGTGCTTTGCCGTATGTTCTGCAATCTTTCGCACCATCTCACGATGCTCGGGATTGGAATAGCAGAACGTCTCGAAACTGTTCGCCTCGTTGATGGTGTAGGTAATTCCTCCGGCAGTCTCTATTCCCCGGTCATGGAAAAATTTCTTAGCTTGCTCCAGGGTGGCGTCATCCACAATCAGTAAATCACGATGTGTTTCCAAATAAATCTTGTCCACTTCCAACTGTTGTGAAATCACATTCCAAGTCGAATCCAGCCAATGGATGTCCTTCATCTTGTCTACCTCGTAGGCACGTACATAGACCGATACCTTAAAATTGTCATAAGCTTTTGCCTGCATGGCCATAGTGCAGACCATGCAGAGCAGAAAAGCTACAATTACAAACTTATCTACCTTTATTTTACTGTTCATTACCATTCAATATTTTCTGAGATGCCAATACCATATACATAAACCACGTAGCATGTCCGCCCAAACAGTACTCACCTTCCTGCCATAAGAACGGGAAATGAAGTAATTCGGGCAAGTCGGGACGAATCAGATTTGTACCCGGAGACACTCCACCCGGAATATAAGACCAGTCGGCACGGTTGACACCATAGGCGGCTTTCACCGTTTCGGCACCGACTCCCGTTACAAACGCTGCCTGATTACGTCCCGGATGCATACCGAGCAGGTATTGGACAGCATTGAAAATATAGTCCGGTGCAAACAAGTCAGGATAGGCAGCATGCAGGTAACAGTAATTGTAGCCCAGATGCTGGGGTTCCCATGAACCGGAAGAACGGTTACCTCTGTCATGCGGCACTCCATACGGAGTTTTACTGCTATACTCCTGATACATAGCCTGCAACTCCGGCAGTGCTTTGCGAACAGCCTTGCTGAAACGTGCATTTCCCACAGCTTTGTCGAAACGTCCGATGAACCAACCCGTCTGACGGATATTCTTGCAGATGAAATCCTGCTGCTGCAAAACGAAATCACGGTACTCCACTTCCTTTGTCGCCAGATAAAGTTCTACGGCAGCATGTACCTTGGCTGTCAGCACCCGGTTGTTGTCGCAGCGGGTAATCCTGAACAATTCACGGGCTATCTCCAGACAATCCGCTCCCAATGCATCGTTATGTCCCTTCAAGACACGTGAAATACCTGCCAGCCAAGCGGCTACCTGAAGTTCCCTACCAGGGTTGTCTTCCGTAAACACCCAGCGGTCGTCGGCAGTCCCACTGACATGGTCTGTATGGGCCGACGCATCACCCAAGTGTGCATACTGGCGTACGGTAGGACACAGAATCCCTCTGTAGAGACGCCCCAGAGCCTTCCAACCCGCCACTATCGTCAAAGCACCGTTTTCCACCTGCTGCAACAAGTCATTCTTTCCATCCGGCTGGTGAATCTCGACTATCTTCTTTTCAAAATCTATGGAAGTCTCGTCCCAATAGGTACCAAAGTTCTCACAAGCCATGGCAAGTATATAGGCCTCGCCTGCCTGGGATTCCACACGCAGGTCATAGTCCCCCGCATCGTGCCATCCACCCACATTCAGCCCTGGAACCAAATCACCCGGCTGGTACTTACAAAGAGTAGAGGTTCCCTGAGTATATCCGTCTATATGGTTGATATCGGTTTTGGCCATACGTGCATCGTCATGATGACAGAAGTCATGCCATACACGGTATTTTTCGTTCACACGCATGTGGCACATCTGTACCGGCAAAAAGTATTCCACCTCTGCCTGCCAGATACCCTTGTCCCACACATCTTTGGCAATGCGGAACACCGGAGAAGCAGCATCGCCGTACATTACCTGATAGAGCCCTTCTTCCGTCACTTCCGTGAAATCGAACTGCAGATAGTGGTAGCGTTGGAAATCTCCCCAATCCTTGGCAGCCTGCTGCTTTACCAGTTTCCTGCCATCGGCAGCAATGCGATAAAGGGCAGGTTGCTTGAAGTCTGTATCCCGTTTATCCAACTCTATGACAGCCACTTTCTTCTGTCCAGGATGGTAACCTACTTGAGAGGCTTGCACCACCGGTGCATAACGCCAGTCTTTAGTGACTGTCGGACGGATTATCCATTTCACCGCACCTTCCTTTGTCCCTGCCGGGAACTCCGAACGGAGCACAAACCAACCGTTGTTATGATTTATCCTTCCATCATACAGCAGCAAGTCTCCTTTCTCACTTTCAATCGTAATCTTTGCCAAATCATCCTGAGGATTGAGTACAAACTTTTTCCCTGCGGCCAAAGGAGCAGAGACGATATCATCGGCAATCATCGGGTTATAAGTCTTTCTATCCAACAGCAACTGGTCCAAATCAGCTTTCCCGTCAGGGTTGAAATCTCCGATATGCTCCATATTGGAAGACTGTTTCATGGTGGGCCCCATCGCCTGGTGGGGAAAGACTCCCGTCCGGTTGTCCATAATCCACGGCTTGCCCAGCAAAGTGGAAGGTACCAATTCCAGATTAAAGCCCAACTTGCCGGCAAACCGCTCGGGCACTGGTTGGTCCAAATCAACGGTCAATACCAGATAATCCTTCTCGCCTTTGACCTTAATGGTATAGCCAAAAACAAAATCCGGATAAAGCATCGGATTAAAGCCTGCCATGTGTTTGGCCGAATCCGGATAACTCAATGTGACACGGATTTCATTGTCAGCCTCATCCACCACCCGGCTTCTCATCTTGGGCAATCCCTGCCACTGCCCTTGCGAGATTTCAAAGCGCACATCTCCATTGGCAGCCCTGCGGTCTCCATTCAAAACAAGGGTCAGTCCTCCCTGGTGTCCTTCAGGGTAGACGTCACTGAACACCATCACATTGGCCCCGCCATTCTCAAAATATCCCGATGGATTGATTCTGAAATCCTGGGCGTGCAGCCCCATACAAAGCATCAGTGATGCTGCACCTGCTATAAATTTCTTCATAAATACTATTTTAAACGATTATGTATTTCTACTCCCAAGCGTACCGTATGATATGGGCAACGCCACATACTCACTTTGGGAGTATCCTTCTTGGGTTCTCCATCAAAACAATCACTGTACCATTCACCGTATTCCCGGTCTATCATACAGTCCTTTACGAAAGTCCAAACCGTATCGGCCGATTGCAGATAAACGTCATTCCCGCTGATTTGCCAGGCATTGACACAAGCTATCATCGTTTCAATCTGGCCCCACCATGAGGCATGCCCGGTTGTTCTTCCGCCCTTCTTTTCATACATCATATACCCTTTGTCACTCAGTCCTTCCGCCAAGCAAGCATCCGTCACATCCAGCGCAAGCCGATTCGCCCTATCCATCAGTTGCCGGTCTTCTAACACACGGGCAGCCTCACAAAGCAGCCATCCCGCCTCTACATCATGTCCATAAGAGTCCATCTCAACCAGACTGTTCCATGCATTATCAAAGAACAAATTAAAATGTCTCTTTGAAGAGTCATAAATGCGGTCCATAAACAACTCGGTGCAGAATTCGAGTCTTTTCCTCAGTCCGTCGTCTTTCCAGCACTGATATAAAAGGGTATAAGCCTCCAGCACGTGCAAATGCGCATTCATAGTCTTGGGTGCATTGTTATCATAATTATCCAGTTGTTTCCAATCTTCAGTAAAAGATTCCACATAACCGTCATATTGCGGTTCGCGGCCTTTCTCCTCCAAGGTATGATATAAACCGACAGCCATATCCAGACTCTCGCTGTTACCTGTTGCCAGATAGTGTTCAGCCAGCCCATAGATGGCGTAGGTCATGGCATACGTATATTTGGAAGCATTCAGCACCTCACCGTCAGGATTGACCAGCCAATATACCCCACCATGTTCCTTGTCTATAAATGTATCAATGAAGTAGCGTTGCGATTTATCCGCAAGCTTCAGATAAGCCTCATCCTTAAACGTACGGTATGCGGCAGAAAAACTCCACAGAATCCGGGCATTCAGAACCCCTCCTCTCGGAGCATCCACTACCGGAGTACCATTCCGCAATACAGTTCCATAAAAACCGCCGTCGGGAGCCACTGCATAATCCATCCAAAACGGCAACACGCTGTCTCTGACATTCGTGACAATCTCTGTACGCATGCGTGTCTGCATATCTGTCTCCCCTGAATGCGACCGGCAGCCTGCCAGACAAGACGCAACCAGCAGTGCTATCCAATAAAACATCTTCCTTTCCATAATTATTCTCTAAAACCATCAAACTTTTCCTTGTATAATTCCCCGTTTATCAGAAACTGGTGTTCGTCGTCTCAAGTACTGGTGTTTGTCATGTCAGACACCGGCTTTCATCACGACAGACCCTGACGTCTATCACAACAACTACTGGTGCCTGACATTTCACTCACAAATATTTTATTATTAAGTGTTTATTTATAATTTATCAATATCCCGGATTCTGGTCAGCCTGATTGATGAGCGGGTTGGTCAGAATCTCATTCGTCGGAATCGGGAAGATTTCCTGATAAGCCTCGTGCTCAAAGAAACGGAATGAGTCACCAGTCTGCAGACAAGCCTCTTGTGAAGAGTTGGCTACTGTTTTCGGATATTCGGCGGCAAACCATTCTTTGCACATACCCATACGGCACAAATCATGGTAAAGCGAGAACTCGGCATTGAATTCATGGCGACGCTCTATAATCAGCGCCACCTTCCATACCGGAGAAGTATAGCCTTTGGCTGCTTTATAGCTTGTATAATAGGTCTCTGCATCCGGCACTTCCACCGTCTGGGTATTCAACATGTCGGCGGGTAGGTCAATCATCGTCGCTCCCATCTCCAAATTACCCCAAGCACGGTTACGTATCTGACGTATCATGTTCCATCCGGTAGCGTTGTCACCTGTCTCGAAACAACATTCTGCATAGTCGAGCATGATGCCTGCATAACGCTTCAAAGTCAACGAAATAGGATTGAATACTTTGTTGTTCTCACCTGGCTTGCATCTCCAGTATTTCAAGGAATAAACAGTAGGCATATTTTCGGAACCTTGGAAAAGACCGTCAAAACCACTTGTCACCCCTACAGTCTGCCCGGTAATGGGATGCGTATCCCCTTTGGCAACAGCAGAGTATTGGCGGCGTTTGTCACCCGGTTCAAAGGAACGTACAAACTCCCAAGAAAGACAGAGAGACCCCCAGCCTCCCCATTCGGGTGCCGCACACATATATCCGTACCACATCATGGCATCTGAAGACGAATCGGCTCCCCAGCCCATATATCCTTGTTCATGATACATCACCTCAAATACAGATTCTTTGGTCCAATGTGTATCCCAGGCATGCAGGTTACCGAAGCAGGGCTCCAATGAATAGGTTCCACTGTCCACTATATCCTTTAGTTCCGTCTTGGCTTTCGTAAAGTCTTTCTTCAACATATACAGCTCGGCCAAATAAGCTTTGCAGAACCCCTTGGTTATACGTCCGTATTCACCATTCATGGGTAACCAGTCCAGATGGTCGCGTCCAAAAGACAAATCTTCCTCGATAGCCGCATAAGTCTCATCCACGGATTCCGGACGTGCCTTTCCTACCGAAGTAGTATAGGTTTCACCGGTAAGCAACATCGGTACCCTTCCGAAAAGTTTCGTCAGGTAAAGGTAGTTATAACCGCGGATGGCACGTGCTTGCGCTTCATAAACGGTCTTGGAATTGCTGTCCGCAAATATAGAGGCATCCGCCGTCTCCAGGCCAGCCAGGAAACGGTTTGCACGGTCCACTGCACGATAACTCATCCGCCATGCAGTCTCCAGGGAACCCTTATCGGGTTTCCAGGCATGACGCTGCCATTCCGCATCCCAACCGGAAGCCTGACAGTCCATCGTAGAATGGTTGGCAGCAAATACCTGAGGCTTGAATCCCCATGTTTCGTCATCACCGGAACCGTGCTGGTCCGTATAAAAGGTATCATAAAGTCCGTTCAATCCGGAAAGGACATTCTCCTCCGTTTTAAACATGAAATCTGCCGGAAGAATATCGTAATGATCCACTTCCAAATAATCGTCACAAGACGTTACGGTGCTTAAGGCCAGCACACCGATCAACAGTTTATATAAGTTTTTCATAATCATATTTTTTATCCGTTAGTATTAGAACTGTACACTCAGACCGAAAGTAACCGACATCGGGAACGGATAACGTCCTCCGTCAAATCCCGAATACAATACATTGGAGTCACCAACTTCCGGATCGCCGAACTTATTGTACGAAGAGATGGTACATACATTGTCGACACTGGCAAATACGCGTGCATTTTCCATTTTCACCGGTTTCAGCACATTCTTCGGGAATGTATATCCTATCTGAATATTTGAAATCTTCAGATAATCCCCCTTCTGGATGTAGGCGTCGGACACACGCATGTTCTTATTATAGTCTGTCTTGGTGATACGCGGATATTTGGCGCCGGTATTCGAAGATGACCATGCATTATTGATATATTCCTTCAGTACATTCTGATAACCGCCGTCGGGTGCATAGACTGAGGTCAAGCGGGCCGAAGAATAAGAAAGGATATCCATACCGGCTACACCGTACAAGTTCATCGAGAAATCAAAGTTTTTCCAGGAAGCGGTAAGGTTCATTCCGTAAGTGAACTTGGGATATCCATTGCCTATAACAGTACGGTCGGCATCGGTAATCTGCCCGTCACCATTCAAATCAACAAACTTATAGTCGCCGGGCTGGGTAGTCTTGTCCTGATATACACCACTTTCAACTCCCTTTTCAACCGCCAGCCTATTCATTTCATCAATTTCGGCCTGGGTTCTGAAAATGCCTTCTACCTTCCAGCCATAGTAGGAACCTACAGGATAGCCGTTCTGTGTAATGGAGTGGTTGTCCCAGTTGTCGCCATCTTGTGCTGAACCTGACTTGCTGAATATCGGATCGCCGACTTCAATAGCCTCGTTCTTCAGGGTAGACCCATTCAGTCTTATGCCGATATTCCAATCGCTGAAGCTCTTGTTCCACGCAGCAGTAAACTCGAAACCTGAGTTACGGATATGTCCCGCATTAGTATAGACATTGGAGAAACCGGTGGAAGGACGAATCTGGCGATACAGAAGCAGATCCTTTGCGTCACGGATAAAGTAATCGGCAGAGAAAGAAAGCTCATTGTTCATAAAGGCAAAGTCAATACCGATATTTGTCTGCTCATTGGTTTCCCATTTCAGGTTGGTATCAATTTCTTTCTGCTGGGCAATACCGGCACCGTTAATCACACTCGAACCATTAAAGAACCAGTACATTGCATTTGCCGAAGACAACTGTGCTATGGACAAGTTGGTACCATTGCCCGCATTACCGGTCTGTCCCCATCCGGCACGCAACTTCAAGTTACTGAACAGTTCTAAATCCTTAATGAACTTTTCCTCGGAAAGACGCCAAGCTACAGAAGCGGAAGGGAATGTACCATAACGATTGCCGGCACCAAAGTTCGAAGAACCGTCGCGGCGTACCGTTGCAGTCACAATATAGCGGTCGTTCAAAGTATAAGTCAGACGGCCGAAGTAAGAAAGGAATCTTGTCTTCAAATCCAGCCCACCATCCGTTTGCTTAGACGATGGGTCATTGGTCAATGAAATTTTGCGGATGTTGTCTGCCGGGAAATCGTTGGCACTGGAATTCAGCCAGGCACCGTTCGTATCGCTGGTAGAGAAACCGGCCATTGCACTTACGCGGTGATGCTCATTGGACCAGTCATAGTTCAAGAACGCTTCCAGACCGAGTGAAGTGGACTGGCTCTGGTTCAGCGAGAACGAGTCCTTACGGTCTTGAGTTCCAAAGGTTCTATCATTATAGGCTGTATAGCCATTATAACCTTTTGTATAATAATTATAACTGGCAATAGTCTTGAAAGTCAACCCTTTGTACAAATCGAGTTGTAGGAAAGCACTAGCAAGCATACGGTCCCATTTATTAATACTGTCGGCAGTCTTGGCAGCAGCAACCAGATTGTCAGCTCCCTTGTTCACGTCTCCATTGCCTTCTTTCTTGTAATGTCCCCAAGTACCGTCGGGCAACACAATAGGCATGGAATAGAAAACACCGTCCTCTACATAATCCATGGTTGGAATGGCTTGTGCATAGTTTCTCAGGTTGCCTCCTCCCATCTTTTCCGAATGTGCATAGTTCAAGTTCAAGCCTACATGCAGAAAGTCTTTCACTTTGTGAGTGATATTAGCGCGTGCCGTCAAGCGTTTAAAATTCGACTCAATCACGATACCCTGGTTGTTCAAATAACCCAGAGATAAGTTGGCTTGGGTATTTTCGCTGCCTCCCGAAGCAGAAAGGTTATAGTTCTGCTGTAATGCCGTGCGTGACATTTCATCCTGCCAGTCAATGCTGTTCAGTCTGCCTATGTAATCCTCGCCATATGCCAGATTGGTCATGGCAATACCGTCATTCTTGACGGCGGAACGTACAGCACTTGCAAACAAGCCCGCATCAGCCACATCAATCTTATTCGAATTGAACTGGAGGGCATAGTTGGCCGAAAAGTTCACCTTTGCCTTCCCCTTACCACCGTTCTTGGTAGTAATCATAATGACGCCATTGGCACCGCGAGTACCATAGATTGCCGTAGCCGAAGCATCCTTCAGAATTTCGATGGACTCTACATCATTAGGATTCAAGAAATCGATGGAAGTTCCTACCTGCACACCGTCCACTACATAGAGTGGGTCGGCAGAACCATTCACGGTTGCCACACCGCGGATACGGATGGAGAAACCTCCTTCCGGGTCACCGGAAGAACGGATGACAGATACACCTGCCGCAGCTCCCTGCAAACCTTGTCCCAAGTTCACCGGATTCCGCTTCATCATTTCCTCCGCATTCACGGAAGCCACAGAACCGGTGAGGTCGGATTTCTTCATCGTACCGTAGCCCACAACAACTACCTCATCCAAGGTTTCGGTATCCTCCTTTAAAGTAATTTTCAGAGCATTCATATTCCCGGTTACTTTGACCGTTCGCGCCAGATAACCGATGTAACTGGTCTTCAGCGTAGAACCTACGGGACACTGCAAGGAGAAGTTACCGTCCAAATCGGTAATCATACCGTTTGTCGTACCTTCCACAATGACATTGGCACCGATGATGGGCTCGCCTTTCTCATCCACCACTTGGCCCTTCACAGTAACTACACTCTGCTGTACGACAGTGACACCTGCAAACGGCTGTACGCTTGTTGCAAAGAGAGGTCCGGCACATGCCAGCGATACTGACATGATACCCAAATACTTCATCACATTTCTCATAAATACTAAATACTTAGGTTTAACAAATACCCCGGTCATAAGCACATCGGGAAAAAGATATGCGACACAATTTTGTGCCACTATAGAGGCACTGCCGTGCCATTGGGAAGGCACATCTGTGCCACCATAGTGGCACAGATTTCGGTAACTATATCCCTTTCTCTTCCATACCGACAGGGGTGAATTCAATATAGATTTTCAAAGATTAAGTTCAGAAACTCAGGGAAGTGCCTTCAATCTGGTTCAACAGTTGCGGTTTGGCCTTTCCACAATCCACTTTCACAACCTGAATACGGTTGTCGGCAGGTAGACAAACCAATCCTTCTGCCTGCTTCTTGTCAGCACTGTATACCTTCAGGCTCATTTTGCTCCAATCCATCTCAGCAGTGGACTGCGCCAACTTCAGATGAGGAAGTACCGAACCGTCACGTACCAGCATGATTATCGGCAGACTGCCTGCTTCAATCCGGTGCCATCCGCCTTCGTAGACTTTCTCTGTCTGGTAGTCTATCCATTTTCCTTCGGGAAGGTAAACTGTGCGGCCCGTCATACCGGATTCAAGCAAGGGGGCAACCAGAATCTGCGAACCGAAGAGATACTCGTCATCCACTTTCCATGCTCCCGGATCATCGGGGAATTCTACAAACAAGGCTCTTAGCATCGGTAAGCCCTTTTCTGTACATTCCTTAGCCTGAGCATACACATAAGGCATCAGACGGTACTTCATCTCCGCACTCTTGCGGAAGACATCCTGCACACGCTTGCTGTCGTACAACCACGGCTCTGTCGGAGGTGCCCCATGCGCGCGGGTATGGGAAGTAAGAAAACCGAACGGTATCCAGCGGCAATACAAGTCCTCCGGAGTGGATTTTACAAAGCCGCCCATATCATGGCTCCAGAAGGAGAAACCGGACAAGCCGAAGGACAAGCCTGCACGAAGCGTACCCAGCAGACCCGTGTTCGTAGTTGCAGCATCACCGCCCCAATGCAATGGATAACGCTGGGAACCAGCCCATGCGGCACGTGCCCACATTATATTCTCGTTGTGCAACTTCTTGGTTATCTCGGACACTGCCATATCATAACGCACCGGATAGAGGTTATGCTCATACCATCCGCTCTTGCCGGAAGCGTAAATACCATTCAGTGGAGCAGCCTCGCCAAAGTCTACTTTAATGGCACTGACACCGATATTCAGCAATCCCGCCAGTTTGTCCTGATACCACTTTACTGTTTCCGGATTGGAAAAATCAAGCACCACATCTTCGTAGGGAAGTTCACCATTTCCATTTTTCACATACATGTCTTTCTCTATCAGTTCAGAGAAATAACGGTTTTTAGGAGTGAAATAAGGCAACTGCCACAAACATACATGGAAACCTTGAGACCTCAAATCCTTCAACATCTGCTGTGGATTCTGGAAACGGTTCTCGGAGAATTTATAGTCACACTGCCAGTCCACATCAAACCAGCCGGTATCGAAATGGATAACATCGCACGGATACTTGTTCTTACGGATATTGGCCGCTACATCATAACCTTCCTTTTCACTGAAATAGGTAATACGGCTCATCCACGTACCGAAAGACCACAAGGGGGGCATGCCCGGCTTTCCTACCAAATCGGTGTACTCGTCCAGAATATCTTTCGGCTCGCCGAAGAAAACGAACAAATCCAGGTTCTCGTCACCCATGAACATTTTGTTCAGCCCAATATAGGTAGCACCAAAATCACAAGTCACGGGAGCGGATGTATGCATAAACATACCATATCCCCGGTTACTCATAAAGAAAGGAATCGGTTTGTACATCTGGTCCGTCTCAGGCCCTTGTGGGTCTGTAACGAACAAGTTCACCTTCTGTCCGGCCTTGTTCAGCCCAGTGGCAGACTCTCCGCAACCAAAAATCATTTCATCTGCAGTCAAGGTAAATACCGGATTGATGCGGCGAGCATTGTCGCTTCCCCGCTTCACAAAACAGAACGGCGTATATTTTACCTGCGTAGAGTCCGCGTCGCTCAAAGCGGCAGTCTGGCTCAAGATACGTCCGGCTTTATCCTTCAAGACGATTCTCCAAGGATTCTTGTTAATCTGAATGGTTCCATAGTCGCTGGAATAGATAATCTTGTCATTCGTCTCGGTAACTTTCCAGCTTCCATCCCTGCCCGGTTCCTTTGCCAACATGATGGAAGCGGCAGGTTTGGGTTCCACCGGGGTCGTTAGCATACGGATACGTACCGTACGCGGAGTTACAAAGTCAATCTTGAATTTGAGGTTAGGGTCATTTTCATAGGCAGTGAAGGGGAAATCGAGCATTCTCATTTTACGGGGCTGTGCACCGTTGGTATTGAAGGCTTGGCGGGGCATCAGATGCCCGCGTTTCCAATTCACCAGCCCTTCACCCGACTTGGCATCGAATGACTCCAGGTGATCTGCAAAAAACAAGGTATTACTCAAGTCACGGAAATCGGTACTCATGTCCAGAGGTTGGTTCATCAAATACGAAGTACCGTCATTGACATGTGGCTGTGCCAACAGATTGCCACCGGCAAACAACAGCATCGCCACTGCTAAAAGTTCTTTCTTCATACTATTAGGATTTAAATGATCTCGCCTGCAAATGTATTTTTCTTAAAGGAAACACAGATGCCTTAAAAATGTCTTTTAATATCCGGTTTTGTTTCATAGAACCCATATAGGGCCATTGGAAACAAAATGCATACTATTTTTCACCAAACGGAGGATATCATCCCACACGAATACGCAAATCTTTCCTTGCTCGTTCGAAGGATTATATTTAAGTTTGCAGTTACAATATTGTTAATCCTTCTAATAAAGAAAATACATGAAACAACTGCTCCTATTCCTTATATGCAACCTGGCCTTCCTCCTTACTGTTCAAGGTAACTCAGCGGAAATCCCGCCGGCTGTCATGTTCAAGCAGCTCTCTACAACAGAAGGACTCTCCAACAACAGTGTCCGAAGCATCTACAGAGACAATAGGGGATTCCTCTGGGTGGGGACAGAATCAGGACTCAACAAATACGACGGCTACTCCTTCCAGCAGTATTACCAGAACAACTCCGACCTGCCGGACGATGCCATCAGCGAAATTTTCGAAGGACCGGACGACAATGTATGGATAAGGACTTCCAGCGGCTACAGTATCTATAATTATAAGACCGGTAAATTCGACAATGACTATAAACCCATACTCGATGGGCTGCAAATCCCCAGTAAAAACATTCTGAGGATGGGAAAAACATCCAAGAATGAGTTTTGGGCCTACGACTATTCCAAACTTTACATACGAAGCATGGACAACAGCTCCATCAAAGCCTATCCACTGGCAGTTGAAAAGATTTCAAACCTCTATATAGGTGTCCAGTTCATTTATATAATGTACTCCAACGGTACCCTATACAGTATCAGCAAGCAGACTTCCGAAGTCAAGGAAATAGCCATTCCCACCATCTATAGACCTTTGCTGGAGAATCATGAGCCACACATTTACATAGACCAAAACGAAAGCCTATGGGTATACCCCTTCCAAAACAGCCTACTTTTGCACAAGAACAGTTTTACACAGCAATGGGAGGACATCAGCCTGAACAATAACACTCACATACAGTACAATCGCGTGCAACGCATCCTCGACCTGGGAGACGGCAACGTATGGATACTTACCAGCCATATGGGGCTGTTCGTTTACAACACCCTGACCAAATCGCTTACCAACTTGGTGCACAATCCATTGAAACCGCACACCATTGCCAGCAACAATCTGAATACCATTTACCGGGACAAAGACGGAACCATATACATAGGGAATTTCAAACACGGTATTTCCTATTATAGCCCCATGTCCCAAATCATACTATGCAACAAATCCCTGGAATATGATGATATCCTGACCTTCTGCGAAGACACCAGCCAGGAATACATTTACTACGGAACAGACGGTACGGGACTAATCCGACGTTCACTAGTGACCGATTCATACGAAAAGATAGCAACTCCCGCCAATATTGTAGTCGACTTATCCATCGACTCCAAAAACCGCCTATGGATAGGCACCTTCCAGAAAGGACTGCTATGCTACTCGAAAGGGCAAATCAAACAATACACAGTAAGTAACAGCCAGCTTCTCGAGAACAATGTGTATACAGTAAAGGTAGACAAACACGGATACATCTGGATAGGTACCATGAAAGGATACATACAGAGGTTAAATCCGGAAACCGAGCAGTTTGACACCATCTTGTACCGTCCGGGAGAATTCTTTGTCCGAGATATGTACTATGATAAAGACAGTACCCTTTACGTAGCGACCAAAGGAGGACTCATTATCATCGATACGGAAACCCAAGCCTATAATATCTACGCCGAAGCCGGCCGCTTCAAGGAGAACAATATGCTCACTGTCTATAAGGACAGCCGGGACCTTCTTTGGATAGGACATCCACACGGACTGAGTATATGGAACCAGAAGAACGACTCCATCTACTTCCTTGACCAGAAAAACGGACTTGCCGCCAACCTCGTCAGAGCCGTCACGGAAGACAACAACAACCAGATGTGGATTGGTACCGGCAACGGCATCTCACGAATCAAAATAACAAACGGTACATACGCCATCGTGAACTACTCCGTAAGCGACGGACTGATATGCAACGATACCAATGTCCACGCCATCCTCAAGCTACAGAACGGCAATATACTGATAGGCACGCCACAAGGTTACCAGACTATCATTCCACAAGACATCCTGACCACAAGTTATGATGCCAATATTTACCTTACCGGTATTGAGCTCAAATCCGGAATGACCCATCCGGACATCCTGAACGGCAGCTCACTTGAATGTGCACAACATCTTTCCTTCACTGAAAAGGAAAATTCATTCACTCTGTCCTTCTCTGCCCTCGACCTGGTGGAAACGGATAAGATAAAATATGCCTATAAGATTCATTCCAACTGGATTTATGCTGAAAACAACAAAGTAAACCTATCCATGCTGACTGCCGGAAACTATACTTTATCCGTCAAGGCATGCAACTCACAAGGCATATGGAGCCCCAACGTCAAGGAACTGAAAATAAAGATACTCCCTCCTTGGTGGCGCACTTGGTGGGCTTATACCATATATAGCGGTATCGTTTTGTGCATCCTTCTGTCCATTATCCGCAATCTGCGCTTACGCCAAAAGCAGAAACAAATCATGCAGGCCATCGAGGTGGAAAATGAAAGGCAGCAGAAAATCAACAATATGAAACTGCAGTTCTTTGCCAACATAAGTCACGAACTGCGGACCCCCTTGTCACTTATCATCAATCCGCTTGAAGAGTTTTTCGTAGACCATCCCGAATATCGTAAAGGCATTCTGGATATGGTCAAACAAAATGCCGACTATCTGCTGGAACTGATTAACCAACTGCTGGATTTCAGAAAGCTGGATGCCAAGGCTGAAACCCTGAAATGCAAACATGACAACATCCTTATCATTCTGAGTGAAATATTCCACTCTTTCGATCCGATAGCACAGAAACGGAACATCAGCTATAGCCTTACCGCTCCACAACATTCTGTATTCATGGATTTCGACTATGACAAGATACGCAAGATATGCACAAATATCCTGTCAAATGCATTCAAGTTCACTCCCAATAAAGGAAGCATCTCACTGGATATTGCCGTAAGAGGCACAAATCTGGAACTGACCTTTACCGACACCGGTTGCGGCATAGAGGATGAAGCCAAGGAGAAAATATTCCAAAGATTCTATCAGTCGGGCAAAAACCAGTCGAACAACGGAGGCAGCGGCATTGGACTGCACATTGTTTCCGAATACGTAAAGATGCATCAGGGTACTGTCTGTGTCAGGGATAACCAGCCTTGTGGTTCTGTATTCCTGATTGCCCTACCCCTACACCAGAACAGTAATGAAACCAAAAACGGAGAACCGGTCGAAGGACCGGAAATAAAAGAAGAATCCCATCCATTCACCATACTACTCGTAGATGACAACTACGACTTCTTGAAATTTCTCTCTGAAAGTCTTGCCAGGCAGTATCATGTATTAAAAGCCACAAACGGAAAACATGCACTGAATGTACTGGAAAAGGAAGATATTGATTTAGTGGTCAGTGACATCATGATGCCCGAGATGGATGGTCTGGAACTATGTTCAACCATCAAGAATGACATACGCTACTCCCATATCCCCATTATCCTCCTGACAGCTAAGGCAAGTGAAGAACACCAATTGGAAGGGCTTAGCGTTGGCGCAGACGACTATATCACCAAGCCTTTCAATATGGAAGTCCTCAAGCTGCGCATCAACAAGATTATCGAGATGAACGTCAAACGTCAGGAAATATTCAATCAGGACATTAAAATCGAGCCAAGCCGTATCACCATCACTCCCCTTGACCAGCAGCTGGTGGAAAAAGCCATCCAGATTGTAGAGGACAATATCAGCGAAACCGAGTTTTCCGTCGAGGAGCTTGCCAGCAGCCTGAATATATCACGCAGCTATTTCTACAAGAAAATGATTAAGATAACGGGAAAGAAACCCATCGAATTCATCAGGACCATCCGTATGAAACGTGCACAACAACTCTTGACAGAAAGCCAGATGCAAGTTTCGGAAATTGCATATACCTTGGGGTATAACTCCCCCAAGATATTCTCCAAACATTTTAAAGAAGAGTTCAACATCAGCCCATCCGAATTTATAAGGCAGCAGGCTGAATAGAAACATTATTTTGACATCAAAGCATCCAACGAAGACACCAACGCCACCAAAGCAGCACTCCAATTAATGGCTATTTCATTGGAAGCATACGAACCTTCCACATCTGCATAAGACTCATCCGGCAGATTGGAAGGATAGGGTACACCGTCTTGTTGGCCAGGATTGGGACCGCCAACAAGGAAACCGGGAAGAGGTGCCTCTATATCATCCGATGCAGAAAGACGATGGTGCGGATACAGAGGACTTTTCATCCCGAAACCGGTGACATAACAATATCCCGTGGCATTCTTTCCTAAAATGTAGTCCATATTGCGGTAGGCGTTCGTCAGGTACGACTTCTCACCCGTAAGCAAATAGGCGCAAACCAGTGAAGTGGCTTGGTTAGCACACCCTTCGGCAAGGCATCCCCAAAAGAAATCTTTGGCATCGTTGCCGTAAGGAGCGTGGAAAGGAGAGCGGTCAGCACCCCGCACAGCCTCGGCAGCATAGTCCAGTAGCAGGTCTTTCATGGCATTTGCCAACTCCACGTCTTCACCCTGATATTCCCTGCCCGGTTGCAGCCAGGCAAACACGCCCAACGCAGTGGTATTGCCCCAAGAAGGAGTCTTATATGCAGTGGGCAGATGCTTCTTCACTTGTTCCCGGTAAACGGGCTTTCCCGTAGCAAGATAGAGCTCGGAAGCCGCCCAGAAGAATTCGTCATCGGCACTACGATCACCGTAAGCTCCCGTAACCACGGCAGGTTGATATTGCTTGTTGAGGAGGTCCTGATGATAGAGCGCTTGCGGATGCGCTTCTGCCCAGGCGTAAGCACGTTCGGCAGCCTGCAAAGCCACTTCCGAAAAGCCAGGATAATCCTCTTCGTAAGGAGCAAACAACACGGAAGCTTGCGCTAAAGCCGCAGCATAGTCCAATGCCGCCGTTACTGATTTCTGAACTACATAACGGGGCTGCTTACACTCCGTAGGCTTGATAAATCCCTCGAACGAAGGGGTAGTCAGCTTGTGGTAGACTCCTCCGTCGGCAGGGTCTTGCATGGTCAGCATCCATTTCAGGTTATAGTACATCTCGTCCAGCAAATCGGGCGTGTGGTTTCCGCTTTCCGGGATGTTCACCCGTTGACGGATAAAATAGTCAGGAAAGCGGGCATAAATCGCCTGCATCAATCCGATGGAATAAGCGGAGTTCACAATGTACTTGTTATAATCTCCGGCATCATACCATCCTCCCGGAGAAGAAATCACCGCTCCCGCCTTACGTTCCGGCCCGGCAGCATTGGGATGTACCAGCACCTTGTCATCTGGATGGCCTGCCGGACGGCTCCACCGACCCGCATAAGTCGCTTCGATGGGCATACCCGTACGTTGGTAATAGAAAGATTTCAAAGCGGCATCGGCCAAAGGGGACAGCACCTTTTCCTTTACTTCGAATGCCACTGAATCGCCGTTAACCAACAGAAGATATCTTCCCGGTACCGTGATGTCACTGAAATCCAATATTGTCCTGCTCCTATCCGACCAAGCGGATGAAGCGGTATATCCGGGTTTGCCGGAAAGTAGCCGATTGCCCGTGGCTGCATCTACTATGGTAAATTCACGTACCTCACCGGCATTCACCACAGCTACTTTTTCCTGCTGGGGATAATACCCTAACTGATTCAAACGTACAGTTTCTGAAGGATGCCCTAAAGTGGCCATTCCTCCCAGAACTGTAAACAGACATGTAGTTATATTCATATCACTATTCTTTATATATTAATATTATTCCATTTCAAAATTATTTATCCGACAATAAGGTAATGAAACTGATAGCCGGCAAGTGTACCCGTACCAGTCCATTCTCCACCTTCACTGCAGTTTCCTTCATGCAGTCCTTTGTATTGGTCACATAGACTTTCAGTTCCTTCACTTCTGCAGGGATACCGGAGATGACAGCCTCGCAATCCGCCCCATTATTGACCATATGGACGGCATATTCTCCGCGCACCATATTTCCGAAAGCCGCACAGTTTACATTTTTCTTGCTGCTACTGACTGGAATAGCCAAGGCATCGGCCGGAGTGGAGGCCAGCTGCTTAATGTTCCAGAAACGTTGTGTAGGACGCAAAGGACCTTTGGAGCCATAAATGCCGTCTCCCCACAACAACGAATAGTCTGAAGTGAGCTGCCACTGCAAGATGGACAATGGTTGGCAAATCGCACAAATACGTGTATACAGATTGATTTCATAAAGTGCAAACGTCGACTCATTGAATATCTCGGCATAACCATGAGCAGCGGCATCCGTACTACCCTCACCAACCAAGAGTAGTACATTAATCTCTTTGGCAGCACCCGCCCACTTCCTTAACGTAACATCATCACAACCACGCCATGAATGGAAAGAAACTGCACCAATATACTTATGAGTCTCAGGATTGTTCAAAGCAGGAAGGATAAAATCGAAAGTAGTGGCATCCGAATTGTCGCCAAGCAGCATGCGGGTAGGAAGATTCAACCCTGCCAGATAAGCACCGAACTCCTTAATGAAATCTGCATGCTCCTGCGGAGTGTGGAGGACATCAATACCCAAATCCGATTCATTGAACGAGAACATGGAGAACTCAATACCATAATACCGTTTGGCATACAACAGATAATCTGCCATGGATTTATAAATCTTCTCCTTTTTCCGGTTATCCAGACGATAAGCAATGACACCACCTTGACGGGCATAACTTGCAGGACCTCCGTCAATGGCCCATGCAGGCGGAAACCAACAGCTTAGTATTACCGGCATTCCCATCGCCTTCAAGCGCTTTGCCATGAGGAGACTTTCCTCCACCCGCTTGTTCAGTCCCCCATTCTGTGCCACGGCAATAGGATCGGATTCTTCTTCGGGTTGCCACAATCTCCACGGAAATTCCACACGGCCATAAGCTACGCGCAAGTTTTCCAGACAGTAATCTATCACTTTAGGGTCGGCAGCAGGATTCTGCAGGCGGAAATTCCCTCCAAAGCCTGCAAACAAACTTCCCGGATTCTGCATATCCAATGTAATTTCCGCGTCACTGTGATCTATCACTCCGGAAGCATGCAGTTCCATAGACAATGCTGTTCTCCCAGCCTTTTTCAGAATCGGCATTAGCGAGATATACACAACAGTACCGGTAGACTCTTTTTCAACCGTGGCCTTTACAGACTTATTGAACTTGAATTCCAACTTCCTATTGGCCGAAGTAACGGTCAGCTTCCTGCCACTTGTCCTTACTTTGGCATCAACGTAGTTTTCCGGACTTAAAGCAATACAGTAATAGGCTGTCTGGTTCAAAGTAGTGTCCGACAGCGCATCAATAGAAATCTCCACCAAGCCTTTTCCCTTATCAGTCACTTTCTGATGGAACTTTACACCTCGTAGAGTAGTCGTCACTTCCTGCATATCCCCCTCACGATGGAAAACGGGACGGACCTGCTTCTCCTTTCCAGTAATCTCCATATCTCCTTTCAAGGTTCCGACACGCAGGGATGACTCAAAGTCTATCAATTCACCGTCTACACGGACACCCGTGATATTGCTCCATGCCATCACTTCCGTCTGGGCAGAAAGCGGCAGAGATAATATACCACACAGCAATACAACTATTCCAAACTGGAAAATTCGTAAATTCTTCATAATATCAAATCTATAAAAGGTTGTCATTTCAGTCTGGTATCAATCTCAAACCCCATACGGCTGTTATGATAGGGACAATTCCACATACTTGCTTTAGGCTCCTTGTAGCGGGGAGTTCCATCTTCCAGCACCGTTCTGAACCATTCACCATACTCCTTGTCTATCATCCGTGATTTGATGAAGTTCCAAGTGCGGACGGCACTGTCCAAATAAGATTGTTCACCAGTCAGTTGCCAGGCATTGATACAACCGACCACAGTTTCCGCCTGGCACCACCAGGAAGCATCCTTCCTGATTTTGTCCTTATGCCGTTCGTACATCATGGCGCCCATCGGGTTGATGCCCTCTTTCAAGGAGGCGTCTGCAAGTTCCAATGCTACCTTCCTGCACCTCCCGATAACCTCCGGGTCACCCAGAGCCTCTGCAGCTTCCGTCAGCAACCAGGAAGTTTCGATGTCATGCCCGTAAGAGTCGATGTCATCCAGATTGTTCCAATTCGAATCACAGTACAATATCAGGTGATGTGTTTGTGGATTGTAGAGCTTGGTTATTATCAAATCTATTACTTTTGTAAGACGTTCGCGTAGGCCATTATCCTTCCATACTTTATATAAAGCTGTGTATGCCTCCAATACGTGGATATGGGTATTCATTGTTTTGGTGGCAACGCCATCTCCATCATATCCCAGCTTTTGGGGAACTCCCCATTCGCGGGTGAAAGATTCTATATAACCATCGTTTACGGGGTCTTTGATTCTGCTCTCCATGGTCCGGTAAAGTTCTATGGCTTTTTGCAGGCTTTCATTGTTGCCCGTTGCTCTAAAATGTTCGGACAAACCGTAGATAGCATAAGAGCAGCCGTAAGTCTGCTTGTT
>ULPJ01025602.1_pt1 | contig 41272 bp, 42 predicted proteins | sample 1953361 | NCBI WGS metagenome assembly ULPJ01 (sample SAMEA4835625, study PRJEB28245) | human gut metagenome | biome: gut microbiome; material: fecal sample | place: Denmark | collected 2008 | reverse complement strand
GTAATACGGCAGGGCGTTGGATGCTTAGCCTACCCTTAAAATCGGTAAACAATTTGGTAAAAGATGCCCGAAAGGTACAGAAAACCGTGCTTTTGCTCGGTGAAATCACCGATATATATGTTACCAACTTTCAAATTATGCTGTCGGATAAGAATTTCCGACCGGAAGAACTTAACGCCATTGCCTTCGGCTATTCCCGGCTACTGGATGAAAGTTCGGATGTCCTGACCGAACTTAAAAATGTGGTGAATATCAACGGGCTTTCCATGACCGATGCCGAACGTATGGAACGGATAGACAAGGCGTATAATGCCGTGTTGAATTACCGGAACTTGGTTTCTTACTATACCCGGAAGAACATATCCGTTTCTTACCTGCGGGCAAAGAAAATCAATGACACAGACCGTGTGATGGCTTTGTACGGAACAGCTAACGATAGATACTGGTAATATGACGTTGTTAGCCGTTGAATGGGGAAACCTGCATGAGATTCTGAAAAATCTCTATGTAGATATGATGCCCTTGTGCAGTAATATGACAGGGGTAGCCAAAGGAGTGGCTGGGCTGGGTGCATTATTCTATGTAGCTGCAAAAGTATGGCAAGCCCTATCGAGAGCCGAACCGATAGATGTGTACCCGCTTCTGCGACCCTTCGCCATCGGGCTGTGTATTATGTTCTTTCCAACTATCGTGCTGGGAACGATTAACAGCGTACTATCTCCGGTGGTAAAAGGAACACATAACATACTGGAAGGGCAGACTTTCGACATGAATAAGTACCGGGAACAAAAGGATAAAAAGGAATATGAAGCCATGCTTCGGAATCCTGAAACTGCCTTCCTTGTTTCCGATGAAGAGTTCGACAAACAACTGGATGAATTGGGCTGGTCGCCCTCGGATTTGATTACGACAATGGGAATGTATATGGAAAGGGCTTCATACAATATAAAGAAAGCTGTCCGGGACTGGTTTCGGGAATTGCTGGAAATACTTTTTCAGGCTGCTGCCCTCGTTATTGATACGATACGGACTTTCTACTTGATTGTGTTAGCCATACTTGGCCCGATTGCTTTTGCAATATCGGTCTATGATGGATTCCAATCAACCTTAACGCAATGGATAACACGCTATGTAAGCGTGTACCTATGGCTTCCCGTATCGGATTTGTTCAGTTCCATACTTGCCCGGATTCAGGTATTAATGCTTGAACGTGATTTGCAGCTATTGGACGACCCGAATTTCATTCCCGACAGTTCCAATACGGTTTATATCATCTTTATGATAATCGGGATTGTCGGATACTTCACCATCCCGACCGTAGCCAACTGGATTATTCAGGCTGGCGGATTAGGCGGTATGAACCGGAATTTAAGTAAGACAGCCGGAACAGGTGGAAACCTTGCGGGTGCAGCAGCAGGGGCAGCAAGCGGAAACATTTCAGGAAAACTAATTAAAAAATAATCATTAAACAATGGAATTTAAGTCATTAAAGAATATCGAAACAAGCTTCAAACAAATACGCCTGTTCGGGATTGTATTTGTCTGTGTATGTACCGGGATTGTAGGTTATGCCCTTTGGAACTCGTACAACTTTGCTGAAAAACAACGTGAAAAGATTTACGTCCTCGATGGTGGTAAATCCCTTATGCTGGCTCTCTCGCAAGACTTGTCGCAGAACCGCCCGGTAGAAGCAAGGGAACACGTTAAACGTTTCCATGAACTCTTCTTCACCCTCTCGCCGGATAAGAACGCTATTGAATCGAACATACAACGTTCGCTTTTCTTGGCGGATAAAAGTGCTTTCAACTACTATAAAGACTTATCCGAAAAGGGATATTATAACCGAATCATTTCCGGGAATATCAATCAAACGGTACAGGTGGACAGTGTAATTTGCAACTTCGACCGATACCCGTATCAGGTGGCGACATACGCCCGGCAAATGATTATCAGGGAAAGCAGCGTTACCGAACGAAGCCTCGTTACCCGATGCCGGTTACTGAACTCCGTAAGGAGTGATAACAACCCGCATGGCTTTAGTATCGAAGCTTTCGAGATTACCGAAAATAAAGATATACAAGTATTAAAACGGTAAGATTATGGTGAAAAAGTCATTAACAAACCTACGGGACTGGATGGATGATAAGCTGCGCTATGCTTGCGGAAGCTTGTCGAAAGATGCCCGCATAATCATCATCATAACCTTTATTGTAGGCGGTAGCATCCTTTCTATTTACTGGACGGTTTCATCCATCTACAATATCGGAAAAAAGAGTGCGGAAAAAGAGTTTATGGAAATAAGACACATTGAACGCTTGGAACTTCAACGTAAAGACAATAATAACACTTATCAATTACAAGAATATGGAACAGAATCAGAATTTGAATAAACCGGAAGAGAAAGAAAAGAAACAGCTATCCCCGCAAGAATTACAGAAGCGGAAAAAGCTTATCATCTTTCCGGTAATGGTACTTGCCTTTATCGGCTGTATGTGGCTGATATTTGCACCTTCATCCGACAATGAAGTGAAACCAGATGAAATTGGCGGTTTCAATGCGGATATACCGCAACCGAAAGAAGATGGTATCATCGGAGATAAAAAAACGGCTTACGAGCAGGAACAAATGCGTTCCAAACAGGAAGAACGGATGCGTTCATTACAGGACTTTGGCTTCACATTGGGTGAAGATAACAAAGCAGTGGACAATTTAAGCCTGACCGCCGACCTGCCGGAAGAACAGCCATCGACACCCAACCGGAATTATTACGGCGGTTCTTCATCCCGCAATAGTTCTTATGTACAATCTTCGGCTTATGCCTATCAGGATATAAACCGTCAGTTGGGAAGCTTCTATGAAACACCCAAAGAAGACCCGGAAAAAGAAGAACTGGCACGGAAAATCGAAGAACTGGAAGCCCGGTTGTATGAAAAGGATAATACCCAAAGTACGGCGGATGAACAACTGGCACTACTTGAAAAATCCTATGAACTGGCAGCAAAGTATATGAATGGCGGACAGGAGCAGGCAATAAAGCAGGTTACACCGACTGCACCAATACAGGGTAAGGTTCAGGCGTTACCCGTAAAAGCGGTAACGGAAACCACCGTGTCAGGCTTGCAAACGCCCATGAGTGATGCGGAATTTATCGCAGCATACAGCCAGCCACGCAATTTCGGGTTTAATACGGCTGTCGGTACGGGTATTTCAATGGGAAAGAATACTATCCTTGCCTGTATCCATGAAGACCAGTCGGTAATGGACGGGCAGAACGTCCGTCTTCGTTTGTTAGAACCGTTGCAAGCCGGAAACATCATCGTTCCCCAAAATACATTGTTATCAGGAACGGCACGGGTTCAGGGCGAACGGATGGATATTTCTATTTCTTCTATGGAGTATAACGGTAATATTATCCCGATGGAACTGGCGGTATATGATTCGGACGGGCAGAAAGGTTTATGCGTCCCGTCCTCGCTGGAAATGCAGGCACTTAATGAAGGTATGGCAAACATCGGGGCTGGGCTTGGTTCAAGCTTTACCGTCAATCAAAATGCGGGGGCTGCCATCGTTTCGGATTTGACAAGGGGCGTACTGCAAGGCGGTTCGCAATACTTGTCAAAGAAGTTCCGAACTGTAAAAGTAAACCTGAAAGCCAATTATCAGGTAATGCTGTTCACAAAACAATAACCACAAAAATTCTCAATTACTAATCCGCCGGGAAGTGGGCTATCCACCTGCTAACGGCACTAAAAATCAATTTGTAATGAAAAAGTTAATTATCATGTTCGCACTTGTTATAAGTGCGGTAACGGTCAAAGCACAAAGTAACGACTTATTTCAGGGTATTACCCAAAAGTTTCCTTACGGGCAAATGGTTACTCCATACGGGGTTCAGGTAACGTTCGCCAAAACGGTACACATTATTTTCCCGTCCACCGTCAAATATGTGGATTTAGGTTCTAACCATATTATTGCCGGAAAAGCGGACGGAGCGGAAAATGTTATCCGTGTGAAAGCTACAACCGAAGGTTTCCCGGGAGAAACAAACTTTTCGGTTATCTGTGAAGATGGAAGTTTCTATTCTTTCAATGCCAAATATGCCAATGAGCCGGAAATGCTGAACATCGAAATGAAAGATTTCCTTGAGAATGGAAATATAACCGATTATTCCCATACCCGAATGAATATTTACTTCCGGGAACTGGGTAATGAATCCCCCTTGCTGGTAAAGCTGATTATGCAATCCATCTACAAAAACAATGAACGTGAAATACGGCATTTGGGATGCAAGCGTTTCGGAATCCAGTTTTTAGTGAAAGGAATCTATGTACATAACGGGATGTTCTATTTTCATACACAGGTAAAGAACTCGTCCAACGTACCGTTTGATACGGACTTTATCAAATTTAAGATTGTCGATAAGAAGGTGGCAAAGCGTACCGCCATTCAGGAATCGGTACTGTATCCTGTCCGTAGCTTTAACGAAGTGATTACCATAAACGGAAAATCGACTGTCCGAACGGTCTATACATTGCCGAAGTTCACCATCCCGGACGATAAAATACTGGTGGTAGAGCTGATAGAAAAGAACGGTGGCCGTCATCAGAATATCCGTGTCGAAAGTTCGGATATTGTGAGCGCCAAAGTGATTAACGAATTAAAAATCAAGTAATATGAAAAATATTTTGTTCATAATTATATCTTTTGTGTTGTGCCTGGTCTTTACAGACCAAGCACATGCACAACATTACTTGCCCGGACAAAAAGGAATCCAACTTACGGGCGGGATGGCAGACGGTTTTAAGAAACCCGGAAACCCGGAATCGGCATACTATTTCGGGGCTGCCCTTGCCACTTACACCAAAAACGGAAACCGTTGGGTAGTCGGTGCGGAATACTTCAATAAAGAGTATGAATATAAAGATATAACCGTCCCTGTAAGCCAATTCACAGGCGAAGGCGGGTATTATATCAAACTGCTATCCAACCGCCGGAAAACGTTCTTTCTGTCCTCCGGTTTGTCGGCTCTTGCCGGATACGAAACAAGCAACTGGGGCGATAAACTGCTACCTGACGGCTCAACGCTGGTAAATGAAGATGCTTTCATTTACGGCGGTGCGGTTACTTTGGAACTGGAAACTTATCTAACGGATAAGATAGTCTTTTTAATTAATGCCCGTGAACGTGGGCTGTTCGGTTCTTCCATTGGGAAGTTCCACACACAGTTCGGGGTCGGTCTTAAATTCATTATAAACTAATCGGAGTATGAAAAAGATAATAACAAAAATATTAATGGGAATGTACCTTATGGGTGCGTTATTCCTTGTGTGCGCCTGTAATGACCAGTTGGATATTCAGCAGGTTTACCCTTTCACTGTTACAACTATGCCTGTTCAAAAAAGCATCAAAACAGGTGAAACGGCAGAAATCCGTTGCCAGCTTCACCGGGCAGGAAATTACGAAGAAACGGAATACTTCATCAGGTATTTTCAGCCGGATGGCAAAGGAATACTGCGGATGGCGGACGGAACAGTTTTTCTTCCAAACGATTTCTACCCGCTTCCGGGTGAAATATTCCGGCTCTATTATACCTCTGCATCCACCGACCAGCAAAAGATAGACATATATATCGAAGATAGTTTCGGACAGGTGGAACAGCTAACATTCAGTTTTAATAACGAGAATGACAAAGAGGTTGTTGATGAATAGAGGACTTTAGCCAACTTATTGGAAACCACTTGACAAGTTACTTTGTCAGGTGGTTTTTTATGGGTACTTTTGCGGGAAATAACTTTCATATGGGAAAAGGAGATATTAAAACTCGAAGAGGAAAAATATTTAGAGGGACATATGGTGTAAGGAGAAGACGAAAAAAAAATTTGTCTGCGCCAAAGAGTGTTAAAAAAAGCAAAAACGTTGCAACGAAAGTATCTACCCCGAAAGCAAGCGTAGCAAAAAGAGGACATCAAAAGAAGCAAATGTGCTATAATTGTCGTAAGGAGTTTGAAACAAAAGATATTACAAAGGAACATATTCCTGCTAAAAATTTATTTGAGGGATACGAAGAAAAATATAAAGTAAATCGTGTAACCGTTCCTGCCTGTTCTGAATGCAATGGAAAGTATAGTCCTACAGATGAAGAATTTCGTAATATGATTGGCGTTATTGCTAAGAGAAAAGAAAATCAAAAAATCACAGAGAAAGCAGTAAAATCTATTTTAAGAAAAGATTCGGGAAAAGAAAGGCTATATGTAAATAATTTAGGAAAGATTAGTGGCGTTTTATTCGGTCAAACTCCTATAGAAGATTTTCATAAGAAGAACTTTAAAGGACTATTCTATCATCAATATGGCACTGTTCTTTCTGAAAACTACGAATTGTTTGTAAATATAGATGAAAGCGATTGGTCTGATATTACTTTAGGGGTGTTGGGGTATTTAAAAGATTTATTTAATTGGAAGCATTCAGGACACCCAGATATTTTATCATATACTATTCAACCATTTAGAATAGGTATATCTAATCCTACAAAAGTAGACTTAGTACCCCAAAAGGATGAAAATATTTTTGTTGGATGCTTGAACTATAATAAGGAACACGCAGCATTGGTTATTGCGGTTAGAAAAGAATACCTTGATGCGATAAAAAAACAAAAAACGGAAAAATGAGACATCTTTTTATAGATACAAGTTTTTTTGAAGAGAATAATTTCTTCAAAGGCAAATTAACCCGATTATATCAATATGTAAAGGATGGGTATATTAAATTATATACTAATGAAATAGTAATTCAAGAAGTCAAGAACCGGATTTCAAAAAGAATGGCTGTTGCAAAAAGTAATTGTTCTAAACTTTTCAATAGCCCTGATTCTTATATTTTAGGGAATACATCGCATTCAGAAACTATCAGTAAACTAAAAAGCAAAGATTATTTCAAAAAGGAAATAAAAAGGCTTTGTTCTGACTTTGACAAAATCATCATTGAAACGCCATTTATAATCATTCCTTATGATGATATTGATTTTGCTAAAATAATTGAAGATTATTTTTCGGAAACCCCACCATTTAAGGAAGGAGAAAAGAAAAGTGAATTTCCTGATGCTTTTATTCTTTCTTCAATAGAAAGGTACTGTGAAAAGAATAAAGTTAAAATAACAGCCATAAGTAATGACAGTGATTGGCTTTGTTATAAACCAGTAAATTTTAAAACGTCAAACAATATAGATTCGATATTTGAAGACATTGCAAAGGAGAAAGAAAAAGATAACGCTATTAGCTTTGTTACTAATCTGATACAAATAAACGAAACTAAAATTTTAGCTCAAATAACGAAATACATTACCAAAAATGTATATTTTGAGAATACAGACTACATTGATTCCGAAATAACAATATTTGCTCTAAGAGAATTGGAGTTGCTAAATGAAGCAATCACATATATTGATGATGTGTCTGCCGAAGTAATTGTGAGCATAAATATTGATATGGCAGCAGATATTACATATCCTGATTATGAAAATGCCTACTGGGATAATGAGGATAAAGTCTATTATTTTCTTGAGGAAGTAACATCCAATCATGATTTTGACGTCTCGACAGACGTTTTGGTGTCAATCGAATATGATTTAGAAGACAAATCATTTTTCGAATTAGAAATAAAATCAATAAATAACGAAAAACCTATAAAACTGACTATTAATCATTATAATTAAATAAAAGTTCGGAAAGCGGTTTCTTTGCTACTTTCTTTTTCAGCGCACTTCACGAAAGAAAGTAGCGGGCGGGGGTTCCGCCCGTATATCTATCCTTTTTTTTGACAACCATTCATCCCGTTGTTTCCGGCATTCTTCCAGCGTTTTCGCTACCGTAGAAAACAATTCTCCGTCCGTATGGCGATAATCATACTGAAAATATTCCGTACCCCTGAACGCCCCAGCAATGAACGTTACATATTTTTCTTGTCCCGGCTCTTGGGTTGTGGACACTCCGTTTTTATTAAGTGATTCCATAAAGCTACTATATTAAATATGAATAAAAAATGACTATCAGACAAGCGACCAAAAGACTATACAGTACCGACAGAAACAATCGCAGCAAAAAACGGATAACGAAAAATGCTACTATCAGAAACAGCCACATATCTCCCGAAATCGATAAAAAATAAATTACTGAAGCTAACAACGTAATACGGAACAATAACCTGAATAAACCGCCTATTTTCATTGTAATTTGTTTTTGTGGGCGGGTTTCCCCGCCCGGTGAATAATCAGGAAGCCCGGAAAACATAACCGCTTTCAAACCAGTAATCGCCAATAAACAAGTCGCGGGCAAACTTTTCATAATCGAAGTATGTTTTTGCGAACTCCGGTAAGTCGTAGCACTGTTCTACAACTTCATAGGCATAATCTTCTTCATCGCTGTAACGACCTTGAAAATCATCCCTAAACGTTGAAATAAGGTCGTTCACATCTTCGCTTGATAGGTCGTGCGAACCATGACTGCACCACACTAAAAACGCTTCTTGTTCGTCCTCGCTTAAATCATCTATTGCATCTCGGATGTCGAAAAAGTTATCAGATAGCCAACTTTCGCCGATTAATTCATCCGGTATATTTTCCCAATCCTGAAACATATATTCGGGGTCGCTCTCGTCTGCATGGAGTTCCGCACAGGCTTCGTAAAAATCGCTTATGTCCGAAAAGTCGGAAAGGTCAAACCACTTGCCCTCAATAGAGCCATCATTGTACTTTGCGTATGTACCTACATAAATTCTTGCTTCGCTTAGACTTGTTGCTTCCATAACTTCTGATTTTTTTAATTTATGCGGATTCTTGAGGTGAGGGAGTTGAGTTTCATAACCTTTTTTTCCTGCTTCTCGTAAATCCGACTTTTTTTATATGCGTCTTTCCGTCGGGTCGGTCGTTTTCGTTTCATATATGCAGGAAAGTGTAGGCTTTAGTCTTTGCAAGTTTTTGTGGAAAAATACTCTCAAGCGAAGCGCAGCAGGAAGATTTTTATATCAAACCCTTTAGGGCTTGAACTTTCAAAGAGGTTGAGAAGCCGTAAATACTTTTGCATATAGAAATGGAAAGGAATAACCGCCCGATGGACGACTGCCTATGGGAGTGGTTTACGATAAAAGATGCTGGATAAAAAGCATTAGTTTCAAATAAGTTGAATAAAAAATGGCGGGCTTTGTCGGCTCGCCATTGTTAGGTTCTCACAATTTGTGATAAGCTGGTTATTCTTTGGGTTTCTTCTTGACCGTATGTTTGACTTTCAAAACTGAAAGGTTAAATTCAATCGTAGTTTCCGTTCCTACCGTCTGAAAATCATCGCTTAATATATCTGAAATCAGTTCCCCGCTTTTTTGCATCATGGACTTTTGCTGCTGCTGGTCGGACTGTTCCGATAACTGGGAGATAGTGCGGGACAATTCCCTGACTTTGGCAAAAGTTTCGATGATTGCAATAGTCGTTTCCGTTGCTTTTGGCGATTTTAGGATAGTCGCCAACATATACAAACCCTTTTCAGAAAAGGCGTTTGGGAGTTTACGGACACCGCCCCAACTTGAAGTCGAAAATTTCGACTTCAAGTTTTCCCAGTCTTCTTGCTGTAAAGAAATAATGTATCCCGCTGGAAACTTATCAGGGTTGTTCTTTACTGCTTCATTGATACGCTTTGTTTCTACACTGTATAATTCAGCGACATCACTATCAAGGATTACTTGCTGTCCTTGAATCATAATAATTTTGTTTTCGATTGATTGAAGTTCCATATTCTTTTGTTTTTTAATGTTTTACATTGAAAATCGTTACCTGTTTCGTTACTTATCTGTAAACAGGTAACTATTGAGCCACTTTTTTATAAATTTTTTCGATACCTGTAAACTGCTGGGATAGCCCTTTCATATCATCGCTAATCTTATTATTCGTGATACGAGCATAGATTTGTGTGGTTTCGATGTTGGTATGCCCTAACATTTTTGAAACGGTTTCGATGGGTACACCTTTCCCCAGTGTAGTTGTCGTGGCAAACGTATGACGTGCAAGGTGGAACGTAAGATTCTTCTTAATTCCGCACAAGTCGGCAATCTCCTTCAGATAGGAATTTAGCTTTTGATTACTGATGACTGGAAGGATTTTCCCGTTGGGTAACTGGTCTTTATACTTATCCAAAATCATTTTGGGAATGTCCAGTAACGGTACATTTACATCTACTCCTGTTTTTACCCGCTTAGTCATAATCCACAGATTGCCGTCAAACGATTTACGGATATGTTCTTTTTTTAATCCGGCTACGTCTATATAAGCCAATCCGCAAAAACAGGAAAAGATAAATAAATCGCGGACGTTTTCCAGTCTGTCAGAAACAAGGTTGAGTTCAAGGATTTTCTTGATTTCGTCTTCTGTAAGATAGCCTCTATCGACTCTTTGCAAACGGATTTTGTAATTTGCAAACGGATCGCCGATAATTATTCCATTGTTGCGGGCAATCAAAATTATGCGCTTGAAAAACTGCATAAACTTGGCTGTAGTATTGGAGTTGCATTTACAGATAGTTTTAAGATACACCTCAAAATCAGTGATAAACATTAAGTTTATCTCTTTCAATGCCATATCCGACAGCCTATATTTATACTGTATAAAGTTTTCAAGATGCTTGCGTGTAACTTCGTACTTTTGGTGTGTCGATGCTGATTTAGAAATGCCAACCAACGCTTTCACGTCATTGTTATGCTTTTTAAAAAGATTAAGCAGGGTTTCGTGGTTTTCGGTATGACCTAAAAACTCGTTCTTGACTTTCTCGGCAGTAACATAGTTGTCACGCCGCTGCTGTTCGTGGTAGATTTGATTCAGGGAAGCTTTGACATCATCCAATAACTTGTTGATTTGCACGGCGGACTTTCCTGTCGCTTTCCCGGCTTTCACACTCCAGTTATCAGGATGAATGCTTTGTTTTGTACTGAACTGGCAAATTTTTCCGTCAACGGTAACTCTTGCCATAATTGTTACCTCTCCATTACGCTTTTCCGACCCTTTTTTGAGGTAGAAAAGGATTTTAAATGTACTCTTCATAATCTCACTTTTTAATGTTACAAAATTACTTTTAATGTATTAATTGTGAGATATATACAGACTGTACAAATTTGGACAGTGAGAGGTCATTTTCGGACAAATCGTTACCGTTTTTGTCCAGTTTGAAAAGGGTAACGATTTAGGCACAAATTTGTGTCTTTTCGGGGCTTTTTGGTGTCTTTTGGCATGGACAAAATACAAATAAAAAAGCCTACAAATCATTGACTTGTAGGCTTTTGTCCTCTTGTTGTCTGGTTTTGTCCAGACCTTTCAGCGGAGAGACAGGGATTCGAACCCCGGGTACCTCGCAGTACAACGGTTTTCAAGACCGCCGCAATCGACCACTCTGCCACCTCTCCAAAAACTTCTCTTTCAAGAAGTGCTTTTCTCTTAAAGCGATGCAAAAGTACTATTCTTTTTTGATATCACAAATATTTCAGCACAAAAATATTATTTCTACGATATTTTATAATCGCAGCGCAGTTGACGCAGCCCTATGCCTGAAATAATCCATATGTATATTTTGTAAAATAACAGAAAAGTATCAACTTCGCTATCAACCTACCATTTACCAATAAATTAGTAAAAGAGTGCAGGTAATGAACACAAAAAATCCGGCTTTACCGGTAACTCCTATACCTAACAATAGTTATTTTATGTCGTACAACATAAAAACCGAGTATTCATGCACTGCTATGTGGAAAAAAGATAGTAATTTTGCAGTCCTTATTAGGATAACAACCATTACCCACTAACAAAATGAATATTATGGAATTGAACAAAACCTTTATCGACGGGCTTTGGAGCAAAGAAATCAATGTCAGTGATTTCGTGAGTAAAAATATCGCGCCTTATACTGGAGACGCTTCTTTCCTGCAAGGACCTACCGAACGTACCAAACATATTTGGGAGCTTTGCCTCAAAGCACTCGAAGAAGAAAGAGCTAACAACGGAGTACGTTCTCTCGACCCCCACACTGTATCAACTATTACTTCACATCAGGCCGGCTATATAGATAAGGAGAATGAACTTATCGTTGGTTTGCAGACAGACGAGCTATTGAAACGTGCCATCAAACCATTCGGTGGTATCAATGTAGTAGCTAAAGCTTGCCGCGAAAACGGTGTAGAAGTAGATGATAAAGTAAAGGATATCTTTACCCATTATCGCAAGACACACAATGACGGCGTATTCGACGTATATACTGAAGAGATCCGCTCATTCCGTTCATTGGGTTTCCTCACCGGACTTCCCGATAACTATGCCCGCGGACGTATCATCGGTGATTACCGTCGTCTGGCACTTTACGGTATCGACCGCCTCGTCGAAGCCAAAATGGAAGATTTACACAATCTGACCGGTCCGATGACTGATGACCGTATTCGCCTGCGCGAAGAAGTGGCAGAGCAGATCAAGGCTTTGAAAGATATTAAGATAATGGGCGAATATTACGGACTCGATCTTAGTCGCCCGGCTACTTCCGCACAGGAAGCTGTACAATGGGTGTACATGGCTTATCTGGCCGCTGTAAAAGAACAAGACGGTGCAGCTATGTCTCTAGGTAACGTTTCTTCGTTCCTCGACATCTTTATTGAATATGACCTGGCACACGGTAAAATCAATGAAACATTCGCCCAGGAGCTGATCGACCAGTTCGTCATCAAACTCCGCATGGTGCGCCATCTGCGCATGCAGTCATACAACGATATCTTTGCCGGAGACCCGACCTGGGTAACGGAAGCCATTGGCGGACGTTTCAACGACGGACGCGTAAAGGTAACAAAGACTTCCTTCCGCTTCCTGCAAACATTGTATAACCTCGGTCCTTCTCCCGAACCGAACCTGACCATACTTTGGGGACCTGAACTCCCTGAAGGTTTCAAGGAATTCTGTGCACAAGTATCCGTAGATACCAGCTCCATCCAATACGAAAATGATAACCTGATGCGCGAAGTACGTAACTGCGACGACTATGGTATCGCATGTTGTGTATCCTATCAGGCTATCGGCAAGCAGATACAATTTTTCGGGGCACGTGCCAACCTTGCAAAAGCCTTGTTGCTTGCCATCAACGGCGGACGTTGCGAAAATACCGGTACTGTCATGGTAAAAGGTATTCCCGTATTGACCGGTGAAACATTGAAATTCGAGGAAGTAATGTCGAACTATAAGAAAGTTCTGACCGAAATTGCCCGTGTCTACAACGAGGCAATGAACATCATCCACTTCATGCACGATAAGTATTATTACGAAAAGGCTCAGATGGCATTTATCGATACGAATCCACGCATCAATCTGGCTTATGGTGTAGCCGGTCTTTCCATTGCCATCGACTCACTGTCAGCCATCAAGAATGCAAAGGTTACAGCCCGTCGCAACGACATCGGTTTGACGGAAGGTTTCGATATCGACGGTACATTCCCATGTTTCGGTAATAATGACGACCGTGTGGACCACCTCGGGGTAGACTTGGTATATTATTTCAGCGAAGAACTGAAAAAGTTGCCCGTTTACAAGAATGCCCGTCCTACCCTTTCATTGCTGACAATTACTTCTAATGTAATGTACGGTAAGAAAACAGGTGCTACTCCTGACGGACGTGCCAAAGGTGTAGCTTTCGCCCCGGGTGCCAACCCGATGCACGGACGCGATAAGAACGGTGCCATCGCATCACTGAGCTCCGTAGCCAAGTTGCGTTATCGTGACTCACAGGACGGTATCAGTAATACATTCTCTATCGTCCCGAAATCTCTCGGTCCGACACCGGAAGATCGTGTTGAAAACCTGGTAACAATGATGGACGGTTACTTTACTAAAGGTGCACACCACCTGAACGTAAACGTGCTGAACCGTGAAATGTTGGAAGATGCCATGGAACATCCGGAGAAGTATCCGCAACTCACAATTCGTGTTTCCGGCTATGCTGTGAACTTCGTGAAACTGAGCCGCGAGCATCAGTTAGAAGTTATCAGCCGTAGTTTCCACGAAAGAATGTAATATGATAAACGTACACTCCTACGAAAGTATGGGAACATTCGACGGGCCGGGTCTCCGGCTCGTCGTTTTCCTGCAAGGCTGTCCGTTCCGTTGCCTGTATTGTGCCAACCCGGATACAATAGATGCAAGAGGGGGGACACCTACCCCACCGGAAGAAATTCTGCAAATGGCTATCAGCCAGAAAGTATTTTTCGGAAAAAAGGGTGGCATCACATTCTCGGGTGGTGAGCCTACATTACAGGCCGAAGCGCTTATACCTCTGTTCAAAGATTTGAAAGCAAACGGCATTCACATCTGCCTGGATACCAATGGCGGCATCTGGAATGAAAAAGTTGAAGAACTAGTGAGTCTGACGGATTTAGTGCTGCTGGATCTCAAAGAATTCAATCCCGAACGCCATAAGAAGCTGACCGGATGCAGCAATACAAAAACTTTACATACGGCAGCTTGGTTGGAGGAACAGAACCGACCTTTCTGGCTACGCTATGTATTAGTACCGGGATATAGTGATTTTGAGGAAGACATTCGCAGTTTAGGCGAACATCTCGGCCAATATAAAAGTATACAACGGGTAGAAATTCTTCCTTATCATCGTCTGGGCGTGCATAAGTACGAAGCTATGGGATGGGATTACCAATTGAAAGAAGTAAAAGAAAATACTCCCGAACAACTGGAACGTGCAGAAAAGTTATTCAAGGAATACTTTGAAACGGTTATAGTAAACTAAGAAATAAGAATAAAAGGGACGGGTGATAACAAAAAATGTAATACTGCATTACATATATTGTTATCACCCGTTACATATATAGTCATTTCCTTTTGAAGGAAACGGTTATGTACTGATTAGTAAGTCAGACGGATACCTGCCTGCAACGTAAAGTTCGTCGGGTTCTCCTTTCGTATAGTCTCTATCGGAGAGCCATCGTCAAAGAAATAGGAAACACCGGGCTCTACATATATTCCCACTCTATTACTAATATTATATTGAGCACCTACCGCACCCATTACAGACAATTGCACGGGTTTCACCGTTTCCTTTTCGCTTCCTACCTTACCATAGACACACTTCTCTATTGCACCACCAGCAGATACATACACTGTGAAACGTTTGTCATTAACGAAACTCCAGTTCGCACGCACCGGAATACCGATATAGTGCAGTTTCTGATCTGTTTTTTCCGAACTATTTTCATAAGTTATTTCAGACGACAGCATCGTATAAGTCACACCGGTTTCCACAGAAAAGTTTTTCGGCAATGCTTTCCGTACCGATAAGCCGAAACTAAGAGGTTGCTTATGCTTGATATTTTTAACCTGACGGGTATTTTTCCGCAGATAAGGTACTCCACCTTCAAATACCAGTTCCTGTCCTTCAGGAATATCCAGAATACCACTGGAAACATTCGGTAAATCCAGTTTATCACTAAACATAGGAGTTGAATTCGGACTTGACTGCATGCCACCATTTGCATTATCCAGTGTCGCAAGTGCTCCTGTATTTCCTACAGACATGCCAACCGCCCAACCTTTATTTCCGGTAGATGATTTCTTTTCAGTAGGCAAATGGAGTTTATCTCTGCCGGAAGGACGATATACTTCGCGTTCTTTCTTTTCCGGAATCGAAGATGAAGTTTCCGTTTCCTTTGCCTGTTCCGTTTTTCCCGTTTCTTCTGTCACATTTGAATTCAAATCTGAATTCACTATTTCTTCTTGCCGGTTCACGTTTACTTCCTGAACATTGCTTTCTGTTTCCAAATGCTGCGCTACAAGAGTTTGATGACGAGAATCCCCTTGTTCAATTACTCGCCGGATAACAGGTTCCGGCTGTTCTCCTTGAGTATCCGGCTTTGTCTGTTCCGGCAATACATCAGGTATCGTTGCCAGAGCCGGTTCAGCTGCACGACGCACCTCGTCCACTACCGGACTTTGCAGCAACCACAAGCTAACAGACGATACAGCCACCAGCACAACTGCCGCAGCCGTCATCGCCCAACGACGGAACATGATCTGTTTCTTCTTCCCTACAGACATGGGTGCGGAGGCAGGCAATACCTTCTCCAACCGTTCCCAGCCGGTATCAGGCAACGGTTCGGAATAATCATCCAGCCGCTCCTTTATCTTTTTCAACCATAATTCATCATCTTTCATCATACGTCCTTTCCTTCATTAAGCATTGTTCTTCATCCACTCTCGCACTTTTGTAGCCAAAGTAGCTTTAGCACGTGTCAGCTGCGAAGCCGATGACTTCTCATTAATACCCAGCATCTGGGCAATTTCCTTATGAGACTTTTCTTCAAATATATATAAGTTGAATACGGTGCGATAACCGGCAGGTAATTCACTGATAAACTGCATCAGCACCTTCTGAGGAATAGTTTCCACTGTCGAAGCATCGGGTTCCTCGTACGTTTCGGGTACGTTGTCCAGCCCCTCCGACTGGTTTATTACATCATTCTTGCGCAAGTATTGCAGCGCCGTATTCACCATAACACGCTCCATCCACGCCCGCAAGGATCCATCACCTCGCCAAGTGAATTTATCAAAAGAATCGAAGAGCTTCAGGAAACCATCGTGCATGAGGTCTTCTGCTGTATCACGGTCACCCGCATAACGAAGACACACGCTGAGCATCCGCCCTGCATAGCGCTCGTACAGCTCCTTCCTGGCAAGGTTGTCGCCTTGCCTGCACCGTCCTGCCAGTTCCTGTTCTTCCATTCTTTCCTTTGACACGTGTTTACCTTAAAAATGCGGCAAAGATAGAAATACTGCACGTAGCGAGCAAGAAATTAACTCTTTTGTTTCTTTAACAGTCCTTTATGCAGTATTTACCCTCCCATTGCATTTTTTGAATACATGTAGAAAATAAGATTAACACCCAAAAAACAACAATTGATGAAGAAGCTGAGATTTTATTCGGTAGTATTTACATTTGCACTTTTAATAATACCGATGTTACAGTCTTGTCTGAATGATGATGACGAAAATCGTGGTACTCGTTTCACAATCGGTACTATAGAAGTTATAGGAGAAAAGGAATACTTTTTTAATCTGGATGACGGTGATAAGATGTATCCCAGCGATACTACTTACATCCATAACTACACTGTGGAAAACAACCAACGTGTATTTATTCATTTCCTTCCATTGGAAGAAGATATCCCGGGCTATGACTATAATGTGAAACTTATCCAACTTGAGAACATACTGACAAAAGATATTATTCCACTTACCGAGGAAACGGCTGACAGCATCGGTAATGACCGTATCAATGCTACCTCATTATGGATTACGGGAAATTATCTGAACATAGAACACCAGTTCTTCCACAGCAATAATCCAGATAAGAAGCACATGCTGAACCTGGTCATAAATGAAACAGCCGAGACACCTGATCCGGAAGACGAGTATTTCACTTTGGAATTCCGGCACAATGCCTATAACGATGAACAACGTACGCCGGGTTGGGGAATCGTATCATTCAGACTGGATAAAATAGCCAAGCAATTGACAGGAAAGAAAGGATTAAAAATAATCGTCAATACGATTTATGACGGAAAACAAACCTATACGATAGATCTGAAAAAATAGTAAAATAGGATTAAACAATAAGAGACCAACCTAAACTGACCGATTGAAAACGGAGAGGGTGCATTCCTACAGTGAATACACCCTCTTTTACTTTAAAAAAGCCTTATTTAAAAGACCTTGAAATCTCTTATAACTGTACAAGGATACGGAATACTTTTCCAGGATTAGCCGCCCACTCCGTCATAGCTTCCAATGCATCTTCAGGTACTGCTACCTTCGTTATTAATTCTTCTACCGGGCAAGTTCCTGCCTTCATATAGTTGATGACCGCACGAAAGTCGGCCGGCAATGCATTTCTGGAACCACGTATGTCCAATTCTTTCTGGACAAAATACTTCGTCTGGAAAGCGACTTCACTTTTCGCATAACCAATGCAAACGACACGCCCTGAAAAAGCAACTTCATCCACAGCCATTACATAAGTCACAGGACTACCGACAGCTTCAATCACAACATCAGCTCCAAAACCTTCCGTAATCTCTTGAATCCGGCTATGCACATCTTCCGTTTTAGAATTAACCGTATAAGACGCTCCCATTCTCCGAGCCAGCTCCAACTTCTCATCATCCAAGTCCACAGCAATAACAATGGCACCTCTAAGAGCGGCACGAACAATAGCACCTATACCAATCATACCGCAACCGATGACCATCACATATTCATTGTCAATCACCTGACCGCGCGAAACGGCATGAAATCCCACACTCATCGGCTCAATCAAGGCACAATCACGCGGAGAAATATCACCTGCCGGAATAATTTTAGTCCAGGGCAATACAGCATACTCACACATCACGCCATTCCGCTGCACTCCCAATGTTTCATTATGTTCGCAGGCATTGACACGACCATTGCGGCACGAGGCACATTTACCACAATTAGTATATGGATTCAGAGTCACATTCATTCCTTTTTCAAAGCCTACTGGAACATCCGGACCTATCTCTTCAATTACCGCACCTACTTCATGCCCTGGCACTACAGGCAATTTTACCATCGGATTACGCCCCAGGAAGGTGTTCAAATCGGAACCGCAGAAACCCACATATTTAATTCTCACTAACACCTCACCGGCACCAACCACCGGTTTTTCAAGTTCAACCACCTTCATTTCAGAGGGGTTGACTATTTGAACTGCTTTCATTTTATATATTTGAAATTAATTGTTTAATCAATAACCTTATAACCTTTCCAGCCATAGTAGGCACAGAATATAAAGCAAATCATCGGTACGCAGTAAGCTGCATAATAAATGTGCTCATTGGCGTGCATGAAATAAGCCGTCAACTGAGGGAGACAGGCATTACCGACAATAGCCATCACGAGAAAAGCCGAACCACTTTTTGTCTGGTCACCCAATCCCTTCAGAGCCAGAGAGAACTGGGTAGGATACATAATAGACATGAAAAAAGAGATAGCCAGCATAGCATATAATCCTACCATACCTCCCCAAATCATTACCACTCCGCACAAAAGAATATTCATTAAGGAATAAACCAACAACATATCCTGCGGACGGAATTTCACCATCAGTCCTGTACCAATCCAGCGCCCTACAAGGAAAGCAAGCATATAAAGTCCGAAGAAAGTTGTTGCGGTTTCTTCCGGAAGTCCTGCATAAGAACAGCAATAGACAAGGAATAAACTGTTGATCGCTGTCTGCCCGCCATTATAAAAGAACTGCGCAATTACCCCCCAACGCAAGTGTGAATGTTTCAGTACACCAAAGTCAATCAACTTTTCTTTCTTTGAACCGGAAGAAGGAGTCTTACTTTCATCTCCTATCTGCGGCAATTTGGAAAATATGAACACCACTGCTATAATCACCAACAGCAAGGCCAGCATCAGATAAGGGAACTTCATTGCATCCGTCTCTACTTGTATATAAGCCTGCCAGCCACCCGGATAATCTACGGGTAAAGTATCACGTGTATAATGCGTGCCACTCAGAATCAGTTTACTCAGAAACATAGCAGAGATAAAGGCGCCGAGTCCGTTGAAAGATTGTGCCAGATTCAACCGTCGCGGTGCTGTTTCGGGCGCCCCCAAAACGGTAACATACGGATTGGCAGCAGTCTCCAGGAAACACATACCGGTAGCTATGATAAAGAAAATGCAGAGATAGGCCCAATAGGCTTTCAACATGGCAGCCGGGAAAAAGAGCAAACCACCCAATGCCGCCAACAATAAACCGAAAATAATGCCTGCTTTGTAGCTATAACGCTTCATAAACATAGCTATCGGAATCGGGAAAATGAAGTAAGCAAGCCAATAGGCAGTTTCGGTAAATGACGCCTCAAAGGTGTTCAGTTCACAGGTTTTCATCAACTGCCGTATCATTGTCGGGAGCAGATTGCTGCTAATTGCCCAAAGGAAAAAAAGGCAGAAGACCAGCGCCAAAGGTATCGTATAAGTATTTTTTTTCATGGTATTATTATCTTCTTATTCAGACATGTTTTTGATATATGGCAATACAGGAAGATCAGTAAATCCATAGAATTTCCGGGCATTTTCTCCAAGGAACAGCCTTTTTTCATCTTCTTGCAAATCGGGTGATTTCACTATAAAATCATACGACATTTTGTAAGTGATTGCGGTAATAGTACGCGGATAATCCGATCCCCACATCAGTTTCTTCATCCCGACCAGTTCGGCAGCTTTCCGTATAGCTTTTACTGCTCCCTTAAAAGGATAGAACTCATCATTGAAAAGCCAGGTTATTCCTCCTGATTCAATCATCACATTGGGATGAAGAGCCAGCCGTATCTGTTCTTCCCAATCCGGACGTGTCACCATTCCGAAATGCCCGATAGCAATTCTCAACCGGGGACACTCCTGAATGACCTCCTGCATCTCGGAAACTTGCGTTGCTCCGTCCGCCAAATCTATGGAAAGCATCACATCCCGCTCTTCCATATAGCGGAACATCTGCATCATTTCCTCACTATTCAGCATTACCCGTCCCTCTGTAAGCAACAGGCGTTGAGCCGGAATTTTAATAGCTTTGAAACCTCTTGCAATGAGTTCTTTTGCCTGTGCCAGAAACCCGGGCTTACGGAACTCACACATTCCGCAAACAAAGAAGCGATCAGGATAACGAGAAATAACTTCTGCCAGATATTCATTCTGAATACCATCAATAAATTCCTGTGTAATAACAGCAGCAGCCACTTGCGCATAGTCCATGTTCGACAGGAAAACTTCTGCACTATTCACCCCGTCCATCATAAAGGGAGGAACCATTTGGCGGATTTCTCCCATAAACAACGAACGTCCATTATCCAGTGTACGAATGGGAAATCCATCCACCACCGTATCTTGCCGCAACCATAGATGGGCATGGGCATCAATTATTGTATAGTCCATATAGACAGCTATATTTTAAGAATTAGCCCAACTTACGCGCTGCTGTTCCCCAATAATTTCCTGTACTTCATGCACCAGCGCCCAGTCAATCGGCTCTTCAATAAAAGAGACATTCTTTTTCACATTCAGCGGATTGGCTGTACTGAACAATGTAGTCGCAATCCGAGGATTACTAACAGAGAACTGCATAGCTAATTTCTCAATAGGATAATTCTTTGCTTTACAGTATTCCATTGCTTTGCGACAAGCATCCACCAAAGGTTCTGGAGCTGGATGCCATGCAGGAACACCCCGTTCACTCAACAATCCCATGGATAGCGGAGAGGCATTTATCACGCCTATTCCTTTCGATTCAAAATAATCAAGAAAATCCGCTAGCTTGTCATCGCACAGGCAATAATGGCAGAAATTGAGTATAGATTCTACCGTACCACTGGGTGAGTGATCAATTACCCATTTCAGGTTTTCAAGTTGCAAGTCAGTGATTCCGACATGTCCGACAACTCCTTTTTCACGCAATTCTACCAATGCCGGCAATGTCTCATTAACAACCTGGTTCAGATCAGCAAACTCAATATCGTGTACATTAATCAAATCGATAAAGTCGATATTCAGACGTTCCATGCTCTCATATACACTTTCTACCGCACGTTTTGCAGAGTAATCCCAGGTATTGACACCATCTTTTCCATAACGTCCCACTTTGGTAGAAAGATAATACCGGTCACGTGGTATGTCTTTCAAAGCCTTTCCTAAAACAGTCTCTGCTTTATAATGCCCATAATAAGGGGAAACATCTATAAAATTCATGCCTGATTCGACAGCAGTAAACACAGCCTCAATTCCTTCTTTCTCTTTAACATCATGGAAAACCCCTCCTAAAGAAGAAGCTCCAAAACTGAGAGATGATACTTTCATCCCTGTCTTTCCGATTTCATGGTATTGCATAACTAATTAAATTTAAAAGTTTTTAGATGCGACAAAAATAGGGTAAGAATAATTTCAGGACAGCATATAAGAAGCGAAAACAATACGTAATGGTTTACGTAAAAAAAACATCCTTCCATACCCTCTTTTATCGGGGAATGTGTTTTCTTTGTAAATGAATCTAATATAGCTGACTTAAGAAATGGAATACCGGAAACATACTTCATTAAAAGATCTCGCCCAAACATTAGGCGTATCCATTCCCACTGTATCCAGGGCACTAAAAGACAGCCCTGAAATTAGCAGTGAGCTTTGCGTTAAAGCCAAGAAGCTGGCAAAAGAAATGAATTACCGTCCCAATCCTTTTGCCATGAGCCTGCGAAAGAATACCCCGCGTATCATTGGAGTTGTTGTACCGGATATCGTTACCCATTTCTTCGCATCCATCCTGAACGGGATAGAGAATATGGCAGTGGACAACGGATACTTTATCATCATCACCACTTCACACGAATCCTACGAATATGAAAAAAGGAATATTGAGAATTTAGTCAATATGCGGGTAGAGGGTATCATTGCCTGTCTGTCCCAAGAAACTACAGATTATGCTCATCTTGCTGCCCTGAAGGATATTAATATGCCACTCATCCTCTTCGACCGTGTTTGCCTAACCGACCAGTTTTCTTCGGTAGTAGCAGATGGAGTGCAATCGGCACAAATGGCTACCCAACATTTATTGGATACCGGTAGTAAACGAGTGGCTTTCATAGGAGGAGCTAACCATTTGGATATTGTGACAAGAAGAAAACACGGTTACCTGGAAGCTCTCCGTGACAATCATATTCCCATTGAAAAAGAACTGGTAATCTGTCGGAAAATAGATTATGAAGAGGGCAAAATAGCAACGGAAGCTTTGTTATCCCTTCCTCAACCTCCCGATGCCATTCTTGCCATGAATGACACATTAGCCTTTGCCGCCATAGAAGTTATTAAAAGTCACGGCCTTCGCATTCCGGAAGATATAGCTATCATCGGTTATACAGACGAACAACATGCCAACTATGTAGAGCCGAAACTATCGGCAGTATCACATCAGACCTATAAAATGGGAGAAACGGCTTGTCGTTTATTAATAGACCAAATCAAAGGGGATAGAACAGTCAGACAAGTAATCATTCCGACAAATCTGCAAATCAGGGAAAGTAGTAGAAAGAAATAATAAAAACGGTTTATCAACCTGCGGAGAGACGGGGATTCGAACCCCGGATACCCTTTAGGGGTATACACGCTTTCCAGGCGTGCCTCTTCAACCACTCGAGCATCTCTCCTTGTATATTCCGGTAAGTATTTTCAATAAAAAAGCAGCCATTATTTAGCTGCTTTTAGCGGAGAGAGAGGGTATTGAACCCAAACATCTAACCGCCTATAAATCAGCTTTTTATTTTCCAAAATTTCAAATAGGTAACGAAACAGTAACGATTTTTGCAGGGTTATTTGTCCGGCTTTGTCCGCTGTTTGTCTGCCTATCTCACGGGTTCAAAGATACAACACATTTTTTAATTACGCAAATCTCTGTATATAAATGTTTCAGCTTAGGTGCAAGGTGCAAGCTATATATATAGATATATACTTGCACCTTGCACCTATCCGAAAAAATATGCCGTATTATTTGGCTATTCAAAATATTGTTCGTAGTTTTGCGAACAACAAAGAAGAAAGGAGAATTGGAGTGAAAGAGAAACAGTACACAACAGAGCAGGAACAGATTGCTCGGTTTGCCAAAGCAATGGGACATCCGGCACGGATGGCTATTCTTACTTTCTTGGCAAAACAAGATAGTTGCTTCTTCGGTGATATTCACGAAGAACTACCTATCGCTAAAGCAACCGTTTCGCAGCATTTGAAAGAATTGAAAGAAGCTGGCTTAATTCAGGGGGAAATAGAAACGCCCAAAGTCCGGTATTGTATAAACCGGGAGAACTGGGAACTTGCCCGAAAATTGTTTGCAGCTTTTTTAGGGGACTGTAAATGTAAAGGTACATCGTGCTGTGAATAGCAGTACCTTTTTTTTGGAATAATTGTTCGTAGTTCTACGAACTACGATTATTATATTAACTTTAAAGTAGAATGACAATGGAAATTAAAGTATTAGGAACTGGGTGTTCAAGCTGTAAAGCCTTGTACGAAACTACCAAACAAGCTATTTCAGAATTAGGTTGCGATGCAACCCTTATCAAAGAGGAAGATTTATTGAAAATCATGGAGTATAACATTTTAGGGCTTCCGGCTTTGGTGATTGACGAGAAAGTCGTATCAGCCGGGAAAAAGTTATCCCTTGCAGAAGTGAAAGAGTTGATAACCAAATAAAAAAGAACTATGAGAAAATTATTTTATCTACTGATTGTAACGCTGGTCTTAGTTTCCTGTGGTAACGGTTCAAAGAAAAAGACCGGAGAAAATCAAGCGGAAGAAATACAGTCTAACCGCATAGAGGTTCTTTATTTTCATGGAGCGCAACGGTGTATCACTTGCCGGGCGATAGAAACAAATACAGTAGCCCTTTTGGATAGCCTTTATTCAAAAGAAAAAGCAGACGGTAAAATTATCTATAAAGTGATAGATATTTCAAAGAAAGAAAATGAAGCGATTGCAGACAAGTACGAAGTTACATGGTCGTCTTTGTTTGTAAACGGCTGGAAAGACGGCAAAGAGAATGTAAACAACATGACCGAGTTTAGTTTTTCCAATGCGAAAAATGCACCGGACAAGTTTAAAGAGGGAATTAAAAGCAAGATTGACGAATTGTTAAAACAGTTGTAAGATGGATTTTCTTCAATCGCTATTAGATAACAGTTCTATTCCTGCTATTACAGCTTTTATATTGGGGATTTTAACGGCGGTCAGCCCGTGTCCGTTAGCGACCAACATAACGGCAATAGGATTTATTAGTAAGGACATAGAAAACCATCACCGGATATTTATAAACGGATTGCTTTATACTTTCGGCAGAATAGTAAGCTATACGGTTCTTGGCTTTATCCTTATCCCTATTCTCCGTGAGGGAGCAAGTATGTTTATGGTTCAAAAAGCCGTAAGCAAGTACGGGGAAATGCTGATTGCTCCGGCGTTAATCATCATTGGAATATTTATGCTCGATGTAATAAAACTCAATCTACCGAAAATCAATATCGGCAGTGAAAGTTTGAAAAAGAGGACTAAAGGCGGTTGGGGGGCTATGCTATTGGGTATTTTATTCGCCCTTGCTTTTTGTCCTACCAGTGGAGTTTTTTATTTCGGTATGCTTATGCCTTTGTCAGCAGCGGAAACGGGTGGGTATCTCTTACCTGTAATTTACGCTATTGCTACGGGATTACCCGTAATCCTTGTTGCATGGATTTTAGCGTACAGTGTTGCCGGACTGGGTAAGTTTTATAACCGGATGCAAATATTCGAGAAATGGTTTCGTAAAATAGTTGCCATCCTCTTTATTGCGGTAGGAATTTATTATGCAGTAGTCTTTTATCTATAAATAAACATAGAGTATCATTTTAAATAAAAACAGTATGAAAAAGATAGAAATTTTCGACCCGGCAATGTGTTGCCCTACGGGTCTTTGTGGAACAAATATTGACCCTGAATTAATGCGTATTGCGGTTGTTATTGAAACATTGAAGAAACAGGGTATCATCGTTACCCGTCACAATTTACGTGACGAACCGCAAGTGTATGTAAGTAATAAAACAGTAAACGAGCATCTGCAAAAACATGGGGCGGATGCACTGCCTATTACTTTAGTGGACGGCGAAATCGCTGTTTCAAAAACCTATCCTACCACCAAACAAATGAGTGAATGGACGGGTATCAATTTGGATTTTATGCCAGTAAAATGAGTATTCACCAGCTAATTATATAAAAATGAAAACATTTAATTTATCAGATATAGATTTGACGAAATACCTTTTCTTCACCGGAAAGGGCGGTGTAGGAAAAACTTCGATTGCTTGTGCTACTGCGGTAGGCTTGGCAGATAATGGAAAGAAAATACTTCTTATCAGTACAGACCCGGCTTCAAACCTGCAAGATGTGTTTAATCAAACACTGAACGGACACGGTACGGATATTCAAGAAGTACCCGGCTTAACGGTCGTTAATCTCGACCCGGAACAAGCCGCAGCCGAATACAGGGAAAGCGTTATTGCTCCTTTCCGGGGACAACTGCCCGAAAGTGTAATTCAGAATATGGAAGAACAACTTTCAGGCTCTTGTACGGTAGAAATTGCGGCTTTCAACCAGTTTTCCGATTTTATCACGGATGCCGATAAAGCAAAAGAATACGACCATATTATCTTTGATACAGCCCCCACGGGACACACGTTACGAATGTTACAACTACCATCAGCGTGGAGTACATTTATTAGTGAGAGTACGCACGGTGCATCTTGCTTAGGTCAATTATCCGGTTTGGAAGAACGGAAAGGTATCTATAAGCAGGCAGTTGAAACACTTTCGGATGCAAACGCAACCCGCTTAGTATTGGTTAGCCGTCCTGAAATCGCACCATTAAAAGAAGCCGCCCGTTCTTCACATGAATTGCAATTACTGGGAATTAAAAACCAGCTATTGGTAATCAACGGGCTTTTGCTGCAATTAGATGAAGCCGATAACGTATCGAAACAGATATATGACAGGCAGCAAAATGCCCTGAAACAGACCCCTGCGGAACTGCTGGAATATCCGTCTTATTATGTTCCTTTACGGTCATACAATTTATCTAATATTGCAAATATCCGTCGGATGCTTTACAATGATAACTTAACAAATGATGTGAACTATCAGCGGATTACCGATGCCAAAGGGATGGATGAACTGGTAAACGACCTCTATCAATCAGGAAAAAGGGTTGTTTTTACTATGGGAAAAGGCGGCGTGGGAAAAACCACTTTAGCCACTGAAATAGCCCTGAAATTAACAAAATTGGGTGCAAAGGTGCATCTTACCACCACTGACCCGGCAAACCATCTGAATTATAACCTTGCTGTTCAGGCTGGCATTACGGTAAGCCGGATTGACGAAGCGGAAGTGTTGGAAGCCTATAAAAACGAGGTTCGCAGTAAAGCTGCGGAAACAATGACTGCCGAAGATATGGAATATATAGAGGAAGATTTACGTTCACCGTGTACGCAGGAAATTGCAGTATTCCGGGCTTTCGCTGAAATTGTCGATAAAGCAGAAAATGAAGTCGTAGTAATTGACACCGCACCTACCGGACACACTTTGTTATTGCTGGATGCAACGGAAAGTTACCATAAAGAAGTACAACGTACACATGGCGACACTCCCGCTTCCGTAAGAAAGCTGTTACCACGTTTGAGAAACCAGCAGGAAACAGAAGTCGTTATTGTGACCCTGCCCGAAGCAACACCCGTATTTGAAGCCGAACGTTTGCAAATGGATTTACAACGTGCCGGGATTAATAATAAATGGTGGGTCGTGAATGCTTGCTTGTCATTAACTGACACCGAAAATTCTTTCTTGCGGGCAAAGGCGCAAAATGAATTGGTTTGGATTAAGAAAGTAGAAGAATTGTCAAAGGGAAATGCTGCCCTGATAGCTTGGAAAAATAACTAAAAACATGAAGATTTTAATTCTTTGTACAGGGAATAGCTGCCGCAGCCAAATGGCACATGGCTTTCTACAATCATTTGACAATAAACTGGATGTCTTTTCAGCAGGAACAAAACCTGCTGAAAAGGTTAATCCGATGGCGGTAAAGGTTATGGATGAAATGGGTATAGATTTAACCCACCATACCCCTAAAAGTGTAAACCTATATATAGGGCAGGAATGGGACTATGTTATTACGGTCTGCGGTGGGGCAAACGAAAGCTGCCCGATGTTTACGGGTGAAGTAAGGAACAGGCTGCATATAGGATTTGACGACCCCTCGGAAGCAACCGGAACACCGGAGTTTATAAACAGTGAATTTCATCGGGTACGGGATGAGATAAAAGCCCGTTTCTATGACTTCTACCTGAAAGAATTAAGACCACAATTAAGCTAAATAGTTGTTGTTATGGAAAAGAAACAAGGAATTGGATTTTTTGAAAAATACCTGACTATCTGGGTTGCCTTGTGCATCATTATTGGAATTGCCGTGGGACAATGGCTTCCGGCAATTCCGCAAACATTAAGCAAATTTGAATATGCCAACGTGTCTATACCCGTGGCAATCCTGATTTGGTTAATGATTTATCCGATGATGCTAAAAGTGGATTTTCAAAGTGTTAAGAATGTCGGCAAGCGTCCGAAAGGAATAATAGTCACTTGCGTTACAAATTGGCTGATAAAGCCATTTACCATGTTCGGAATAGCTTATTTGTTCTTCTATGTGGTTTTCAAAGCCTTTATACCTGCCGGGTTAGCCGAAGAATATTTAGCCGGGGCGGTATTATTGGGGGCTGCACCTTGTACAGCTATGGTGTTCGTGTGGAGTTACCTTACTAAAGGGGATGCCGCTTATACGCTGGTACAAGTGGCAGTGAACGATTTAATCATATTGGTAGCGTTTGCCCCTATCGTTGCTTTCCTGCTGGGAGTTGGTGGCGTATCTATCCCGTGGGACACTCTGTTGCTATCCGTGGGGCTGTTTGTTGTGATACCACTTGCTGCCGGGGTCATTACCCGAATAATGGTTATCCGCCGCAAAGGTGTGGAATATTTCAATAACGTATTTATTAAGAAATTTAATAATTATACGGTAGGTGGATTGCTATTAACGCTTATTATCCTGTTTTCATTTCAAGGAGAAACGATACTGAACAATCCCCTGCATATCTTATTGATTGCAGTTCCGCTTGTGTTGCAAACGGTTCTGATATTCTTCGTTGCTTACGGTTGGGCGAAATGGTGGAAATTACCCCATGATGTTGCCGCACCTGCCGGAATGATTGGGGCAAGTAATTTCTTTGAATTGGCGGTTGCTGTGGCTATTTCTCTTTTTGGTTTACAATCCGGGGCTGCATTGGCTACGGTGGTGGGCGTGCTGGTCGAAGTTCCGGTGATGTTGATGTTAGTAAGGATTGCCAATAACACACGAAGCTGGTTTCCGGCTACAAAATAACAATAGGGCAAAAGTCCTAATCTAACTTTATCGTAAAAAGGCTTGGTGCTGGAAATGTTTGTTCCTAACGTTTCCGGCATTCTGCCTTTTACAAAAGTCAGAATAAAGATACATTTTTCGGCATTAAGACAACCGTAATAACATGAACAATGAAATTAATTTTGAAGAATTTATAAAAAACATAGACTGTACTATCTATGAAAAAATAGATGTTGATAACTGGAATATTTCAGTAGAGGTAGTTCTCGATGTCGTAGAGTTTCTGCAACGGTCACTCGAAGATATGAGAACTTATATTGTCAATCATCCTTTCAGTAACAAGGAAGAAGAAATTTATTTCTTCAAACACATCAAACCGGAAGTATTGAGTAGATTATTATACTTTACAGAGATTTACAATACCGAAATGCGAAAACCGCATGGAAGCATTGAAGTCTTAAAAAAGTATTATAACGACAGATTGGATGAATTGACTTCCTATTTTGAAAGTAATTTGGATTTTTACCAATATTACCGTTCTAAAGCGACCCACTTAGATAGTCATTATTTTGTACGGGGGCATATTGATTTTAAGCTGTGTCCGAATTGTGTACCTTATGACCGTGACCCGGAATTTTCCACTTGTTACGACCACAAAGCAGCACAAATATTAGCGAATGATATGCTTTGTATTTATCTGAATAAAAAGTTACATGGAGTTGATAAGCAAGTAATCATCGCAAAAAGTCGGTCTTTCTTACCGGAACACCCTTTCCGGTGGACTGCAACAAAAATAGCAGCCGTAGAATTAGGCTACGCTATATATGCGGCGGGTATTCTGAATAATGGGCAAGCGGATATAAAAGAAATTATGACTTTTATGGAAGCATCGTTTCAAATCGACTTAGGCGACTATTACCGAACTTACATAACCATGAAAGACAGAAAAAAAGACCGGACTTCATTTCTAAACAGCTTAATAAAAAGCCTGCTTAAAAAGATGGATGAAGATGATAACCTATAAATAAAAACAACCAAGTTCTTGCCAACTTGGTTGTTTTTGTTTTCACTCGCTCCATACTCTATTTTTTCTTTATTATTGCGAAAAACAGGTGATTTTTTCCTTGTTTTACCTGTAATTACTCCGAAAAATAAATCTTCCAACTTGGAAAAAGGTTGGAAGATTTATTTTTTCAAACGCTCCAACTTTGCGGCAAATCAATTAGTTAGCAATATGGAGATAATAACATTCGAGTCAAAAGCCTATAAGGAATTAGACAACAAAATTACCGCTATTGCGGATTACATTTTCAACCACATGGAAGCGGAAAGCATTAATGAGGATGAAATTTGGGTAGACAGTTACGAAGTCTGCACTTTCCTGAAAATCAGCGAAAAGACACTTCAACGCCTGCGGGTGGCTGGAACTATTGCGTATTCCAATATCCGAGGGCGTTACTTCTACAAAATCAGCGAAGTAAAACGGATGCTGGAAGAACGCCTGATAAGAAGTAACAAAGAGAACATTCAAGACCTGATAACCAACCATCAGCTATATGTTAAGGAAAGAAGAAATCTTAGAAAGGACAAATAACGGGCTATCTGTGTTCAAGCACTATATACCGGGTAATTGGCGGATAGGTCGCAATTTCCTGAACCCTCTTTATGAGGATAACAAGGCATCGTGCAATATCTATTTCGACCGCCGGAATGGTAACTATAAAATGAAAGACTTCGGCAACGACAGTTATAGCGGTGATTGTTTCTTTTTCGTGGGGCAACTCAAAGGACTGGATTGTAACAATCCGGTGGACTTTGTGGAAATATTGGAAACCATCGACCGGGATTTGGGGCTTGGGCTGGTAGCAGGCAACCCGATACCTGTTACCCGTACTTCTTACCGGACGGAGAAACTAATATCGGAAGAAACACCCGAAAAGGAAAGTAAACCCTATCAGTTCAGAGAACAAAAATTTCCGCTTGCCGAATTGATGTACTGGCAACAATACGGCATCACCCCAGAGATTTTAGAACTGTATAAGGTTTGTTCTCTGCGGGATTTTCAAAGTGAAACGGCGGATGGTACACCGTTTACTTATACTTCGTCCGTGGCAGAACCGATGTACGGGTATAAAAGTAAACGATATATAAAACTATATCGTCCATTCTCGAAAACCCGCTTTCTGTATGGCGGCAGCTTCGGTGAAAATTATTGTTTCGGGCTGGAACAACTACCCGCAAAAGGTGATACATTATTTATCACGGGTGGTGAAAAAGATGTCATGGCAATGGCAGCACACGGTTTTCACGCTATCTGCTTTAACAGTGAAACGGTGACTATCCCGCCCACCCTGATTTATAAACTAACGTTCCGCTTCAAACATATAATCTTGCTATATGATACCGATAAGACGGGCAAGGAAAGCGCACGAAAGCAGGAAAAACAGTTGGAAGAATTTGGGGTAAAACGGCTGCTTTTGCCACTTCCCGGCACGAAAGAGGAAAAGGATATTTCCGATTATTTCAAAGCGGGAAATACCCGTGAAGATTTCCTTAAACTGTTCATTGATTTTTTAGACAACCTTTATAGTGATACATTGATTATGCTTAAATCGTGCGAAATAGACTTTAATAATCCCCCGGCAAAAGCGCAGGTGATAATCTCCGCCGGGGACGTTCCGCTGGGAACACAAGGCAACCTGTTCGGCATCACTGGCGGCGAAGGTACAGGAAAAAGTAATTATGTTGCTGCAATGGTGGCAGGGTGTATCTGTCCGGCAGGGGCAGAAGTGGACACACTCGGCATACAGATAGCAACTAACGGCAAACATAAGGCGGTTTTGTTATATGATACGGAACAGTCGGAAGTGCAACTATTCAAGAACGTAAGCAACTTGTTAGCCCGTGCCAAGCAACCGGATAAGCCGGAAGAACTGAAAGCATTCTGCCTGACGGGTATGTCCCGTAAAGAACGCCTGCACGCTATTGTTCAAAGTATGGATAAATTTTATTACCAGTACGGCGGCATCCAGTTGGTAGTTATTGACGGCATCGCCGACCTTGTAAAAAGTGCGAATGATGAAGCGGAAAGTGTAGCAGTAATAGATGAATTATACCGATTAGCTGGAATTTATAATACCTGTATTCTTTGCGTGCTGCACTTCGTTCCAAACGGATTAAAACTACGTGGACACTTGGGTAGTGAATTACAGCGCAAAGCAGCTACCATTTTGTCGATAGAAAAGGACGAAGAACCCACGCAGTCGGTGGTGAAAGCACTGAAAGTAAGGGACGGCAGCCCGTTGGACGTTCCCCTGATGCTCTTTGCTTGGGACAAGGTAGCCGGGATGCACGTTTACAAAGGAGAAAAGCCACGTGAAGAAAAGGAAAAACGCAAAGAAAAGGAGTTGGTAAGCGTTGCCCGTGATATTTTCGGGCGGCAAACCCATATCACCTATATAGACCTTTGCGAACAGTTGCAGCAGGTTTTGGACGTAAAAGAACGTACCGCAAAAAGTTATATCCGCTTTATGCGGGAACGGGACATTATCATTAAAGACCCGTCCAACCAAAGTTATTACATGATTGGTTTAATTTAATCCGGCAGCCCTATGTATATAAATAGAGAAGATTTCGTAGCATGGATGGAACGTATCATGGATAGGTTCGATATGCAGGACAAAAAGATAGACCGCTTGGTAGGCGGACATAATTATTTAGACGGCGAACGCTTACTGGACAATCAGGATTTATGCCTACTGTTGAAAGTGAGTGCTAAAACTTTGCAACGTTACCGCAAGAAAGGGATATTGCCCTATCTGACACTGGACGGACGATGTTATTACCGTGAAAGTGATGTACACCAGCTAATCCGTGAACGAACGGATTAGGCTTTCTGACAGATTGTTTTGTTATATTCCAATCCTGCTTTATATAACGATTAAGGCAGGATTTCTTTATTTTATACTGCGAATATCAGGGCTTTTCCTTAACTTTGCAAAAGTAACATAAGAGAATAACGGCGATTGAACAAATAACTGGGAAGTCGTCTTTATATATAACATATTCGTTCGCCGAATATCTCAAAGTAGAAAACTGGCACTTTTCAAAATGAAACGAGATTTCAGCGCAATGCTTATGCTATGCTTTGTCATAGCGTGGGCTTGCCTGTCCCGTTTCAAAGGTATTGCCAGTACCTCTACTTTGGAGCAGTGTAAGTTCACGCTTCTTTTTTGAGGTATTGGCGGGCAGTTTGGATAAAGATTATCAACTGTTTAATACCTTATTATATGAAGCAGATAAAAAGCTATATTGCCGTATCTCTCGATGGATTTATTGCACCGCCCGACAAAGAATTGGATTGGATACCCCAAGAGGTCAAATTTTTATTGAATAAAGAATATGAAATGGCGGATAATTTGCTGATGGGGGCAAATACTTATCTATATCTTTTCAAACATTGGGGTGGTTGGCCGTACAAAAGCCAACGGTCTTTTGTGGTGTCCCACTACCACAATAATGTTACCCGAAATTACAATGTGGAATTTCTGTTAGACAATCCTTTTTTAAAAATAGATGAACTAAAACAGGATAGTGATATATTAGTGATAGGTGGCGGAAAATTGCTTACCTCGCTGATAAAAGCGGGATTGTTGGATAGTCTAACGGTGTACACTGTTCCTGTTATGTTGGGAAAAGGCATTGGATTTTTGGGAGAAACATTCGGTTCAGAATGGAAGCTGTCAGAAAGCAAGGTACTGGATGGCGGTGTGGTTTGCTCGACATATCAGTTTGATAAAAATTTGCAATAAAAAAATGCGCCCGGAGGGAAACCGGGCGCAACCACTAAAATTCCTGTTATTCATAGCTTAAAAACCTATTGGTAACGGAACTTCGGTGGCAAAGATAGTGTTTTTTAGTTATTTCTTCCCTTTCTTGTCAGGGAACACAAAACCTACATTAAACTGTTCGTCCAGCATCAGCGAAGCATCAAACGGTTTCCCGTTCCTGCCTTTGAAACCTTTGATTATTCCGGTTTTCCGCTTTAATACCAGTTCGGTAATTTGTTTATCCGTCAGTACCTTTTCGCATTTGTTCCGGAAAATGGTAAGCGTACAATCTACATTTGAACATTTGGCAACTTTAGGGTAAAAAAGAATACGACCGTTTCCACATTTAGGACAAGGGCAGGTTTCGCCACTGGCAAAGGATAGCTGCACGTCTAACAGTTCCGCTGTGATTTGCCGGGCGTACACTTCTATGCCCTTATGAAATGTGGCAGCATCGGTTTCGCCTGTTTCAATCTTGGAAAGGGCGTTTTCCCACATACCCGTCATTTCTACGTCAGCTATTTTTTTGTCCTTTACTATTTTATAAACAGCAAGTCCCTTATCTGTGGGAACAAGGCTTTTCTTTTCCCGAACGATGTACTGCCGGGCGAACAATGTTTCAATTATAGCCGCCCTTGTTGCTGGCGTGCCTATCCCGGCATCTTTCATGCTGGCTTTCAATTCGGTATCTTCCAGTTCCTTGCCTGCATTCTCCATAGCCGCCAATAGTGAACTCTCGGTGTGCAGCGGTTTGGGTTTGGTTTGTTTTTCCAACAAGTCCACGCCGGAAAGCGGTAATATGTTACCCTCTTGGAGTTCCGGCAGCATGGCGTTTTCACCATCTTCTGCTATTTCCGGTTCGCTGAATATTCCACGCCAACCGGGAATTTTCATCACTGACCCTTTAACGGTAAAATCGGTATCATCCGCTGAAAGCAGGACGGAAGTAACATCTTTTACGCATTTGCCTGAAAAGGCTTCCAGCATACGCCCTGCAACCAGTTCGTAAATGGCTCGTTCGTCCGTAGAAAGGTCACCCGGCAAGTTCTCGGTGACAATTAAAGCGTGGTGGTCGGTCACTTTTCCATCATTAACACTATGGCGGTTAAGGGCGCAACCGTTCAGGCTGGCAGCATACCCGGCAAACCGGGTGTATTGTTCCAGCAGGGCGACACGTTGCGGCATCTGCTCGAACACATCTTCCGATATATAACGGCTTCCGGTTCTTGGGTAGGACATCACTTTCTTTTCATAAAGGCTTTGCGCTATGGAAAGCGTTTTATCTGCCGAAAAGTTCAGTTTACTGTTGGCTTCCTTTTGTAAAGTGGTAAGGTCATACAAAAGCGGCGGTTCTTGGCTTGTTTCTTTTCTTTCAACGGATTTTACCGTAAGCTGTCCGGCAGCTTTTACCCTTTGCAATGCTGCAATGGCTTCCGGCTGTTGTTCCCACTTGGCACACGATTGGGCGGAAAAACTGACCCCGCCGCTGGCAGTGGCGGCTTTTAGTTGCCAAAATTTGGTCGGTACAAAATCCTTATTCTCCAAAAAACGGTTACATATCATTTCCAGCGTAGGGGTCTGTACACGTCCCAGTGAAAACACGCCCTGCCCGGCTGCTACACTTAACGCTTGGGTGGCGTTTATACCTATCAGCCAATCGGCTTCGCTGCGTGCCTGTGCAGAACGGTAAAGGTTATCGTACTGGCTGCCCGGTTGCAGTTTCTCCATGCCCTCCCGGATGGCTTTGTCGGTTAGGCTGCTAATCCATAGGCGTACAAAAGGTTTACGGCAACCCAAATGCAGGTAAATATACCGGAAGATAAGTTCTCCCTCTCGCCCTGCATCAGTGGCAACAACTATCTTGTCGCATTGGTCGAACACCTCTTTTATTACTTTCAGTTGTTTCAATACACCGGGGTCTGCTTTATAGCCTTTATCGGCTTTCACCTGCCGGGGAATTAGCCGGAACTCTGGCGGGATAATCGGCAGGCTTTCCCTGCGGAAGTTGGCAACGCCGTAGGCTTCCGGCATGGCAAGCTGGATTAAATGACCGAACGCCCAGGTAACGAGATACCCGTTACCTGAAAGGTAGCCGTCATTTTTCTGCGTAGCACCGATTATACGGGCTATATCTTTGGCAACACTCGGTTTTTCTGCTATCAATGCAATCATATCGTTTCTTTTTTATGGTTTGTTACTGAATTGATTTTCCGTAAAATTTTACGGTCATAATAAATATGATAGCCATTCACGTAATACTGTCAGTTGTTCCTGTCAATTTCTTTCCAGTCGATTTTCAGAGAAAAGACTATAAAGAAAATCAGGACGACAAACAGAATAGCTATAATATAGATTAGCTGCATACCTTTATAATTTTATTCCTTTGGACTTCTTGGGCTTGTCGGCTTTCAGCGATTTGTCCGCTTTCTGTTCCTGCTGCTCTTTCTTCACCCGGTTCTGTTTTTGCCCGGCAGTAGGTTTCTGTTGTCCCTGCTTTAGCGGCTCTTTTTGGTGCTTAGTCGCTTCGTTGGTTTTACCGTCTGAATTGACGGCTACCTGCGTGCGGCTCTCTGTTGCCGGAACGATTTCTTTTGCTTGTGCCTTATCCGGGTTGGCACGGGAAAAGTCCGGTTTGCCTTTCTCCCGATTGAATTTGATATAAGCGTTATAAGGCTGGTCTTGCCCGTCTTTTTTCATCCCTTTTACATAAATGGCTTCTTCAGCGGCGAATTTCTTCTGTTGTTCTTCAGTAAGAGGAACGCCGCCAATGGTTTTCGGCGCACGGATATTCCCGTTTTCATCCACCCATTGATAAGGTTTGCGGTTTTGTCCCTGCTGTTGCTGCTGGTTTTGTTGAAACCCTTTCGGCAAAAATTCAATGCCACGTTCCACGGCACTGACCTGTAAGGTGGCAGAGAATGTCTTACCGTCCTTGTCTGTCATACCGTCCACTTTTACGGGGCGACCTGCTGCAAAATCTTCTTTTTGCTGGTCGGTAATTTTAGCTTTACAAATCTCGTCCGGGATGCGCAGTTTATCCGCACGCATATATTCCAGTTCGTGCGTTTCCCTGTCCCGGCTGATGAATACCGGAATTTGTTCTCCACTTTTCGGGTCTTTGATTTTTACGACTTCGCCCAAATTACCCGTTTCCTGTAAATTTTTCTGTTCCTTGTCATTGAACTTGTATTCATGGAACGGGCGTTGCAGTTGCTTTTCATCATTTTGGATGCCGTGCAGTTTGAATTTGACCGTACCGTCCTGTGCCGTGTACAATGAAATTTTTGCATCGGTAGGTGTCAGGTAGAAATCGCCTGCCTGACCTGATACCCGGAATAAATTACGGGACTTATATCCCCGCAGCATCCGGTCAAGGTTCTTTGTTTTTTTCAGGGTTTCTTCGGTAATGCCGATTTTTTTCAGGCTCTCCCAGTCAATTTTTGCTGGGTCGATGCGGTACTGGTTCTTGGGGAACTCGTGGAAATCGGGTTTCGGGACACGAAGCATTTCACCTTGTTTGTTGCCTTGCCGGATGGCTTCGGCGTTCTGTTCCACCACCGAAAAGTTACACCGGAAAAAGCCCAGTCCCTCGGTGTCGTTGATTTTTCGGTAAAAATTGGAAAAGAAATTGGTAAACGGGTCGGAATTGTTATCTACCCGCATAAACTCGCTGGCGTGTTTTTGCGTAGGTGGGACGGTCTGTAAATTGCCGTCTGTATCTACTCCTTTAACAACGTTCACCGTACCTGCCCGCTTGTCATGTACAAGCAGGACATCGTTTTTTTGTCCGTCCGAAACGGACGGTTTCATTCTGTTTTCATCCATAATTATAGGAATTTTAGTGGTTTACGGGAAAAGTCCCGGTCAAAAGTAAGGACTAAATATGCTATATTTGAGAAACAGGCGGCAGGTGTCCGCAGAAGTCTTTACTTGTCCGCAGAAGTCCACAAAAAAAGCAATCCTTTTGGGATTGCTTCATATGATTAGGGCTTAACAAAATCCTATTCCTTACAAATTATATTTCCTAAATTTTCATTTATGAATAAATCTTCCAATGTTGAAATAGTCTTTACTGTATCTCTGAAAATATCATCAAGTATTTCTTGTTTATGCTTTGTATCTAAACCAAAGAAATTGATTATACTTTTTCGTTTACTTTTATCGGAACTTTTTCTGTGAGCAACATCAAAAGAACGTAATGCTTGTAATTTTCTTAAAAAATCAAACATGTCAGGGATTGAATATTGCTGTGATAAAACAAATAATTCAAACTTATCTATTCCAGTTTTAATTTCTTTCAAGTTCTGAACATTCCTTTTCTCTAAAAAATCAATTACTTCTTTTTCCTCTACACGGATATTTTTTATTAGTTCTTCTTGGTTTAGAGAATCTATAAACAATTTTACTAATGATAAAATTTGTTCATCAAAATCCTGTTCGTTATCTAAAGTCGTTAAACAGTGTAAAGTTTTAAATCTATGTTCATCTTCGTTTATTAAAGGAAGAAACAAATACCAACCGTATTTTTCATACCATTTTCTATTAAAAGATTGGTATTTCTGTTTAAATACAAAATCAGGGCTTATGGGATTACACCAAGCTCCCTTAATCCAACGTTGATAAGCTGTATAGCTTAAACATCCTTTATGGGGTGGGGCTATATTAAATCCTTTCCAATATAATTGTTCTTTATAACTTAATGTTCCTAAATCAACTAACATTACAACCACATATTCTTTACAATTATTATCAACTCTCAAACTCCAAGAACCATCACAAGTAATAAGACCATCACTAACTGTATATTTATTGGGGTTGGCATAATACTTATTCAATACGTCTTTAGAAAAAAATACTGGTGTTAATTCTAATGGTTCATTCTCTTTCTGAACGAAGTAATTTGATAGAAAATCCTTATTGCAAGTATGTCGTAGTTCTTCTCCATTATCATCATATCCAATTATATAATCTAAATATTGATTATTATCACGCTCAAAAGGGTCATAGTCAGTTTTTTGTTCGTAGCGTAAAACGCATTTACCCATTATCCAACCACACGATTTCTTTTCTTCATTTAAAAACTCAAACATATTCGTATAATTATATATATAATTATCACCCTTTATTATTTGATTATTAACAGGAGTAATATTAAGCTCTGAATATGTTGAAGAACCGTAATTTTCTATATCAAAGAATATTAATAGATTAATTTTCCTTATCGCAAGATAATCCTTTACATATTTAGCTTTGATGTACAATGATATATTAGACAGTTTTGCTACAACTTCTTCTGAACCATTATTCATAACAACATAGTTCTTTTCTTCTTCTGAAATGTATTTTTCATGCAAATTATGATACAATCTAAATTCTTCGGATAATTCAATATAAGATGGATGTGTACCATAACCATCTCTATAAAATACAAAAGGTTCATATTTATTGTGTCCCAATCTATCATAGTTCACAATAGGCTTTTCATTTACATACCTTACAGAAACACCCGGCATTCCAGCCCCCCGCCGCAAATCCCAACAATAGTTCTCCAAGACTTCTAATACATTTTCATCAATTACCAAAGCTGAATGTATTCCATAGTCACTAACTGTTATCCATCCATTTTCTATAAACTTTTTAGATATTCTATCTTTTATATCTTCGCATAAAACATAATCTCTTTCATCCATAAGCATACTATTTATATTTTTTTCAAAAATACGAAAAATACCATTCCCAAAGAAAGATAAGCTCTTATTCCTCACAGTCTTTAATCAAGTGGCATAAATCGGGGTCATTCTTTATACGGGTGATTTCATCCTCTACAATCTGTCGGACTTCTTGCCGGATGCGGTCGTAATTGGCTTGTATTTCTTCCTGCATCCGGTCGTTGCCGTCCTTGTCCGTGAAGTCGATTATTTGCGGCAATTTCACGTAACGGGCGGTTTCACGTTTCACTTTTTCATTATCCACCACGATTTCACAATGGAAAATCTTTTGCTCAATGCGTTCATCGAAATTATCCGCCACTGCACCCACGAACATTCCCTGTGTCAAATTGGCTATTTTACTGGCTGGTATCAGGCTATCCATCTGTGTGCTGATGGACGTTGATTTCTCCCGCTGGTTAATAGTCATACTTTGCCGTTTTTGAAGAACCTTTCCGAAACGTTCACTAAGTATTTTCGCCGTTTCGCCTACTGTCTGACCGCTGAAAACGTTACCAACTGTATTTTGGATTACCCGGCTTTCCTTGTCACCGTAATCCCTTGTTAATTGGCTATAATCCTGAAAGCCCAAAAGTACGGCAACCTTGTTCGACCTTGCGGTGGCTATCAGATTGTCCAATCCCCGAAAATAGATGGTCGGCAACTCGTCTATGATTACGGAACTTTTAAGCTGTCCTTTCTTGTTTATCAGCTTCACAATACGGCTATTGTACAATCCCAAAGCGGCGGAATAGATATTCTGACGGTCGGGGTTGTTACCCACTACCAGCACTTTGGGTTCTGCCGGATTGTTTATATCCAGCGAAAAATCATCACCTGTCATTACCCAATACAGTGCCGGGCTTATCATACGGGAAAGCGGAATTTTCGCCGATGCAATTTGCCCCTGCAACTGTTCTTGTGCGTCTGATTCCCAAGCATCTACGAACGGACTTAAATAGTTTTCCAGTTCGGGATAACTGCGCAGGATGGTGAAAATATCGGCGTATTTCTTGTTCAGGAACTCGATTGCGTGCGGGAATGTACAATATTTCCCGTTCTTGTAAATACGCAAATACCATATAATAGCAGCCAGCAGGATGATGGGACTTTCTACAAAAAAGTCGCCCTGTTTGGCAATCCAGCTTCTATTCAAATTTAACATGATAGTATAACTGGCTTCGTAGGCATCCGCTATATCCGACATGAAAGCCGCATTTATCGGGTTACATCGGTGGCTTTTCCGTGGGTCGTCAAAATTGATAATATAAAATTTCGGCTTCACCTTATACCCATCTAAATGGTTTAGCAGGTGATTGTAAGCTATCTCCGACAAATCGGGAAATTTGTAGTCATAGAGATAGAGTGCAAAGCCTTTTTCTATTTGCTGTTTTATGTACGAGTTTACCACGGCATACGATTTTCCCGAACCGGGCGTACCCAATACAAGGCTTGCCCGGAATGGATTTACAATGTTTATCCACCCGTTATTCCATTTCTTTTTATAATAGAAACGTGTCGGTAGGTTTACCGAATATTCGTTGGTTATCAATCTTGTTTCCTGCATAAAACTTTCATTCTCGGTATTGAAAACATCTTCCATCAAGTTGCTTTTGAGCAAACGGGACATCCATATTCCTGCAACCAATAAACAAAGGAAACCTGCTGCAAGCGTGGTGAT
>ULPJ01036448.1_pt1 | contig 43185 bp, 35 predicted proteins | sample 1953361 | NCBI WGS metagenome assembly ULPJ01 (sample SAMEA4835625, study PRJEB28245) | human gut metagenome | biome: gut microbiome; material: fecal sample | place: Denmark | collected 2008 | reverse complement strand
AGTTCCGATTCTTTCCATATATATCCGCTCAATTATTTAGGGAAAAAGGTAAACTCCTATATAGTGGCCTTAATGATTGACTCCCGTTATCGGTTTTGGGTATGCACTTCTGCCGGATTGTACTTATTTGATCATCAGACAGGTCATTTTGAATTATTCTCATTGCGTGAAGCCTTGAAAGAAGATGCAGAGCCATGGGTCACTGCTATTTGTGAAGATAAACAGCGGAATATCTGGATAGGGACAGCAAAAGGTATTGTACGATTATCACAGGTCAATGTTCGTCCATTCAAGATGGTTCATGGATATGAAGAAAAAGAAAATATAGGAGCTCGTGTAGTTAGTGCTTTACTGACTGGTACTGACGGAACTGTATATGTGGGTTATAAAAATGGATTTGGAATCATTCCTGTGGGCGAAGATAGGATAACGTCTTTTTATACAGTAAAAGATGGACTTTGTAATGATTGTATAGATTGTATAGTGGAAGATGAGAAGAAGCGTATTTGGTTGGGGAGTATATCCGGTATCTCAAGATATAGCCGACAACAACATGTCTTCTACAACTATTATATTTCTAGTAGCAATAAATCTGTGATGTTGTTTAAGAATACTTTATTTTGGGGAAATAACAAGAGCTTAACTTATTTTGAACCGGAAATACTGACATCTGCCACCATTGCCAGCAAAACTCTTTTAACTGGATTGGAAGTCGATAATAAACAAATCAATATAGGTGAGAAGATAAAAGGGCAAGTTGTTTTGGACTCAAATATTGCATCAATTGACCATTTGGAACTGGTCAATGCAAACCGTGATTTCTCTCTCCTTTTCAATAATCTGGCTTTTTCGAAGGATCTGCAAAAATATAGCTATCGGTTATATCCATATCAAAAAGATTGGATTGTTTCTGAAGCGGGTAAGGTCTCGTTTACCAACTTGTCTGCCGGTTATTATATTTTTGAAGTCAAAACATTGTTCCCTAATAATACGGAAGGAGACGTTACTGCATTGCCGATAACAATCCTTCCACATTGGAGCCAGACCGTTTGGTTTCGTTTGCTTTTGATTTTCTCGGTTTTATTTTTGGTTGGTTATATTTTCTATAGTTTGTTGCGGCGGCAACATCGTTTCAAAAAAATGATTCAATTGAAACATGAACTGACGATTGCAAATTTGGAGAGAAACGCAGAACGGCATATACGGGAAGAACGTGAGAACTTTTTTATGAATGCTGCTCATGAGTTAAGAACTCCTCTTACTTTGATACTTGCTCCTATACATGATATAATGAAGTCCATTACCCCATCGGATAATTGGTTTGATTCATTTAGCAGATTGCACAAGAATTGTCTTTCTCTACAGACATTGGTTGATCGTCTGCTATATGTACAGAAGATAGAGGGAGGCATGATAAAACTTCATTTGTCAGAATCGGATATAAAGGAGATTGTTAGCCGGGTGGCTAATCCTTTTCTGCAAATGGCTATGGTCAAGAAGCGGGAATTTTTGGTCCAGGTGGATACAGTGCCTTTGTATTTATGGGTGGATGTGGCGAAAATAGAATCAGCTGTTCAAAATTTGTTATCAAATGCCTTTAAATACACTTCTCAGAATGGACGTATTGAACTGGCTGTGTCAGAGGCGGAAATTGACGGAAGACCTTATTGCCTTGTAACAGTGTCTGATAATGGAGTTGGGATACCTGATGATTTGCAACAGCACGTGTTTGATTCGTTTGTAACAGGGAAACGTATCCCGCAATATTCCACGTCAATAGGTCTTGGATTACATATTGTAAAGCATACGATGGGGTTGCATCATGGATTTGTAACGTTAACCAGTCGTGTTGGAGAAGGAAGCCGGTTCGTTCTGCACATTCCGGTGGGACTTTCTCATTTTGTTCCAGGAGAATATGAAATGGTACCTGATCCGGTGAAGGGAGATTTGTTGGAAGAGTGTACGACAGAAGAACGTCCGATGGAAGAAGTAATAGCAGAAAAGAATGAGACTATGGAGGAGACCGTTAACAGAGTGAAAAATAATAAGGAATTTTTGTTGATCATAGAGGACCACGATGAGATGAGAGAATATTTATGCAGTCTATTTAAAGAAGATTATAATGTTATTGAGGCTGGAAATGGAGAAGAAGGGGTGGCTATGGCTGATAAATATATACCTAAATTAATCATATCTGATATAATGATGCCTGTTAAAGATGGGTTTGAATGTAGTCGGGAGATTCGTGAAAATAAGCGGACTTTTCATATACCGGTTATCTTTTTAACAGCTAAAGCAGAGGATGCTGACCGGTTGAAAAGTTTACAAATAGGGGTAGATGACTATATAATGAAACCTTTTAATCCGGAGTTATTGAAAGAGAAGGTGAAAGCGTTGATAGAACAACGTGATCTGTTAAGAAAACTTTATGCGAAAACTCTTATGCTGGATGAAGAGGTACTGGAATCTTCAGAAGATGTTCAGGATGTTTTTATGCCTAAAATGCTTCAGATTATAGAAGAAAATTTATCAAACCGGAATTTTACAATAAAAGTGCTGACGGACCAATTGAATATGAGCCAGCCGACCCTTTATCGCAAGGTTAAGCAGAAAACTGGTTTGTCGATTATAGAGGTGATTCATGGAGTACGGATGAGTAAAGCTGCATCTATTATCATGAGCAGGCGATATAGCAGTCTGACAGAAGTTGCGGAAATGGTAGGATATGATTCGATGATTTCCTTCCGTAAGCAGTTCGTTGCACAGTTTGGGGTGCTTCCTTCCAAATATATGGAAGAGAAAATGAGGAAATAAGAAGCCGCGTTTCATGTTGGCGGCTTCTGTACTATCTGTTTGAATTGTTATTGTTAAAAACGGAAAGACACATGTCCCATAACGTTTGTTCCCGCCTGGGCAGCATATCCGGCAGAATCTATTCTATGATTCACGTCCTTATCGTATGAACTGGATGCCCAGCCGTTATTCTCATATTCTTCGTTGAAGAGATTATAGACGGTCACACCCAAAGTGATTTCTTTCGCTACCTTGCGGGGCTTGAATGTATAAGCCAGATTCAGGTTGTTTACAAAATACTTATCCAGTGTCAATGCTTCTACTTCGGCGTTTGTCATGTATTGCTTACCGACAAACTGAGATTGAAGAGAGGCTTCGAATCCCTGATACGTAAAAGCGAAACGGTTGTTTAGCAGGAAATCTGGTGAAAAAGCGATTCGGGTACTCTTATGAGAAACGCTTGCGACATCCAATAAGTTCCAGTCATCATCGTATATGGGAATGTTTTCTACGAAATTTTTGATACGGTTTTTGCTCCATGTGGCATTGATATCCCACTGGAACCATTTGCACGGCTTGATGCCTAACATGAGTTCGATTCCCATCCGGTAACTGTCCGGAACGTTTTCAGTCAGAGCTTCACCAATATCATTTAGTGCACCGGTGAGGACAAGCTGGTCGGTATAATCCATGTAGTAAAAATTGGCACCTGCTGTCAGCCAATGAGTGGCAAAGGTATATCCGGCTTCGTAGTCGAGCAGCTTTTCGGCTTTCGGGTAGCTGTCCGGATTGCCATCGGTATAGTTGTTTCTTGTCGGTTCTTTTTGGGCAACGGAGAAAGAGGCATAGATGCGATGGTTGGAGTTGATATTCCAGTTCAGTCCGACTTTCGGGTTGAAGAAGTCGAATTTCTTGTCTATGGCGAGTGGTCGCAACGTGTTTTTATTCCAGTCGTATTTGTCATTTGTCCCGTCGATGGTGTAGTCTATATGCCGGTATTGGAGATCGGCATAGGCACTTAGGCCTTTGGACAGGTCGTAAGTTGCTTTCAGGTAGATGTTGCCATCGGTTTTCTTCGATTGGTTACGATAGTATTCGTGTTCGGGAGATAATGCGCCGATGTAGTTCTTCACCCAGGTCACTCTTCCAAAGTTGCTGCCCCGGTACTGATTCAAGCCTCCGCCCAAGGAAGCTGTCAGCCGGTGGTTGGTATAATTGAGGGAGAATACACCTCCGCCAAACTTATTGTCCATTTTCTTTTGGCGGACCAGATCGCTTTTCGAAACTTCTTTTCCATCCATTGTAAATGGTTTCAGCCCGTATGTTACCAGATAGCTACTGTCTTTGTACTCTTCATAGTAGCCGTCTCCTTTGGTATAGTGCAAGGCTGCGTTCAGATTCCATGCGGTAGAGAAACTATGATTGAAAATAAGTTGATAGTTCTTTTGTAGATAATTATCTGTCTGGTCAGCATAATAATGTTTCTTTCCGTCGTCTCCTTTATACTCCCCACAGGAATTATAACGTCTTCCGAATTCCTGCATTTCCTCCTTGCTGGCGTAGTTCCACGCATGATAAGTCTTTTCTTTTCCGGAAAATGCGATGAGTTTGACAGATGTGTTTTCTGCAAAATATCCTCCTTGCAGATAGTACGAACTGAGATTGACTGAAGCACGGTCGATGTAACCGTCCGTACCGATATTGGAGAGGCGGGCATCGAATGTCCAGTGGTTGTTCAGCAGTCCGGTTCCCACTTTAACGGTTTCCTTGTGCGTGTTGAAAGAACCATAAGAACCGTTGAATTCTGCATACGGTTTCATAGATGCACCTTCGGTCTGCATATTGACACTGGCTCCGAATGCACCGGCTCCATTGGTCGATGTGCCTGCACCACGTTGTACCTGCATATCTTTTACAGAAGAAGAGAAGTCGGGCATATTTACCCAAAACAGGTTATGGCTCTCAGCGTCATTCATGGGGATACCATTGACGGTGATGTTGATACGTGTGCCATCCGTTCCGCGTACACGAAGTGTCGTATAACCGATTCCCGACCCCGCATCCGAGGTGGTGAGTGTGGAAGGAGTCATACTCAACAGGTAAGGGATATCCTGTCCGAAGTTCACCTTTTTAAGTTCGGCTTTGCCTATATTGGTAAATGCTACGGGAGTTTTTGCTGTAGCACGGGTGGATACTACCTGCACCTCTTGCAGGTTGATTACTTTCAGACTGTCTGATACTGCACTCGTTTGTGCATGGACAGGGAAGCCTGCGCCCAATAAGGCGACGGCCATCATCATATTTTTTTTCATCTTGCTTATTAATTGGTTCTCTACGCCGGCATTACCCGGTTCAGATTCTATGGGTATGTTCTCAGCCCGTCATGTTAAGGCACCCCTACTTTGTGAATCGGTGACAAAATTACAGCTTTTGCGGGAGGAAAGCAAAAAAAACTTTTAGATTTGCTAAAAACAATATAACTTTGTCGTTTGTTAAAATATAGCAAGATAGGGATTTATTCATTTTAATATATATCAATTATGCTACTATTATTTCAAGCGACAGCAACACAGCTTGCTGATTCAACGCAAATCGTCGCAGATAAATTAATGGAAGAGGCGATTGCCAATGCGGATGGACTGGACAAGCTTACTCTTATCACCCAACAATTGGTAGACTTCGGTATCCGTGCCGGAGAACGTATCCTGATTGCAGCCATTGTCTTCACTGTAGGACGTTTCCTGATATCAATGCTCAACAGATTTGTCGGACGTCTGATGGACAGAAGAAAAGTCGATGTAAGTATCAAGACTTTTGTGAAAAGCTTGGTAAACATCCTGTTGACTATTCTTTTAATCATTTCCGTAGTCGGAGCTTTGGGAGTTGAAACAACTTCGTTTGCTGCTTTGCTGGCTTCTGCCGGTGTGGCCGTAGGTATGGCATTGTCCGGAAATTTGCAGAACTTTGCCGGAGGACTGATCGTATTGCTCTTCAAGCCTTATAAGGTAGGAGACTGGATTGAAAGTCAGGGAGTTTCCGGAACCGTGAAGGAAATACAGATATTCCATACGATTTTGACTACCGGAGACAATAAAGTGATCTATATACCAAACGGCGCAATGAGCAGTGGAGTCGTAACAAACTACAATACACAGACTACCCGCCGTGTAGAATGGATTGTCGGAGTCGATTACGGAGAAGATTATAATAAGGTACAGCAGATTGTCCGTGATATTTTGACGTCTGATAAGCGGATTCTGAGTGATCCGGCTCCGTTTATAGCTCTTCATGCGTTGGATGCCAGCAGTGTGAATGTGGTGGCACGAGTTTGGGTGAATACAGCAGATTATTGGGGAGTTTATTTTGATATAAACAAGACTATTTATGAAACCTTTAATGAAAAAGGTATCAACTTCCCGTTCCCGCAACTTACAGTGCACCAGGGCAATTGATTTCTATGCTATATATGCTAAAACGAGAGAGTTTCACTTGGGTGAGGCTCTCTCGTTTTATATGAACAGTTTGTCTGGTGTGATTGGAAAATTTCTTTTATTTTATGCCGAAGTCTTCAGCAAATTCATATCGGTCTTCTTTGATTCCCAGTACATGGTTGATCTTCCTCCTTTTTTCGAGGTCTTTAAAGTAGCTTTCTACGACCTGATAGAGATCAAAATTACTGGTTGATCCTGCGGCAAGATCAAGTGATTCCACCATTTTTTCTACTGCCTGGTGGATTTTTCCTGCGTCTATCAGATGCAGTTCGTTGCTGTGTATTAAATATTTTTCCATAACTGCAATGTTTTAATGTTATATTGTTATAACGTATCACGGTGATGGAAAGTTCAATCCTCAGATTTTGGCAAGTGCCTGATCCAGGTCAGCAATCAAATCATTGATATGTTCTGTCCCGATGGACAAACGTACCGTTCCCGGATAAATTTCCTGTTCCGCAAGCTCCTGTGCATTGAGTTGCGAATGGGTAGTGCTTGCCGGATGGATAACCAGTGATTTTACGTCGGCTACATTAGCCAGTAATGAGAAAATTTCCAGACTGTCGATAAAACGGTGTGCCTCTTCTTGTCCGCCTTTTACTTCAAAAGTAAAGATTGAACCTGCGCCATTCGGGAAATAGCGTTGATAGAGCGCATGATCCGGATGATCGGGAAGTGAAGGATGGTTGACTTTCTTCACCTTTGGATGATTATTCAGGAAGTTCACAACTTTTAGTGCGTTTTCTACATGGCGCTCTACACGCAGTGAAAGTGTTTCCAGACCTTGCAGCAATATAAAAGCATTGAACGGACTGATAGTCGCTCCCGTATCACGTAGCAAAGTGGCGCGGATACGGGTGACGTAAGCGGCAGGACCGGCAGCATCTACAAAGCGTACTCCGTGATAACTTGGGTCGGGTTCTGTCAGTTGCGGGAATTTTCCGGAAGCTACCCAGTCGAATTTTCCGGAATCAACGATTACTCCTCCCAATGAACTGCCATGACCGCCAATGAATTTGGTTGCAGAATGCACGACGATGTCTGCACCATGTTCGATAGGACGAATTAAATAGGGAGTGCCGAATGTGTTATCTATGATCAACGGTATTTTATGGCTGTGAGCAATTGCGGACACGGCTTCTATATCGATAATATTGGAATTCGGATTTCCGAGTGTCTCGATAAATATGGCTTTTGTATTTTCCTGAATCGCTTTCTCAAAGTTGGAAAGGTCGCTCGGGTCAACGAACGTGGTAGTAACTCCATAGTTGGGTAACGTGTGTGCCAGCAAGTTATAACTTCCCCCGTAAATTGTCTTGGCAGCTACGATGTGGTCGCCTGCGCGAGTGATGTTTTCGAAAGCATAAGTAATTGCGGCGGCGCCGGAAGCAACCGCCAGCCCTGCTATCCCTCCTTCGAGGACAGCTACCCGTTCTTCAAAAACACCTTGGGTGGAGTTGGTCAGACGCCCATAGATATTACCCGGATCTTGCAGACCGAAACGTGCGGCTGCATGAGCCGAATTATGGAATACATAAGAAGTAGTCTGATAAATAGGTACTGCGCGTGCATCTGTTGTCGGATCTGCTTGTTCTTGTCCTACATGAACCTGTAATGTCTCAAAGTGTAAATTCTTTCTTTCCATAATCGTATGCTTTTTAAGTTTAATGTTCTCTCTTTATTTTCTTGCAAAGTTATGGAGCGTAGAAATATCGAACAATATATAACTGAAATATAGAAAATAATACTATTTTTGTATCGTTATACAGAATAAGACGATTGTCTTATTCTTTAAAATCACCTGTTAGAAGAATATTTTTCTTATGGATACTTTTGAGAAATTGGATAAAGTGGATTTGCAGATACTTCGTACTTTGCAAGAGAATGCGCGATTGACGACTAAAGAGTTGGCTGCGCGGGTAAGTCTTTCATCAACTCCTGTTTTCGAACGACTCAAACGTCTTGAAAGCGGAGGATATATAAAGAAGTATATAGCTGTGCTGGATGCAGAGAAACTGAATCAGGGCTTTGTAGTCTTTTGCAGTGTCAAACTAAGGCGGCTAAACAGGGATATTGCGGCTGAGTTTACCCGGATCATACAGGATATTCCCGAGGTGACCGAATGCTATAATATATCGGGCAGCTATGATTACTTGCTGAAGATTCATGCTCCCAATATGAAATATTACCAAGAGTTCATCCTTAATATACTGGGGACTATCGATAGCTTGGGTTCACTGGAAAGCACATTTGTGATGGCGGAAGTGAAGCATCGGTATGGAATCCATATTTAGTTGAAGGGCTTATCTCTGTATAGGCTTCCATCCTTATCCTTGTATGTTGCGTTCTGGTAGAGACGAACCAGCATATCACTATAATCAAGAATAATCTTCTTTGATTGTTGCGATAAGTTTGTAGCCAGAATGCCGCTGCCTATAATACCGGGATTGTATAATACCGTATCTTGTCTGATAGATTTCATTATTAGCTCTACACAAGTATACTCTTTGATTCCTGCATCTTTTAGCCGGGGCATAATGTATGAATTCAGATAGCTTTTATCGTTTAGAGTCATGAAGCCATACCATAATAAGCACTTCATTCCCAATCGGGTAGCTTCTATTAATAGATCCAGATAAGTTAGTCCGGATGTTCCTTTCTTGTCAATCTCATAAGGGTCGATATGAACGAAAGTGTCTTTACGCAGCGAAGGCAGTAGGGCTATGACTCCTTCAAGGGAATCGGTGTGATACAGGTGGACAGAAGGAAGTAGATCTGCTCGTTCCGCAAACAGTGCTACATTATCCAGAGCACTCTTTTCGAGATCAAAGAATATAAATCTTTGTGCCTTCCTTCCTGCTATTTTCATGGCTAAAGCCGGAGAGCCTAAATAGCAGCCTCCCTGCATTTCTGTATATTCCAGCTGAAAGTAAGTGGAGTCTTTTAAATCTTGATTGTCGCCTTCTGCCACTTTTTCTAAGAAATGATAAATGCCATATTGCTGTTCCGGAGTTTGTTTCATCGGATAAATAGCACAGGCAGAATTTGTTTCTACATAGATTGATGAACTCTCTCTGCGAAGAACTTCGCAAAGTACCAGATGTTTCAGTACATCGGGTTGTTTGCCAAAATGAATATAAGTTGCCATATCTTTGCCAATTTACTGTTTACGGTGGCAATATTAGGGCATATACGACAAGAAAACATTGACCAAAGTCAAGACTTTTATTTAAATAGCTGTTTTCTCCGTATTCTGCTCAATGTTTCAGAGGTGATTCCCAAAAACTGGGCTATTTCTTTCAGGGATAGATGTTTTTGCAAATCAGGACATCGCTTCATCAGAGTCTGATAACGCTGTTCGGGAGTATCGCAGTAAAAACCTAATAAACGCTGGTATATTTCTGCAAACATATTTTCTGCTATTTGTCTTCCCAGACGTTGAGTATCCATGTCTGTTTCCCAAAACTGGTTAAGTCTGTCTGAAGTGAGGAGATAAACTTCGCAGGCTGTAGATGCTTGTATGTTGACTGTAGAATTTGTCTTGCTCATCAAAGAAGGGTAATCGCAGACAAAGTCGTCTTTGAAACTATAGCCGACAATCCATTCATTGGCGTTTCCATCGATGTGTGACAGGCGGAAGATGCCGGATGAAACGAATCCTATCTGACTGTTCTTTTCATTCTGCCGGATCAGATAGTCGTTTTTTTTTAGCTTCTTGCAGATACCTTCTTCCAGAAATATCTTTTCCAGTTTTCCTGTATCTATTGTTGTATTATCTTTTACGTTGAATGGATTCATATATAATACTGTTAGCATATTTAGCAAATATACATGATAATTCTTAGAATGTCGTGCGGGATATGAAAATTATCCAGTACCTTTGTCAGGTGATATGAACCCTATTCTTTTAACGCAATGAAATGGCAACGTTGTAAATAGCTTCGCTTTATATGGACGATGAACAATGGTAAAGTCTGTTGTTCAGGTCTTTTGTGACTTAATAAGTCATATGGTATTTTATTATTTTATATTAAAAACGATATAAAGAAGCAATTACAATGAATACAAATATATATCCGCGAACTAATGATCTTCAGACTATTTATCTGAATGCCGTTATCGATAATCCTGATATAAAGGTAGGTGACTACACTATATACAATGATTTTGTGAATGATCCTGTCCAGTTTGAGAAGAACAACGTATTATATCATTATTCTATCAATGGAGACCGGTTGATAATAGGAAAATTCTGTTCGATAGCTTGCGGGGCTAAGTTTCTGTTTAATAGTGCCAATCATACTTTACGCTCTTTATCGAATTATCCGTTTCCTATATTTTTTGAGGAATGGCAGTTGGACAAGAGAAATATCACTTCAGCCTGGGATAATAAAGGTGATATCGTGATTGGAAATGATGTCTGGATTGGCTATGAAGCTGTTATTATGGCAGGAGTGCATATTGGCGACGGAGCGATTATTGCGTCACGGGCAGTTGTCACTAAAGATGTTCCTCCTTATACAATAGTGGGCGGAACGCCTGCGAAGAAAATCCGGATGCGTTTTGATGAAGATACGATCGCACAGCTGCAGGAACTGAAATGGTGGGACTGGAATATTGATAAGATAGCTCAATATCTACCTCACATAATGAATGGAAATACGGAAGAACTTATGAAATAAATAATGTTGTTTGTATGGAATGTGAATCAGTGGTTGAATCTGATTCGCATTTCTATTATTTAGAATCATCTGTATTCCTCCTCTATTTTATTTCAGAGTCAATATATCTGTCACCTTTGTAAGATTAGCCTGTTTTTCTAGTAACTTTGTACCGGCTTTAGAAAAGAAATGTGGAATGATAAATAAATATGAAGAACGGCTGGGAACAGAACGTATGTTACCGCTTGTTTTTAAAATGGCTCTTCCGGCAGTAGCCGCACAGTTTGTCAATTTGCTTTATAGCATTGTCGACCGTATATACATCGGACATATTCCGGGAATTGGAACCGATGCGCTGGCCGGTGTAGGGGTGACTACTTCCCTTATTATACTGATTTCTTCCTTCTCGGCGATAGTCGGCGGTGGTGGTCGCTGGCTGCTATGGCACTTGGGCAGGGAGACCGTTCACGGGCTGGGAAAATACTGGGAAATGGCTTCGTTTTGCTGATATTATTTACTCTATTAACATCTTTCATCGCATATACTTTTATGGAGCCTATTCTCCTTTTTACAGGAGCTTCTGAAAACACATTGGAATATGCGGTTGATTATCTTTCCATTTATCTGCTGGGAACGATATTTGTTGAGATATCCACAGGTTTGAACAGCTTTATCAATGCACAAGGGCGTCCTGCCATCGCTATGTACTCAGTCTTAATAGGAGCTTTACTGAATATCGCCCTTGATCCTATCTTCATCTTTTGGTTGGATATGGGGGTAAAAGGAGCGGCTTTGGCTACTGTATTTTCCCAAGCGTGCAGTGCGGCATGGGTATTGAGTTTTCTTTTCTCCCGACGTGCCTCTTTACCTCTGGAAAGACGCTATATCAGGCTGGACCGAAAGATTATACTTGCCATCTTTGCTTTAGGTGTATCTCCTTTTATTATGGCAAGCACAGAGAGCCTGGTCGGTTTTGTTCTGAATAGCAGTCTGAAAGGATTTGGAGATATTTATATCAGTGCTTTGACTGTTCTGCAAAGTGCGATGCAGTTTGCCAGCGTACCGCTCACTGGATTTGCGCAAGGTTTTGTACCGATTATAAGTTATAATTATGGTCATGGCGACAAACAGCGTGTGAAAGATTGTTTCCGTATTGTGATGATTACTATGTTCTCATTTAACCTGGTATTGATGCTTTTCATGATTCTGTTTCCTTCAGTTATCGCGTCTGCATTCACCAGCGATGAAAGACTGATTGATACAGTTCGTTGGACGATGCCTGTCTTTTTGGGCGGCATGACAATCTTTGGGTTACAACGTGCTTGTCAGAATATGTTTGTAGCGCTGGGACAGGCCAGAATTTCTATCTTTATTGCTTTATTGCGTAAGGTGATTTTGTTGATTCCGCTGGCATTGATATTACCGCATTTTATGGGAGTGACCGGAGTCTATGCAGCTGAGGCTATATCCGACGCAACAGCTGCCATTTGTTGTACGTTGTTGTTCTTTTGGCAATTTCCTAAAATTCTGGGAAGGATTCAGGAAGGTTCTCTACGTACGGCTTAGAAATTATTTGATTAATCTCTTATGGGTGAGAATGGCACCAGAGTGCAACATGATCTCATTAATCAATATATCTATAAGATTGTGAAGTAGATAAATGAGACCTGATAACAAAAAAGACTTGGAACTTGTTCATTTTCGGTTAAGTTAGGTATAATTCCGCATTCGTGGGATGTAAAAAAAGGATATTATCCAATAAATATGTAATCAGTTACGTATTTATTGGATAATATTTGTTTGTATAGTCGAAAGTATTTATATTTGCGTAATTAATTACGTATTTAATAACGCAAATAATAAAGACATGGACTTTTTTAATCAGACGGGGAAATTAGCTATAGGCAGCCGACTGCGTATGCTGACTGATAAGATCACAGTAGATGCAGCTGCAATCTACAAAATGTTTGGAGTAGACTTGAAACCCAAGTGGTTTCCTGTATTTTTTGTATTATCTCGTGGGGAGGCGAAAACGATTACCTCTATTGCGAGAGAAATAGGTCACTCTCATCCTTCAGTGAGTAATATAATAAAGGAAATGGTGGCTAAAGGATTGGTAAAAGAATCAAAAGACAAGTCGGACGGGAGAAGAAATGTAGTAATGTTATCTGCCAAAGGGAAGAAGATGTCGGATTCTTTTGCTGAGCAATGTGTGGATGTGACGACCGCTATTGAAGAGATAACCCGGCAGACCCGGAATGATCTTTGGAAAGCTATTGAAGAATGGGAAGAACTATTGTCAGATAAATCTCTGCTGCAACGGGTAAAAGAGGCGAAAATGGTGAGAGAGAATCAGGATATCAGAATTGTACCTTATGAACCATGCTATCAGCCGGCCTTCCGAGCTCTTAATGAAGAATGGATAACTGCCTATTTCCGAATGGAAAAAGCCGACTATAAGGCCTTGGATCATCCGCAGGAATACATTTTGGATAAAGGCGGAACTATTCTGGTGGCTCTTTATAAGAATGAGCCGGTCGGTGTATGTGCTTTGTGCAAGATGGATCATCCGCTTTATGATTATGAGTTGGCCAAACTTGCTGTCAGTCCTGAAGTACAGGGAAAAGGTATCGGAGTACTGCTTTGTGAAGCTGTCGTGAATAAAGCCAAAGAGTTGGGTGGTAAAAGAATCTTTATAGAAAGCAATACACGGTTGAAACCTGCTATTCATATTTATCATAAACTAGGATTCAAGGAACTTTCCGAATATCACACGACTTATGAAAGGGGAGACATTCAAATGGAATTAATAATAGAAGAATGAAAAAGGCAGATAGCGAATTTATAAAGGGGCGTATTGCCCCTTGTGGTCTGCATTGTGGAAAATGCTTTGCTTTTGCAGACGGAGATATTTCTTATCATAGCAATGAACTTAAAAGGTCACTGGGCAACTTTGATGTATATGCACAGCGTTTTGTAGCTATGCTTGACGAACCTGTTTTTGCAAAGTATCCGGACTTTAAAGAGTTTCTGGATCATTTGTCCGTAGCGACTTGTCAAGGATGCAGGAAAGAAAAATGCAAGTTGTTCAAAACTTGTAATGTACGTGCATGCAGCGAAGAGAAACAAGTCGATTTTTGTTTCCAGTGCAGCCAGTTCCCCTGTGAAAATACAGGTTTCGACGAGCATTTATACAAAAGATTTGTAACCATCAACAGGCGAATGCAAGAGATTGGAGTGGAAAAGTATTACGAGGAGGTCAGAAATATACCCCGTTATTAGGTTGTCAATTCCTCCTCTTATTTCATTCCAGTTCTTGTGCATAAATATTGATGGCGCGCAGTGCCTTTGAAATTTCAGTCGGAGTAATGTTCTGACATCCTATTCTTAATACTTTCTCCCAGTCCTCCAAATCTACATTCCATTTGTAGATTTGAGGACATAGGGTGAAAAGAGTTGCGATATGTTTTATTTTTCTGGTATCAAAAATGTTGCAAGGGGGAATTATTTGTTTGGATAGGGCTTCTTGAAGGGGGCAATATGAGAAATTTATTTTGTGGGATATCGTGCTTTTCCTTAAGAAATCTATATATTTATTTTTCTGTTTGGCTTCCTTTTGATTAGTAGGAGTCGTTCCATATCATTGAATAGTTCTGTGTTTTTTAATTCAAACATGATCCATTTACCATCGTGAAAAGTGGTAGCTTCATCATATATCATCTGTACCTCGTTAGAAAACAGTTCTCGCTGCATTTCGAATTTGGCACGTTCATCTTTACCTAAGATAACCATAAATCCCAAAGTACGTTCTTTGGCATATAGTGCACAAAGAGTTTTACCGCCTTTACGGTATTTGTATTCATATGTCCACGCTTTGCCGCCACGATTCCAAAGTTGCTCCATTTCATAGCTTTGCTCAATGAGTTGGCAGAGCCGGTTCCATACATTATGAAGTTCTGTGCCTATCAGAGTCTCTATGTCTCTGGGAGTCGGTACTTGAAAAGTCTCTTTCATGTTATTACTGTTTTATATCAGATATGTAATGTGTCGCAAAGATCGGAAAATCTTTTAGTGAATCGTTGTCAGATATAGCTATCTTGTGCTGGGTAATCGATTATTTTATTTACATTTGTTTTTATAAATAAAAAGTGAGTGAAAAACATGAGAAAACAACTATTAGTGTCATTCCTTTGTTGCCTTCTTGCTTCGGCCACATCATTGGCTCAAAACTGGAAATCTTATGAAAAGATTGCGAAGGGAAAGACTTACGAAACTTCCGATTGCGTGACGCTGTTGGATAGCACGCTGGTGTCTGTCCAACCTACCGGGCAAGGCTCGTTTGCCGTATGTAAAGTAATTAAGGTACAGACTCCGAAAGGAGCAGTGGACAACCGGGTGATAAAATACGATTATGACCCTTTGACTGCTTATGCTGAGTTTAAACACGTAACCATCTATCGTGCCAATGGTAAGATAGATGAGCTTGATGTAAAAGGAACCTGTGATTATGCTGCTCCTGCCCGGGCTATTTATTGGGGAGCGAGACAAATCATGATCGAAGTGGGTGCTTTGCAGCCCGGTGATGTCGTGGACTACGAAATAGCTAAAAAAGGTTTTACTTATGCGTTGCTTACAGCCGGTGATGAAGACGAATCACGTTTTATTCCGCCTATGCGTGGGCAGTTTTATGATATTGTTCCCTTTTGGAGCAATACTCCTACTGTACGTAAAGTTTATGTAGTAAGTATTCCGATGGAGAAGGAACTTCAATTTCAGTTTTATCAGGGGGAGTGCACCTCATCTATGCGCTATGAAGACGGTTGCAAAAAATATAGTTTTGTGATGAATGATATGGTGCCTTTCGCTAAAGAACCGAACATGGTAGATCTTTTCGATGCGGCTCCCAAACTGATGATGTCTTCAACTCCACAATGGAAAGACAAATCGCTTTGGTTCAATAAAGTGAACGAAGATTATGGGAGCTTTGCCCCATTGCCCGAAGCGCAGAAGAAGGTGGATGAATTGGTAAAAGGTAAGAACACCGAAATGGAAAAGATTGCTGTACTGACTCATTGGGTGGCAGATAATATTCGCTATTCCGGTATTTCGATGGGAAAAGGAGAGGGTTTCACGCTCCATAATACGAAAATGAATTATACTGACCGTTGTGGAGTCTGCAAAGATATAGCAGGTACACTGATTTCATTTTTGCGTATGGCCGGTTTCGAGGCCTATCCGGCGATGACTATGGCAGGAAGTCGTGTAGAGAGTATTCCTGCCGATCATTTTAATCACTGTGTGGCTGTGGTAAAATTGAGTAATGGAACTTATATGCCCCTCGACCCTACGTGGGTTCCTTTCTGCCGCGAGTTGTGGAGTAGTGCCGAACAGCAGCAAAACTATCTACCGGGGGTACCCGAAGGTTCTGATTTGTGTATCACCCCGGTTTCATCTCCCGAAAACCATTATGTACGTATCAAAGCTGATAACCGTCTGGAGGCAGATGGTACACTGCGTGGTACTTTCACTCTTACAGCCGAAGGACAAAGTGACAGCAATATCCGCCGCATTTTTACTACCGGTTTTCAGAGCGAATGGAAAAGTACGATGGAGCGCCAACTGTTAACTATCTCTCCTAAAGCCAGATTGCTGAGCGTAGACTATGGAAAGAATCCCAAAGATTATCAGGCTGCACCTATTAAAATCACTTTTCGTTATGAGATACCCGACTATGCCTTGAAAGGGGAGGGAGAGATGTTCTTCCGTCCGATGGTGATGAATAACCTTTATAATCAGGTACGTTCTTATTTGCGTATCGACACTTCAGTAGAAAATCGCAAATATGGTTTCAAAGATGGTTGTTCCCGTTTGGTCGAGCTGGATGAAATGATTCAGCTTCCGGCGGGATACAAACTGGTGAATGCTGCCAAGAATGAAATGATGCAAGGAGTAGGAGCTGACTTTGAAGGTTCGCTGACACAGAAAGGGAATAAAGTGTTGCTCCACAATAGGCTGGCTTTGAAGAAACGTGTCTATGAGGCTTCCGATTGGGAAAGTTTCCGCAATGCTGTTAATGCCCACAAGGCGTATGGTGAATATTTGGTGATAAAAAAGTAGAGCAGAATGAAAAATACATATTATTATATAGTAACACTGGTGATGCTGATTCTGGCACTCCCAATGAAAGCGGCATCCGAAGCTGAATTTGGAAAACTGAGCAAGACTTATACGTTACACGCTGACGGTAGTCAGGAAATGCGTGTGCAAAAAGAGCTGACTTTATTTACCCATGCAGCGATGAACCGTGTGTATGGAGAGAGTTTTATTATTTACAATCCGGAATATCAGAAACTGGAGATACACGATTCTTATACTCGTCAGAAAGATGGTACTATTGTGAAGACTCCTGAAAATGCGTTTGTAGAGGTACTTCCTTCTGCGGCGGCAGATGCTCCGGCTTATAACAGTTTGAAAGAGATGGTAATTGTCCATACGGGGCTGGAGTTGGGAGCCACTATTTATCTGGATTACTCTGTTGTTACTCGTCCGGGATATTTGCCCGAACTGGATGTGTGTGAGCAGGTGGAAGAGCTTTCCCCAATCAGGGAATATGTATTTTCACTGTCAGTGCCCGAAAGCAAACCTCTGCATTATGAATGGTTGAATGGGAAAATTGCTCCGGTTGTAAAAACTGCGGATGGTATGAAAACGGTGACCTGGACATTGAAAAATGTGCAACCACGTCCTTATTCACTTGACGTATCTTTGCCCGCAGGCAATATACAGGCAGTTGTGGCATCAACTTATGCTTCAAAAGCTGATGCGTTGAAAGTGATAAAACAACAATTAGAAAATAATGGAAAAGATGTTTCCGAATTAGCACAGAAGTTGACTGCCGGTGCACAAACTACAGAACAAAAAAAGGATTTACTCACTGTTTATGTAGAAGGGTTAGGAAATTGCAGTCTGACATTATCACAAACCGGATACCGTTTGCGACCGGCTTTTGAGGTGATTCGTTCCGCATACGGAACTGAAGCGGAGAAAGCAGCTCTGTTGGCTGCCTTGCAGCAGGCGATAGGTATTCGTGCGGAGCTAAAAGCGGCTTCTCCTAAAACTGAAGATAAAGATGCAGCCGGGCTTGCTGCTCTTAGTGGATTGTTTGTGACCAATAATGGGGTTGCTGATATACAAGATTTTATTTCAGTTGTTGATCTGAATGCTCAACCGGTAGCTTTGAAGAAGGTTACTCATGTTATTTCACGGACTGATACATTACGGGTGAGTGATAAAACCGGAAAGATGCTGGCTGGTGGTTATCGGAAAATTGATTTGCCACAGGCTCGCGGTGGGTGGGCAAGTTACGATGGACGTATGACGGCTCTGAATACCACTCGTCCTGTTAATTTGCTTTTGCGGTATTTGCCTGATGAAACTTACACCTATATCGTAAAAATCGATGAAGGAATGAAATCAACGGTTATACCAACTAATAAAAAGATGGAAAATCCTGTCGGTAGCATGGAAGTTGCAGTGAAAAAGGCGGTGGATAAAATAGAGATCATCCGTACTTTGAAACTGAAAAAGCAATTGATAACTCCGGCTGACTATCCGGCATATTATTGCTTGATGGCGGAATGGATGGACATCAATGGCAATAGCCTGTTATTTCAAACTATAAAGTAAATCTGATAATTAGATCGTTCTGATTGTTATGCTATCCAAAACTTGTCGAAGGACTTTTCTTTTCTGATTAGAGGAGAAGAGCTCCTTCGATTTACCCGGTAAAGTAAATTATTCATTAAAGAAGTTTTATCGGAATGCAAATATCGACAATGTGCTTGTTCTCCGGATGAATCTAGTGCCTTAATTCTGTAACAATCTCACTTATCCGCATCTCGTTATGTAATAATCGATCTTCTACTAATTTTAGTTTATAATTTAAAATATCGACCTGGGTAATTTGCCGAAATGCCAAAATGCCTGCTGATAACTTTGGTCTTGATTTTATCAGGTTGGTAGATATTAGTTTGGATATATTGCAGAATATCCAATGCCTTTTCTTCTGAGTATTCGTCTACCTGTCTCGGCAAAAACATGGCAATGTTGCGTGCGACTACAATAATTATCGTATTAATCAACTGAATGATACTTATATGGAAAGATATAGTATAAATGGGTGTTTATTCATTAATTCAGCTTGCGATGATAGTATATTTTCCATATAACCTTTATCTTTGCACTGAATTAGAACAAACAGTCAATTAAAAATATGAAAACAGCAATATTAGCATTAGGAGTTTTGTGCATGATGGGAGGTTGTTCATCAAAGGCAACAAGTTCAAAAGGTGTCGTTTGTGATGCGACTATGAATACAGTAACGATTGTTACAAATAAAAATGATACACTTTCATTCAGTACGATGGATGCGAGTAAAGATGAGGTCAATGGTCTGCTTCTGAATGATACTCTGGAGGTATTCTATACAGGAAAATACACACCGGGAATGCAGGCTTCTAAGCTGGTTCAGTATCCGCAATCTCCGATAGTAGGAGGTGACCGTGATGAGCATGGTTGCATCGGCTCTGCCGGATATGTATGGTGTGAGGTGCAACAGGATTGTATTCGTTTGTTCGAAAAAGGAATCCGTACGGAAGCGGTTGATTGCAATGACGCTTCTGCTTTCATTGTTTTTAGCCCTGATTCTACACGAGTAGAGCTTTTCTTTTCTAATGATCAACCCAATGAAATTCTGGAAAGACGTGGCCTGCCATCAGGAGGTTATGCATGGAATGTGGAAGATGATGATACAAAGAATGTACGGTTCGTAGATGGCGTGTGGACGATCAGCCAGAGAAATAGGTTGATTTATAGCCAAAAATCAGAAATAAAATGATTGGCAGTAAATAATCGTTTTTATAAATGCCTGATTTGCATGGCCGCTCCTTCCTCTAATAACGAGAATCCATGTTTCTCGTAGAAAACAATATTTTTCTTTTCATCCGGCATGATGTTGAGGTAGAGGTAATCTCTGTATTTCTCCTTTACAATATCTAGGAGCTTTCCGGCAATACCATTCCCCTGATAATCGGGGTGTACTAATAAATAATGGAGAAATGCAACCATTTCTCCATCATCCAGTGCACGGATGAGGCCAACTAATTGGGTTCCATCCCATGCGGTTACTACTAATGACGAAGATTTTAATGCTTTAATTAGCCGTTCGGGATATTTCCCCGATAACCATTTTACAGACAAGAATAGTTCTTCTACCTCTTGTTCTGTGAAGTCTTTTGTCTCTTTGTATACTATATTCATAAGTTGTTTAATTTATTCTCTGAATTCTGCCGGTAAATATCCTGTCTGTCGTTTGAAGAATTTTACGAAATAAGATGGATCTTCAAATCCCAGATAGAAAGCGATTTCTTTGATCTTTAGACTGGAATGAAGCAGTTGACGTTTGGCTTCCAGTATCACTCGGTCATTGATAATCTTCAATGGTGTACTATGAGAACTTTCATAAACACAGTTAGTCAGAGTTTTAGTCGATACGTTTAGATAATTGGCATATTCTTTAACTGTGTGTATGTGTCGGTAGTGGTGCTCCAATGTTTGACGGAACTGAACAAAAGTACGATTGGACGAATTGTTGATACACAATGGGATGCCTGTTCCCCTTTGTCCGATACGCTGTATGTAGATCAGGAACATTTTTACTAAATACTTTAGATAGTCTTTATGGGCAAATGTATTTATATTCCGGCTTTCAGTCTCCATTTCTTCTGTAATATAAGCCAAACGTTGGATATTCTCCGGGGTTACATTATAATAAGGAACAGCATCGAAGGCATTGAAGACATTATATTTCAGGAATACATTTTCGCTGCTTCCTTCGTCTGAAAGAAAACTTTCATTGAAATGAATAATCACTCCTTCAGCTTCCTGATTATTGTCGAAATAATGTATCTGGCCGGGTGATATAAAGAACAACGTATTGTCGCTTACCGAATACTCCTTAAAATCAACATAGTGGACTCCTGTACCTTTCTGAAACCATATAATCTGGTAAAAGCCATGTATGTGCGGCTGCTTGGGATTGTCGCCGTTTTCAAAGAAAAAATCCGGCATTTTCATTAGCTCGAACTGAATACTGGCAGGTGTCTTTTCTTCCAAATGATAAAGAGGAAATGTTTCTGTCTTTTTCATTAGCGGATATGGTATTAGTAATACAATTGATGGATATAAGTTTGCTTGCAAAGATAAGTTGTTTTTATGTCAGGTCAATGGTAAAAAAGAGATATTTAATGGTAAATTAAGGAAGTGAGTTTGAAAGTATGAAATAGCCTTCTCAAATTTACCATTCATTTTCTTAAAACCCCATTGAATACCAATGCCGGTAGTTCTAACTTTGCAGTGTTAATTTAAAAACAAAAGATTATGGCAACAGAAAAAACTGTGGGAGCTTATTTGGAAATAACTCTTAAAGTAAATGAGAACGATCGTGCGGCTGCCGCAGCTGTGTACACAAAGTATCGTCAACCGTTTTTGGATACAATATCCGGTGCAGTCAGTAAGCAATTACTTGTAAGGGGGGAAGATGTGCAGGTACTTCATGGTTTTACTTCTACAACAGAGGCCGAAGGGTATTTAGTCTCTGATTTGTTTAATCAGGATGTAGTAGTTGAACTAAAGCCCTACTTTCAGGCAGCCCCTGAAGTGTACATTTACAATGTAGTTGGTTGAATTTAGCAAATCTCTCCCTTCCTCTTGAACCCGGCAAATAAATAGGGCGCTTAAGTGGAAGGGAGATTTGATGAGGAGAGAGACTCTATTGTAGTTGTAATGCTAAGAAATGTGATAAATTAGTAGTCGCAAAGCAAAAAAAAGGACGAATGTAATCTTTAATATAAAATTTTGCTATATTTGTATAGCCGTTGAAAGGTGCGTTCATTGAGACTAAATATTGAAAAGCGTTCAGCTTTTTTACGTAGTAACGAAACTACCAATTTCTTTACCCTCGAGGTAAATATTACAACACGTAAAAATGGCTGAACGCCTACGCTTATTATACATATACTTTGCGTGGGCGTTCTTCTCATTTGTGTTGTAGGGATTGGTAGTTCCTGTTGCTACATTTGGGAAGAAAAGGCTCACGTTTTTTTATACCTATCCTCGATAATCAAGATAACATTCAAAACAGATGAAAAGATCTTTAGTTTGGGTTTTATAGTGAAAAAGCGTTGTCCCTTAGACGAGTTAGTTTCCCTTTTGTATTAATTCTAAAAAGACTACTATGGATAAGAAAATTGTAGGTGTCAACGCGGGAAAGATTTGGCATGTTCTCAATGAAGTCGATGGAATTTCCATCCCGGAACTTGCCCGAAAAGTAAATCTTAGTGTAGAAAGCACGGCTTTGGCAGTCGGTTGGCTGGCACGTGAAAACAAAGTGTTTATTGAACGCAAGAATGGACTGGTAGAGGTTTATAATGAAAGTCATATGACTTTCTCTTTTGGATAGTTCGTAATACTTATTGATTTAATGGGGAGCATTGCATCAAGCATGGTGTAATGCTCTTTTTTATTGTTTGTTTTGAGTAAACTGCCATTGTTATTTGCCTTCTATTTTTCTTTAGTCGGACTTTGCCAAAGATGAGAAAATAGCCTCACCTTGATAAGCATTCTTTCTTATCAAGGTGAGATGATTGTTTCTTTTTAAAAGATACTATTCTTATTTTTTGGCCAGAAACTTCTTGCTCAGCCACTTTCTTACAGGCTCATCATATAGTTTCAGACAAAGATAAGCCAGCAAGATGCTTCCGAAGAACACGACCAGGGCTATCGGCCAGGACTGGGAGAAAGTAATATGTGGTTCTTTACTCCACAACCAGGCATAGAACAGATACATGAAAGGATAGTGGATGATGTATACCGGATAAGATATATCTCCTAGAAATTTACAGATCTTGGCTGTGCCTTTATCTGTTGTTTTTCCCGAAGCACCCAGGTAGACCAGTAGCGGGAAAATAAGAATGGTGCATACAGCATCGTAAATGCCGTTCATCCACTGAGAAGTGTGACCGCCAACGTAGGGCATGGAAAGTAAAACGAGAGTTGCCACGCTGCACATCCAGAAAGCCCCTTTGATGTGGACAGGTTTAAAGATGCGTGACATCAATAATCCGATAGAGAATGCAAACAGCATGCGTAGAAAACCTCCGATCAGGTTATAGTCGATCATCGACCAGCCTACTCCTAAGTGATAGTTGCCGGAAAGATTGAATATCGAGAAGGACGCCAATCCGATTCCTGCTATCACAACGAGTATCGTAAGTGCTTTGGTAGACAGTCGGCGAATAAACAGGGCATACAAAATATTACCGATATACTCGAAGAACAAAGACCAGCTGGGACCATTCAAAGGATACATCTCACCGTTTCCACGGACTTCGGGACCTGTACCCGGAACAGCCGGGATCAGGAAAAGATTGAGGAGCATGGCCAACATGACCATGGATATGGAAACACGGGTGCCATCCCATTGCTCGCAGCCTTGTATACAAAATGTAATAGCGCCTAAAACGGCTCCCATAACAACCATCGGATGCAGACGGATTAACCTGCGTTTGAAGAACTCTTTCTGGGTCATCGTTGTTTTCCAACGGTCGTCATAAGCATAGCCGATAACGAAGCCCGACAGAATAAAGAAGAAATCGACAGCCAGATATCCATGATTGAATTTCTGATCGATGGGACTTGTGGCAAAGCCTTCAAATACATGATACCATATAACCAGAAGGGCCGCAACCCCTCGCAGTCCGTCAAGGAGTACGTAATGGGGTTTAGAGTCTGCAAAGGCAGAAGAAGAGATTTTTTGCATGTTTTAAATTATTGTTCAAATTAGTATTAGTCATTGTAGAAGCCGCAAAAATACGGATTTTATAGGTTTAAAAATTTGTCCTGCATCAAAATCTTACCATGTATGAGAATTATTTGTATGCTCTGAGGCGGCTGAGTGTTGAAAGTGTTATGCCCAGATAAGAGGCGATGTATCCTAATTGTATCCGCTGGCACATTTGAGGAAACTGAAGCTTGAATGCTTCATATCTTTCTTTAGCAGACAGGGTAAGGCGGTCTTTGTGCGAACGGTGCAGGCGTCTGTATTCGTTTTGATGAATCACTCTTCCCCAGTTTGCCAGTTCGATATTGGTTTCAAACAACCGGAGCAGATCTGTCAGTGATATTTTGTATGCGACAACATCCTCAAGGGTTTCCACAAATTCTTCGCTCATCTTATTATAATATAATTCATCCATACTGAAGACAATCGCCCCTTCACATGCAAAAGAAGTTGTTATCTCTTCTCCGTTTACCAGCCAGAAAGAGCGGGTCATCCCTTCTTCTATAAAATAAGCCGATTTGCAAAACTTGTTAGCCTCTATCAGTTGATGTCTCTTTGGAAAATGACATAATACTGTATTTTCTTTTAGTATTTGTATCGTTTCATCCGAAATTGGATACAAAGAGTTCATCTTATCTATAATATTCCTCATAAAGTAGCCCTTAATAATTTTCTGTCAAGTGCAAAAATAGGAAAAACAATTCTGCTCACAATAGATGCAGGTGAAAAAGGGCTTTGTTTTATCGATTCGTTTACTAAGGAGGAAAGAAGCGGGAGAGTGAGGACTGTGTTGAATGGTAAAGAAGGTACATTTCAGTTTTTATGAAATGTACCTTCTTTGATATCAGGGGGACAGGTTAAATATGTGAATATAGCCAGTTTATTCCGGAAATTATATACATCAATAGACGTTGGTTATCTTGGATTCTGCTGTATATTCGGATTGGCATCTATCTCACTTTGCGGGATAGGCAGAGCTATTCTCAGATCGGTAGCTTCTATCTTTTGTGCGTTAAATGCTTTCAGAGTTTCAAGATGCCAACTGCCTTTGCGTTCAATAGCCAGGCCATTGCGTAAGTAGTCATAGAAGATTTCCCCTTCTCCAACCAGTTCCTTGCGGCGTTCTTTAAGAATTCTGTCCAGAGTGAAAGTCTCTGTTGATACTTGTTGACTCGTATCCGTGGTACGGCGGCTGATAATGTCATTCAGATAACTTTGTGCCTCTTCAAGATTCGTTCCTTTTTTCAGTCCCGCTTCAGCCGCATTCAGATAGACTTCGGAAAGGCGGATGATGCAAATGTTATTGGTCTTGGGATCATCTCCGGTCTTACCGGGGAATTTGGCAAGATAGACTTTCTCGTGCCTGGCGGCAGTCGGAAGTCCGGTGTTGTTTTCTATAACAGATTCCTTTGTCAGGCAATGGCGTACATCCTTGGGATCTTCATTCAGCAGGTTGAGAAAATCCTCCGACAAGATCAGATTATTCCAGTCGATTGTTGCTTCGTTGGCATAAACCATCGGAGCACCCTCACCGCCTGTACCTCCAGAGGGTTCGGATAAAGTGATGTAGAGTTCGAATAATGATTCCGACTGGAAATCCTGTCCCCATACATTGGGATATTCCTCATAACTGTAAAGCTGGTAACGTCCGCCATTGTTATTGATAACATCCGTAGCGGCATCATAGGCTTTCTGATATTCACCCATATTCAGATAGACTCTCGATAGTAATGCCTGAGCCGCCCAATAGTTGATATAGCCATTGGATGTCTCTTGTGTCAATCCGGAGAGTGCATTGCTCATGTCACTGACTACCTGTTCGTAGCATTGTGCTACAGTATTGCGTGACGGTTTATGCGTGGGATCGGACGGGGAGGTTTCGATGGGTACTCCCAATGAAGCCCCCTTGTCATTCGTATAAGGCATTCCGAACAACCGGGTCAGATTGAAGAGAGAAAGTCCCCGCATGACCAGTGCTTCGGACTTAATGCGGTTCAGTTCTTTGGTATCACTGCTTTGAATACTGCCCGACTCAATTTTCTGTATCAGATTATTCGTCTGTCGTATTACTTTATAAACGGTGTTCCAGGGCAGTACAATATTCAGATTATCGGAAGCAAGCACGTTGTATTCATAATAGGGAGATACGCGTTTTCCGTCTCCTTTGGTTATACGTGCCTGTACATCGGCGGCACGGCAATCACCGTAATACCAATAGTTATCTCCGTAGTAGCTGTGGCCGGATGCCAGACGATAAATTCCGTTCAGGGCGATTTGGGCATCGTCCAGTGTTACGATTGCCTGTCCTGTTTCTACCGAACTGGTAGTGTTAAGGTCTAACCAGTCTGCCGAGCAGGAACTGTTTAGCAAAACCATTGCTGTAAGTATGTATATATGAATTCGTTTCATTATGCTGTTTATTTAGTTAGAATGACATGTGTGTTAGAATGATAATTGTGTTCCGAAACTGAAAGTACGCATAGCAGGAGCCTCACAAAAGACTTCGCCGTTGACGGGTGTTTCGGGGTCATACTGTTTCCATTTGGCCCAGGTCAGCAGGTTGTTTCCCGAGAAATATATGCGTACTTTGTCAATCATCAGTTTTTGCGTCCACTGGTTGGGCAGTGTGAAGCCGAGTGTAAAGTTCTTCAGGCGTAAATGATCGGTACTATGGATATAGCGGGACGAGTTGGTAGAAGTAGCCGATTCGTTATATACAAACCGGGGAATGTCTGTCTGATCTCCGGGATTCTGCCAACGGTTCATCATATATGCGGGTAAGTTGTATCGTGAACTATAGATGGAGCTAGTGCCGTTTTCAATATAAGTTCCCAGTTTGTCGAACGAGTAGCCGCCCAATGAATAAGTCAGCGTAAAAGTCAGGTCTATCCATTTGTAATTCAGAATATTGGTGAATCCTCCCGATACTTTGGGAGTGGCTGTTTTGTACGGAATGGATTCTGCTTTGTCGGCGTCGGTGGTAAGTTCGCGATTGTAGCTTCCGTCCTCATTCTTAGTGTTCAGGTAATATTGGGCAGAACCGGTCTGTGGGTCTACTCCGGCAAACTCTTTTACATAAAACGTATGATAGGGGAGGCCTACTTTATGGATGAACCATGTTCCCTCAATCGTCTGATCCAATAGTCCGTTGAGTGAAACAATCTTATTTCGGTTATGGCTCAGGTTGAAAACACTGGTCCAGTTAAAGTCGTTGGAAACAACGTTCAGCGTACGCAACTCAAATTCTATTCCCTTGTTGTTCAAGCGTCCGATGTTGCTCAAATAGCTGGTAAATCCGGTAGTGGCGCTGATGGGGAGGCTGTAGAGCAAGTCTTTGGTATCCCGGTTGTAATATTCCAGACTCGCGAAAATACGGTTAATAAATGAAAGGTCGATACCCAGGTTCAAACTGTAATTCTTTTCCCATGTCAACAAATCATTAGGTTGTGACGATTCATAAGATCCGGCTGCCTCCATGTAGTTTTCGCCATAACTGTACAGCCCTTTGTAGCCATAGTATGAGCCGGGTTGATTTCCGTTTACACCATACGAAGCACGTATCTTGACATCACTCAGAACCGGTTTTACGGCTTTCATAAAATTCTCGTTGCCCAAATGCCACATGCCCGATACAGACCAGAAATTACCCCAACGGTTGTTGGGTGAAAGACGTGAACTGCCGTCCCGGCGGTAACTTCCGGCAATGTAGTAGCGGTCGTCATAATCATAATTCAGTCGTGAAAGATATGAAATCATCCGATAGGCCTGAGTGGCAGACTTGAAACTGTTCAATACGGCGGCATTATCCGGTTCTGTCAGTTTATCACTGGGCAGTTTGGACTTTTCACCCGAAGCGTGGTCTGTCTGGTAACTTTCTATTTCATAAGCTGCCAATACATCCAGGTGATGCTTGTGGGCGAAAGTATGCACATAGTTCAGGGAGGTCGATGAAATCAGTTTGCCGTATTCAATAAAACCTTTGGCTGTCTGGGCATCGCTTCCGCTTTTAGGGCCAGCCGAACTCAAAGGGTTATAATAGCGTGAATCCTTCTGGATGGTATAATCATAGCTTAATGTCTCCTTTAGTTTGAGACCTTTGACCGGCTCTATCGCTGCGTAACCGGTTGAAAACATACGTGTCATACGCACGCGGTTGTAATCGGTCAGTATATCACGCAACGGGTTCAGGCTGGTGCCGTCATAAGCTCCTACGTAGTTCCCTTCTTCATCACGTACCACCATGGAGGGTGTCATGGTCATAGCTACGCACAGGAAAGGGTTGATAGATGATCCGCGTTCTTCATTCATCTCCTGATTCATTTGTGAGAACATCATATTTGCTCCTACTTCACCGTATTTGCCGACTTTTTGCGTCATGTTCAAACGTGCAGAGTAACGGTCCAGACTGGAGTTTTTGGCCAATCCTTCCTGACTGTTGTAGCCGAGCGAGGCATAGAATGTAGAACGGTCGTTACCGCCGGAGACGGAAGCTTCATAACTCTGATGTGTAGCGGTGCGGAGCAGTTCTTTTCGCCAGTCCGTGTATCCCATAGCCGGTTTATACGCATACGTGCCGATATTGGAACTGGCATATTCAGCCGGAGACTCCATACCGTTGTCTGTTGCATAATTCAGCAATCCTTCATAAAGAAGTTCTTCACGTTGGTCACCATTCAAGGTAGGGCGGAAGTCGACAGCCGCATGAGAGAAACCGCCTGACACGTTCAAATCCACACGTGCCTTTCCGGTATTTCCTGTGTTTTCATTCCCACGTAAGATACGACCAGCATCTTGGTTCCGGCTTCAACGGACAACTGAAACTGACCGTTGATATCAGTAATCACTCCTTTGGTGGGATTTCCCTTTACACTGACGGTGGCGCCGATAAGTGGTTCATTATCCTCTGATGATATAACAACGCCCGATATGTTCAGTTGCTGAGCGGATGCATACGAAATACTCAACAAACTAAACAGTAAGCTAAAACATAATGTTAACCTTTGATTAATCTTCATACTTTTATATTTAAAAACACATTTGTTGTAAGGTCGATACAAAGTGTATACCAATGGGGTATAAAGAATTTCTTAAAAAGATAAGATACAGATTAACAGCGAAGTTGAAAAATGGATATTTGGGAGGAGGTGTGGAGGAAATGTGGAAAGGTGTGGAAAATATACCCAATCGTTGGTACAGTCAATAGTGTGGCTATATGGATCATTGTACCGATAATGATTGGGTATATGGGTATTATAATTTAATATCCCGGATTCTGATACTCGCTGCCATTAATAATGGTAGCGGTAAAGGTCGTAGAAATGGGACGTAAAGCATAATTCGGATCAAAGAACCGTGCGAGATCCGGGTGAGTATCTTTCAGATAATCGGAACTCTTGAACATCCCTGTCCGTTTCAAATCGTAGAAGCGGCAATATTCACCGCATAGTTCGCGTCCTCTTTCGTCTAATACGTCACGAACCGTCATGTTGCCCGTTAACGGATTTGCTCCGGCACGCTCGCGAACCTTATTCAGGTATTTGGCGGCATTCGCTCCTCCGTTCAGATAAATGTCAGCCTCTGCGGCAATCAGATAGACTTCCGCCATACGCATGATAAACGTAGCGTTTAAGTTTCCGTTTCTTTGTTTGGAGGCGTTTGCAACGTAATAGTTACTGCTGTTGTGCTTGTTTAGTGACGGATAATAGTAACGGAACAGATTCTCGCTGGTACCGTCGTTCTTGTAATTCCCTGTTACATTTGTATACGAGTAGTTCATATTCACATTGTTGTTTCTATCACTGTAGACATGGTTGTAATCAATCAACAAATAGTCGGTCTTGTGCTCATTCTGTTTTTCCGTAGAATAATCCGCATCCTGCGGCATGATAAATTTAATGGCCGGATCACCTTTCTTCAGAGTTTTGCCGATAACTGTTTCGTCTTTGTCGTACATGTGTACGGCACTTTCGTCCCAAGTATAACTTTTATTGGCCTTCCATTGGGTAGTGAATGACTGGTGGAATCTGGGGTCTAACGTGCCGTCATTCTGTACATACAGATTCAGCAAGTGTTGCGTAGGCATGAAGATGCCGCTGACGGAGCCTTCCCATGTCAGTCGTGTCTCCTGATTGTCTTCACGGGCACCGAACTTATTGATGTCACACAGGAAATACTCGTCATTGCGGTTTAACTTGTAGTTACCGTTGCTCGAACCGTGTCCGTCCGTGCCTGCATACCAGCGATGTTTCCAAAGCGCTTCCTTGTTTTCCCAGTTATTGCTTTCTTCGAATACTTCACTGTACGTAGGATACATATAAGTGTTGTATTTCCCGCCACCCGATTCGCAGTCGGAGATCAGCTGCAAGGCTGCGTCGAGAGCTTCCTGCAGGTATTCCGTGCTTCCATACTCGTAGGTCTGCAGACAGGCTTTTGCCAGAAAGCCGAGAGCGGCCTTCTTGGTTGGAGTGGTAGTCGTGGCATGATTCCCGATTGCCAGCCATTCGGATGCGAATCTCAGGTCGGGCAGGATGACTTCTTTGTAGATAGTCATCGGGTCGGTGCGGACAGGAGAGTAGTTGAGGCTGGTTTCCGGTTCCGTAAGCATGGTTACCCCTCCGAATTGTTCCACTGCGTTGAAGTAATAGACAGCTCTCATGAAGCGGGCTTCGGCAATTTTCGCATTCCGTTCCTCTTCTGTGGTGTAGGGAGGCTTGTCGCCTAAGGCGATGGCTTCGTTGCAGGAACCTATTCCGTCATATGTCCCGTTCCACCAGTTATTGGTGTAGGTCGTGTTGGGCGATGTGCCGGCGAAAAACCAGAACCATTCGGTGTAGCTTGTCGATTGGTTAGCCTTGTACGTCCAGAGGTCCGTATCCCCTTCGGTCAGCGACATCCAGTCTGCGGCACCGTAGTAAAACCTTTCCATTGCGAAGTAGCACTGGTTGATCAGTGTTTCGTATCCCTCGGTTGAGGTAGCCAATGTTTCATTGGTAAATGCGCCCGGGTTGTACTCTTCCAGCGAGCAGGAATGCAGGAATAGTGCGGACAGCAGGACAGAGTAAAAAACTGTTTTTAAATGTATACTTTTCATTGTCATTTTCTTCTTTAATTAGAATGTGAGATTAACTCCAAATACAAATTGCCGATAGGTGGGAAACGCGTCCGAACCGTTCGTTTCGGGGTCTGTGTCCTTCAGTTGCTTGTCTTTCACAAAGATGAACGGATTGTAGGCCGTAGCGTAGATGCGGCATTTCTCCATCAATACTTTGCGGGAAATGTTGGCGGGGAGGGTATATCCCAGAGTGATATTCTTGATCTTGATGAAGGAGCCGTCGTGTACTCTCAGCGAAGGATATACCGTTTTTTGTTCGTCTCCCGTTCCGGGACGCGGGAAGTATGCGCCCTGATTGTCCTCTGTCCAGTAATCCACGCCTGCCAGCTGATTCTTGGTCACACTTTGCTCTGCGGTATAGTAGCCGAGCAGGTCACTGTTGATTGTCTGCCCGTAGCGTGCCATTGCAAAGACGGATAAATCGAAGTTCTTGTAGGTGAAGGAGTTGTTCAGTCCGATGATCCAGTCCGGATTCGTGTGTCCCAGAATCTGTCTGTCATCGGTGCTGTATTTATGTACTCCGCCGTCTCCGTTTTTATCCACTGTTTCTATCTTGATAAATCCCGGATTTACGCCATACGCATCCAGCGTCTCCTTTGGAGTGTCACTTCCCCAGATTCCTGCATATTTATAGCCGTAAATGGCATGAATCGGTTCACCGGTAAACAGGTTCTCGGAGATCAGGTCACCGTCGGGCAGCTTGTCTATCTTCTCCTTGCTCCAGGTGGCGGACAGGGTCGTGTTCCATGTAAAGTCCTTGTGCTGTATATTGTGGGAGTTCAATATCACTTCCACGCCCTTATTGCTGGTTTGGGCGATATTCTGCCAGATAGACAGAGGAGAACCCCATCCGGTCAGTCCGCTGGTGATGGGCAATATACGCTTGAATAATAATCCTTTGGTGGTTGTTCTGAACCATTCAATGGAACCGTCGATGCGGCTGTTCAGTATGCCGAAGTCCAGACCGATGTTCCAGTTGTACGATTTTTCCCAACCGAGGTCGGCACTGCCGTAAGTCTCCGAGTATTGTGTGAAAGGAACGATTTTTCCATTGACAGAGACTCCGCTGGCAGAATATACGTAGGCTTGTGTAGTGGTGCTGTAAGCGTCTGTTCCGCCGGAGTTGCCCGTGATGCCGTAGCTGACTCTCAGTTTCAGGTTGTCCAGCCAGCTTCGTGTCTTTTCCATAAAAGCCTCGTCGGAAATTCTCCAGGCTATGGCGCCTGCCGGGAAAGCATCCCATTTGTGTCCGGCGGAGAATTGTGAGACACCGTCCCAACGGGTGGAGAAGTTGAATAAGTATTTGCTCTTGTATGAATAGTTGAGGCGGAAAGCAAAAGACATTTTCTGTGTCTGTGCGAAGTCCGATTCCACATGTGGGGAGGAACCCGAAGTCAACCGCCAGAACGACCATTGGTCTACCATCTGTCCGCTTGCGGCAGCCATGTTGCTTTCCGACTGGTTCTTGTTCCACGAAGTGATTAAAGAACCTCCTACCGTATGCGCTTTGGCAAGGGTCGTGCTGTATGCCAGAATGTTTTCCCACGTGTAATTCCATGCGTTGTCATTGGTGATGGAGGCGTGAGGCGAACCCGCATAACTCGGACGGTTGGCGTTGCATTGGTTTCCCCAGTATTGTCCTCGTCGGGAATGGTTCAATGTCCCGTTGATCCGGCTGGTGAATGTGAAATCTTTGAGAGGAGTCAGTTCGACATACCCGCTCATATTCAGGTAAGTGGAACGGGTGTTGTTCGCATATTGATTCTCTATAAAATCTCCCATCGGCGAATACTGCCCTGTGATATATTCGTGATTGATCTTGCCTTCCTCATCGTAGGCATTCCCCAACGGGAAAGCGGAGAGGGAACGGGTAAACGTGTTTTTCACGCCGGAATTCAAATCACGGTACACCAGATTGGAGGTAAAACCGACTTTCGCCCACGAAAAGAGTTGCTGGTCGATGTTGAGCCGTAAAGAGTACCGGTTCAGATTTTCATTGCTGAGCAGGCCTTCTTCCCGGTTGTAGGAGGTCGAAGCGAATATCCTTGTCTTTTCCGTTCCGCTGCTTACCGAAAGGCTGTACTTTTGTGTGGTAGCTGTATTGCCGGAAACCTCGTCTACCCAGTCAATCCATTTTCCGGCATTATACGCATCTGTAAAAGCCTGTTTGCCCAGTAGTGCAGACATATCGGAAGGGAAATCACCGTTCTTATATCGGTATGCCTCTTTCTGGTAAGTCACCCATTCATCCTGAGTCATTCCGTGTTTGTAGTTGGGCGATCCGCTGAAGCCGTAATACGCGTCAAAGTTGATTGTGGCTTTGCCTTCTTTTCCTCTTTTGGTGGTGATAATCACAACACCGTTTGCTCCTGCCGAACCGTAAATGGCGGTGGATGAAGCATCCTTCAGAACATCGACACTTTCAATATCGGAAGGGTTGACCTGACTATAGCTTCCGGGGATTCCGTCGATAATAAACAGTGGCTCGTTATTGCCATATATGGAACGCGAACCACGCAGCAAGATGCTGACTTCACCGCCTACCTGTCCCGATGTTTTGGTGATGTCCATGCCGGGTATCTTTCCTTGAAGAGCTTCCATCACATTACTGGTAGGAGCAGCCAGTACCTCGGCACTTTTGACAGAGGTTACCGCTCCTGTCAGATCCCGCTTTTTGACGGAACCGTATCCTACTACTACCACTTCGTCAATCAGTCGGGCATCTTCCACCATCGTGATTTCCAGTTTGCTTTTATTGCGTGTGCTGACTTCCTGTTCTATGTATCCCATGTAAGATACTTTGAGTACTGCGTTGGGCGAAACACGCAGTGTGAAGAGTCCGTCTACATTTGTAATAGTCCCGTTGTTTGTGCCTTTTTCTACAATATTAGCTCCGATTATCGTCTCCCCCTGAGAGTTTTTCACTACGCCGGAGATGCTTCTGCTCTGCTGGCCGTAGACTTGTGTGGCTCCGACTACCGATATTATTCCTGTTAAAAGGAATAGCAGGTAGAATCTTATCATATAAACTGTCTTTAGGGTAACGTCTGTCCCTATGTTTGTTTTATCAGAAAATGATTTCATGTTTTTTGTTTAATTGTATGTTCACTAATTGGTTTTTGAATAGTTAAATCTCTGAATGATTTAAATCTATGTCCGATTATACCGATTTGATTTACTCCATAGGCTATTAGATTTTATTGGTTAAAACTGCGATTGTACCGTGAATTGACGGTCAATCTCTGAGTGTATGTATTTGATGTGGCGCCACGGTCAATATCAACTTATTTAGACTGATTGGACAAAAGTAGGCATAGAGCGTTGTGGATTGAAAAAAATAAAGTTGACTTTAAGTCAGAATGGGTTGATTTTTACTATCTTTGTCTCAATGTAATCACATAAAGAACAATAATATGGATGTCGAAGTAAAAAATAAAGCAAACAGGAGGCACGTCGGACATAATCTGCAAAAGATCCGTGTTTATTTTGGTATGAAGCAGGAGGCTTTAGCGGCTGATCTTGGTGTAAATCAACAGGTCATTTCAAAGATTGAAAAACAGGAAGAAATCGAAGAAGGGCTTCTAAATCAAATAGCTTCTGTATTGGGGATATCTGCTGAGGTGATTAAGGATTTTGATGTTGAGAAGGCAATATATAATATCAATAACATTAGAGATAACACCTTTGAACAAGGAGCTACATCAATAGCCCAGCAGTTCAATCCATTGGATAAAATCGTGGAATTGTATGAACGTCTGCTGCAAAGTGAGAGAGAGAAAATTGAATTATTAAAGAAAAGGTGATTATTATTAGTTGATTAACTAATTTAACTAAGAAATAAATATTATGGAAACAGAAACTTATACAAACAGTTCACATTTGGGGCGTAAAATAGAAAGAATACGCCGTCTTCGTGGTATGACTCAAACGGATTTGGGTGAGTTACTAGGGGTGACAAAACAGGCTATTTCCAAAATGGAACAAGCGGAAAAGATAGATGATGAGAAGTTAAAACAAGTGGCTACTGCATTGGGGGTTACAGAAGAAGGCTTAAAGAAATTTACAGAAGAAACTGTATTATACTATACAAGCAATTTCTATGAGAACTGCCATGTAAGCGCATCTAATATAGGGCCTATTACTCATGTGGAAAATCTCAACCATTTTTCAATGGATCAAGCAGTGAAGTTATTTGAGGAGTTACTTAAAATCGAAAGAGATAAATATGATAAGGGAAAAGAGGAAAGCGCTAAATAATAATAGGTTTATCCTTTTCCTTATTTAGGATTCTTAGAAATATATGATAAAGCTCCATTTAGTTGTTCGGACATTGAAGAATAACTAAATGGAGCTTTAATTTGATAGATATCCTATAAATGTGTTCTAATCAAATAATTGATAGAAGTCAGCAATTGAATTATTGCTTCTTGCTTATCATTTAAAATGGGTTGAATGATTTAATAATGGGCTAAATGATTTAACAATGAGCAAACCGGTACAGAAATGAACTACACTGTCTATATATAAATTCAAATCATACAAATCTAAAAGTGGTTTATTGGATAAAGAATTCTTATGCTAAATTTAGCTCCGGCTTGTGCAATGAATAATCCCTTCCAGTGCATAAATTAATTCGTCCGCCTATAGCCGGACGCAAGTTTGCCTATAGCCGACGTTTCGTTTGCCTATAGCCGGATGAAACGTTGCCTATAGGCGGACGAATTAATTTATGCACCCGCGGATATTATTTTTTATAGAGAAAATGTTTATTGTGTTCGTCTGCAATGATTGCAGTAACTCGAAAGTAGATTCAAGAAACATCAATAGAGTAAGTAACTCATAGTCACTTTTTCCCATAATACTCTATTATACAAATGAATACAATGCACCTTCTTTTTTGGGTATTATGTTCTCTCTCTGTATATTTGAATGTCGCAATCATGCTTTTCTATCTATGATATTGATTGGCGCATATAGTGCGATAACTAACTCACATAATGTGCAATAGCTACCGCACATGATATGGATTAGCTATCGCACATTATGTGAGTTAGCTTAAAGGCATAAATTATTTTATAGAATGACAATTTCAAATCAGCAGACTATGTGTCTGTTTACATTAAAAGAATAAGAAGATGCATTGTAACAGGCTGAACAGTTGAATGATAGATGAAAATATGATTTGCTGACGAAGTTTTATTTTATTCATAGCTACATAGCAATAAGTCAAACGGTATGAAATTGGTTAGTTATCTTTGGGCAATGAGACTAGCGAACTTTGAAAATTATTATCTTTGTTACCTTATGTAATGATACAGTTTGGTCTAGAACAATAGATACTGTAATTTGTGACTGAAAATTTGATAATTATGAACATTGGCGATAGTGATATTCTATATTCTTTTGATAGAGCCCGTCTAATTGACAGAGCTTGCAATGGATTCATGAGAATAGACGGGCTTACCTTTAAACGAGCTAGAGATTATATGGACAAATATAGTGCTCGTGATTATTTGATGCAATGTCCACTTGACCTTTCAACGAAAGAATTGGTCAGTGGGATGAAAGATTATTGCCTGCAGCGTAGAGCCGAAATGCTCGAACCTTATCGAAAAAAAAGATATTCAATTAATGGTGATCCCATTCATCATCTTTATATTATAGGTAATGGATTTGACAGATATCATGGTGCTGATTCTACTTATATGGATTTTCGCAATTACCTATTAAAGCGCAATGATTTTGTCGTGAAGATGTTCGAACTCTTCTTCGGTCCCCGATCTATGATGAATAATTTTGATGATTATAATGATTATCTTTTGTGCCTACAATACGGACGCAAATTGCCAGCTCCAAAGAACACTTGGGCTAAAGACTATTTATGGAAGGATTTTGAAAAATATCTTAGTGAACTGAACAGGGAACGTATTTTTGATTTTGTTGATGAGAATTTGCCGCGATTATACGAAGATGACGAGAATTTTAGTTATGCTGAATATTTAGGTCCTATAGATATTGTTGCTGATGTTGTTTCTTCTTGTACCTTCGAAATGCAATATCAGTTTCACCGGTGGATTAATACCATACATTACAAGAAAGGGTTTAGGAAGAATATGCTGTATCTTGATCCGAACGCTGCTTACCTGAATTTTAATTATACATTGTTTCTTGAAACAGAATATAATATTTCCCGGGAACATATTCTTTATATTCACGGAGATAGAAGACAGAAATTTGGCTCTTTGGTTTTAGGGCATAATGTAGAGGATAATGAAGTCGCTTTTGATGAGTGGGTTCATAAACATAAAAATCGTCGGAGATATCGCCCGAATCTGAAGGATAAGAAGGGTAAATATTTTGCCAATGATAAGTTGGTCTATCTCGCTTTCTTTTTAAAGGATATGAAAAAAGGGAATTGGAAAAATCCAATAAGATATTATGCTGTAGATCATATTGAGGAGCGTTTGGAAAATTATTATGCGAAGAACATAAAACATTCTAATGACATAATAGATCATAACTTGGGCTTTTTTGAGTCGCTGAATGATTTGAAAGAGATTACATTGCTTGGTCATTCGCTGGGTGATGTAGACTTTCCATATTTTAAGGCAATTGTTGAAAATGTAAGAAATGTGGATGATCTGATTTGGAATTTTAGTTATTATAGTGATAATGATATTAAAAATATCAGAAGATTTTGCAGACATCTGAATATTCCCCAAGGAAAAAATGTCCGGCATTTCAAGATGTCTGATATAAAGCGGTAGCCGGACTCACATCATTCGCATACCTTTAATTCTAAACGATCTGTTTGGTGGTGTGTGACTAGTTAATGCTGCTATTATGCAGTGTTCTATTGTATAGGTGTGTACGCTTTCTGCCTTGAGCAGAGTTTCTAAAACCAGAATCGCTAGTAGGTCTTTAAGACTCGAATGTGATTTGTTTAATGGTTATGAGGGCAGGCACAAGTCTGCCCTCTTTTCAAAATTGAAGGATATCACAATCCTCTTTTTTTATTTGAATAAATAATAATAATTGCTTGCGGCAAAAAGAGCCAGAAACCGGAGGCAGGTTCAATAATACAACCGATTATGGTAAGCAGTAAAATAGAGTAACCTAAAAATACGGGTGCCGGTTTTTGTTCTTTTCTGATATAATATTGAAGCGTTTGCCCCAAAAGGATAAGTATTACTCCACAGATCAAGAACCAAAAGGCGAATCCTTGACTATAATTCTCTCCAATAGAGTTTACCAATCCATTTCTGAGCATTTCCGAAAAAGCATCTTTTCCGATAAATAGTGCATAAATCGTATGAATGATTCCTGTCGCTGTTAAAAATGTCCCACTATATTTCCAAAGTTTCATGTTCTTATTATTTATATACTTGGTTAATGCTGCAAATATAAAGTATAATAAGATATGGGTATTGGATGAATTCGACTTTTTTTATTTTGTATAAATGATAGTAGTCTCATTATCGGGGGGCAATGATAAAAAGAAATTTGGAGTACTACCGGATAGCTTTTTCACTTCTCTTGATAAATGAGAAGCATCATAATATCCGGCTTTTACTGCTACTGATAAAAGGTTGTCAGATGATTCGTTCCTCAATATTTTAATCGCATTCTTGAATCTTACTATACTGTTATATTTTTGAGGAGTAAAACCTGTATGTAACTTGAATTTTCGTTCAAAGTGTCGTTGGCACAGATTAACTTCGTTCATTAAATGGCTTATGGATATCTTGCCTTCATGCGCATTAATTTGATTCACAGCATATGCGATTTGTGCATCCATTGTATGGTCGCTTTTATATAGGTGTTCTTTCAGATAGCGTTCTATTAAATTAATCTTGCCCTGAATACCCTGTTCTTCGAATAACCTTTCAGCAAAAGAATCGCTGAAAATAGTATCTAAGTCATTCACACTTAATCTTATATTTGTCAATTCGCTTAGAGAAATTTTCATAAAACGGGATAGTCCGCATGGACGAAAGCGAACTCCAAATGTATTGATAGTACCTGATGATGTTATTAATGTCGAACAGATGTTCATGGGACCAATAAAATAAGAATGATAAGGTTGCATCATAATGCCGTGATTAACTGTACTTTCTAATATAAACATAAAATCTGTACATCCATCTGTAGATAATTTTATTTGCATACCTTGTTCTGTTTGGCCTTTGAATTCCCAATATCTATCAACATAGGGAGCAAGTATATGGCATGGTAAGTATTCTTTGTACATATTTAGAAAGGGTATCTGTTGAAAAACGATCTGATAGTACAAATATAAGCAATCGTATAGGATTCCTATTGTACGATTTCGACATTTGTATTTGTTTTAGATTCTTTATAATAGGAAATTTAATTCCTTATTGTGCTGCTTTCGGGTAGACATTGAGTATGTCTCTTTATTCTTTTTACCATCATCCTTGGTTTAAGATATTGCACATCTTGCGTTATGAAAAAGAGCAACTCAAAAAATAACTTTGAATTGCTCTCTTATTTTAGTGATCCGCCTGGGATTCTCCTAAGAGAGTTACCATGCTGATATTTAAAACTTTATATTTTTAGCTTCAAGCATATCCCATGATTTAACCCACTAATTTGCTACGTGCTTTTGCGGTAGTTTGCTCATGGAGAATACTGGGAACAAAGATATGCAATTCATTTGCATTATTAAAAATATGTAGCTATATTATATATTTCTCAAGAATCAACATCACAGCAAATATGAATATACAGCAAAATATAATCCATACAACAGATAAAAAGACAATACTTTTTATGAGATAGAAAATAGCAATTAGGATAAATACTATAAAGCTTATAGCTTTAATTAGTTGTATAAAATATGCTATTACTCTTTTATAAGTATTAGTCGTGTCATGTTTTAGAAAATATTGATTTTCTTTTCGAATTATCTCTGCACATTTATCAATCGTTTCTCTTAGCTCCTTTCTTGTGTCTAACACTAATCTTTCATTAGTCACTTCTTTAAATGCAATCTCTATAATATTTACAATTATCTTTTCATCAACATAAGCCAGTTTGTCTGATAGAATTATTTTTTGTAGTTCTTCCTTTATATTTGTCTCTTGAGGAAATAATGCAATTATATTTATATAATTGTACAGTTCTGACAATATGCCAATCCTTTTTTCTGTTACTTTGAAAAAAGTTTCTCTAGATTGTCTCATAGGTGTTTTGATTAATTCTTTACATATCCAAGCTATGAAACCTACTAAAAGCGTAATTAATATACTTAATATGTCTTTATTCTCAGATATGAAATTATTGATTACATCCATGTGTACATTTTTTTTGGGCTAAAAATATTTCGAGCAATATTTTTAATAGAGTTAATAAAGCTTCCATCTTTAGAATAATCATTTATAGAGTTTTCTTGCCTCATTATCCCTAAGACAATCTTTTCATTCCCTAAAATTGCAAATCTTTCTTTATTTCCATTTGTAGTCCCTGTTTTTAAAAATAAGTTATTTATATCTATTCCTAGTTTTATTTTTGCTATTTGACATAATAGTTGCTTGCATTCATTTTTAAAAGGATCATCATTGTTTAGGAAAAAATCAGCATATAATTTAGTGAGCTCAAATAAAGAAATTCCATCGCTAGTTGCTCCAAGAATGCTAGATGGGTGTATATTGCTCTCTTCTTTATTTAGTAAACTAGCTATGAATTTTAAGACGTTATTCATGCCTATTTTATTGGCAGCATTTATAAAAGCGTTGTTATTTGATGTCAAAAGTGCTTCTTGTATATTTAAGACAGACTTGCTGGGTAGTTCTGCTTCCTTTACGTTCCATTTTTGATTGTTAATTGTAGTTATGCAATTAAATGTTTCTTCTTTTGAAACCCCATTTTCTCTATAAAAAGTATATAAAAAAGGTTTTAATGTAGAGCCTATATTAGAATGAAAAGTAAGAGGATAATCTATTCCATATTTACTATTAATACCGATTATTTTCCCATCTTGTAAAATAACAATTGATATGGGATAAGGAGATTTTTCTATAGTGTAATTAATAAAATTCTGTAAATCAAAATTGAGGCTTGTTAGTATGCTTGATTTCTTATTATTGATAGATTTTGTGATATATGGTATTACAGATGGAGGAATTATTGACAGTTTATTGTATTCAAAGTTGTATGTCCACATTTTATTATTCTGATAAACATTCTTACTTATAATTCCTTTTTTAAAAAGAATTTCATTAAGAAGGTTGTATCTTTTCATGCATAAATCAGAGTGTCTTATATAATAATTTGGTCCTCTTAATATGGTTAATAGTAATAGTTGTTCTTGTTGTGATAAGAGATAAGGCTCTTTGGCAAAATAGTATAAACTTGCTGCTCTTATTCCATATAAGTTTTTTCCCCAATAAATATTGTTAAAATATAAATCTAATATCTCTTCTTTTGTGTGTTCTCTCTCTAAGGACATAGCATACAGTATTTCTTTTATCTTTCGATGAAAGGTTATAGAATGGTCTTCGAATAGATTGCGAGCTAACTGTTGTGTTATGGTGCTTCCTCCTTGTATGATTCTTCGAGCTTTGATATTCATATATAAGGCTCTTGATATTGATTTTATATCAATTCCTAGGTGTGAAAAGTAGCGCTTGTCTTCAATTGCTATCAGATTTTTTCTTATTTTCCTACTATAATGCGTTACAATGGCTTTCTGTTTGTAAGATTGTGAAACTATACCAAAAGGAATTTTTCGGTTCCTTTTGCCTTGTGTGTACGTAACAAAACCTATATATTCATTATCTTGAAACATAATTCTTACTTTTTTGCAAAGATACAACATTAATGAGTATTTTAAAAATTGAAAGGTGATGATTTATAATGGTTTGGTAATCTTAGGCATGAGTGTACTACTTTTATAATTTATATTCTCTTTTGGCGTCATACTTGTTTTTTGAAATTAAAAATTTCGTATAGGTGCTTTTGGTGAAACGAAATTGATGGAGACAACTTAATTTTCTTATAATCTATCAGACCTGTTTCTTCTATAGACTATCTGATTGTTTGTTTCTTTGTTTTCAAGACTGATAAATAGCAAATTTTCTTGATTATTATCTTGATTGATTTTTGTTTTTCTTTCACTGGATTGAAGTTCTTGTTTTTGTAATTTAAGTTGGTCGATTATATTGCCGTTCTTCATCATGTTCTGATAATCAAAAGATTCCAATTGTTGGCGCTCGTAACCAAACAGCTTATCAAAGCCTTCTTCCGCTTGTTGGAATAGGTTCACACGATCAAATCCACCTTTAATTACTCCGTTCTTGGTGCTCTTATGATTGGTTAGTGGGGGATAGCTTCTTTTTATTTGCTTGGTCTTTCCGGCTCACAATCAAATGGCAGTGCATATTCAGTTCATTATCGGAACGGTTGCGGCTAAAATGAATCTTACCATAAAATTTTATATCCGAAGTGGATAGTTCCTTATTGAAGTTCTTGGCATATTCAGGAATAAACACTTCCCGGATATACCGCTTCATGGATTCGGCTTGTTCATGTTCTGTATTACCCATTGCTTGAAGTTCCTTTTTCGATGGGCTGACATGAATAGCATAAAACTTAGCATCCGTTTTTAGGAGTTGCCCAATATTTGTATCTATATCCTTTATGACTTTTGATTTATATATATTATCATCTGTAAGATTGAAAAAGCCTTCAGTATAGATGCCTTTCTCCATTCGTTCTAAATCTTCATGCTCTAAATAATTAGCTAGCTGTCGGCTACTTCCTGCATTGTTATATGTTCCGTTTGATGGTGGAGCAAAATCTATGTGCATAATCCTATGCATTTATTAGATTACTGATTTCAGTCTTCAAGTTTTCCTTCCTTTTGCCATCCATCACACCACAAGCGGACAACTCTGAATAGAGTTGTATCAGTTGAAGTAGCTTCTTATAATTTCGTTGGTATATCTGGTAAAGTGTATTAATCTTTTTGGACTGGTTGTTTATCACATCGGCATGATTACAAAACTGTTCACTTAACTTTTTAAGCACGACTGTTTGTCTCTCCTGGCTGGCTTCCTGTTGAGAGAGAATACGAGTTTCTAGAGTTTTGGCAATAGCATCGAAACGCAAAGCAATAGAATTTGTTGCCCGTATCATGGGATTCAGTTGTTCTTCCTCGTAGTGACGGATGAAACGGATAATATCATCCTGCCTCTTATTTATTTTCGC
>ULPJ01027743.1_pt1 | contig 44105 bp, 40 predicted proteins | sample 1953361 | NCBI WGS metagenome assembly ULPJ01 (sample SAMEA4835625, study PRJEB28245) | human gut metagenome | biome: gut microbiome; material: fecal sample | place: Denmark | collected 2008 | reverse complement strand
AATAGGGAAAGAGTCGGGTGTGATTTTTCGGTTGCCCCTAGTACAGAAGGACATGCTGTTTATGTCCGGATGGAGAGGAGGCGTGGTAATCATGAACACAATGGAAGTATTAACTCTGTTGCTTGTAATCTTTACTGCACTGGCATACATAGATGGACACAATAAAAGAAAATAGCACCCACCGACCAAAGTAGTGCTATTTCTTAATTAAGATTTTTATCTACTGAGGCAATCGGAAGTTTTATATCCGATCAACTCTTTCTTTATCTCGATTATAATATAAGATGGCTGATTTTTCAACCGTCTTTTTGTGTTTAATAATATAAAATATCTGAAAAATAACAGATGTAGAAAATTCCAGTCATTAACAGACATTGACAAAGGAAGCAGTGTATTAAAGGAATACTTCAGACATATGTTGAAGCATTCCTTTAATACACTGCAAGCGGAGCGGTACTAATTTTTAGCGGCACACATTTATTCGCTAAATCTAAGTTTAACGAATAAATGACGAGTAAAATATAAATCGCTCTTATCGAACGACATAGACCAGATTGATTTGATGCAATCAATAATATTAACTTGCTTATAGATTAATACAAGAACAGTTGTTTGTAAAGATAAAATTAAATTTTTGTGAATTTTGCACAATAAAAGGCTCTGAACCAACGTGGATCAGAGCCAATATAATTTGTTATTTTGTGCATTTTGATGTGTGCTGCGCGCTGGCAAGCCTGAGCGCGAAGCACACACAGATAAACTAAGGTTCACTATCAAGTATACCAGTAATTTCAGACGTAGTATGACCGCCTTGCTGTTCATACTGATATTTTTCAACATTATCAAGACGAAAGTCTAATTTTGTGATAGCCACTACACAACCAATAATACCAATGATACACAATAGAATAATAAAATCCTTACAGTAATCTTTTTTCATAGTAAAACCACCTTTTTTATTTTTGATTTTACACTACTTCAATAATTTTTTCAAGCGCCTGCTTCTATGTGTTATCTGGTCATTATCTGGATTCATTTCACCTCTCATTTGTAATATTTCCTGCTCGCTCATCATATCACCGTCCTCAACAGATTTCTTAAGCTTATCAACCACAGCCAATGTGTCATAAGCATTGTAATCCTTATCTCTAATTAAAAAGCCAGTACGTTTACGCGGTTTTATCAGAGTCGGATTGCTTGCATATTCTACCTCATCCGCGTCATATTCATTCTGTATCAGAAAGCGCCATATCTTTTCGCAGTTAATGCACTTTTGAGTAACCGAACGCATGAGCGCATCTGTTAATTTAAACTTCTGACTACTATACATAAAAGATATATGATAATGCCTTGATGTAATCAACGTATTCAAAAATGATGCATCTATGTTAGTCTTGAAGTTTCTACTGTTGAGCTGGGCGGATGCTTCATCCAATACGACTATTACTACTGTCCTAGTGTTATTTTTTATGTCAATATCTTTATTTTTGTACGCACAGCAGACTACCTGCGACAGACTGGCAAGAGGTTCATATGGAATTGACTTGAAATCAACATTACTAATAACATGGATTTTTTGGCGAACAAACTTTTTACGACCTCTATCCCAAACCATTTTATTGTTATATCTATTAAAAATCATGGTCACATAATGAACAATAGAAAGAGTCTTTCCACCGCCAAAATGCGCACAATAACAATTTAGAAGCCCTGCTTCATAGAAATTATATCCCTTGTGTATGACCCAAAAATAGAAATCTTTTACAGCATAAACGATTGTACTTACTAGATGCAGGCAAACAATTCTAAAAATGACCGACAGCCACAGTAACAGCAGGACACCAAGAAATATTAGAAATCCCATTACTTCATACCCCCAAGAAATCCGCAGGCCGTAGCAAATAATTCTAATGAAATCATTACCACAATAAGCCTGACTATAACATACACATCTAACGTTGTAGACGTACCAACTATAAGATTAACAATAGCATCCATTATTTTCTAACCCCCTTTAAACTATGAGTGCGCCAAGACTTCATGCAACCCCAACAAAAACTGAACAGAACTATAAACATGATTACATGCACATCATTAGATATAGCATCTATTTTAGATGTATAATCTACAGTCTGTACTGTAGAGCCAACCGCAGGAGCCGAATTATCAGTTGTGACAACTTCCGAATCACTTTCTTTAATATCCTGCAAAATACTTTCTTCACCCTGCTCATTTAGCACCTCACTATTTTCAATAAATTCTGTATCTGGTACAGCTTCATATATTTCAGTTGTATCAACAGTCATTCTAATAACCCCCTTACAAAGTTAATGATTAATATAGCAGCTAGAGAAAATACAATTACCTGCGCTACAGTCGGTTGAATACTACCCGACCACGGCACACGCATATTTAGCACTTTAATAATAAGCATACAAACATTTTGATAAATATTATATAACATCTTCTACCCCCTAATGAACTTGACAACAATTAGAATCATAAGAAGAGCAAAACCAATAGCAACCACCTCGAGACACCAAGACGGTAGAAAAGAGAATATATCAGCTATCATTTTAGGCACATCACCAATGCCTTTTGTAAATTCTTCTAATTTGTCAAAGGTAGAATTGCTACCACCAGATGCATCTTGAATATCTTTATTATCCTGCTTTTCTTCTGTTTTCTGAACATTATTTTTAGCATCTTCTGGAGTATCACCAGTACCAGTTATTTCACTAGTATCTTTTGGTTTAGAATAGCCACCATCAGAATCAGAAACAGAATTATCATTATCGTCAACCGCTTCAGAAGTATATTTGCCTTTTTTAGTTGAATTGTAAAGCTTCACCCAAGCACCATATTTATTATCCTTTGACACAATACGAAGGTACCATATCGGTTCAAACTGATAGTTACCATAAGTTGTCATTTTTTCAAACACATTAGGCTTGTGAGCGTTATCTGTTTTATCCGACTCAACCTTATCATTAGCACTTTTCCAATCAATCCATGTATAATTAGACCTGTTTAAACCTTTTATATTATTTTCTGCATTCCAATCCTTAATAAATGTCTTATGCCCCTTATCTTCTGATTTAATATTACCGCTCTTATCTTGCCAAGCATAAGAACCATATAATTGGACCTTATAACCACCTTTTGAAAGGTCAATTCCTGCAGTACTAGTTGAACTATAAACAATTACTTTATCTTGATTAATTTTAGACAAATCCGCATTCTCATCAGCATTAATTAGCTCTTTTTTATTAGTTATATATGTTTCCATTTGCACATTATCAAGTGCGCCAATTTCAGAATAAGCTTTATCTGTAGGTTTATAAGATTTATCATAATTACCCAAAAACGATGAATCTATAGAGCCATCTTTTATTTTAGGAGCAAGAAAGCCTTTTATATCATCAAAACTATTACCCGACAATAAATTTTTAGGAATATAAGGCTCTCCATTCCAAGTTATACAACTAGCACCATAATTTTTTTTACAATAATCAACAGATAACCAATAATTTAATACGTCCTTATCAGAAGGAAAGTTATTAGAATGAGCAAAAAGATACGATAAAGTGGTTAAATCATAAGATTTATCATAAGAAACATCAAAACAACTAGGAAATTTAAAACTAGTATAATTTCCATCAATAGAAGCACATAAATAATAAGAATCAAGTTTGGTTCCATCAGCAAAAGAAGCACAATTTATTATTTTAGCAACATAAAAATATAAAGGTTTATTTAAAGTAAATTCAGTCTCATCCACTGAACGAAGCTCATGCTCAGAACTAAAGAAAGATTGTCCTAAAGAATATACATAGCTTTTCTCATCAGCATAAACAACATGATTAGGCATCAGAAAATTAACCGCCACAACGAGCAGACACACAAAAACAACCACTCTCCGATTAAAACGAATATTTCCATATCTTTCCATATTTCCTCACTTTCTAAAATCGGTTTTAAGCTGCACAGAACCACTCAAACAATCGCGGATCTGCGCAGCATAAAACACTTTTCGTAATATCATTGTAACAATTCGCAACGTGTAAAAAGTATCATTTTTAAATATGATACGAATAAGGGCGATGCAATGCACCGCCCACCGCCTGCATCAGACTACTATTTCGTGCGGAGCTTCTTTACCACTCCGATAGCAATGCCTACAATGCCTGCGCAGAAAAATGTTAATAGAATTGAGTTTCCAGTAATTGTAGTCATTACTGTACTAACTACTTCCATAAGTGAACCAACCGCACTTGTCATAGTGTTTGCACCTGCCTCTGCTAATAACATAGACATTCTCCTTTCATTTTTATTTTATAGTAATGTCGGAAATAAAGGCTTTACCTGAATATCCGCAACCATAAGCTACTACACATTCACGACCAATAACACTATCTGTTATCTTGTCCGCCAAGTCCTCATATACAAAGAGCTTTTCGACAGACTTGCCATGAACTCCATTCACGCTATCATTTTCCGTGAAAACAACAGCTCCTTTTGTCTTTTTCATTGGTATAAAACCTACAATTTTAATCATTCTTTTTTTCCTCACTTTCAAATCTTTCAATATCTTCTGATACCCCTAGACACCCAAGCGCTGGAGCATATTTATTTAAAACATCTCTTATATCTGGAAGAACTACCGCTTCAAAGAGAAGTTTCTGTTCCATTGTGTCAAAATGCGTGTAGATTGCTACCGGCATCCCGACCATTACTTTTTGTGAATCAACGTTCTTATTTACTTTTTCCATCTTCTTTTTCCTCGCTTTCATTGTTGATTTGATATATCTGATAGATAGCCTTTTTAAAGCCATCCACAATAGATTCATATTTAAACTTATAACCATGGTTTTTGGCTAAGTCATGAACCATGTATTTAAGCCACTCTTCACCGTTAAATGTCAATTGCGCGTATCTATCGCAATCATACGGCGAAAGCAGTAACTCAAGCTCTATCGGTTCATGCAGGTTCTTTGATGCTATATATCGGTGCTTTCCTTTAAGGTCAGAGCATATATCTTTTGTAACATATTTAGTGATATAGTTTGTAGCCCTATAAGAGTCGTTTATTTTTGTTGCAGTAGACCAGCCATAGTTCCAACCGCCAAGGTTGTAAATCGTCGGATATGAAGCATTTTTATCAGTTCTGATATATGATTTCTTACCAATAGCCACTCGACCAGAGTCCACAAGCTTCATATTTCCAACATTCGCTACCAATCCATGGAAATGGTATGCACCATCTTTATGTTTCTCAGGTACAAAGATATAGGCTAAGTCCTGCGCATATCGTGAACGCTGATTATTAAGCCATTTACGGCACTTACTAAGACAAGCGTTATAATCATACCTATCGGTTTTTGAATTGTCATATGTCAGAGTAACGAAGTATTCCCACGTTTCCGAACGTGCCAAATCATGTATTTTATTCTTTGAACGTGTGACCGAAACTCTTTGCGAGTGCGCTCTTCTCTGCGCTTCAATCTCTGTTGACTCAAACTCTTTTATCTTTTCAATCTTTTCAGTAAATGGATTATAAATATATCCGTCCTGCGACTCTTGAAGCCTACGTTCTATACGTTCATTCTCAACATAAGATTTAAACTCGTCTGGTACATAATTAATACCATCAGGGTAAATAGAAAACTTTACTTCCCCATTATGAAATTCTTGTATCTTGACGTTATAGCCAACCATTTTTAATTAAAATGAGTGCAAAGTGTTGCCATTGTCAAGTAGTGGCAACACAGCTACTTTTTCGTGAATAGTTCTCATTTTCAGACCTCCTAAGGTGTACCCCCTCCCCCTGCCTGCTCGCTCTTGTCGGGCGATAAAAACGTGGAGAGTGTTTCTATCGCCCTCCAAGAGCGAGCAGGCAGGGGGGAGGGAAAATAATTGATACAGACGATTCATATATCAAGCATCAAACGACATATATTAATGCGCATGGTACCATTCCTAATCCCTGGCGTGTTACTTCTAAGTGCCTATAAGGCAGGCACTAAGAAGAACAATCGCGCCCCCTTCCCCTCTCCCGGGGGGCTATATGATACGAACTGTTATAATACCGCCCTCACCGAACGACATAAGTCCATAAAAAAATGATGCAGACGTTTCATATAGCAACTCATCAAACGACATTATTCAAAAGGCAATTCATCATCATCAGAAGATAAATCATCATCAATAACACTGAATTCAGCCATGTAATGTGTTCTCAAAGCTTCAACGACTTTGCAAACATTATGCATAGAAGCATTAGGAAATCTACCCGACATATAATAAAAAATATATACGTTGGTAACAAAATCCAAAGGATTATTAGAATGACACTTGTCAATATAATCCTTTGCTTGAACGAACATTTCAAAATTAGAACTTTTTTTCATTTTCTCTTTTCCTCTACTTTCTTTTTTTCTTCTACTCTTTGACTAAGGTAAACAAGGGGATTCCCGCCCCCTGGGAGCAATCCCCCAAGCTCAAAATTGTCTTGTGTTTTGGCTTGTCAAGGCTAAAATGCACTGCTGACGCAGGCCTTGACAACTTTCAACACGTTCTTTTGATGCACAAAAAAAGTGCAATCAGTAAGTTAATCTTACTGACTACACTTTTTTCTTTTAGTTTAGTCTATGATATTAAAATCGTGTCATTTAGTTCGTCAAACAAGTATTTAGCAAATAGTTGATGAGCAAGCGCCCTCCAACGGGAGAATGAATGTCGGGCGCTATCAACTACCGTTTCCCCGATTTTCGACTTGCAGACCAGTCGAAAAACACTTTCGCTAAACATTTCACAGTTTAACGAATAAATGACTTTATAAAAGTACTAAGGTACTACAGCAAAAACATACATCTGCATATTTTTTGCATAATACCTGCAATTTCGATACGTACAACAATATATGATTAAAGGGTCAAAAGGTATCATCGATGCATGCTTCGATGATACCTTTTATAATAATACAAGAATAAGCCACCGAAACCTCTATTTGCATCAGTTCCGATGGCTTTAAATCCATAGCTTTCTATACAACAATACAATTACTTATTATGCAATTATTTATTGTGACTTCTCATGCATTCCATGTATTTAAGTATAAGCTCGATTGAGTCCTCAACTGATATCTGGCTTGTGTTCAGGCACAAATCATAGCTTCTTGCGTCTCCCCATTTTTTACTGGTGTAGTAATTGTAATAGCTTGAGCGCTCTTTATCTTTTTTCTTAATTATGTCTTTAGCCTTGTTCTCCGGGACATTGAGTCTTTCACTTATTCTTTTAATTCTGTCGTCCATGTTGGAACGTATGAAGATATTGAGACAATGCGGCTCGTCTGCTAAAGCATAATCTGCACAGCGGCCTACAATAACACAGGATTCATTTGCCGCAATCTTTTTGATAGCATCAAACTGTGCTAAAAATACCTTGTGATTCAGAGGCATATCAAGAAATGGTGCTGTGGAATAAGAGCCACCTGTGTAGGTGTCCATGACCAGCGAATATAAAAAGCTGTTTGTAGGCTTTTCGTCATGCGACTCAAATATTTCCTCGCAAAGTCCTGATTCCTTAGCTGCCTTCTGTAAGAGCTCTTTATCATAAAATTTAATTCCAAGTCTTTTAGCTAATTCTTGTCCGACCTGTTTTCCGAGGCTTCCAAATTCTCTTCCTATTGTGTAAATTTCGTTTGATCCCATAATTCAGACCCCCTTATATAAATAATTAATACTATATCACTATGTGATAATTCAATTTATTTGTTATTTATATTATATAACACTTCAAGCAAATTGGCAAAGTATTTTGGTAAAGGTGCATCAAATTCCATGTATTCACCGGTTTTTGGGTGCACAAACCCTATTGTTTTTGCATGCAGGCACTGTCCTTCAAGGCCTTTGAAGCGGTTTTTCGTCGGGGAATAGCTGGAATACAGCATATCTCCAAGCAAGGGATGATTAATACTTGCCATATGCACGCGTATCTGGTGTGTCCTGCCGGTCTCAAGCTTAAACTGCATATATGTGTAGTCACCAAAGCGTTCAAGCACCTTATAATGTGTGACAGCCGGCTTTCCGTTTTTCTCATTGATCGCCATTTTCTTGCGGTCATTGGGATTTCTGCCTATGGCGCCCTCTATGGTGCCCTCGTCATCCTTTACATTGCCACAGACAATGCCCACGTATATACGGTTGCAGCTATGGTCCTTTATCTGTTCTGATATCTTTATATGGCTTTCATCGTTCTTGCAGACAATAAGGGAGCCGGTGGTGTCCATGTCTATGCGATGCACTATACCGGGCCGTATTTCGCCGTTTATGCCACTTAAAGAGTCCTTGCAGTGGTACATTATGGCATTTACAAGAGTATCGCTGTAATGCCCTGCTGAGGGGTGTACAACCATGCCCTTTGGCTTGTTGACTACCAGTACGTCATCATCCTCGTAGAGTATGTCAAGAGGAATGTCCTGTGGCAGGATAGGTGTCTGTACGGCATCAGGAATTGTGACATCTACTATGTCATCAGTCTTTAGCCTGTAATTTGCCTTTTGGGGCTTATCATTGACCAGTATTTGATTTTCTTTTAGTATCCGTTGAAAAAAGGAGCGAGAAATATCCGGATAAATGCTGCTTAGGTATTTATCCAGTCGTTCTCCCTCCTGTTCACTCTGGACTTCAAATGTATCTCTATTCATAGTGAAGCTTTCTCTTTTTTATTTTAGTAACTATTTAAAACTACATTGCACACTTTAAAAAGCGCATACCGCACTAATTTTCATGCTTTCCATCATGCTTTTTGTCAGGGAAGATTAAGGAAAAATCCTCCTCCTTGTAGTAAAACAGCCCGAGTATGATAAACATAAATGCTGCTACAGTGACGTATATATCAGCTACATTGAATATCGGAAAATTAATCAGGCTAAAATAAAAGAAATCAACCACATAATTATTTACAATACGGTCTATCAGATTGCCGAGTGCACCTGCAACAAACAGTATTACAACAACATTCAGCAGTCTAAAACGTTTTGAGACAGGTATTTTGCGATACCATACACACAAAAGTATAACAACTGCAATGGTAATCACTGAGAAAAAAATCATTTTGGCACGCAAAAATGCCAATGGATTCTCAGACCAATATGTAAAATGAAAGATATTCTGTATTATTGAAAGCAGATCAACACCAAATGCAGCACTCTGGTTTTCCAGGTATCTGAACTCGAAAACTCCCGGAATGAGAACAAACACACCCGTGGACGATTGCTTTAGATTTATAACAGCCAGATACTTTGTAAGCTGGTCAATTGCTACAAGAATCAATGCAATGATGCCTGCTGTACACATCTGTTTTTTTGTTTTATTTTTCTTCATAGCTGATTAGAGACTCCGCTTAATAAGATGAACCCGGGAGATCAAATGAATCCATGAGACTCTGGATATCTCCTGAGATATCTACTCCGTGTGGTGTGGCGATGAAGATAAAGTTGGATATCTTCTGCAGATTACCGTGCAGGGCATATGCTGAGCCTGATGTGAAATCTATGATGCGCTGTGCCACATCGACATTAAGTCCCTCCATGTTGATGACGACTGTACGTCCGTTAAGTAATGTGTCTGTTATTTCGATTTCGTCTTCAATTGAACTTGGTTTTATTACGCAAACTTCCATGTCTGATGATACCTGCTTTCTGGATGATTTTGATATTGGTGTAATCTTGGATGTAGTCTTAACAGGCTTCTCCTTTGGTGTTGTATCACGCCTTGTGCTTTTTATGGCCGGTTCCTCTTCAGCAGCCTCTTTTTTTCTGCGGAAAGGATTTCTTGGAAGTTCTTCTTCTTCCTCATCATCGAGGTAATAATCCTCGTTATCGAACTCCTCATCGTCCTCAGAATTTAAACTCATTTTGTCAAGAATCTTATCTATGAAACTCATTTCTATATTCCTTTTCTATTTTTATTTTGTGTATAGCATATGCAAAGTATCAGTTAGCCTTGCTGTAGTCGCGCTCTCCAAATATTCCGGTACCGACACGTACCATTGTTGCGCCCTCTTCTATTGCTACTGTGTAATCTCCTGTCATACCCATGGACAGAACATTCATACTGACATTATCTATGTTTTTCTGTGCTATGTCAACTGATAATTGCTTAATATCTCTAAAGTATTGTCTGTTATCCTCAGGATTATCTACAAATGGTGCTATAGTCATAAGTCCTTTTATATGGATATGGTCCAGTTTAGCAATTTCTTCAACTAAAGATATAGCCTCATCTCGTGATGTGCCAAACTTAGATGCCTCTCCTGCTATATTGACCTCAACCAGTATGTCGCAGCTGCAGTCATGCTTTATGGCCTGCTTTTGTATCTCCTTTGCCAGATGCAGTGAATCTACAGAGTGAATAAGTGAAGTTTTTCCAACTATATACTTCACCTTGTTGGTCTGAAGATGCCCAATCATGTGCCAGTGAATATCTTTTGGCATAATCTCCATCTTTTCACACATTTCCTGTACCTTATTTTCGCCGAACTCACGGATGCCATCATCGTATATCTCACTGAGCATCTCAACAGGTTTGGTTTTGCTGACTGCAATTAGTGTGACATCACTATAGTTTCTGTGAGCTCTGTCACATGCGGCCTTAATATTTTGCTGAACCTGATGTAAGTTGTCTTTTAACATAAAATCTGTCCCTTCTGTATATTTTATCAATATTTATTACCAATAATTATTTGGTTATGGTCTGATTTTCCTTCACGGATTTGCCATCCAAGGCTATATGGTCATAAAGCGAAATGCCATATGGCGTTTTGGCTTCTACAATTGTGTAGTCATCGTTTGATGCAAGTACCTTTATCTGCTTAAACACAGCGTATCCTTTGTTGATATTGTAGACACCTGTGAGCTTGTCCTTATCTGTTCCCACCCTGTAGGTTGACGAAGAATCAGGCTTTACAATGATATCGCCGTCCTTAAGATATTCATCATCTACGAAATAAAAGTCATCATTCTGGCTGAATATTGTTGGACTGACTATATTAACTGAGCCACTGCTTTTATCCTTTATCATGAGCGATGAAGCATCGGAATCGCCGCTTGCAGTGAAATAATCCTTAGGAATAGTGAAAAATTCCTTTTTGGTTATAGCTGAATTAGGTATTTTAAGCCCGGTGTCTGCTCCAAGCACGAGCTCTATATTGGTAAAACGCTCATTTATGTAGCGGATGAGCGAGTTTTTCATATTCAGCTTCAGGAAAAAAGCATCATCCTTCTTCAAAAGGCTGAACGATACCGTGGTTGTATAGTCATCATCGCAGAATCTGATTTTTATGACTGACTTGTCATTCAGGCTTTTGGCAACATTGTCAGGAACATTTACGAGTATATTCCAGTTCTCACTTGTAATCAGCTTATAAACAGGATCCAGCTGATTGATGGTGCTGTTGTCGGTTAAATCAGTCTCTTCATAATTAGTGTTGTTATACTGATCCAGAGTGAAGCTGTCTGTAGTGACATCCTCATAGCCGTCTATTCCGTAATAGACTATTCCGGGAGCTGTCGGCTTATATGTATAGAAGGTGTTGTTAGCCTCAGCAGTACTGATAGTATCTGCCAGGCTTGTCAGTGCATTTTGACTGAGAACCTGTGTCAGCTGTGCAGACAGATCGTTTTTGAAGGTATAAACCTTTGAAAAGTATCGTCTGTTGTAGCCGGATGAAAAGCTGTTTATGTCAGTGATAATCTTCCCGGCATCCTCGTCAGTGATGGCGGAAGCATCATTTTGAGCACCGGTAATCTGGGTTGCAATGGAGCCGTCTGTATCAACAGAGTAGACAACATCACTTGTTGCAACCTTTGAGCCGTTTGACACAAAGTAGTTGAGGTTTCCTGATTCCTCAGCATACACTACACTTTCCTCGCGGATTATCATGCCCTTATATATGTTGTTGGTCGCTATAGTACCCTGTTGTACCTCGTATTCAGATACCGGGTTTGAGGTGAAATACGTAAATATGTGAAAAATCACATAGATTATTATTACAAAAAACACTATAAAACCGATATTCAGATTAAAGCCGGTGTGATATTTCAGTACTTTTTTATTCTTTTGGGACACAATTTTACTCCTTAAAAAAGGGATGTGAAATACACATCCCCCTAATTAATCATTTATAAAGAAATGATAACCTTTGCCTTGGCACATTCAGGCAACTTGTCAATATTCCTTGAAACACTTAAGATGAACTTCACCTTAAACTTCTCGCTGATTATATCAAGCTTTTCGATTGCCTTGGTGATATCCCCCTCATCATCAAGTGATGCAATTGTAAGGAAGCTGTCTAAATACATCTCCTCCAGATCATGATCCTGCGATATGATTCCGCATATAAATCCTAAAAATTCATCACAATTGTCAATAGGATAGTCCATAACATTGATTAGTCGAACCTGGTTATTAAGCTCATACATGTGCTTCTGGCTCTTATCAAGAAAAACTATGGAACCCTCATTTCCCTTAATTGATGAATTTACCTTGTCTAACAGCTCTTTTGTCTTGCCCTTGCCCTTGTCTCCACAAATAATTTCTATCATGGCTCATTCCTCCTATGGATAAATATTGTGATTATTAATAAAAAATAATTGTATTTTTATATTATTATAGTATAAATAACCATAAAACTCAATATTTAATTAGCAAATCCACTAAGTATTTCATTCATGAAGCTATAAAGATCCTTTTTACCATCTGCCTTGTAAACTATGCTTATGATGCGCTCATTTTTAGCATTCTGGCTTAGCAGTACGAGGCAATGGCCGGCTCCTCCCGTAGTGCCTGTCTTTCCTCCTGTCACTGTGACGTTTTCAGGGGCTGTATATGCTCCGGTCAGATAGCCGCAGGTATTCTTAAAGGTCTTTGAAACAGCCGCGCCCTGGGCATTTGTATATGCCGCATCATGAGTCTGTGAACTGATGATTGCAACAAAGCTCTCTAAGGATATGGCATTGGAAAAAATGAGGTACATGTCATATATGGTAGTGTAATGATTTTCATCAGGAAGACCGCTTGGGTTGACAAAACTGCTGTTTGTGGCACCAAAATTTTTTGCAGTGCTGTTCATCAGCTTGGCAAATTCTTCTACAGAACCACTACAGTACTCTGCCAATGCTATTGCCGCATCATTGCCACTCTCAAGTAAGAGCCCATACAATAAGTCCTGCACTGTAATGACATCGCCCTCCTTTAGGCCACATACCGATGATGAATGACCCGGATTTGCAGCGTCATGGCTTACTGTGACTGTCGCATTTAAATCACAGTTTTTAAGAATTATGTATGCAGTTAAAATCTTTGTAGTGCTTGCAGGATAGAGCTTTTCAAACAGATTCTGGCTATACAGCACCTGATGAGTGTCAATATTAAAGGCTCCGGCTCCCTCTGCGGTTTTTGCAAACTGCATATTGTCCTGACCAAAATTGATATCATTTGTGACGCAAAGGTTGGACGCAAAATAATTACTTCCGCTGTATCCATTTATATAATCTGTGGAATAAGTATCATATGCATTCTCAATCTTTGTACCACAGCCTGTCATAAAAACCGCTGCTATGCATGTCAGACATAGCAGTCGTTTAAATCTTTGTTTACTTGTACATCTCACGCCAGTCAAGATCTCCTCTGTCCAATGATAAAATGAGCAGCTCTGCTGTAGCCAGATTGGTGGCAAGTGGTATATTATGCTCATCACAAATACGGAAAATACTGTTTACCTCAGGCTCGTGTGGCTTAGGTTTTAATGGATCACGCAGAAAGATGACAAGATCTATGTCATTGTGCTCAATCTGTGCTCCAAGCTGCTGGATGCCTCCTAAGTGTCCTGCAAGATATTTGTGTACTGAGAGGTTTGCAACCTCCTCTATAAGACGTCCTGTGGTGCCTGTGGCGTACAAATTATTTTTGCTTAAGATACCTCGGTATGCTATGCAGAAGTTCTGCATCAGTTTTTTCTTTGAATCATGTGCAACTAATCCTATGTTCATTGCTAACCTCCCTATGAATATTTCTTCGGCTGTAATCCTACATTCAGGACAATTCCCATTCCCATGTACAGTGAAACAAGTGATGTAAGTCCATAACTGACAAATGGAAGAGTCATGCCGGTATTGGGCATAAGACCTGTGGCTACGCACAAATTGATAAAGGCCTGAAAGCCTATAAGTGCTCCCATGCCACAGCATATGAGCTTTCCGCTTGTGTCCTTTGCCTTCCTTGCTATAAGTATACACTCAATTACGATAAGAAGCAAAAGAATTATTATACTGATTGTACCAATAAAGCCAAGCTCCTCTCCGGCAACAGCAAATATAAAATCTGTTTGAGGCTCTATGATGTAGTTGGTGTTCTTCATAGAGGTTACAACAGAGTTGTTAAGTCCCTTGCCAAACAACTGTCCTGAGCCTATAGCCCAGATAGAGTTCCTTTGCTGTGCTGCTGTATCAGCGTAATTTGTCGGGTCAAGCCACGACATTATACGTGTAGCAGGGTAAAAGCCTTTTTTGATGAGGGCATCGGCATGTGTATATATGTAGCTTATCACTATCAAAACTATCGGTACTGAAACTCCAAGTACCGGCATTATTATTTTATAACTTAATCCGCTAATAAACAAGAGGGTAGCGAAAATTAATGCAGTAAGAATTGTTGTTGAGTTGTCCGGCTGTTTTAAGATAAGAAATAAAGGTATACCGGCAAAAATTACAGATAATGCAAGAGTTCTTACTGTATTTATACTATCCTCAAACCTGGAAAAGAAATAAGCAAAAAACAAAATAAGTATAATTTTCGCAATCTCTGACGGCTGGAATCTGATACCTGCGATCTCAAACCAGCGCTGTGCACCCTTTGCATCATCACCTGCAAATAGAACAAGCAACAGCAGCACAATCATTCCGGCATAGTATATCCACACGAATTTGAGCAGAAATGTGTAATCTATAAGGGAAAGCACTATCATAATAGTCAGTCCCATTACAAAGCCTATTATCTGCTTGCTCTGTACGGAGTGCTTGGCACTGCCTATCAGCAGGATGCCTATAATCGACAAAGCTATTATGTATACTACTAATTGAAAGTGATAATTCTTTAGTCTGTACTGTTTGAGCATTTTGTTACTTCCTATCTGTTATCTCTGTAATCTTAATTCTAATACTAATGATATGATGGTCAAAAGGTATTTTATTAAAGGTTATTAATTGATTTTTTGTCGCGCATGATAATCCGGACTTCGTAAGCTTCATCGTTTATATTCATATGTCTTTGTATCACGCTTTTTATTTCTTTTTTAATCTGTGTCATATTGTCAGAAGCAGATATTGTGCTTCTATCTTCTGCAAGTGCTATTTTAAGCCTTTTCTTGGCGTATTCTCCTGTTTTGGAAAATTTATGCATCATACAGCGGCACCTCTCATATCGTCAGAGGAATGGATTATCTGACCGGATATTCGGGCAAATACAGGACCAAGCCTGCTTTTGGCCTCACGGACAGGTATTCCTCTGTTCTGGCAAATGATAACACTTTTGTCATATGGAATAGTGCCAATAATCCTGGTTGAAAGAAGTGCTGTAATATCATTATCGGATATCATCTGATGTCTTCTTACCATATGCTTGTCATATGCATTAACAATGACTGATATATCGTCAAGATGTGCGCTGTCGAGCAGGCTTATGCATCGCCTTGCGTCGTGTATTGCAGATACATGCGGTGTGGTAACTACTATCGCACGGTCTGCAGGTGAGACTGAAAACCAAAAGCCGCTGTCGATACCCGCCGGAGAATCTATCAGACAATAATCAAAGCTTGCTTTAAGCTCCTCTATAAGTATCTTGAAGCGTGCCTCATAGCTGCATAGCGTATCCATGGAAGGTGCTGCAGGAATTACATATAGATTGGGATACTTTTTATTGCGTATGATTGCCTGTCTGATACGGCATGAGCGGTTTAAGATGTCGAGGATATTGTAATTGACCTTGTCCTCTATTCCCATTACCAGGTCCAGATTGCGAAGCCCCATGTCTGTATCGAGCATGATGACTTTTTTATCTAACTGTGAAAGTTCAACTCCGATATTGGAAATAACCGTAGTTTTTCCAACACCGCCTTTTCCTGAAGTGAAAACTATTGCTTCACTCACAAAAATAAACCTCCTAGTCTGTTCTGGCACTTGAGCCTGATGCGTTAACACCCTCAGCCTTGACTGCGAGTAAATCGTCAAGTGACTCCAGATTATAATAATATGAAATTATATTTCTGGATGCAGCTGCAGCATTGTGTGAGCTGTATCCAGATGATATACGTGTAGCTATTGTAATTTCAGGATCGCTTGATGGAGCGTATCCTACAAACAGTGCATGGTTTGGTCTTGTCTCAACCTGCTGTGCTGTTCCTGTCTTACCGGACACCTCAACGCCTGTAAAGCCGCCAAATACATCGTGCAGGTCTTCGACCACCATACGCATTCCCTGATGGATGGCATCCCACTGGCTTTGAGTGAGTGTGCCTGATATATCGGTTGATTTTGAATCATACTGTTTGACTGTTTTGCCGTCTGCATTCACAATTTTGTTCATCAGCTTGTAGTCATAAAGCTTTCCGGAAGCAACTGCTGTTACGTACCTTGAAAGAGAAATAGTCGTATAGTTGTTATTACTCTGTCCGATAGCTGCCATTACAGGATACTGTGTAGCAATGGACGGCGTCTTTTCTACTATCTCAACACCTGATTTCTGGTCAAGTCCGTATATAGATGCATATTTTTGTATGTATTTCATACCGTTTTCATCGTCATATGAACCGGTGTCCTTGCTTGCAAGCCTGAAGCCTGTTGTGTAGAAGAATACGTTACATGAATCCCTTAAAGCTTCAATTACATTGTCCATACCATGCGCACCCGGATAAATCCAGCATTTTGGCTGATTGCTGATTTCTGTAAATATTCCGGTACAATTTATCTTCGATGAAGTATCAATGACTCCCTCGGCAAGACCTGCGGTGCTTGATACCATCTTGAAGGTAGATCCCGGTGCAGTCTGCTCCTGGGTTGCATAATTCCATAGCGGATTAGACTTGTCCTCTCTGAGAGACTGGTAGTAATCGGCATCTACAGTATTTGCCAGCTTGTTGTTGTCATAGCCCGGATAGCTGACTAAAGCCTTTAGCTGTCCTGTTTTTGCATCAGTTATGACACAGGAGCCTGTACACGGGTCAAGAGCCAGCTGTGCAGGTGTTATCTCTATATTGTTTATTTTGTCCATAAGAAATGCATATGGACTGATGGAGCCGTTGGCGATATTATTTACAGTTGCATCGTCATAATCGAGTACACCCTGGTCAAAAAGAAGAAGGCACAGCTGCTGTCCTGTGACTGCCCCTGAATTTACCATGTATTTGTAAATGATTTTGGCAAAGTCTTTATTGTCAGTCATGGCATCCCTGATATATGAACACAGTGCTGTGTAAATTTCACTTGAATCAGCATATTTCTGATTTACATCAAGCTTTGTGATGTCTATCCACTGCTTTGAGATGCAGTATTTGAGATAATCACGCGGCGAGAGCGTGCCGGCCTTCCATGAGGTGTATGTGGAATCAGAGGTATCTATCTGTTTACTCAGAAGCAGTCCGTCATCATTTAGCACTGACATAACACATGTAAAATAATCAAGTGTCTGCTCCGACATGGAAGCAGTGCCTGCTGTACCACCTTCAAGCTCACTGTCTATAGTTGATAGTGCATCCTGCAGCTGACCGCTGAAGGAATTGTATATAGCCTGCTCAGTTGCTGATGCATCTGATGCATTGAAATGTGTCAGGTCAACTACATTGTTGTTGATCAGTGCAAAGTAAACATCACTTATAGGTATTTCACCGGATTTTATTTTGGAGTAAACAATTCCGGCTATCTCCTGCTCTAACAGCTTGTATGTGGCCTCCTGCAGCTTGATGTCAATACTTAAGTAGACATCATTTCCGGAAACAGGATTCTCCTGACTTATTACCTCGTTTATCTTACCGACATTGTTTACATAGACCTGTTTTTCACCGTTTTTGCCTCGCAGATAGCTCTCATAGTACTGCTCTAAGCCTGACTTACCTACCATATCATTTTGTGTATATGAGTCATCATCCTTTGATAGCTCATTATACTCGTCGGTAGATATCTTGCCTGTGTATCCTATGAGTGATGAAATATATTCAGGATAGTTGTACTTGCGGATGGTATCCTCTTCAACTGATATGCCGGTAAGAGTATCTGAATGCTCATTGACATATGCTACTATCGAATCATTTACATCCTTTGCAATAGTAGTGGTTTTGTATTTAGTGAATCGGTTCTGTTTTATGGCATATCTCATCACTACAATATCATAAGTGGCCTGTGTATCATACTTGCTGCTTATATCAAAGCATTCATTCTGGTCAGAGCTTAGAAAATCTATGATATTCTGGGCGCTGGCATTTGCCTCGTCAAAGCCAAGTGCTTTATTGTATTCGAGCTTATCATATTTCTTTCCGAACACATCTGACAGAAATCTCTTTTTTGAGGTTTCAGATGTGAATGTAAAGCTGTATGTACCATCATCGTTTAAAACAACCGGAAAATCATTGTATATGGAGCCTCCGTTGTTTTTTATCACATTGATAATTTCATTAAGCTCTTTGTTTAAAAGACGATTGTGCTCCTTCGTAGATGAATAGCTGCCGTTGTCTGAGATGACTACAGAGTATGCAAGCTGATTGTAAGCAAGCAGCTCACCATTTACATCGTATATATTGCCTCTTGATGCCTCTATGGACAGCGGCTTTTTAATCAGCATTATGAAGTTTTTCTGATAATCTGCACCTTTAATAATCTGAAGGGTAAAGACTCTTTCGGCAAGCAGGGCAAACATGAAAATAATTACTGCTGCTAATACAAAAAGTCTTGAGCTGAAAAATTTCTTCAGAAAATCTTTTATATCATAAATCAAATTTCTTTGCTCTCCTTTTCTCGTGTGCTTCCAGCTTTTGGTTTACCTTAAGAAATGCCAGATACAAAAGTATACTGATAACCATTGTGTATACAAATTCAGGTATGATAATTGACTTCAGATAGTACAAAAAGCTAAATCTGCCACGCAGTAAAAACATGAAAAAGTATACTACCAGATTGTAAAACAAATCGCTGCCTCCTATCAGAAGCATAGGAAGCTTTATATCGTCAGGATAGAATCTTTTCTGGAATAATCCATTGATAAAACCGATATACATATATATTAAAGCATACAGTCCTATATATTTTCCGCAAAATATGTCAATAAGCAGGCCGCAAAAGAAGCCTACCCACAGTCCTTCCTTTTTGCCACGCATAAAGCCAAAGGATGATACGGCTATAATCAACAGGTTTGGTGAGATATTGGCAAAGGAAAGAGTCTTAAACAGCGTGGTCTGCAATAAAAAGCATAAAGTTATTATTATAAATAAAACAATTCTACGTCTCATGCTGCTCCTTACTTATTTTCAGTTGAATTTTCAGTCTGGCTGTCACCGGCTGTTTTTGTACTTTCGGTGTCGTCAGCTGTCTTAGTGTCACCGGTCTGCTTAAGCTGTGTTATGACCATGACATTTTCGATATGCTCAAAATCTACAACCGGTGTGATAGTGCCGGATTTTGTCAGATTGTTGGAATTATTTTCGATTTTTGTCACATAGCCAATCAGTATGCCCTGCTGGTAACGGTCTGACACGTATGAGGTAACAACAGGATCGCCCTCTTTCACCTTGTTGTCGTCATCCTTTAACTCTGTAAAGGTAATTACCTTGTCCTCGTTCATGGTTTTTATATTGCCACTGACGGTGAGGTTGTCCTCCGTGGTGGAAACCATGCCACTGACCTTGCTGGCATCATCTATGATACAGCGTACCTTGGCAAAATTATCACCAGCATCGGTAACAATACCTACAAGTCCGCTTCCCGCAAGCACATTCATGCCTACGTCCACTCCATCCTTTTTTCCTTTGTCGATAGTAAAGGTAGAAAACCAGTTTCCGCTGTCCTTTGCTATAACACTGGCAGCAACCTTGGGATATGATGGATATTTGGCATCCAAATCAAGAAGCTGTCTGTAATTGTCAAGCTCATACTGTTCAAGTTTGGTTGTTGTGAGCTGTGTTGTAAGCTCTTCTACCTCGGCCTTGAGCTTTTTATTCTCAGCCTTGACATTTTTTAATGTGCGTATTTCTGTAACCTTATCTGAAATGTGGATTCCAAAGCTGTTTATACCCTTCTGCATTGGGATGAATACATATCCGGCAGCAGTCTTTAAAGGACCACCGGAGATATTTAAGGTAAGGCTTAACAGCATGGTCACAAAGCAGACTGCTGTCATAATCAACAGTGTGTATCTTGCAGGCAGCTTTTTATTGTGCTTTCTCTTTCGATTGCGAAAATTCTTACTCATGTTAACCTCGGTTATTATTTTTTGATGCTGAACGGAAGTCTCTTATATTTTGAATCAGAAACTATTTGTACGAGTCCGCGTACTGCACTCTCCTCAGGACATTCTGAGCAGATGACCTTTATACCTGTAATCTGTTCAAAGAGCTGGTCGAGTCCTGCAAGCTGTGAGCCGCCTCCTGTGATATAAATGCCTGAATGGATGATATCCTTTGCAAGCTCAGGCGGAGTCTTCTCGAGAATCATTTTTATTGATGTGCATATAGACTCAAGGTTTGACTTCATAGCCTCGTAAACGACCTTTGAACCAATTTCCATCTCAATAGGCAGGCCGCTTACCACATCACGTCCCACTATGACCATACTGTCCTCTCTTCCCGGAAGTGCAGAGCCTATAGTCTCCTTCAACAGCTTTGCAGTCTTTTGTCCGATTACAAGATTGAACTCCTTTCGCACAAAGGAGATAATTGACTCGTCAAGTCTGTTGCCACCGAAATGAAGCAGGTCACTAAGCACCAGGCCACCGAGTGAAATAACGGATGTCTCTGTTGTGTCAGCGCCCATATCTACTATCATGACACCGGTTGGCTCGTTTACATCTATTCCAAGACCTACAGCATCAGCGATAGGCTTCTCGCAGAGCATGACCTTTTTAGGCTTTGATTTGCTCTTATAGAAGAGCTCGTAGAATGCTCTTTTCTCTACATCTGTGATATCTGTCGGCACAGCGATGATGAACTCGGCATTTTTGATACGTGCCTTTGTCTTATGCTCCAAAAAGTCAAAAATCATAGTCTGAAGCAGATTATAGTCAGCAATAACTCCCTCTACAACAGGAAATATGACGTTGATTGTCTCAGGCGCCTTTTCATACATGGCATATGCGCTGTCTCCATATGCATATATCTGATTTTTGTCTATTACGGCTATTGTGTTTTTCTCCAGCATTGTCTTGCCTGTTGCTTTTGAATATACCTTGAAATTGTTGGTTCCCAAATCAATTCCATAAACGTTATTACTCATAATGATTCTACCTCGTCTTCTGTTTATATAATTTTATTTTCATAGAAGCTGTAATATTCGTTATCTCCGATGATAATGTGGTCACAAAGCTCTATTGAAAAAATCCTTGAGCCCTCCGCCAGCCGGTCTGTAACAGCTATATCATCTTTGCTGGGAGTACAGTCACCACTGGGGTGATTGTGTAAAAGAACTATCTTTGACGCATTTTTCTCCAAAGCAGTCCTCATGACGGAACTTATGTCCACAACAGACGAACTGAGTGAACCCTTGGAAATGAATTTGTCACCTAAAAACCGGCTTTTTACATCAAAATAGGCACATATCACAACCTCCTGCTGCAGATGTCTCATCTGCTCCATATAATAATCAGCTATTGTGACAGGTGTATTCATGCGTATGCTGCGTGCCCGTTTTGCTTTTGAGATGCGCATCGACAGCTCTGCTACAGCCTTAAGCTGTATTGCCTTAATCTGTCCGATTCCCGAAACCTGAATAAGCTCATCATATGACATCTCATAAAGATTTAAGAGGTTGCCATGCCTGCCGGAAAGCATCTCCTGTGCTATGTCTACAGCACTTTTGTCCTTTGTGCCGGTTTTGATAATGATGGCCAGTAAATCTGCGTCGGACAGTCCGGATGCCCCAAGAGATAAAAATTTTTCATAAGGACGCTCGGATGCCGGTAATTCTTTAATTGTTTTGTTTTTCTGCATTTAATCCCTTTCGCTTCTCCCAGGCGATTGACAACGGATTTAAGCAAAGTTTTCAGTTAATTGTAGCACACCTAATCCAGCTTAACAAGATTTCTCTCATAAAGTTTTTGTAAAGACATCAAAATTCCAAGCTTTGCATGGTACCATGTGAGTCCTCCCTGGAAATAAACCGCATATGGAGGCTTCACAGGGCCGTCAGCAGAAAGCTCAATTGATGAGCCCTGCACAAATGCGCCTGCTGCCATGATGACATCACTGTCATAGCCCGGCATAGCCCATGGCTCAGGGGTCACATAGCTGTCTACAGGTGCTGCTGCCTGAATGCCCTCGCAGAAGGCTATCATGGCGTCGCGGTTATTGAATTCTACAGCCTGTATGATATCGTGGCGGCTTTCAGTACCGTCAGGTACTACCTTAAAACCAAGCTTTTCATAGATTTTTGCGGCAAAGATTGCTCCCTTTAATGCTCCGCTTACGACAGTCGGTGCAAGGAAAAAGCCCTGATAAAATGACTGGATGACTCCGAGTGAGGCTCCAACCTCCTTGCCAAGTCCCGGAGATGTGAGACGGTATGCGGCATTTTCAACACATTCCTTTTTGCCGACAATATAGCCTCCGATTGGTGCAAGTCCGCCTCCCGGATTTTTGATCAGTGAGCCAACCATCATGTCCGCTCCAACCTGGATAGGCTCTGTATCCTCGACAAACTCACCGTAGCAGTTATCGACCATACAGATCACATCAGGCTTTATGCTCTTTACAAAGGCAATGAGCTCGCCTATTCTTTTGACCGAAAGTGTAGGTCTTGTAGCATAGCCCTTAGAGCGCTGGATTGTGACAAGCTTCGTTTTTTCATTGATGGCTTTCTTTATTCCGTCATAGTCAAACTCACCGTCAGGCAGTAGGTCAACCTGCGCATATGTGATGCCGTACTCAGCAAGTGATCCCTTTGAAGGGCGTATGCCTATTACCTCCTCAAGTGTATCGTAAGGCTTTCCGACAGGGCTTAAAAGCTCATCGCCCGGGCGCAGGTTTGACATGAGGGCAAGTGCAAGTGCATGTGTACCGCAGGTAATCTGAGGCCTTACAAGTGCATCTTCTGCGCCAAAACAGTCTGCGTACACTCTCTCAAGTGTATCCCTTCCGAGGTCATTGTAGCCGTAGCCGCTTGATGCCTGGAAGCACTCTGCGCTCACCCTGTTTTTCTGCATGGCGGCTATGACCTTAAGCTGATTATACTCAGCATTTGTGTCTATTTTGTCAAAACGCTCCTTAAGCTCCTTTTCTACAGAGGTTCCGAAATCCAAAACCTCCTTTGATATTCCAAGTGTCTCATACTGCCTGTAAATGGCTTCATTGGTATCTAACAAATTATAATCCTCTTTTCTGCTAAAATTTCTTGTATTTTATTTAATATTTTATTATCATCATATGAATATTCATTTTTTTCTATCCATATGGTGTCTTTTTCTCTCCTAAACCAGGTTAGCTGTCTCTTTGCAAAACGCCTTGACTCAAGCTTTACCTTGTCTACAGCCTCATCAAGTGTATATTCTCCATCGAGATATGCAAGGATTTCCTTATATCCTATGCCCTTCATGGATACCATATCGCTTGTACAGCCCATTGCCTTTAGCTTTTTCACCTCATTGACAAGTCCGTTTGAAACCATGATATCAACTCTCTTATCTATCCGCTCATAAAGCCTTTGTCTTACATCATCCAGTACAAAATAGGCAAAACTGTATGGAGACTGCTTGGCTCTTTCAGTCTCATTGTGCTTTGAAATCGGCTCATGGCAGGTGTGATAGTATTCAATTGCCCTGATGACGCGCTTTACGTTATTCTCATGGATGCTCTCGTAGGATGCAGGGTCGATATCCTTAAGCTTTTCATGCAGTGCATGGTTTCCGTGCTCGTTAGCAAAGTCGTAAAGGCTCTTTCTGTACGACTCATCCACATCCTGCTTTGTGAAATCAATGTCATACAAAAGTGCCTGTATATAAAAGCCGGTGCCGCCGACAACTATCGGTATCTTTCCTGCTTCGTATATCTCATTAAGTGCTTTTTTGGCCATATCCTTAAAGATAAATACATTGAACTCGTCAGATGGCTCAAGCTCATTTATCAGATAGTGCTTTATGCCGTCCATCTCATCGACTGTAACCTTCGCAGAGCCTATATCCATGTATTTGTATACCTGCATGGAATCCGCGGATATTATAGCACCATTTATTTTTTTTGCAAGCTCAATCGATAGAGCTGTCTTTCCTACTGCTGTCGGTCCTGTCAGGACAATCATCGGTTTTTGTGTCATATTGCACCTCAGTCCAAATGTGTATGTTGTCATACGATACGTTTGAATTTCTTTTCTATCTCATATTTGCTCATAGAGATGATGGTTGGTCTGCCGTGTGGGCAGTTGTAAGGATTGTCGAGTGACAAAAGCTCATCTATCAGCTTATTTATCTCAGGAAGAGTAAGCTTGTCATTGCCCTTGACTGCTGCCTTGCACGACATGGATGCGACCTTTTCCGTGATGATATCAGGAGTCTGTCTGCCTGTCGCATTGGAAAAATCATCGAGCATCTCTATAAACAGATCCTTCATATCTATGTTAAACAAATTATCCGGAATTGCACTGATCATGTATTCCTTGCCGCCAAAATGCTCCACCTCATAGCCAAACTGCTCTATCTGCGGCCGGTATTTCTCAAGCATTTCACATTCCCTGGCATCAAGTGTCATGACAATCGGAGGGCTTATGCGCTGTGATGTGAAATCCTTATTGGCAAGTCTTGCCATCGTTTTTTCATACAGCACCTTCTCATGAGCTGCATGCTGGTCTATGATATAAAGCTTGTCCTCAAACTCTATTAACCAGTATGTCTTAAAGAGCTGGCCTATGATGGAAAACTGCTTCTTTGAGCTTTCTGTAAGAAAAACCTTGTCGTAATCCCCAAGGGTCTGCTGGGTGCCGGTGACAACCTGTGCAGGTTCATACGCGGTGGAAGTCTCAGGCTTTGGTTCCACTGAATTGCCGGTGCCAGCAACAAGCGCAGATGCAGATGCTTTAGCAGTCTGCATCTTTGATGTGTTATCTGTGAGTTGCTCATTAACAGCAGGCGCTTTTGCAGCAGGTTCTGTTGCTGAGTAATTTTTTACTGTTGACGTCACGCTCTGTCCGTACACGCTCCTTGATTCCGCTGCCATCACCTCATTGATACGCCTCTTCTCAAACGGCTCCGGTATTGGCTCCTTATACTCATGCACTATCTTTTTAGGCGCCAGCGTACTGTCTACAGGCACCTCGGGAATCATCTCCTTATGGGATAGAATTGCATATATTGTGTCACACAATTCGACATATATCTCGTTGTTGTTGTCGAACCTAAGCTCCATCTTGGTTGGATGCACGTTGACATCCAGCTCACTGAAAAATGTAAAGTAAAGCACTGTAAACGGATACTGATGCTGCATTAGAAAGCTCTTGTAGGCCTCCTCTATTGCACGTGACAATATATTGCTCTTTACATACCTGCCGTTTATGAAATAATTCTCATAATTTCTGTTGCCCCTCGTGATGACAGGCTTTCCTATAAATCCCTCCACCTTAAAGTATTCACATTCATGCTTCACCTCAAGCAGTGATGACGATATCTCGCGGCCGAATATATGGTATATGATATCCTTTCTGTTGCCGTTTCCGGAGGTGTGAAGCTTTGTCTGGTTATTGTTTATGAACTTAAACGATATATCGGGATGTGAAAGCGCAAGCTTTTCAACCATATCGCTTATGTAGCTGCCCTCTGTCTGTGCTGTCTTTAAAAACTTACGTCTTGCCGGAACATTGTAAAACAAATCCTTTACTATGAAGGTAGTACCGTCCGGAGCACCGATTTCCTCGTTGGAAAGCTCCTTCGAGCCCTCAATCACATATCTGGTGCCGGTGAGCTCATCGTAGGTTTTTGTGATAAGCTCAACGCGGGCAACGGCCGAGATACTTGACAGCGCCTCACCTCTGAAGCCGAGAGACTTTACTGTGAGTAAATCCTCTGCCGAGCGGATTTTACTTGTGCTGTGACGGTAAAATGCAACTGCAACCTGTTCTCTTTCTATTCCGCAGCCGTTGTCGGTGATACGGATGAATGAGATTCCGCCCTCCTTTATCTCGACAGTAATGGCTGTGGAGCCTGCATCTATGGCATTTTCCACCAGCTCCTTTACCACGGAGCACGGACGCTCAACAACCTCTCCTGCAGCTATTTTATCTATTGTTTCCTGATTTAATATGGCAATATTTGGCATTTTAATCCTTTCTACCAGCGGTTTTTAACCTTGTTCTGGAGCTGATACAGCTTGTTTAACGCATCAAGTGGTGTCATGTTGCCTATGTCTATGCTTCGAAGCTCATCAATTATGTCATCATCCTTAACTGTGTCGAAAAGTGAAATCTGTGTCATATCAACCTCGTCAAGATGCTCTTTTTTATGCTTGTGGCCATTGTCAACGGATATGCTTTTTACAGTATCTGTGATATCATTTGCAAGAAGCTGTTCTGCGATTTCCTTGGCACGCTCTATGACCGAATCCGGCAGACCTGCAAGCTTTGCAACCTGTATACCGTAGCTTCTGTCAGCTCCGCCCTTTACGATTTTTCTTAAGAAAACTATATCATCGCCCTTTTCCTTTACAGCGATGCAATAGTTATTTACACTGTCAAGCTTGCCCTCAAGCTCGGTGAGCTCGTGATAATGGGTTGCAAAAAGTGTCTTTGCTCCGAGGAGCTTTGGATTACTTATATGCTCTACAACTGCCCAGGCGATGCTTAGTCCGTCAAATGTACTCGTGCCACGTCCAATCTCATCGAGAATGAGCAGGGATTTTGCGGTTGCATTTCTTAGTATATTTGCCACCTCGTTCATCTCAACCATAAATGTACTCTGGCCGCTTGCAAGGTCGTCAGATGCGCCGACTCGTGTGAAGATACGGTCTACAATACCGATATTTGCAGTTTGTGCAGGTACAAAGCTTCCAATCTGTGCCATGAGAACGATAAGTGCTGTCTGTCTCATGTAGGTGGATTTACCGGCCATGTTTGGTCCAGTGATGATTGAGATTCTGTTTTTGTGCTGATCCAGATATGTATCGTTTTCTATAAACATGTCATTTGTAATCATTTTTTCAACTACAGGATGACGTCCGTTTTTTATGTCTATTATTCCGCTTTCATTTATCTTTGGCTTGCAGTAATTATTCTGGCTGGCAACAAGCGCAAGCGAAGCAAAAACATCAATCTGTGCTATAGCTCTGGCTGTTTTCTGAATCCTTGAAACATTGCAGGAAATCTGTTTTCTTACATCACGAAACAGCTCATACTCAAGTGATGTGAGCCTGTCTTCAGCTCCAAGAATGGTATCCTCAAGCTCCTTAAGCTCCGGTGTTATGTAGCGCTCTGCATTGGTGAGTGTCTGTTTTCTTACATAATAATCAGGAACCATATCCTTGAAGGAGTTTGTGACTTCAAGGTAATATCCAAATACCTTGTTATACTTGATTCTTAAGTTTTTGATGCCTGTTTTTTCACGTTCACCGGCTTCAAGCTCAGCAAGCCATGTCTTTCCCTTGGTTTTTGCGTCTCGAAGACGGTCAACCTCCTCGTTGTAGCCTGCTTTTATGATGTCTCCGTCGCGCTGTGAGATAGGAGGCTCATCCTCAATGGATGAAAGTAAAAGCTCATATATATCCTTAAGCTCGTCGAACTCTTCATTAATCTCATCGGTAAGCTCACACGGTATGTCTGAAAGCTGCTGCTTTATTGGTGGAAGCATTTTTAAAGAATCCCTGAAGGCAATAAGGTCACGCGGATTGGCTGACTGGTAGGTGATTCTTGTGATGAGACGCTCAAGGTCATAAATAGGATTAAGGTATTCCCTGATCTCATCTCTTGTTATTTCGTTTGCATTAAGGGCTTCGATAAGCTTCTGGCGCTTTATTATCTCTGCCTTTTCGATAAGAGGCTGCTCAACATAGGTGCGAAGCAGTCTTGCTCCCATAGCCGTGCGTGTCTTGTCGAGTACCCAAAGCAGTGAGCCTCTCTTTTGCTTTTCACGAAGTGTATCTACAAGCTCCAAATTACGTCTTGATGAGCTGTCTATTATCATATATTTGCCTATTGAGTACGGATGAAGCTCAAGTATATTGTCGAGCGAGTTCATCTGCGTCTCATAAAGGTACTTTAACAGGGCGCCGGCAGCTATGACTCCACTCTCATAATCCTCAAGCCCCAGAGCATTTATTGTCTGTACATGGAAATGTGAAAGCAGTGTCTCATTTGCAAGACCATCAGAAAAATACCATGAGTCGAGTGCTGAAACAGTAATTGACAGCCTGTTTTTCATATCGTCAACATCTATTCCGCTCATGTAGAAGGCCTCGTTGCATATGATTTCCGATGGATTAAATCTGCTCACCTCATCTAACAGCTTTCTTTCCGTATCCACCTCTGTCGTAAAAAAATCACCTGTTGTGACATCACAGGTTGCTATGCCGTATTTGTCTTCAGTGTATACAATCGACATTATGTAATTGTTTTTTGCCTCATCTAAAGAAGCCATATCAGTGTTTGTGCCCGGTGTCACAACACGGATTACCTCTCGCTTTACGATTCCCTTTGCCTGCTTTGGATCCTCCATCTGCTCACAGATAGCTACCTTGTGACCGTTTGATACGAGTCTGTTGATATATGAGTCTGCCGCATGAAACGGTACTCCACACATAGGAGCTCTTTCTTCAAGTCCACAGTTTTTGCCTGTGAGTGTAAGCTCAAGCTCCTTTGAAACCATTATCGCATCATCAAAAAACATCTCATAGAAGTCTCCTAAGCGATAAAATAAAATACAATCCTTATATTGTTCTTTTGTCTGCAGATAATGCTGCATCATTGGTGATACTTCTGCCACGAATATTTCCTCTCTTTACGTGTATAAATATTATTCATGTGTATAAATATTATTTAAAATCCGGCCTATATTTTTTAATAATTGCTTCTGCGACCTTTATGCCGTCGATTGCCGCAGATGTAATGCCTCCTGCATAGCCTGCGCCTTCACCGCAAGGGTATACCCCTGAGATATTGCTCTCAAAGGAGTCATCTCTTTTTATGCGAAGCGGAGAAGATGTGCGTGTCTCCATACCGGACAAAATTGCATCTTTTCTGTCAAAGCCATGTATCAGATGACCAAAATGTTCCATTCCAAGCTTGAACGACTGCTCCATGTCAGCGCTCATCAGTCCATTCAGCTTTGCAAAGACGGTGTTTCCCTTTGTACAGGAGTCAAAATCACCGTATGCTGTTGTTAATCTGTCATCACAGAAATCACCGAAAAGCTGCTGTGGTATTAAACCATTGCCACGCTTATAATTTTCTGTTTCAAGCTTTTCCTGATATCTCACTCCGGCAAGGGCATCATCTGCTCCGAAATCCTTTGGCGAAACAGATACTATGATGGCACTGTTCGCATTTTTGCTGTTTCTGTCGTGATAACTCATACCGTTAACCACTGTGTGATTTTCGGTTGACGATGAGTTGACCACATATCCTCCCGGACACATGCAGAATGAATAGACTCCTCTGCCATTCGGAAAATTGGATGTGACCTTGTATGGGCTTGGCGGAAGTATGATTTTCTTTTGAATACCATACTGTGATTCATCTATCATGCGCTGCGGATGCTCCACGCGAAAGCCGACAGCAAAGCTCTTGCATTCCATATCAAAGCCTTTGTTGTAAAGCATATCAAATGTATCTCTGGCGCTGTGTCCGAGTGCCAGAACGCACACATCTGTCTTTATCTCACTATTACTGTTACTGTCAGAATCCGTGTAAACACTTAATAGCTTTTGGGAAACTATGTCAAGATTGTTTACACAGGTGTCAAATACAAATGTAGCCCCTTTGTCAACCAAAAACTCACGCATGTTGACAATCACTTCTGAAAGCACATCAGTACCAATATGTGGCTTGTTGTCATAAAGTATGGACGGATCTGCCCCAAAGCGCACAAAGGTCTCAAGCACAAGACGATTTCTGCCCGAAGGATCCTTTACGGATGTATTCAGCTTGCCATCTGAAAAGGTTCCGGCACCGCCCTCACCAAACTGTACATTGCTTTTGGGATTAAGTATGCCGCTCTCCCAGAATTTTTGAACATCGCAGGTTCTTTTCTCAACCCTGCTGCCACGCTCGATAACTATCGGGCGAAAACCTGCCTCTGCCAATATATATGCACAAAACAGGCCGGCAGGACCTGCCCCTGCAATAACAGGTCGCCTGTCAAGCGGTATATGGCCGCATGCAGGTATCATGTACTCTTTTTCTTTATATATGAGCACAGACGAGCTGGCTGCTCTTTTTACAATTGCTTCTTCGCTATTTTTTGTATCCTCTATCTCTACAGCAACTGAATATGTATAGAACAGCTCAGGCTTTTTACGCGCGTCAAGTGATTTCTTTAATATGCGGTATGTAAAGCCTGTCTTGGCATTGAGCTTAAGCATTTTTATTATTTTCTTTTTTAATGCCTCATCACTGTGCGTGACGGGGAGCTTTATCTGGTTAATTTTAATCATTTACTGCATTTCTCCTGCTATATATCCACTTGTCCATGCCCACTGCAGATTGTAGCCACCGCATATGCCGTCCACATCAAGCAGCTCGCCGCAAAAGTAAAGCCCCGGATGGATTTTGGACTCCAATGTACGTACATCTATTTCCTTTGTATATATGCCGCCTGCACACACCTGTGCAAATTCGGCTCCTCTTGGCTTTTTTACCGAAACGGCTGTATGCTTTATTGAGCGGGTGAGACTTTTACAATCATCATCTGTCAACAGCCTTCCCTTTTTGTTAGGAGATACACCTGATTTGTGTATCAGCTCAAGAAGAAGCTTATTGTTTAAAAGTCCGTTAAGCATCTCATTTAACGAGCGGTTGTCTGTCGTTGTAATACTTCTGTCCTTTATGTATCCATTAAGCTCATCATCACTAAAAGCCGGCAAAAAGTCAATTATCACCTTGACCCTTTGACCTTTATCGAGGGCTCTTGACATAAGACTTGAAATCTGAAAAACCGGGATGCCTGAGATGCCATAGTCAGCTAACTGCAGCTCCCCTGTATTTTGCTCTGTCATTTGACCGTCTATCACGGAAGCGACAATGGCATCGCACCTGACACCTGTGATTTTTTTGAAATTTAGGCCATCACAGCTAAAGCCGCAAAGCGCGGGTAATGGCTTTTGGATATGATGGCCGAGAGCTTCTATCTGTCGAAACAGGCTTCCGTCACTTCCAAGCTTCGGGGAAGCCGTAAGGCCACACGCTATGATAAGCTTTTTGGACTTAAAGCTGCCATTGTCTGTTTGGATGCAGTAACCGGTCCGGTCATCTGTCTTCTTATTAGTTGCCGGATTAGCAGCAGAATTTGTGTCCTCAGCCGTAATCCCTGCAGTCTTGATTTCTGTAATACTAATGCCTGTTTTCACATCCACATGAAGCCTCATAAGCTCCATGCGAAAGGCAGCCACAACAGATGCAGCCTGTCTTGAATTTGGATAAATGTAGCCTGCATTGTCATATGCAGGTATTCCAAGTTCTTTAAAAAAACGTATTGTGTCTGCATAATTAAATTGCGACAACCCGTTTTTAATCAGCGCTTTACTGCCGTGAAACTTATTTACAGACATATCAGTGTTTGTGAAATTACATCTGCCGTTTCCTGTTGCAAGTATTTTCTTTCCTATATCATCCTTGTGCTCTAAAAGTGCCACGCGTGCTCCCTTTGATGCAGCAGCTGCTGCAGCCATCAGCCCGGATGCACCGGCACCTATTATAATTACATCGTACATATTCTTTCCCCTAACTGATTTATTTTAACATTAACTTGAATAGCTTTCAAGAAAATCGTACAAATCAGTTTCGTTAAAAAAGTAGAGTCCGTTTGTAACCTTATTTTTTGCTTCATCGGGCAGTTCTTCAAAATACACGCCTGTGTCAAAGTATTTTTCACTTGCAGTGGCGTTGTATACAGACAGCATTCCGGAGTCATTTTTGATGCAGTATTTTGCATTTTTAGCCTCATTTGATGTCAGAAGGCTTTCTTTTTCATTTTTTTCTTCTTTATCATTTTCATTTCTTTGTGCAATTATAGCAGCCTTGTCTGCAGCTCTTTGCGTATTGATTTTTTCTATCATAACAAGTGCAAGAAGAATTACAACAATAGTTAAAAAACAGATACTGATTTTGCTTTTCATATTATCACCTCAAAATCAGTATCTGTAAATTTTTGTTATTTATTCAATTTTATAATAAATGACATTTTTTTGCCACTTTTATGATAAGTGTGCCCTTTGGAAAATGTCTAAGCTCATCCTCAGTCAGTCCCTTGAGTAAAAGCAGCGCAACTGCATATGAGATAACCGCAATGATTGCAGCAAGAATGAAGGCGATAATCTCAATATGACAGGCCTTGTAAAGTATAAAGTATACTATATACGAAATAACTCCCATTATGAGCGAGCTGATGGCCGGTATGATAAAGGTCTTTTTTATTTCCTGCTTAAAGCCGCTGTACTTCTTTAAAGCCATGCTGTTCATAAAACACATGAGCAATGCAAAAAATGTATTGGCAAGCACAACTGCATGTATATTGAGTCTGAATATGAGCATAAGCAGTATGAGTACTATGACATGCGCTACAATGGATATCGCAGCGTTGATTACAGGAACTTTGAGCCTGTCAATGCCCTGCAGTAGTCCGTTGGACAGAGTGGAAAGCGAGTAAAATACTACCGCAACCGCACCGACATACATCATAAGTGATGCCTCAGCATTTGTTGCACGGGTGCTTGAGAACAGTATATTAAATATTGGCAGTCCAAACACGGCAAGCCCTACTGCACATGGGAATGCGACAACCATGATAAAGCGTGTGGAAAGATTAATCTGTCCTCTCACTGCTTCCATATCGTCCCTGTGATATGCGCCTGTAAGCACCGGCACAAAGGATGCTGCCATAGCTGATGCTATGGATATAGGCACATTGATTAAAAGCTTGTACTTTCCGGTGTATACACCCCACCATACGTCTATATCATTCTGAGTGTATCCCTGAAGCAGTGCAACCTGCTTGAAAATACCCTGATCGATAATACCACTGATATTGTATATAGTAGTACTTAAAAGCACCGGAATAACCGTAATTACAAGAATCTTCATAGTGTAGCCAAATGAGCTCACCCTGACATTTCGTTCTCTTTTCATCTGCCTCTTGAACACCTTCATATAGATGGCAAAGATAAATACTACAAATAAAAGAGCCGCTACAGAGCCAAGCACTGTTCCAAGTGTACCACCGGCTGCACCATATGCTGCGGCATAGTGATCCTTGTCACCAAGTACTGCACCAATTCTTGTACCTGTACGGTATAGCACATATGCAGCCCATACACTGACTATGGCATTTACTATCTGTTCTATTATTTGTGAGACGGCACTCGGCATCATGGTTCCCAGTCCCTGGAAAAAGCCTCTGATGACGCCGAGCACTGCAACTACCAAAAGCCCCGGAGCCAGTACTCTTAAAGCAAAAATACTGTATGGTGTGTTAAGAAGCGTTGTTGCAAAAAAATTGCCACCAAAAAACAGTATGAGTGCCACTGTTGTGCCACTGATGGTTGCAAAAAGCAGAGCACACTTCAGTATCTGATACGTCGCAGTCCGCCTCTTTTTTGCCATCTGGGCTGAAACCATCTTTGATACGGCAAGTGGTAAGCTGTATGATGATATAATCAGCATGACATTATATATTTCAAAGGCTGTGGAATAATAGCCGATTCCGATATCGCCCAATATACGCTGCATCGGTATGCGATATATGAGTCCTATTATTCTGCTTATGATAGATGCTACGGCAAGTATAGAACCCTGTACTAAGGCATTGCTTGCCCCGTTATTTTTTTTAGCCATTTATAAATCCTCTGTTTCAATTGATAACCAGCTTAAATATTAGCGTGTTATACCTAAAGCGTCAAGTATTTTTCTCTGGTGCTCTTCCATTACGGCAGCCTCATCAGCCTCCATGTGGTCATATCCGAACAGATGAAGCATGCTGTGTGTAATCAGAAAGGCAAACTCTCTTTTTTCGCTGTGTCCGTATTCTAAGGCCTGCTCCTTTACTTTGTCGACGGATATGATAATGTCGCCTAGCATGACCTCTCCTGTATCAGGATTGAAATCATCCTCATTCTCATCTGAAAGGAAAGAAAAATCTCCGGGTGTTTCATATGAAAGCATCGGAAAAGATAATACATCTGTAGGCCTGTCTATCTGTCTGTACTCCTTATTGATGGCATGTATCCCTTCATTGTCTGTCAGCGTCAAATTAACCTCCGCCTCATACGGAAAGTTCTCGTGCTCAAGTGAAGCAGAAACAACAGCTTCTGCGACCTTTTCATAATCAAAATTAAAATTGCATTCTACTTCTTTTTCGATAAAAAAACTCATTTAAGCAACTCCTCCTTTGTAAGATAGTCTCGTATTTTTAAAAAGTGATTCATGGAAAGCCCTGATTCATCATACATTCCTGAGCTTGACAGCTCATTTAATGTCTGGATAATAAGTATCTCGTGATTCCATTCACTGTCTGCCACATCGTTTTTGATATGATCAAGCCTTACTATTAAAGCATCGACCATATGGATGAGTGCGGATTCAGGGGTCTGTGGGTGTCTTAGCTTGCCATAGTACTCATAGAGTATATTGGTCAGCTTTTCAGGAAAATGCATGGCTAATGCCTGTTCCACTCCTTCCATGACGCTTTTATGCTTCTGCCACTGCCCTATGCGGTAATAAAAGCCTCCTGCTGCACATAGCGCTGTATCCAGTCCTGCAGCCTTTGCAGCCTTTATGGCAATCGTCGATACGAAATTGCCATGATTGTATTCAGAGAAATTGTGCTTTTTAAGCTGCTTTACAGCAGGAAAATCCTCCTCTATTATTGCTATAAGCCTGTCATTTGTTTCATCAGCGCTAAGTGGCTTAAATACCCTGGCACAAATGATGCCGATAAGCGAAACAATCATGCCGCTTACAGCTCCGGCAATAATAACGGAAACAGAAAACTCCTTTGTTGACATATAATAGAATATGCCCGGTGTCACAATGCTCATACTGATTATGATCAGATATATACATATCTGAAGCTTGTCCTCCTTTAGCATCTTTGCAAGGATAGCACCTGTGATTACAAGAAGCAGCTCACATACGAGCTCAAAGCAGTCGCCGGATACAGTGATTGAAAGCAATATACAAAAATAAGTACCGCTTATAAAAGCCAGAAACTCATTGCCAATCAGACAAAGCAATATAGGAAAAATCATCACCGGCCTGCTGTACAGTGGCATAAAACCGCTTATGATACACACTATAGAGCAAATGATAAACGCAAACGTAAACCTAAGATAATCAGTTCTTGAGTTGTTCGACAGCTGCAGTGTGTTCCGCTCGTACTCAAGCTCAAATAAAAGCAGCATATAAAATATGATATCTAAAAACCCCATGCATATCCACTCATCCGGATATACATCACCAAGCAGGCACAGCACAAATGAAAGAGCTAAGATTGATATAAAAATTGATATTAGTGATACAACCCTTCTCAATTGCTCTTCCTCTGCTTTCTTGCAGTCTTTGCAGTCTGCTTATTTTCATAATCATCATATGCCTGAACGATTTTTTGTACAAGCGGATGACGCACGACATCCTTGCTTGTCAGATTGCATATGCCTATATCATCTATGTTTTTAAGCACCCTAAGTGCCACATCAAGCCCTGATTTTGCGCCCGGTGCAAGATCCTTTTGTGTCGCATCACCTGTCACGACAACCTTTGAGCCAAAGCCGATTCGTGTAAGAAACATCTTCATCTGTGCAGGAGTTGTATTCTGTGCCTCATCAAGTATGATAAATGCATTGTCAAGTGTACGGCCTCTCATGTATGCAAGAGGAGCCACCTCAATAAGGCCCTTTTCCATGTTGCGCTGGAAGCTCTCAGCTCCCATTATCTGATAAAGAGCATCGTACAACGGTCTCAAATATGGGTCAATCTTGCTCTGCAGATCTCCCGGCAGAAAGCCAAGCTTCTCGCCTGCTTCAATCGCAGGACGTGTCAGAATAATACGGCCCACCTGCTCATTTTTAAAAGCTGTTATAGCCATTGCCATGGCAAGATAGGTCTTTCCTGTTCCGGCAGGACCCATGCCGAACACAATCATCTTTTTCCTGATTGCATCGACATATTCCTTCTGGCCTATGGTTTTTGGCTTTACAGGCTTGCCATTTATTGTGTGACAAATGATATCCTTGTCAATCTCAACAATCTCACTGCCTCTATGCTCCTCTAAAAGTGCAAGTGCATAATTTACGTTCTGCTCTGTAATGACGTTGCCTCTCTCAGCCAGCGCAATGAGCTGCTCGAACACCTCTTTTGCCCCTTCAATATTCCCCTGCGCTCCGATAATCTTTAAGGAATCATCTCTTAAGACAAGCGTTACTTGCAGTGTGCGCTCTATTTTCTTGGCGAATGCATCAAACTGCCCAAAGACGTTTGGAATATATTCGCCCGGTATTTTTATAGATACTTCATTTAAACTCATTAGCTCATGTGCCTTTCAATCAAAATATTTTTCATTATAACATAAAAATAAAATTTGTCATAATTTACCTATAATTTATTCCCTCTGATATATCAATTTTCATGGTATTTTTTTCTATGTATATACTGCACCACGTGATATCGGGATATTTTTCCTCAAGCTTCTTTTCAAGGAGGCTGTAATCTGCTCTCTTGTGGCTGCCTATTGTTACATTTTCACTCTCCATAAAGGAGATGACCGACTCATCATACGTGAAACGGTTTCCTTCAGGCACAATGTGCCAGATTCTTGTGCAGATGAGTGCATGTATACAAAAAACGCCGGTAATTGCAGCCGTAATAATACGTATTTTATATAGAAATGCTCTTATTGCAAAGTATCCCTGTCTTTTTACCACGAGAAGCCTTGTATGCGTCTTTTTCAGGTGCGGCTTCATTAGAAAAATATCTTCTGTACTGCAGCAGGCCTCATATTCCTTTGGACTTACATATTTAAGGTTCCATATTTTTATATGGTTTGCCGTGCACAGATTTATGAAGCGCCTGATATTGCAGCCTGTTAGCCTTACTGTTGCATAAGCTTTAATACTCATATATAACACCCTTTAAATGACCGGCTATTATTATTAAATCCTTTGTAAATTCCTTGATTTCAAGGCGGCTGCCGGATATTTTTATGGTACTGTCTGCTGCCCTTACAGTTACGGCCTTGTCCGAAAATGACAGAATACCCTTGTGGTTTTCTATAGTCAACTCATTATAACCATATGCTGTTACAATTGGAAGCCCTAGCACTATGTCCTTTGGAAGCTCGAACGAATCAGTTACTTTTTGCATCTTCATATATTAACATATGTTTATTTAGGCTGAATTATGCCGGTTATTTGTGGTACGGCTCATTATTGCTGATGCGAAATGACCTGTAAATCTGCTCCAGTAAAATTACGCGCATGAGCTGATGGGGAAATGTCATTTTAGAAAATGAAAGCTTATAGTCAGCACACTTCAATACATCATCGGACAGCCCCAGAGAGCCTCCTATTACAAAAACAAGATGACTTTTGCCGCCCGTCATAAGCTTATCCATCTTCTGTGACAGCTCAACCGAATCAAGCTGTTTTCCATCTATCGCCAGACAAAATACATATGCATCGTCTTTTATATTTTTAAGAAGCCTCTCACCTTCTTTATTTTTTACGATATCTATCTCTGTCTGTGTGGCCTGTTCGCTTGTCTTTTCATCGGAAACCTCAGTGATTTCAAGCTTACAGTAACGGCTTAGGCGCTTTGAGTACTCAGCAATCGCATCTCTGTAAAATTTTTCTTTAACTTTTCCTACACATAATATTGTAATTTTCATCGTTTCATTATAACATATAACTATAATTAAACAATATGGAGGCCGTATGAAAATATACGTTGATGAACAAAAACGATACGAGGATACAAAAGCAACCGGACAGTGCTTCACCGTAGTCGGTGCGATAGGGCTTATTGCTATTGTGCTGCTTGATACAGGCGTTATAAAACTTGCCGCTTTAGACTCGGTAAACAAGCTCATGGTTTCTATCGTAATGGGGCTTGTTTTCTTGATATTTTTTATCATAGGAATGAAGTCATTTATGGAGCTTAAGGACATTTCAAAAAAAATTGACCGGAATAATTCCCTCGAAGAGGAAATAATGGAATACGTGACCGTCACTCATAGGGACGAGCTTATGACTTTAGCGTCATCGGGTGAAAAAGGAGATGCCTGCTCAGGTGATTTATACTACAAAAGAGCTGAGCTTATCACATCAGTCATTACTGAAAAATACAGCCTGCTTGAGGAAAGCTTCCTCGATCATATGGTTGAAGAAATTTATTCTAAAATTTATAGTGATATTGTCGAAGAATAGTGCTATAATAATAACAATTTATTTTTTATGAGGTGAACAAAATGAAAGAACTGCAAGATCGAATTCTCAAGGATGGCCAGGTAATTGGCACAAACATCTTAAAGGTCAACAAATTTATCAACCATCAGGTAGATCCGGTGCTTATGGAGCACATCGGTGAGGATTTCGCAAATCACTTTGCCGATAAGGGAATCACAAAGGTTGTCACAATAGAGAGCTCAGGAATTGCTCCTGCACTTATGGCAGCAGCCAAGATGAATGTACCGCTTGTTATTTTAAAGAAGCAGCCTTCAAAGACATTACATAATGATTTATATCAGACACAGGTTACTTCATTTACAACAGAGAAGAGCTATGAGCTTACACTCTCACGCGATGTTATCTCAGAGGATGACAATATTCTTTTGATTGATGATTTCATGGCTGACGGAGAGGCTGCTACAGGTGCCATCAGACTTCTTCGCATGGCTCACGCTACAGTTGCAGGTATAGGAATCCTTATTGAGAAGTCATTCCAGCCTGGCAGAAGAAAGATCAACGAGCAGGGCTATGAGGTTTACTCACTTGCACGTATCAAGTACATGGATGAGTATCAGATAGATTTTATTGAAGAAAATTAAAATAAGATTTAATATTTAAAATCAATACATATTATACGCAAAATCCACTACTCTATTTACAGATTTATGAGTCTGTCAATGAGTAGTGGATTTTTATTATTGTTAAAGTATATGTTTTATGTTAAACTGCCGGATTATGCTCCGAAATCGAAAAGTGAAAGCTGGTTTGACTCCGGCAGTGAACCAAGCAGTCCCAAATCTGACATGAGGTCTACGGCTGTTCGCGATACATGAGTTCTCTCCCTGAAATCATCCTTTGAGAGGAATGGTCCGTCCTTTGCCGCTTCCGAAATATAAATAGCGGCATTGTCGCCCAGTCCGTCAATACTGTTTATGGCCGGCATGAGCTTACCGTCAATTATCTGGAAACGGTTAGGGTGAGCCCTGTATATATCAAGAGGCATGAAATCAAAGCCTCTGGCATACATCTCCTGTACGATACGCATGTCCTTAAATACATCCTGCTCCTTGTTTGACAGCGTGTCTTTTCTTTTCTTATAGTCCTTCATGTAGTTTTCGAGTCGGTCCTTTCCCTGACACATAAGCTCATATGAAAAGCCTGTGGCACGGATTGAAAAGTATGCTGCGTAGTATGCAAGCGGATAGAAAACCTTACAGTAGGCGATTCTCCATGCCATCATAACATATGCCGCAGCATGGGCCTTAGGGAACATGTACTTGATTTTCTCGCATGACCAGATATACCAGTCAGGTACACCGTGTGCCTTCATATCCTCCTTCCACTGTGGCCACTGAGGGCATTTGCCCTTGGCAATAATGCCCTTTCGCACTTTCTCCATGATGTTGAAGGCTTCCTCAGATTCAAGTCCCATGGAAATCAGATATGTCATAATATCATCTCTGGTACAGATACAGGTTGAAATGGTAGCTGTGCCTTCCTCGATAAGAGTCTGTGCATTGCCAAGCCATACGTCGGTACCGTGTGATAATCCGGCGATACGAATGAGGTCAGAAAACTCCTTTGGCTTTGTATCAAGGAGCATGCCCATGGCAAAATCGGTACCAAACTCCGGTATACCTAAAGCTCCAAGCGGACATCCATCGATATCCTCAGGCTCTATGCCTAAAGCGGAGGTGTTCTGAAACAGTGACATGACAGCCTTGTCGTCAAGCGGAATCTTTGTTGGGTCAACACCTGTCAGATCCTGCAGCATACGAATCATGGTAGGATCATCGTGTCCAAGTATATCGAGCTTTAACAGGTTGTGGTCGATTGAATGGTAGTCAAAATGTGTTGTCGTGATGTCAACGGTCATATCATTCGCAGGATGCTGTACAGGAGTAAAGGTATTAATCTCCTCACCCATCGGCAGCACGACTATACCACCCGGATGCTGTCCCGTAGTACGGCGCACACCGACACAGCCCTGCACTATCCTGTCTATCTCGCAGTTCCGTTTTCTGACACCGCGCTCCTCATAATAGTTTTTAATGTATCCAAATGCGGTCTTGTCAGCAAGTGTACCTATGGTTCCGGCTTTAAAGGTCTGGCCCTCTCCGAAAATAACCTCGGTATATTTGTGTGCCTTTGACTGGTACTCACCGGAGAAGTTCAGATCGATATCCGGCTCCTTGTTTCCCTTGAAACCGAGGAAGGTCTCAAACGGAATATCAAAGCCCTCCTTACTTAAAGGTCTGCCGCACTTTGGACAGAGCTTATCCGGCATATCACAGCCACCACGGCCTGAAAATGCCTGTACCTCTGGTGAATCAAAATCACTGTATTTGCAGTGTGTACACAAATAGTGTGCATGCAGCGGATTAACCTCTGTGATACCTGACATAGTTGCGACAAATGAGCTTCCTACGGAGCCTCGCGAACCAACCAGGTAACCATCCTCATTTGATTTCCACACAAGCTTCTGTGCGATGATGTACATTACGGCATAGCCGTTTGAAATAATAGAGTTAAGCTCTCTGTCAAGACGCTCCTTAACTATCGGCGGCAGCGGATCACCATACATCCTGTTTGCCTTGTTATAGCAGATTTCACGAAGCATGCCGTCAGAGTTTTCGATAACCGGCGGACATTTATCAGGTCTGACCGGTGAGATACGCTCACACATGTCTGCTATCTTATTGGTATTGGTGATGACTACCTCCTCAGCCTTTTTGCTTCCGAGATATTCAAACTCCTTTAGCATTTCCTCTGTGGTCCTTAAGTAAAGCGGAGCCTGCTCATCTGCATCCTTAAAGCCCTTACCGGCCATGATAATACGACGGTATATCTCGTCCTCGGGATTTAAGAAATGTACGTCACAGGTTGCAACAACCAGCTTTCCAAATTCCTCTCCAAGCTTTACGATTCGCTTATTTATATCGATAAGGTCATCGTTTGAAGCAATATCGGAATCCTCGTCACGTATCATAAATGCGTTGTTGCCAAGAGGCTGTATCTCCAGGTAATCATAGAAATTCACAAGTCTTGTGATTTCCTCCTGTGGTCTTCCGTTTAAAATGGCCCTGTAAAGCTCTCCTGCCTCACAGGCTGAGCCTATTAAAAGCCCATCACGATACTTGTTAAACTCTGATTTTGGTATTCGCGGTCTCTTATTATAATATTTGATGTGTGACAGCGAGATAAGCCTGTAGAGATTGGTACGCCCCTGGTCACAGGTTGCAAGAATGATGGCATGGTATGTAGGCATCTTCCTTATCATCTCAACAGATGATTTTGCCAGGGCATTTACCTCATCTAAGCTTGATATGCCCCTGTCCTTTAGCTTTTCTATGAATTTGACAAATATCTCTGCGGTACATGCGGCATCATCCACCGCTCTGTGATGATGGTCAAGCGAGATGTTTAGAGCCTTGGCCACTGTATCCAGCTTAAATCTGTTTAGCTGTGGCAGAAGCACTCTCGCAAGAGCCACCGTGTCCACAATTGTAGGATTACACTCCATGCCAAGCAGCGCGCAGTTTCGCTTTATAAAGCTCATATCAAAGTCAGCATTGTGGGCGACCATGATGCAGTCCTTGCAAAACTCCATAAACTGTGGCAGTATGCCATCCACTGTTGGCGATGTGATAACCATGTCATCCCTTATCGAGGTGAGCTCTTCAATCCTGAACGGAATAGGTACCTCAGGGTTTATAAATGTGGAATAGCGGTCTACAATCTCGCCACCGATGACCTTCACCGCACCTATTTCTATGATTTTATTCTTTTCCGGAGAAAAGCCTGTTGTCTCTATATCAAATACCACGTACTTGTCATCCAGCGACTGACCGGCTGCATTCTCCACAATATCCTTTGTATCATCGACCAGATATGCTTCCACACCGTAAATGACCTTGAATTTGTCATCCACAGTATGGTTAGCGTCAGGGAATGCCTGCACATCACCGTGGTCCGTAATAGCAATGGCCTTGTGTCCCCAGCGCATGGCACACTTCACAATATCCTTTACGTCAGACACGCCATCCATGTCACTCATCTTGGTGTGACAGTGAAGCTCAACACGTTTTTCAGCAGCAGTATCCTCCCTCTTTGAGGTAAAGTCAGGTATTTTTTTAAGCCCGACTATTGAACTTATTGATAAATCACTGTCATATTTATCTATAGTCACAACTCCCTTTGCTTTAACAAAGTTGCCAGGGGCAATATATGCAAGAATATCTGCTACGTCATCATTTCTGGCAAAGAGCTTGAGCATGATGGTGTCTGTAAAATCAGTGACCGCAAACATAATGATTGTCTTTTCGTTTCTGATTTCGCGGGATTCAACCGTAAGAATCTTGCCCTTTATTGTAACCTCACCGATAGGACCGTCAATCTTTTCAATAGCCATCTCCTCATCATCAAAGCTTCTTCCGTATACGATATCAGGGTCATTATCATATTTACGCCTGAAATCTCCCTTGCGCTCGAACTTCTTCTCAAACTTCTTTTCGAACTTCTTTTCAAACTTCTTCTCAGGCTTTTTATCAGTGCCTGTCTTCGCTTCATTCTTCTTATCTGAGGCTTTAGGAGAATCTGATGTGCCACTCTTTTTTGTATCAGATGTATTTTCACTGCCTCCTACGAACATTGCACCGTCATCGACAGCCACTTTAGAATCTTCATCATCGTCATCTTTTGCCATGGCAAATTTAGTGCGGGCGACAATATTTTGCACCTCCTGCTCAATCTGCTTGTCAGCATTTTGACGGTATTTGCTGATTTTTGGCTTTTCGTACTGCAGATTAACGATAAAATCCATCCCACAGCGCTCGCAGAACACCTTCTCAAGAAATTCTATGACCGAATTGCCTCTGGTCTTTGCGATTATTGTCTCCTCAAGTGTGACTGTGACATGTGTATCGTCGGTAAAGCTCCACTTTGAGGTGCGCAGCAGATTGTACAAAAGCACACTGTGACTGTTTATTTCGTCAAGAATACTGTCAAAATACACATCAAAAAGAGTCTTCGGTGTGTACTGCGAAGACAACTCGTAAGACTCTATAATTTTTACTGTAATATCTTTACTTTTAAATATCTGTTTTTTTATGCTTTCCTCAAGCTTCCAGATATTTTTTTTGAAAATAAGGCGTTTTGCTTTTACATATATTTTGTAAAAATCTCTTGCATGGTTTACGGAAATTCTGGTGACATCAGCATTCTCCAGCAGA